>Ga0315548_1003689_pt1 | contig 11346 bp, 16 predicted proteins | sample SalMarSW160110MG_2_FD_202540 | JGI IMG/M metagenome (GOLD analysis project Ga0315548, IMG submission 202540) | Salt marsh sediment microbial communities from the Plum Island Ecosystem LTER, Massachusetts, United States - Salt Marsh Sediment SW1601-110 ... | reverse complement strand
GGATTTGAAAGATTATTAGGAACGGTTTAATTAATACCCGTTTAAATATATTATAAAAAGACTGTTGTATCAGTCTTTTTTAGTATAAGATGGCGGTAGGCGGTATAGGAGTTGAACCTATGACCTGTCCGATCAAATCGGACCGCTCTAACCCATCTTAATTTTTTACATTTATCTTATTAATTAACCAACTTAAATACTTACTGCTTTTCATTCTTTTCAAGTAATATTCTCTTTTTCTAGCCTCTTTTAATGTTTTGAATTGTTCTTTATAAACAAGTTTAAATGGTTTTGTAAGACTAGTATATTTGCTTCTGCCACTGTTATGTTCTTTTAATCTTTTTGCTAAATTTTTAGTTGAACCTATGTAGTATCTTTGATTTTTTAAACTTTTGAGAATATAAGTGAAGAACATTAGTGGGCGGTATAGGAGTTGAACCTATGACCTTTCGCACGTCAAGCGAACGCTCTAACCAACTGAGCTAACCGCCCTTTTTAAAAAACTCAGGTTTATTCTATCAATTTTCGCCTGATGTTGTCAATTTAATTTATTGAGTTTGTGTCCAGATGGGTGATAATTCTGTACGGGGGTTGGGCCTTGTACAAGATTGGTCCAATCGGACCAAGGGATTATTATGTTCTTCCTCCAGTGCAGTTGGACCCACACATAAAAGACCGCTTTCTAAACCATCAACACTTGGCTGATAGTGTTCTCCGGCAGTGCGGAGTTGTTGAGCCCTAATTTCAGCAATAGATGCCATATTTTTCACCTACTTTCTACTACGACTTGATTTTGAATCCTATCTGCTAAAGTTGATAACATTGCCTCAATATCCTCGGGTAACCCAATGGTTACGATCGTTGGTTTTCCATCCGGTCCGGGAACCGCTCTAGATGAGCCTTTTAAGTTAAATGGCCCTTCAGCTTGAGTTTGGACAAAAAATCCAGCCCGCCAGCCTCCTTCAGGGAAAAATATTGCCTCTATTTTTATAGCCTGTTTTCCGTTTTCACTCATAATTACCTCCTTTCTGAATTAGTAGGGATAAATATTACCTTCCCTTCTTCTTCAAAAGGAGCTTGGACTCCAGCTCCCAGATTTGCTGCTAGTGTACGCATCAACCTTTCATCACCAGCGCCTGAGATCGAGACAGTCCCATCTGTTTGGTCTATCCGTCCATTGAAAGATAGAACTTCTGTGTTCTCTCCGCATCTCCTTACTTCTTCTATGATTACCTCACCATCCTCAAAACAAAGCATGGTTAATCGTGTTTCGGGCCTGTTTACTGCAGACATAAAATTTCCTTTATATATTTATCTGCCTTTACTTCTCGGCTGTTTCATCCCGACGTAAAGTCGGGATTATGATTTATCTGTAAAAAAAATTTCTTCGCCAGATGGCGAATTATTTTTTCACGATTAAATCATAAAAAAACCCCGCTTAGCGGGGTTGTATTTTTTAATTTTTAATTTTCTATACTAAAAACCAACCCCCTTTGCAGAGCCTAAAATAAGGATAAGGCTTAAAATTAAGGTTGGCTGCGATCTCATATATTAATATCTTAAATTATTTTTTTTACTTGTCAAGAAGAGATTTACCCTACTTGGGTGACCATATATCTTTCTTGAGATAACATGTATTTAGTGCCGGATTTACCGACGTTAAACCAATAGTGAGAGCGTTTTTTTGATCTTTGGTTAAAAATCTGCATCCAGGTATTAGACTCAGAAAGCTTTTTCCGGGCCAATTCAATTAAGCCGCGGATGCGATCAAAAAAGTTTTCGTGATAAGTGCCCGGTTCAACCACCGCCTGTAGGGTGGCCTTTTTTACTTCTTGAGAAAGATTTTGAGTGGTTTCGGCTAATTTTTTCAGTTCATTTTGAATGGCCTGAACTTGTAACTTAGCCTCTTCTTGTTTGCGATGGAAAACTAGTCTTTCTTCTTCGATGCGGCGTTGGTATCTTTGTCTTTCCTGAAAAGCAATCTGTTTTTCCCGGGATTTGAGGTAATCTTCAAATTGAAAGGGTTGATCTGGATTTGACTCACTTGATTGGTCTTTAGGAATTTGAGGACCGAAAACAAAATCTTTGCTTTGCTGCTTGGCTGAATTACCAATCTCTTTTAAGGCCTCGATAAAATTAGTGGGCCTTTGATTCTTTTTTGAGGAACTGTTGCTACTAAACTGACTGAAAGGATCCATGCTGGCGCCAGTATACTATAGGTTAGTTAAATAGTCAAGGGCCTTTCTCTTGGCTAAAATGGCACTAATATAAGCTCGTTGTAAAGGGGTATTAAGCTTTTGCTTGATTTTCTCATCGGCGGTTGCCTGAATTATTTTATCCACTTCGTTTTGGCCAACTTGAATTTTTCTTTCTTCCACAATCGCCTGAAGAATAAACTCTAATTTTAAAGTCTGCTCTGCCTGCTGCTGATAAGATGTCCTTAATTGTTGAGTGGTGATGCCTTTAGATTGAGCATATTGGTCAATGGTCATACCCAGGCTATTAATCTGATCCAAAAGTCGAGTCAACATCCGGTTTAATTCGTCCTCGATCAATAAATCAGAAATTTCCACTTGAGCGGTTTTCAAAAGTGTTTGGGTAATAATTTTTAATTTTTGGTCATAGGTTTTTTGAGCACTTTTTTTCTCTTCTTTGTCTTTATCTTTGCCAGGCAGCCAAATTTTTTCTTTAGCCAGTTCGCCTTTAACTGCTTTTTGGTAATCGCCAAGCTTAACTTCAGGCGCTTCGCAACTGGTGGCTTTGAAAGTCCATTCTTGCCCTTCCTCAGTTGCAAGAGGGGTAATCTTGGGAGACATCATTGGTTTTAAATGATGCTGTTTCACTGCCTCAGCATAAGTTTGAGGAAGCAGGGCTGATAAAACCTGTTGGTAAAGTTTTTGCTGGTCAAGGTTTTTTTCGACTAAGTCTAAAGGCGCTTTGCCTTTGCGGAAGCCCTGGATGGTAGCGGTTTTGGCTGCTTCTTTTAAAGCTTGATCATAAGCTTTTTTCACCTTATGCCAAGGAAGAGTAAATTCCAGTTCAAAGGTTTTTTTGGGCAGCCAGGTAAGCTTGGCCTTTTTTACGGTTTGAGATGTTGATGTTTTTTTGCCCTCGGTCATTTGGGTTAATTTTATCACGAATTTTTAATTTGGCAATTTTATGCTTGACGTTTCTTTTAAAAACATCCGGAGTGCGGAAATGACGTTTCATTTTTCGTTTATTCATATCTTAAGGCGTCAATCGGGTCAAGCTTTGAGGCTTTGTAAGCCGGAGTGACGCCAAAAATGATTCCTACCAAAGCGGAAATAGAAAAAGCAATTAAGATAGACCAGGCAGTGACGGCGGTTTGGATAAAGTTATTTAGGATGAGAGAACCGAGGAAGCCCAAGGCAATACCAATCAAGCCTCCTACCAGACTTAAAAAAACCGCCTCAATTAGAAATTGGAGCAAAATGTTATTGGCGGTGGCGCCGACCGCTTTTCTGAGGCCAATTTCCCGAGTCCGTTCAGTGACAGAAACCAACATAATATTCATAATACCAATGCCGCCCACCACTAGAGAGATACCGGCGATGCCAGAGAGTCCGGCTGTTAAAACTGCTAAAATGGAACTAATAGTGGATAAAAGTTCTTCGCTGTCATAAACCGTAAAATCGTCTTCATCCATTTGCTTAAGAAGAATATCTTTCACTTCTTTTTGGGTTCTAGTGGTGTCCTCAGTTGAGGGCGAAACAACATATAAATAATTGAGTTTTTCGATACTGAATTGTTTCATCGCCGCCGTTAAAGGAATTAAAGCCATATTATCTTGGTCTTGGCCCATGGCCGCCCCTTTTTTGGTAAAAATACCAATAACAGTGTAGCGCTGGTCGCCTAAAAGAATTTTTTTACCTAGAGCCTCACCGTCAGCAAAAAGTTCTTCTTTTAAAGAAGGGCCCAAAATAGCCACTTTCTTACCTGAGTCAATCTCAGTTTTGGAAAAATTTCTGCCTGTTTCTACTTCTTGCTTGCGAATAGTGACGTATTTTTCCGTGGAGGCAATAATACCGGTGGAGTGAGACTTATTAGCGTATTTAGCCACCAAAGCCTTGGTGACAATGGGAAGGACATCCTCAATGTAACTACCTCTTTTTAATTTGTTGACGACATTTAAAGTCAATTTATTACTAGTTACCCCTGGCGGTCCACCTTCTCGACCGCCTTCGTCGCTAAACTGCATTTTGCCGGGCATAACCATAATTAAATTACTCCCTAACTCTTCAAATTCTTTAGTAATATATTGTTGCAATCCCGAACCAATGGAAACCAAGAGAATAACCGCCGCCACACCAATAATAATGCCCAACATAGTCAGGAAAGTCCTGCTTTTGTTAGTTCTTATAGATTTAAGGGCGATCTCAAAGCTTTCGTCAATTTGCATAGTTTATAAACTCCAAATCACAAATAAATTCCAAATTCCAAATTCCAAATTCCACATTTATTTGCTTTTTTCTACAATTGAATTAAAAATTTTGGTTAATTCAGTTGCTTCCTGAATTAATTCTTCTTGCTCTTTTATTAAAAGCCTCATTTTCTTAGTATCCGTTAATTTCAGCCATAAGCGGGTTTCTTTTGCCTCTTTCCTAGAGATTTTTATCCTGTGGACAAAATCTTTTTTACTTAACGATTCATTAGCTTCAATATAATTTGCCGCTTGAGAACCAGAAGCCCTAATTAATTGCCTGCCATACTCTTTATTAGCGATTGTTTTAGGCAATTTATTTACAAAATTTCTGCATTTCTTAGCAAACCTAAAAGTTCTATCTTCTAAATCGTATTGTTTTGGATTTTGAATTTTGGTCATTAGCTATTGTTTGTTATTTGGTGCTTGTAATTTGGAATTTTTAATAATTAGATATTTGAAATTATTTTGCTATTATTTCTCCATCTTGGATTTTAATAATTCTTTTGCATCTTTTAGCAATATCTGAATCATGGGTGACGATAATAACCGTTTGCCCTTTTTTATTAAGGTCTAAAAGCAAGCCCAGGATCTCTTCGCCGGATTTAGTGTCCAAATTACCGGTGGGTTCATCAGCTAAGATAAGGTTGGGGCGGTTAATTAAGGCTCGGGCAATCGCTACCCTTTGTTGCTGGCCGCCGGAAAGTTGATTGGGATGGTGGTTAACCCGTTCAGCCAAACCAACGTTAGTTAGCTGTTCCAGGGCTAAACGGCGTCTTTCTTTAGAACCAACATCGCTATAGAAAAGAGGCAGTTCTACGTTATGTAAGGCGCTGACGCGAGGTAAAAGATTAAAAGTTTGAAAAACAAAGCCGATTTTTTTATTTCTAATCTGAGCTAATTGAACGTCGCTAAGTTGAGAAACCTTTTTTTGCTCAAAATAATATTCACCCTCGGTGGGTCGGTCCAAACAGCCCAAAATATGCATTAAAGTTGACTTGCCTGAACCCGAAGGACCAATAATGGCCGCCAACTGGCCGGGATTTATTTCCAAATTTATTTCTTTTAAAGCATGAACAGAAACTCCATCCATCTGATATTTTTTGCTCACGTGGCTCAGCTTTAATAGCGGCTTCATGGCTGATTTCTTCCCAAAGTTTTAAAACCGGAGATTACTACTTGATCACCAGCAGACACGCCTTCCAAAATTTGAGTTTCTAAATCATTGCTAATGCCTGTTTTCACCGGTTGTTTTTCTGTTTTATCAGCTTTAACTAACCAGACGAATTCACCTAATCCTTCCTCTTCTTGAATGGCCTCAAAAGGAACCACCAAAACATCTTTCCTTTCTTCACTGAGGATCTCAACATCACCATTCATGCCCAGCTTGAATTTTTCATCGACCGTATTGGGAGGCAGGTTAAATTTAACCGCAAAAGCAGTGCCGCCGCCGCTGGTAATGGTAGAGGTGAATTCGATTTCTTCAACCAAACTATTAATTTCTTCTTCGGGATAAGCATCCAAGACAATTTTGGCCGGCATACCTTTTTTTATTTTGCCAATATCAACTTCATCCACATTAGCAGAAAAAATGACTTTTTCCGGATTGGAGATGACAATTTTGTCGCTGACCAAGTAAACATTACTGCCTGGATGAGGAGTAGTAATTTCAGTAACAATGCCTTCAATAGGAGAAATCAAACAAGCATATTTTAAGGCAATATTGGCAATTTCGACGTCTAGAACCACTCGCTCTAAATCAAACTGAGCCTTTTCTTTGGCGATTCTGATAAGTTCGGTCAAAGCCTGGTCTCGGTAAGTTTCCTGGGTCGTTTCCTCAAAATCCCAGCGTTCGTTCATATAATCCAGTAGTTCTTGTTTAAGCTCTTTTTCTAATTTTTCTTTATCCAGACAGGCCAAGGACTGCCATTTTTCTACTTTATCCCATTGTTTAACACCCACCCAGACTAACTGGCCGCTGGTTTGGAATTTCAAAGTCGCTTCTTCATCGGATTTGATTTCGCCGGAAGCAGCTACAGTAGAAGAAAGGTCTTTCTTGATTACCTGAGCGGTTCCATACTTGGCTTCTCTGGGAGCAAAAATGAATTTTTTACCGATAAAAAAACCGGCCAATAAGAAGATGAAACTAAAAACAATAAGCTTATATCTGGTTTTCACCAGCTGCCAAATTTTATTCACCATATTTTTATAGTGTCCCCATTTTTAATGTGGTTTACTACACTTTTATTTAAACTGAGTTGGCTAAAAAAAACAAGAGGAGATTAAAGTGTGTCGGGGAGAGGACTTGAACCTCCACGCCTTGCGGCACAGCCTCCTCAAGACTGCGCGTCTACCAGTTCCGCCACCCCGACTCTTAATTTCTTTAAAAATTCTTTTCCACTTCCTGATTTTAAATACATCTCTATCAATCTTGCAGTGATTCTATCTTCGACCATTGTTATAAAAATTGGAATGAATGGTCTATAACTTCTTGTTGTTCTTTCTCTTCCCTTATTATGTCTCTCAAATCTATTATCAAAGTTTTTTGTTAATCCAACATAAATATAATTATAATCTACGCTTTGCAAGGCATATGTTAGAAACATCTTATTTTAAATCTGCGCGCCTGCCTGCCGCCTGCCTGACGGCAGTCAGGGTAGGCAGGTCTGCCAGTTCCGCCACCCCGACTCTAGTTTACACCGAGTGAAACAGTTTACACCGAGTGAAACAGTTTACACCGAGTGAAACGAGGTGTGCTACGGGAGGGAATCGAACCCACACGGAGTATTACCTCCACGAGATTTTAAGTCTCGCGCGTCTACCAGTTCCGCCACCGTAGCATTAATCAACTGAATTGCATTGGAATTTTGCTATATTTTACCCTAAAATTTATTGGTTTTCTACTGGAGGTTTTAGGAGAAGATAATTGATTTTTGCTTCTTGTCTAAGATTATCCACCCAGGCTTGCATGACCCCTAACTGTTTTTGTTCTTTTAATTGGTTTCTAAGCTCTTCTTTAGCGGCATCTTCATCGCTACCTTCGGGTAAAAGTTGCTTTCTGGTTTCAAAAGCCTCATTCACTTCGTCGTCGCTGATTTCTATATCTGTGGCTGATAGGGCTTCCGCGATTTTTTGGAGCCTAATTTCATTTTTTAAATCTTTTCTGGTCATACCTCTGATGGCTAAAAGTTGATCTAGGTCTTGTTGCTGCTGGTTCAAGTCTTCTTCTATTTTTTTAATCTCTTCATCTATTTCTGTTTCAGGAATCTTAACTCCATTTTTTTGAGCTTCTTGATCAATCAAGTTCTTAATAATTAAACTGTCCAGGATTTTATTGCCAGCCTGTTTTTCCAATTCTCTGATGAGAGCAGTTCTAAAAATCGGTTGACCATTTACTGTGGCTACAATAAATTGAGAACGGAAATTATATAAAATAACGGCAATAGAAATAATAGTTAGAGCTAAATAGACATGTTTTTTCTGACAACATCCAGGCCATTTTTTCTTAAACTTTTCACACTGCTTTTTAAATAAAAAAAGACATTTTGCTTTTGATTTCTTTTTTTGAGGCATAATATTGCTAATATAGCTTTTGGTTTTTAATTAGTCAAGGATGAATTTAGGGCAAACAATTAACCCAAGCCCTTTGGCCGCCGTGGCTGATTTTAAAAGCAGCGGTTCTAATTGCTTCTTCAGCATTTAAACGTAGGTCGGGATTAGGATCAGTCGCCATAGAAACTCGGGTCGAAACCCAAGTGTTGGCGCTAAACTGAAATAAACCGGCATAAGGGCCATTAATCACCTGAGGATTCATTTTTGATTCACACATAGCAATGTATTTTAAGAGTTCTTGACTGACATTGCATTCTTGAGCATATTTTTCAAACCAAAAGTTAAGTTGTTCATCATTGACTACAATTGATGGGAGTAAAAGACTGGGAGAAGGTTTGGGGCTAGGACTAGGACTGGGAAAAGGCGAAGGTGATGGTAATGGAAATGGAGAAGGAGAAGGCGAGGGTGGTAGTGAAGGTGAAGGTGAAGGTGAAGGTGAAGGTTGAATAGTGGGACTAGGACTGGGTGAAGGAATAGGATCAGTTTCTGGCGTTCTGGTGATTAAGAATAGGGCTAGAATAAGAATGGCAAGAGTGAAAAAGGAGAAGAGTATTAAGAGTAAGGAGCTTTTACTTAACATAAAAATCATTATACCAAAACTTAAGAAAATTGTTATTTTCTGGTAAAATAACTATAGTTTGGGCGAGTAGCTTGGTCTTGGATCCGTGGCTCAGTGGTAGAGCGTTCGGCTTACATCCGAAAGGTCAGAGGTTCGATCCCTCTCGGATCCACTCCTCATTAATATTCGGAATTAACATTCGGAGTGAACTGGGTTTTTCGATGTTACCTATGTTACAATAGAGTTTACTTTGAGGATCCGCCAGCTGGCGGAGACGAAAAGCCAGGATAGCCAAGGCAGTCACGGCGCGTGTCTGAAAAACATGAGATCCAGGTGCAATTCCTGGTCCTGGCACACTTCGGCTTGCAAGCAGGCCTCAGTGTAAACTTGGCTTGCAAGCAGGCCTCAGTGTAAACTTGGCTTGTAAGGCAAGTGTTAGTGTAAACTTATGAACTGTTTTGTTTACATTTTAGAATGTAAAGATAAAAGTTTTTATACAGGAATTACTTGGAACTTTAAAAGAAGAGTAAAGCAACACAATTTAAGAATTAAAAGTTGTTTACAAAAAAGTAAAGTTCCGGTTAAACTAGTTTATCGGGAAAAATTTAATAGTAGAATAGAGGCGGCTAAAAGAGAAAAAGAAATAAAGGGGTGGAGTCGAAAGAAAAAGATAGAATTAATTAAGAGTGGTTTACACCGAACGAAGTAGTTCGCTTTGAGGGTAAAGAGAGTTTACTCTGAGGATCCGCCAGCTGGCGGAGACGAAGAGCGGGTGTAGTTCAGGAGTAGAACGTTTCCTTGCCAAGGAAAAGGTCGTGGGTGCGAATCCCATCACCCGCTCCCCTTTTTTCAATTAACCCCTGGGCGTTAGGCTTTTAACCCAAGCCTCATATTCTTGCTGAAGGCTATTCGTGAGTTTTCTACTAGATAATTGTTCTGTTGATATTTCGCTAAATGCCTGAGGTTTAGCAAAAGTTACTTTTAGTTTTGGGAGAATATGCCGAATTCCTGGAACAAATCGGAGGGGATCAAAATTAGAGCATCCTTCAACGTAGGCCTTCACAAGAGAAACATGTCCTTCACTCCCTAGCAAATTTACTATTTTCCCTAACCCTGAAAACCATTTAGCCTCTTTTCCTTTAATACCACCAGGGAATAATACTACTAGAGCGCCTTCTTTTAATTTGCGTACGGCTGTTCCAACCACTTGTTTATTGATTGCTTTTGCTTCTTCGGAAGAAAGTTCTGGTGTAATACGGAAATTCAACCTTTGTCCTAATTTAACTGAGAGTTTGGGGCTAGCTTTGGCATGATCAGTGGTATAAACAGGGATAAGATGTTCTACAACATTTGTTCCAACTCCCTGAAAAGCAGAGGTGCCAATGATATAAATGTCATTTCTTTGAGGTAGAGAAGCAATTAAGGGAATTCCCTCTGCATCATAAGGATGATTGGCAATCAATAGGGCAGGTTTTTGAGCCAGGACTTGTCTTGTTTCTTCATCTAAACCATTAACTTCAAGTTTGCTATGAGTTTGTTTGATTAAATCCATCATTGCAGTTTGTAGGCCTTTTTCACCAACCGCATGATCAAGCTCTTGGAAGTATTTCCCCACAATTGGCAACTCTCGATACGGAGTATATGATTCACTTGAATCAACCATTTAACCCCTTTTTCTATTTTACATTCTTCCCCCTTTCCCTGCAATATTTGATATGATGAATATAAAGAAAGGGTTAAAGAATAGCTAGACATCAGAGGTAGTTTGGGATAAAATATGAGCAGTTTTTAACGGCACATTGACAATCAGAACAAAGATTAGATATTATATAAAATATATACACAGTTCGAATATTGATGATTAAAAAAATTCAAGAAAGAAATTTAGCGATAGAATTAAGAAAACAGGGATATACCTACTCAGAGATCCTTCAGCGGGTTAAGGTTGCTAAATCAACTCTGTCTGATTGGTTAAGAGGGATAAAATTAGCCAAAAAACAAAAACATAGGATTACTGAAAAGAAAAAGATGGCTCGCTTGAGAGCTATAGAAAAGATTAGAAAGATAAGGATTCAAAGAAGTAAAGCATTAATTAATTCCAGTAAAAAGGACATAAAGCAACTTTCGAAAAAAGATTTATTTATTCTTGGAATTGCTTTATATTGGGCGGAAGGATCAAAACAAAAGGCCAATAATATCTCTCAAAGAGTTAGTTTTTCAAATTCAGATATGCAGATGATAGGTATTTTTTTAAAATGGTTAAAGGATATTTGCAAAATATCAGAAGAAAGATTAAGGTTTGAGGTCTACATTCATGAGTATTGGAAGGATAAAGAGGTTGAGGCAATTAAAAACAGATGGAGGAAGTTTTTAGAAATACCCCTAAATAAAGAAGTTAAAATAAGATTCAAAAGGAATATATTGAGAAAAAAACCAAAACTAAAAAATTATAATGGAGTTTTTAGGATTGACGTATCAAAGAGTACAGATTTAAATAGAATTATAAGTGGTTGGATTGAGGGTGTTATAGAAAATTTTTAATATTGGGGAGTGGTGGAATCGGTAACACGTCTGCCTTTGAAGCAGAAGGCTCCAGGTTCGAGCCCTGGCTCCCCAGCCAGTAAGAGGCTGGTAAAATGGACGGTGAACGCTGAAAATTAAACAAGGGGATTACCTAATGAAAAAAGTAGCTATTGGCTCACGAAATCCAATTAAAATCGACTGTGCTAAGAAA
>Ga0315548_1003688_pt1 | contig 11348 bp, 8 predicted proteins | sample SalMarSW160110MG_2_FD_202540 | JGI IMG/M metagenome (GOLD analysis project Ga0315548, IMG submission 202540) | Salt marsh sediment microbial communities from the Plum Island Ecosystem LTER, Massachusetts, United States - Salt Marsh Sediment SW1601-110 ... | reverse complement strand
GACTATGACATAACCGATTTCATTTAGGTGTTTGATACACCTGATTGTCTCATCACGTGTAAAATCTGTGCAGAAATGATGAAATTCCACGTATATCTGTGGTATATCCGGCTTGCTCATAGAAGTAAGGACTTCATATTCGGCACCTTCAATATCCAGTTTTAACAGGGATACATCCGGGTACTCGTTCAAAAGCTCTGGTATGCTTATGGTTTCAGCTTCATAAGATTCTGATGCTGAGACCATATTATGAGATGGTGCAATCGACTCGGAGACGTAATCCGGATTTGTATTTTTATAAATCTTTACTCTTTTATTGCCTTCGCAATACAAGGCCTTTTGCTGGAAATAAAAATTCTCATTTGGGTTGCTCTCGATATACCTTCTCGCTTTTTCCGTCGGGTCTATCCCGATGATTTTACAGTTCTTTAACCTGATTAGCTCCCGGTCGAATGAAATATCTTCACCCACACCGGCAGAGATGACCGTGCTCCCGGGAGGGATAATATCCAGGACAACCGCACAGCTACCGTATTCGGTCCCGATTACCTGTATCCTTGAGTGCTTGTCAATTTTTCTTGTCTCCGGAATTAATATCTTGTTCCCACTGTGAACCTGGGTTCCTAAACAATCCGGTTGCCGGGCCGACCGTCGCACACGGTACTCAAACGAACCTTCCCACAACAACATAGTATTGAACAACTCCGCCTTTAGGTATATAAGCGCCGAAAAGCCCTTCTCTCTTTTCGTTTCAGGCCTGCAGTGCATCTCCATCAAAACACCACACTCTAAACCACCTAATTCTTCAGTACTGTATTCGCTAAACACAAGAACGCCGTTTTCTTTTTCGACCGCCCATTTATGATTTGAGACCTTGGCGCTGTTGAGCCATAAATCTTTGGCTTTCGTCGGGGTTTCAATATATCCGCGCTTCGCAATCCGCATAAGTTCACTACACGCCTTCTCAGGATTATCCACATGCTCCAGCACATGTGAGCAGTAAACAAAATCGAATTCTTTGTCCCCAAACGGCAGCCTCTCAACGTTACATTCATAAACGCTCTTGCCGTCAATATATTTGAACGGAGCACCAGCCCTTCCGTAATCGTTATCCTCAATTGAAATATCTGCCAAATGAGTTGCAAAAGGCAGCGGGATATGGCCGCTGCCGATATCCAGAACCTTATCCGTAGGTTTAATGCCGAAATTATAGCTGCGGGACTGATATAGTGAATATCTGCTCCTGTTCGGGAGAAGCTGATACCGGTCGTAAACCTCGGCCAGAATTTCAATCGCCTGGCTCGGCTGAGCGATGCTTAACTGTTCATATATATCAAAAGCTTCATTGAAGTCGCCATTTTCAAAGCTCTCTCTTGCTTGTTTAAGCGCCCTTTGACAGTCACTCACATCATAGTGGGGTTTCTGCCGACGACCATAGTCTTTTACCGCCAATGAGTGCTCCTCAATGCTACTGCCGATATGGTCATTGGTATATTCTGCTGCGGCTTGATGCAATGTCCAGTGAAGGCACTTTTCGATACAATATTCCGGGGCCATGCCTTCGATAATATCCAGGCGGTCTTTGCGGTACCTTGGGCTGTTCCAGATATCGAGCACTTCCTGCTCATAGATATTGCCGTAATTGGTTATCCCGTTATGGTCATAACAGCACATAACACAGGTCCCATCGAGAAGTATCGTAAAAACCTCTTTGGGGTTTTTGCAATCGCGCATCGCCTGCTTTAGAGAGGAACTATCCCGATAGGATGGGCGCACATATTTCGGGTCATTACAATTTCTATACCTTGAATTGCTGCGGATATATGGGGCCTTGTAAATCGCCTTCAACCCTATCGAATGACAAAATTCACCAAACAGTTCCATTTCGTGTTGATTGTGTTCAAACACTATAAACTGCGGATGAATCGTAACTTTATTGTCATACCTGATGTTTAATTCCTGCAGTTTCTTCAGAGACCATAACGCTTTATCCACAGAGCCGCCTTTTCGATACTGCTCGTAAACTTCCTGGCTAAATCCATCAATGGAAACAAGTATATCGGTAACGCCCGACAAGATGAGCTCTTCTGCCTTTTCCTCTGTCAGACAATTGCCATGAGTACTTATATTGGTTCTGGTGAATTTAGAAGCATACTCAACCATCTTGAAAATGTCCTTATTCAAAAGCGGTTCGCCCCAGAGATGCAGATACAGATATTCACAGAAAGGCCGAATCTTGTCGGCGATAATCTTAAACTGCTTAAAGCTCATCCCGCCCTTTTGGCGCGTGATGATATCGGCCCCGATGGCACATTCAGGACATTTCAGATTGCACCCGAGGAAAGTTTCGACCGCAAAGACTTTGGGAATAAATCGGCCATATACTTTCCCGTATTGCTCTTCTCTAATTACAATTCTTTGGCCTGTTTTCAAAATATTACATCCAGTTCACTAAACTCATCCCAGATACCTGTTCACATATTTTCCCGCTAAAACCCGCAAATCCTGTGATGCAAAATGAGTCGCACCACCAGGTTTTAGCACTCGATATACATCTTTAATGATTTCCGCAGCACGCTGCCTGGTGAAATAATTAATTGCCGAAATGCAAACGAGAACATCCACACTTTCATCTGCAAAGGGAAGCAAATCTTTCTCCAAATCCAAAATAAAGTCAGCACCGGGATATATGTCAATGTTTATGTAACCCTCGATTTGTACCGGGCCACTGCATAAATTCACTTTTTGGATAGCTTTCGCCGCTTTACTTTTCGCTTCCGAAATATCACATCCAGTCCTTGCCATGCCAACTCCAATCTCAGATATACTTGGTCTATTAAGAGTAAATAATACCCTTTGAAGCTTCTGTACTTTCCTAGCGGCGCAGAATATTACGCCACCTCCATTTTACCGTACGGATATTAAGAGGACTGTCCAAGTTCAAACGGTTTATTAGGCACAGTATCGCCGACAAAAAGAAGCCTGCTAACCTCATTCACTTCATACACTCCGCTTCATAACTTTTTCGAAACCCCTTTTCTTTTTATCAAACATTATCACGATAAACCTCTATAGTCTTTTTACCGTTACGAATCCGGTTTAGCTGGCCGGCAACTTCGGCTTTCTGAGCAGCAAGTGCCAGACACAACTCTTTGTACAATCTTTGCAATTTTTCCTGGTAATTTTTATATTCAGGCAGTTCTAAAATCCTTAAATCAGAAATTCTTTCCATAAGCAAGCCAGCTTGTTTAACCAAAGATTCAACCTCCCCGATGTTGCCTTGCCGGGCCAGTTCTATCTGCTTTTGTAAAATATTCTGTAGTTTATCCAACAAAAGTTTTTTTTTAATACTCATTTACTCTGTACTTTCTCTTTGAGCTAATTTATGTTCCACTTCTTCCAGAAGGTTAGCTACATCCTGATTAGTGGGGTCCAAGGTTAAAATGTCCAAAAGGATTTTTTGGGACTGCTCCGCTCGGCCATCTTTCATATAAAGAGCCGCCAAAGAGAACATAACGGAAGTATCGCCTGGGTGCATATCCAGATATGCTTCAAGGTAGTGAGTGACCTGGACAAAAGAACCCATCCGGCAGGAGGTTTGAAACAATCCCAAAAGAGAGGTCAGATTGTCCGTGTCCAGCTCCAGGGACTTTAAGTACATGTCAAAGGCCGATTTATAATCACCATTTTGCTGTGCGACCATAGCCATGCCGGCATATGCCTTGGAGCAATCGGGGTCCAATCGACAAGCGACTCTAAAAGCTATCCTCGCGTCATCCAGAAGATTTTTTTGTAGTGCAACTACTCCCAGCCCCACGTAAGGCCCCGGCTCATCAGGACCAACCGACGCTGCTTTTTCATAACACCGCTGGGCCTGGTCATAATTACCAACAGAGGTATGACAGTCACCAAGTTCTTGTAACACCTCGTAACGCTGGGTTGTATTTTCCTGCCTTGGCTCGGCAGGCACGCCGTGGCCTGACGGCTGTTCAGTATTATTTTGTGTAATATCCATATCAAATCTTTTCCTTAAATACAGGGTCATTTTGGCACGTCTGACTAAACGAGAAATCGAGCATTTGTTCCGCTTTTTCGAGTGGTTCGATTGCTGATTTGCAATCTTTTTGCCGATTGAGCTTTGCCTCTAACAAAAGATTATCCACCGTCGGCTGTTGTTGATTAACCTGGTGGACGAGCTGAGCTGCCTGGGTATGAAGGCCGGCTTTGAAAAAAGCCTTCGCGGCCAGTCCTTTTATCCACAATTTGTTTTGATAATGTTCGGCAATATATCCAAATGTCCGTGCTGCTTTTAACCAGTTCCCGTCTTTTCCTGCAGCTCTGGCCTGCTCAAGTAACTGGTCATACTGAAACGGAATCTCCTCGGCAAGCACACGCCTTATTATGATGCCGGCAGCTTTTAGAGACTGGCGAAGGGGCAGGTGCGGAAAGTTTTTTCGAGCATATTCCAAGTCCCCCTTGTTTAATACAACAGCCCAGAGTTCGTCTGTTGAATCCTCCAGCTCAAAGGCCTCTTTATTCACGGAGCTATTGATAAGAGCGTAGAGCGAATCCTCCACCCAGAAATTTCTTATTGGAAATGCTGCCGGTACTATGGCAATAACATCACCTTCGCATTTGGCCAAAGCCCTGTCTATAGTTTGCTCATTTGACGCCTGAGATTCTACCGGGACAGTGACTATGTTTGGTATCTTCACATTGAGCTTGCCGAATTCAGACTGCTCCAGTGGCAGATAAATCTGATAGGGATAGAAGGTGTGTTGCCAGATAGAAACAAGGGCATCTTGCACTTGTTCGTTCTGCCCATCCATTGTAAAAATAATGGACATATCCTTAATTTTCGGCCATGGTTTAGGTGGTCTGGTGGTTCGTATCGTCAGAAAATTCTTTAAGTATTCATCCCGGTCTTTGCGATATAGAACTGAAATTCTGTCAGAGTCCCCAACAGGGTGGTAAAATTCACCAGTGATTTCGTGGACATGGTGGAAATCGGTGAAGAATGCCAGCCTCCGTGTTAAATCCCAGTCAACAAGGACATTCAGCTCTTCATTAAAGGTGCCGGTTTTTTCGAGTATCTCTCTGGTGTGCATCAAACTTACATGCAGCGTATGGTTGAAACAGAGAGTAAAAAAACGGTCGAAGTCCCGGCTGATGTCGAGAACCTTGCTCAAAACCTCTCGCTCGTCATCAGGACCAATCCGACAGTATGTCCTGTACAAATCACTGTATGCAACCTGGCAGTCGTACCTGTCTTCCAAAGTATCTACCAATGTTTCTATATGATGGGGATAATACAAATCGTCGTCATCAAGATAGGCGATATATTTGCCCTTTGCTCGTAACAGGGCCTGGTTCAGTGAGAAGGCCTTGCCTCGATTTTCCGGCCTGTCAATAAAAACAATCCTTGGGTCATTAAATGAGTTGATAATATCGCTTACATCTTCTCCACCGTCTCTGATTACGAAAATTTCAAGATTACTGTAGTTCTGCCGTACAACACTGGAAAGTGCCGTAGGCAAAGAGTTCCGCCGGCTGTGAGTCGGCAATAAGACACTGACCAGCGGTTCGGCCTTTTTCTTGTGGTCTTTTTCCATCATAAAACTGGTAATATTCTTTCATAGACCGAATATTACACCACAGTATCGCTCTCGAATATCGGAGCGGTTGCCTCTGAAGACGATTCGCCACCTATCTGAGCTTCGAATTGGATGAATATTTCGTTTATTCTGCTCAACTGGCTTTTCAAAGAATACTTTTCTTCAACAAATTTGCGATACCTTTGGGGCTCGTATTTATCGGAAAGAATTTGCTCACAGAATTCTTCAGAAATGTTAAACAAGAATTCCGATGGGAAAATATCTTTGGCCCCCGTGAAATTGTGTATAACCGGCTTCAGACCGCATGCCATACCCTCTAACAATCCAACTGGGTGTCCTTCACAAATGGACGTTGAAACTACATAGTGTTTGTCTTGTAACCATGAGTTTACGTCTTCCTGCCATCCATCAAAGAACACCACATCCCCAAGCCCAAGGGCCTGAACCATATGCCTTAAATATTGTTCAAGCGCCTGGTCTTGAAATCTGCCGGCGAAAACCAGACGATATTCAGGGTCGAAGTAGTGGAGCTTTTGCATGCACTGTAATACAAGGGCGGGATTCTTTACCATCCTCAAATTAGCCAGAAAGGCGATGTTCTTACCCCGCCGACGGTCAATCAATTTGAACTTGCCGAGGTCAATTCCGTTGGGAACGGCGACCAACGAGGTGCAGCTTTCAAGGCCTGGAACTTTACCCAGAAGCGTTTGTTTGGTAATGTCATTTCCGACAGTTATAAGAGTGTCGATATTATTCCAGTTAACCTCTTGCGGCCATTGCTCATAAGCTTCGTAGCGATGCAGCCTGATAATGTTCTTGCAGATTTTCGGCCTTTTCGACGCGGCTACTGCAAGATTAGTGCACCACTCAAACCACGATATATCACTCCACACCATAAGCTCGTATAATTCATCCTCTGTTTGGCCCTCGAAGACACGTATCTTGAAACGCCGTTTTGTAAACTCGATGATTTTGTTAAGAAATGTCATCCCGTCGCCGCCACAGAAGAAGGCTATCTTTGGCCTTTTTGAACGAATTATTTCGAGTGCCGGTTTAAGGATTTCCTGTTCAGACCACATCTGCTGAGAGCGGAGCAGCATTTCTACAGCGCCGGCTTTATCGTTTTGATTCAAAAAAATCGTAGCGGCCCTGTTAAGTGCATCCGCACTTAATATTCCCAACCGTTGCATATCATCAAAAAGAATTGTTGCCTCTTCTACTTTACCGGCAGCCATGTAGCTTTCGGACAGATTCCACAATATCTCAGTTGAACTGGGATTTAGGTTTCTTGCTTTGGTAAGATGCTCGATGGCTTCATCCGACCGGCCGAGACAATGAAGAATTGCCCCCGCGTCGTTCAGTGCCTGGGTATCTTCAGGTGCTGTTTGAAGGTGTTTTTGTATACAAGCAAGGGCCTCAGTGTGTTTACCCGCCTCAGCTAATTCCAAACCCATCTCATAATCATTCGAGTTTGTCTCCATTATCATCTGTTTTTACTCCATATTTTTGTTATAGCATTTCTTTAATAAGCTCACTGCCAATCGGGCTACGGAGGGCTCTCAGGCTCGGCGTAGGCCTTCGCCGAAGCAGGCCGCCCCGACGAGAGAGACGGTCATAGAATAACCATTACATTATTGAGCAAATTCTATACCATCGACTCCAATCGACATTTATCCGTGATTTTGTAGTTTCCCATATAAAATTTGTATAAATATCAAACATCTGTGCCCGCCCCTGCAGCAGGGGGAGGTAACTATTTAATAAAATCCAGAAGTGACAAAGACACAAGTCTGCTAGCCACTGCTAATGACATTTGGTATAGAACCTCGCTGCGGGAAAGGTCTAAGGCAAGCTGGCTAATATCGGCTTGCTGCAGAGATGTAGTCTCATCTTCCGTGCTTGCCTTTATATTACCAAGAGTGTCATTAAGACACTGCAGAAATCCGACCTTCGACCCTACAAAGACGGATTTTTCCGCAAGACGATTTTCTAACTCACTCAATGAACTTATTGCACTATTTACTAACTGCCCAATTATAGCGTTGGAAAAACCGCTTTCATTTTTTAATATGTCCCGAATGCTAATAAGTGCGTTGAATATATCACAAGTTCCCGGCACAGAAACTACGTTGGCACCAGTGGCGGTTATATTCGAGCCATCAACATACAAAACCCGTCCGGTTTGAGAATCTGTTACAGCCACGTTGGAGGTATCTCCCTCTACAGCTACAGTACTAGCCCCCCCATCGATAGAAAGTTCATAGTTACCGCTTGTTTCATTATAAGTTACCGTCAGCCAGACATAACCCCTAACGCTTGATGTCCCTGTTCCAGCCGCGGCACCGGTATCACCGAAAAAAACGGGTGTATCACGACTGTCAGAGCGAAAAATGTCATCACCCACAGAAAAAATATTGGTTTCCAAGCCGGGGGCAACTTCTACGTACCGACCATCAAAGCTTCCCTCGTAAGTTACGCTGGTAATTTCTCCATTGCTGCGCTGAGCAACATATGGCGCGGTGCTCGTGTTGCCCCCCCCAAAAAGATATTGGTTCATGTGTCTGGTATTAGCTAATGTAAGCACCTGCTCTAACGCATCATTTATTTCTTCAGCAAGTTGGTTTCTTCCTCCTTCTGAATAGGTGCCGCTGGCAATTTGTGTCAAATGTACCTTTTCATTAGAAATAACCGATTTAATATCCCCAACAATATTGGAGGAAATCCCCAGTTTGTCCATGGCCTGCTGAATATTGTCCGTATAATTCTCCAGCAGTCTATTCTCGGAGTTTAGCCCTAAAATTCGATAGGCTGCAGAGGGGTCGTCAGAGGCTCGATTTATCCGTGAGCCGGAAGATATTTGCTCCTGAAGTCGAGCCATTGCTGCCGCTTGCAGATTCAAGGCAAAGCCGACGTTATTGTAAATGCTCAACAGCGTTCCACTCATTTTAAACCCCTGATATAAACTCAGATAATCATATTAGCTGCATAATGCTGTCATTTGACTCTTTAACCGTATTGATATATCTCGCCATTGCCTGAAACATCTGTTCGAAAAGCAGCAGCTGTGTTGCTTCTTCGTTGATGTCAACACCGCTTATATCGCTTTGCTGATTCGTGAGGCTTTGCATCATAACCTCAATGTTGCCCTGCCGCATCTGCCTAACCGAAAGCCGCTGACCGATGTTAGTAACCAATCGGCGATAAAAATCTCCACAAGTCGAAGATTCCAAAGTACTTACAACAACGTCCTTCACTTCTGCCATCCGCATAATGTTGATGTTGTCAGTCATATCTGCGCCCAGGCACGTTGCTATCCTTGCAGGTGTAGAAACTATATCCGAACAAACTGATATACCCGCGGCACTGGTGCCTGAAAAAAAGCAGTTCATTCCAATTGACGACAGCAATCCGGAAGTATCAGTGTTAGATAAAACATCAACTTCGAAATAATCACCAACAGCCAAGTCACCCATACCAAGAGATATGGTGATACCGGTATCACCAACCTTAATCCTATCACCAGCTGCATAGCCCAAACCGATATTTAGAGTAGCAATCGTATCCCCCCCACTGTCAGTTACCAGGAGACTGATGTCGCCATTTCCAATATCATTATCAGCACCAGTGACCGTGAACGTTAAAGTATCGTTCGAGCTGCCTGTATAAATACCCGATACACCAACAGCAGGGTCTGATGACCCGCTAAAACTAATGTCAGCAGCTTCAGGTTCCGGCAGCACTGCAGGCAAAAAATCAAATTGATAGTTTGTGTTGGCCGTGATAGTCAGCTGATTCGAAGAATTCACGGAAGCAGTAAGTGGTGAGCCCGAAATTGCATTAATTTTCGCAGCTATTGTGGTTAGAGAATCTCCCCCGGCATCGGCGTCAATAGTGATTTGTTCTCTGGTTATCGTTCCAGTGCTGGTGTTAGTAATTCTTATATATAGCTCACCATCAGTTAGTGCTGGAACGAAATCTGCCAAATCTTCGCTTGCCATCGTCCAGCCGGTCAATTCGGTGAAAGAACCCGCCGAACCCACTCCCTGAACATGGAGTTGATTTATCTGATTGATTATCGCCTTTGCCAAAGAGTCCAGCTTATCGCGAATATCAAGAACCAACTCATTTTCCAACGACAGCAATCCACCAAGCTTCCCGCCTTGTACATCGGTTGTGTATTTAGATGTACCAGCAATTGAAATACCCAAACTGTTATTTTCATCCGTACCCACTTCCAGTTCAACGGCAGAATTTCTCGCCACCACCTGCATTCCTGCAAAGATTACATCTACTACACCAAACTCTCTGTTTTGAGTTTGGAGGCCAACTAACTCAGACAATTCAGATATGCAGTGGTCTCTCTGGTCGCGCAGGTTGTTGGCCTGTCCCCCACCTATCTCCACTCTCTGTATATTTTCGTTGAGTTCAGCGATTTGGCTTGTAAGCACATTGATAGACTCAATAGTGTTTTCAGCATCTAATCTAATTTGTGTCTCCAAAGTACTCAGAAATTCTCCCAACGTTCTAAATTGACTGGCCATTGTTTGTGCATCGCTCATGGCCTGATTCTGCCAAATGACCTCGGTGGGACAAACGCTTAAGTTCTGCAATGAATTGAAAAACTTATCTATCGCTGCGTTAAGACCGCCACTTTCCGTTGAAAGCTCTCCAAATACATTTTCTACTGTCTGCAGAGTGATAAGCTCCTGTGAAACCTGCCCCAATGAGGATTGTTGTCGGAGTATCTCCTGTTCCAAGAGAGTATCAACTATTCTGGTAATACTGGCGATGTCAACACCTCCTCCAAGCAGAATTGTACCTTTTTGCGATGAGTAAGCAGGGCTTAGTTCTATTTTCTGACGGTGGTAACCTTCCGTAGCCGCATTTGAAATATTGTTGCCAATTATGTTAATGGCTGTCTTAGCTGCATCGAAGCCGCTTATACCTATAGAGTAATCCGACATTTCTTAAACCTGTTTGAACAGCAATTTTTTAAAATCGCAAATTTACAAATTCACTATTAGTTTGACGCTTGGTAAACCCATTGGAATCGTATGTGATTGTTCCTGTCTTGCCGAGCTCGAAAATATTCTTTAAAAGCACGTTGTTAAATCTGACACAATCTGACAAAAGCAGCGATATGCCCAGATGTTCCTTCTTAAGCTGGCCAGTCAATAATTTTAACGTCGCCTTCCTCTGGGCTACTTGAGCTTTTTTCTCTCCAGTCAGTTCAGCTTCGAGCACCGACAGAGTCATTTGCTCAAGGCTGCAGCCAAAAGCTGTCGCCAATTCTCTCCGTATCGACCGCCGTTTTAATTCATTGCATTTATAGCTGTCTGACTCAGTTTGGATACTCTCAAGCAGTTTACCCAAAGTCGTATTATCATGCTTTACAACCAGGCCGCGCAGCTCGTTCAATCTTGACAAGCTTTCCCTTATGTGCTGAATATCCCTGTCAAGAACAGCCAACAAATCATCGACCTCGTTAGAGACTTTTTCCTGAAGACCTGAGTCTTCTAATCGTGGGTCTCTAACGGGGTCAACTCTGTCTTCTATTTCAATTGCCGTTGTTTTCATATGCCCTCTTCTAATAACTCTGCCACTGCACTTTTTTTGTCTGAGTCGGTCATAAGCTTATATACATCCTTCCACAGACCAAAGCCTCCGTTGTCAGCAATGTCACGAGCCAAATACAACCAAAATATTCCTTGAACCTGCTTGGAAGCCCCATCT
>Ga0315548_1003682_pt1 | contig 11358 bp, 11 predicted proteins | sample SalMarSW160110MG_2_FD_202540 | JGI IMG/M metagenome (GOLD analysis project Ga0315548, IMG submission 202540) | Salt marsh sediment microbial communities from the Plum Island Ecosystem LTER, Massachusetts, United States - Salt Marsh Sediment SW1601-110 ... | reverse complement strand
AAGAAACGTATGCCGGAACAGATGCGGATTGGGCAGCTACTGTTGCAGGTATGCCGGCTCACCGGTGACCGTCTGCGGGTGAAGATGGAGAAGATTGGAGTCCATCGCGCACAGGGGTTGGTGCTTCTGCAGTTGTGTCATCGCGACGGCATCTCGCAACGACAGATCATCCAAGCGCGGCACGTTAGTCCGGCAACGATGACAAATATGCTCCAGCGAATGGAACGCGACGGATGGATCACGCGCGAGCGCGATTCCGATGATCAGCGCATGGTGCGTGTCTACCTGACGGAGAAGGCGAAATCCCTTCGGAAGGAGGCGCAACAGACGTTCCGCGGGATGGAGGAAGAGCTCGCGTCCGTCTACACGGACGAAGAGAAAGAGATGTTCTGCCGGCTGTTGATAAAGCTGCACGATCGGTTCGCGCCGTTCGAGTCGCGTCATCGCCATGACCTGCCTTTCTTGCTGGATAATGAGGGAGAGGACAGAACATAAGATCCTTATAGCGTCTTTAGCGGATAGCAGTAGGCTAGACAGGATAGAAGTGCGCGTAGCAAAGTAAGAAGGAGGACGCAATGAAAATGAAGAAGATCACGGGTTTGTTGGTGTTATTGAGTCTGATGGGGTTTGCCGTATCCGTGTTTGCACAGTCGGATCTAGAAGTCTTTCCTATTGGAACGACGACGATGCGCTACACCGTATCATCCGAAGATACGAGCGAGCCTCAGGTGCTCGAGCTTACCGTGACTGCGTATGGAGATGATCGCTACACCGTCAGAATGGTCACCGAACAGACGGGTAACGAAGATGAATTGGCCACAGGGTTTGGCTTCATGTTCGGAGCAGCAACTGTTTCTTCAGGCGGAGGACACGACGCCGATATGTCATCGCTCACGGCGCTAATGGATCAACGGGGCCGCCTACAGGAAGGCCAGGATTATCTGCTCCCCGGCGGCGGTTTATTCAAGAACATCGTCGGCGTGACCATTGCCGATGTCTGGTGCCTCCAAGGGTCATACATCGATTCGGATGATGAGAATGTTCGGATGACCGTGGCCTTTGCGCTTACCAATCCCGTCTACATTTCACCGTTGATCCGTGCCGAAGAGCTGGTTGACGGCGAATGGGTCGAGACCTTCTCTCTTGAGCTTGTCGAATACACCGTGGTTGAAGGCGAGGGCTAAGCCATGCCGCTGATGAGCATGAAGGGCGTCACCAAGGACTACAAGCTAGGAAAGACCTTGGTTCGGGCGCTCCGTGGGCTAGACATGGAGATTGCGAAGGGCGAGGTTGTGGCCATCATGGGCCCTTCTGGGTCTGGAAAGTCCACACTGATGCACATTCTCGGTGCACTGGATGTTCCGACCAACGGTACGGCCATGATCGACGGCTCAGATCTGAAAGACCTGAAAGAAAGCCAACTGGTGACGTTTCGTGGCCAGAAGGTTGGATTTGTCTTCCAGACGTTCAATTTGGTTCAGACCTTGTCTGCCGTACAGAACGTCGAATTGCCGATGATCTTCCAAGGCATCGGCAAGTCTGAGCGACATCGCAAAGCGAAGGAACTGCTTACGCGGGTTGGGCTTGCGGAACGTATGAAGCATAAGCCGAACGAACTCTCTGGCGGAGAGCGCCAGCGCGTGGCTGTGGCTCGATCACTGGCCAACGATCCTGAGATCATCTTGGCTGATGAGCCGACAGGCAACCTGGATACCGAGAGCGGACAGTCGATTCTCGAATTGCTGAAGCAGCTTAGCACCAAGGATGGGAAGACCGTCATTCTGGTCAGCCATGACCCAGAGGCAGCAGCAATCGCCGATCGGATTATTCGGCTTCGAGATGGCTGTGTCTCCTCTGACCAGCCCATGTCTGTAGGTGATGACCATGCGTAAGTTAAGCGATTTCTTCGGACTTGCACTACGAAGCATCATCCATCGCAGGATGCGTAGCTGGCTGACGGTGATCGGCGTCTTCATCGGAATCACCGCTGTTGTTGCGCTCATTTCAATTGGTTTGGGGTTCGACAAGACGATCAAGGAACAGGTTTCAGGCGTATTTGGCGTCGATACGTTCGTCGTCATGGACGAGAGCACTTTTGGGCCCGGGGCTCACAATGGCGGCGCTGCAGAGTATGCGCTCGATCTCGACCTTCTGAAGTCGATTGAAGGAGTCAAGGTTGCCGCAGCTGTGCGAGAACGAACTGGTTTCGTTCAAGGCCAGCCTGACGCAGAGGGAGAGGTCCTTCAAGGATTCCTACCCGTTTCCGGCCTATCTCCGGAACTGATGACCGAGTTCGAGTCATTCACTGGAGAGCTTGAGGTTCTTCCTGGAGGCCGTTTGTTCGAACCTGGAGACGTCGAGGTCGCGGTTCTCGATTTTGAGATTTCGCAACGCCTTGGCGTTGACGTGGGCGACACGATTCTAGTAGCCGGCGACGGCGATGCGGAGCTAAATCTAACCATCATCGGAATTATGGCGCCTCCAGAAGAGGCCGAGGCCTCGGGTCCGGGGTTTGGGATGCAGTTCAGTGGAGGGTCCGACGGAGACACCATTAGCGTCCCATATGAGACGATGGATCTTCTCTGGGGACCGGCGGATGACGTGCTCGTAACTCTGGTGCGAACAGAGCCCGGTTATGATGTTGATGAGGTCGCTGATGCTGCCGAAGAAGCCTTGAATGCCCGCGGATCGGATATCTCGGCTGTCACATACACCGACATCAGTGATGCTATCGGAACGATGACATCGACCATCAGCGCGTTTCTTGCAGGCATTGCAGGGATCTCTCTTCTTGTTGGTGGCGTTGGCGTGATGAATACCATGTTCACATCGGTTCTCGAGCGAACGAAGGAAATCGGCGTCATGAAGGCCGTCGGCGCTAAGAATAGTCACGTCTGGACGATCTTCTTGATCGAATCTGGATTAATGGGGTTTGTGGGCGGTGTTGTGGGTACTGTACTTGGCCTGGGCCTCAGCATATTTGCATCTTCGCTCATCGGTAGGCTCTTCAGCATCGACATGGTTGTCGTGGCCAGCCCGATACTCATTGCTGCAACGTTGTTTGGATCGTTTGCCTTGGGAGCTTTTGCCGGCCTCTGGCCAGCATGGCGCGCCTCAAAACTGCCAGTTGTTGACGCCTTGCGCTACGAATAGACTTGAAACTTGCTGGATTCGGTGAGGCTCGCTCCCAATACGCCAGCGAGCCCGCCTAAGACGAGTCCGAGAAGGAATCCGACCAGGCTTACCGTTAGAACCCGAGCCGGATTAACGCACCCTGAGGCGGCGTGGAGGAGAGTCTCGGGGTAGGTGATCGCCAAGAAGCGAAGGAGATATATCGCAACGATTAAGAGAAGACCTGCACTGATTCCGCACAGGACCCCAATGGCGACGATTGGGGGTTGAATCACCTGCTCTGCGGTCCCTGCTAGGCGCATCATCCGGATCTCCTCGGAGAAGGCCTTGAGCAACTCAGCGAACGCATAACGTGCTGCGATCAAGCTGCCAACGATGCTCAGAGCGAGACCGATCAGGAGGCCGATCTTTACTGGGGCTGAGAGGGAGTCCGCATGCCGAGTGGAGAGGGAATCAACACCTGCGATTCCATCGATCGCGGAGAGCGCATCGATCAACTCGGTGACCTTAGCCACACTGACTGCTTTGATCACTAAGAGTCCCTCCGCCTTTTCGAGCCCGAGCTCCTGCGGGTAGCGGTAGTTAATCTGTGAAACATCCTCCCACTCGCGGATCTTCAGGTAGAGATCGTTGATCTTTTGTTGGGAGAGCTGGGGCGAAAGATGGACAAACACCTCATCCGCGGAGAGGGACGGGCCCGCATCATCAGGGGCGGGGGTTCCCAACAGGAAGAAGCTCGAAAAGAGAGCTCCCGAAGAGAAGATGAGGAGAATGAGAACGATAAAGAGAGCGCCGCTTCGGGAGCCAATCACTCTCAGAAGATTGCCCAACAAAAACCAGAACTGAGTCATCCTTCTTTCACCTTCCCGTCCAGCAGCTGCACGACACGGTATTTTTCAATCAAGGAAGGAAGCGGGTTGCGGGTAGTAACGAGAATGGTGAACCCCCGCAGATGAATCTCCTCCAACAGGGAGCAGACTTTGGACCGATCATCGGCACTCAGCTCCTCGAACGGTTCGTCGAACAAGAGGAGAAGCGGGTCGTTGCAGATTGCAACGGCAAAGGCCAGCCGGACCCGATCGATCGGTTCGATCTCTGTTGCGGACGCGGCAAGCTTCCTGGTTAATGAGACCATTTCCAGAGCGGCGAGCGCCTTTTCCTCGGCCTGCTCGCGAAAATCACCCAGGGTGCGTAGCTTGAATATCACGTTATCGAGGACGGTCTTCGGGAGTGGACTGAACCGCTGGGGGATGAACCCGATCTGGCGACGCAGCTGAAACGCCTTCTTGCGGCTCAGTCGCGCGATATTGCGTCCGTGGACGAGGATCTGCCCATTCTGCGGAGGGATCTGCGTTGCTACGAGGCCGAGGAGGATCGTCTTCCCCGCGGCTGCCGGCCCGGTGAGAAAGACTAGCTCTCCACGATCTACACGGAGGTGCACGTCGTCCAACACCTTGATCCCGTCCTCGCTCAAGAACTGAAGCTCGGAGAGCTGGATCATCACGGACATCGCGCAATCACGAACCTTTCCTTGCCGGCAATATCTCGTTCCATCCTCGCCTCCACCAAGCCAGCCGCGTCCATCCGTTCGACCACCGTTCTTCCTTGACCATTCCCGATCTCCAGAAGGACACTCGCATTGGGTAACATATGCTCCTTTAGCGAGCGCGTTAGCGACTCGATCTGCTCCACCCCTTCCTTCCCACCGTCGAGGGCGACACGCGGCTCGTGTGCCCGGACCTCGACCGGGAGCGCCACCAACTCTTCCTCTGCTATATATGGGGGATTGGAGACGATTAAGTCAAATTTTTCGCCCACACGCTCGAACCAATCGCTCTTTAAGAAGGTGATTCTGTCAGAAACGCCGTGTAATTGGGCGTTCTCGTGTGCCAGGCCGAGAGCCTCCTCCGAGAGGTCGACGGCGGTGATCCGTGCACGGGGGAGGAAACGAGCGAGACAGACAGCCAAGACTCCCGATCCGGTCCCTAGATCGAGGCAGGCGATCTCGCGGTCACGCGGAACCAGGTCGAGCGCCTTCTCCAGCAGTTCCTCCGTCTCCTGCCGCGGGATGAGTGCCTCCGAGGAGACGCGGAACCGCAACCCAAAGAAGGAGATCTCACCAGTCAGGTGTTGGAGAGGTGTTCCAGAGCAACGCTTCTTGATCATTTCGCGGTAGCGAGCCCGTTCATTCAGGGTGAGCGGCTTGTCCGGCGAGAGGTAGAGGTGTAATCGGTCGACATCCAATACGTGAGCGAGAAGGATCTCCGCCTCTAACCGCGGCTGAACGATCCCCGCATCCTTAAAGTAGCCCCGTGTCCATTTAAGGATTTCCCGTACGGTCCAATCAGCACCCAGAGTCGTCCCCCTTTTTCTTCATCCCCGGCGTTCGTCAATCGACCGATTTTGCCGTATACAATAGCAAAATCTTGAAGTGAAGTCAAGCACTGTATATAATGAACGTTGAACGAACTAAAGGGAGAGACGTGATACAAATCTTCATACGCTCGCTCGGAGGTAGAATCATGCCCGGTTTATTATTCCTTGTATTTGCAGTGGGAGGAGGAGCGATCGCGGCCTCCTACGGATTTATCCCCGCACTACACCCGATCCCCAGGTGGGTGATTAACCTCATCGCTGGGGCAGGAGCAGGAGCCATCCTCGCCCTGGGTATCCTCCTTACCTGGAAAAGGGTGCGCGAAGAACTGAATGCGGAGCAGGTGGAAACAAAACTTATCAATAGTATTCTATTGGGACTGATTGCATCGATTATCGGAGGAATCCTTGCCCTTTCTGCTGGCTTCATCCTTCCTGTCGGCGTGGGCGCGCGCATCGTACAAGGAGCTGTCCTCGCGGGATCTCTCCTCCTCGGTCTAGCGGTCGGGTATGCGTTCGACCGCCCCCTGATCTTCCGCGGTGAGAGGACCTTAAAATCGTCGAACAGGCAGAAAAGGTGTGCACTCAAGGTCCTCGATACGAGTGCCATCATCGACGGGCGCATCGGCGATCTGCTTCGCACGGGCTTCCTGGAGGGAGAGATAATCGTCCCGGAGTTTGTCCTTGTCGAGCTGCAGAACATCGCCGATTCCTCCAACAGTCTCCGCCGCCGCAAGGGACGCCGCGGCTTGGAGATCCTGCGCCAACTGATGGACGATGAGGAAGTCATTATCCACGTCCATGCCAAAGACTATCCAACCATCAAGGAGGTCGACCACAAACTGATCCGTCTTGCGAAGGAGGAGTGCGGAACGCTACTCACCACGGACTACAACCTGAACCGGGTTGCCCAGGTAGAGGGGATAAAGGTGTTGAACGTTAACGAGCTGGCAAACACGGTTAAGCCACGTTTCATCCCTGGGGAGGCGCTCGATATCGAGGTGATCGACCGCGGCGAGGAGATCGGCCAAGGGATCGGCTACCTCGACGACGGGACAATGGTGGTGGTGGAGAACGGCCGCCGGCACATTGGCCGCAAGATCAAGACGACCGTCAGGAGCACACTGCAAACCGAAGCAGGGAGGATGCTCTTTGTCGAACCCTGTGGGGACTCTCCCCGTTGGGAATAGCAAGAAGGAGATGTATGTGAAAAAGATGATCTTTGTTGGACTTATTCTGACTGGATTACTTCTCGTTGGAGGTTGTGACCTCCTTCAGCAGAAAGGGCCCCAACTCGCGAATTGGGAGCCGGTCCTCTCGCCCGATGGGACCACGCTCGCTTACGCCTCACCAGGGGAGAAAGGGTTTGAGATTTACACCCACGACATCGGTACCGGTGAGATCGTGCAGCTCACGCAGAACGAGGTCGACGACTGGGCTCCGAGTTGGTCTCCCCAAGGGGACCGCCTCGTCTTCTCCTCCAACCGCGATAAGAACGTCGACCTTTACCTCATCGACATCTGGACCCTGGAGGTCACCCGCCTGACTACCCACGAGAGCGAGGAGGTCAACCCATACTGGGGAGTAAACGATAACATCCTATTCAACTCCAGCCGGTCCGGCGTTTGGGAGGTCTACATGATCGGTTCCAACGGCCAAAATCTGACCAAGATCACGGAGACTCCCTCCTCAGAGTAGGTAGCAATGAAGCCATCGGTCAGCGCCATCCTCCTTGCCGCCGGCCGTGGGACGCGCATTGGGGCGGGAGAGAATAAGATCTACCTCGATATCAAGGGTGAACCTCTCCTCTCATACACGTTGAGAGCGTTCAGCGAGTCCCCGTTGATCGGCGAGATCATCCTTGTAGTAGCCGCGGGTGAAGAGGCGCGAGCGACCCCGCTCCTTGTCGATCTGCAAACACAGGTCCACATCGTTCGGGGGGGGAGAACGCGACAGGATTCCTCGCGTGCCGGAGTCAGTGCAGCCAAGGGCGAGATCGTCCTGATCCACGACGCGGCACGCCCCTTTCCCTGCCAGACGTTGATTGCCCGCGTTATCACCGGGGTGAAGGTGCGCGGGGCGTGCGTCCCTGTCCTCCCCACGGTTGACACACTCCGCTACCGTAACGCGGAAGGATTCCTCCTACCCCAGTGGGTCGAGAGGCGGGACCTGTTGCAGATGCAGACCCCCCAGGGATTCAGGCGAGAGATCATCCAGCAGGCGCTCGCCGTCAGCGGATCATGTTTCACCGATGATGCCGGTGCTGTCCTGGCAACAGGAGCGAAGATCTGGACTGTCCCTGGGGAAAGGGGTAACTTCAAGGTAACGACCAAGGAGGACCTTACCCTTACCGAGGCCTTTGCCGGAGTTCTTGCGGCAAACAACAGTACCCGCGCAGAAGAGAGTAGGCGACAGGACCATACGATTGGGAAGGAGGAGAGAGATTGCGACGTTTTTTAATCGACACCGACACGTCATCCGATGACGCGGTTGCGCTCGTGATGGCACTCAAAGACCCTGAGATCCGGATCGAGGCAATCACCGTCGTCGCGGGGAACGTTCCGCTCGATCAGGGGGTCCAGAATGCCCTCTACACCGTCGAACGATGCGGGAAGCAAGTTCCTGTGTACGAAGGGCAGGCCAAACCGCTCCTGAGACCCCTGGAAACCGCGCAGTTCGTCCACGGACAGGATGGGATGGGGGAGATCGGTCTTCCGCTTACCGGCCGAGGGGCATGCCGTCGATGCTATCATCGACACGATCTGTTGCTTCGCCGGAGAAATCACCCTAGTCACCCTCGGCCCGCTGACGAACGTAGCCGTCGCGATTGACCCCACGGTCGCCACGGCAACCAAACACCTCCACGTAGCTATCGAGACCAAGAGCGAGCTCACCCGCGGCGCGACTGTGGTCGACCATCTTGGAATCACCGGACAGGAACCGAATGCAAGAGTCGTGCTCGCAGCCTCCAGGGAGCGATTCCTTCACGTCCTGTACGATGCGGTGCAAGGATAGGACGGTTGCTACCGCAAGAAGTCGATGTTCTTCATGCGCTTGAACGTCTCCTCAATTAAGGGCAGACTACGGTACGCATCGATCATCCCCTCCGTTGTCCAATCTATGAGTGCCGCGCTTGATAACTGTTCTCAAGCATAACGAACGTGCCGGGCTAATCATGGTTGAAAAGGCGAAGCGATAAGACTCTCACAATCGTACAGAAAAAGCTTGTGCCTCTCGCAAAGACGCCAAGAACACAAAGGAAAGCGTTACATAGGGAAAAGAACTAGAACCGAAGGCATCTCTTAGCGACCTTTGCGGCTTGAGTGAGTGCACCAAACGGGCGAGAGGAAAAGCTTTTGCCTCTCGCAGAGGTACAGAATTGTTTTACCAAGAAGGACACGAGGAGGTCAAAGGCACTGCTCATAAGGCGACTCCAATAATCCTGGGCCCAGTTTTCGGGTACCCGATTCGACAGCTCATCGGATTACATTCTTCGTGTCCTTCGCGCTCTTCGTGGTGAATTCTCTTTGACATCCGTCCCGTGCGAACCGAAATTAGAAGTCACTGCCCACTTAAAACGACAAGGAACCTGAAAGTTCGGGTGATCAGGGAATGCTGTTGTGTGGCCGCTATTTCCCAATCAGCTGTTCTTCGCAGAGAGGTGAGGAAAGGCGGAATGCTTGCAAAGAGAGGCGCCTCTTGCTATAGTTTCCCCTATGTACAACGGTGGCGATAGTCGGTTCCCCGTTGCAATGAGGTTGCGAAAACAGTCGGATTTTGCACGGGTTTATCGCTTCGGATGGATACAGAAAGGGACGTATTTCTGCTTTCACATCCTCCCTTACGGGGGTGGGGTGCGGATGGGAATCGTTATTCCGCGGCGGTGGGGGACCGCTGTCGAACGGAATCGTATGAAGCGTCTCTTGCGAGAGGTCTTCCGGTGTCATCGTAACTTTTTTCTCGGAACGGAATTCATCGTTCGCCCGCATGAGATATGCAAGGGGTGCCGATTGGAGGAGATCGAACGAGCTTTCCTTACGGAGTTTCGTGCCCCAAAGGAAGAGCGAGAGGTGAAATATGGATAAAGAAGTTGTCTTCCTGACCGAAGCAGGCCATGTCCTGATCCAGAAGGAGCTCGAACAGGTGAAGAAGATCCTTTACGAGGAGATCCCCGCGAAATTAAAGGCATCGAAACTGAATGAAGGAGACCTGCGGGAGAACAAGGAATACATGTACCTGCAGAGCGAGCAGCAGTACTACGAACGTGAGGTACGGCGGCTTACCTCAGTCTTGGATGCAGCGGAAGTCATCCCCGAGGAGAACATACCCGACGAGGAAATCGGGATCGGGTCGAGTTTCATCCTGCAAGACCTGGAGATCATGGAGAGTGGATCCTTCAGCCTGGTGAGTTCGGCCGAGGTTGATCTGCACAATGGGAAGATCTCCGTTGTATCCCCGGTAGGGAAAGTACTCATCGGGAAGCGTGAGGGCGATGAGATCGCGGTCGATCTCCCGACGGGAAAGGTACATTTTTGCGTTATCGCGATCAACAAAAGATGACGACAGAACCCTTGATGCAGGCGAGGCTGGAGAAGCTTCGCCGCCTGCGGGAAGAAGGGATCGAACCCTATCCCCCGCGTTTTTCACGGTCCCATTCTATCGGCGAGGTCATCGCCAATTTCTCCTCCCTTGCCACCGAGGAACATAGCGGGGAACAGGTGATGATCGCCGGGCGTCTGATTGCCTTACGGCGGATGGGACGAGCAGTCTTCCTCGACCTACGCGACGGGAGCGGGATAATCCAGGTATATTCATCGCTCGATGGCCTTGGTGCGGCGGAGTACCGTGCACTGTGTGAGAGTGATATCGGGGATTTCTTAGGGTTTTCGGGCGAGGTCTTCCGCACGAAGCGGGGCGAGCTGACGGTCGAGATTGCCGAATGGACCCTCCTCTCCAAGTCGCTTCGCCCCTTGCCGGAAAAGTGGCACGGCCTGAAGGATGTTGAACTCCGCTATCGGCACCGCTCGCTCGACCTGATCGCGAACGAAACGGTGCGAGACACATTTACCCGCCGTTCACGCATGGTCTCGGGAATGCGGCAGTACCTCGACGAACACGGCTTCCTCGAGGTCGAGACGCCGATGATGCAACCGATCGCCGGTGGAGCAACGGCGCGACCGTTTATCACCCATCACAACACCCTCGATGTCGACCTCTACTTGCGCATTGCCCCTGAGCTCTACCTGAAGCGGTTGGTGATCGGAGGTATGGAACGGGTCTACGAACTCGCCAAGAACTTCCGCAACGAAGGGGTCTCCACCTCACATAACCCGGAATTCACGACCCTGGAGATCTACCAAGCGTACACCGACTACGAGGGGATGATGTCCCTGGTCGAGGAACTGATCGGGATAGGCGCACGCGAGGCAGCCGGCTCATTGCAGGTCCCTTACCAGGGGGAGACTATCGATTTCTCCCCACCCTGGCGCAGGGTTGGGCTCGTGCAGACGGTGGAGGAGGCGACAGGGATCGAGATTGCTGGACGGTCGTTGCCTGAGATCAACTCACAGGCAAAGGAGAAAGGGATTCCCCTCCCTCCCCTCTCGCGAGGGAAACTGATCGAGTACCTGTTCGAGGAATTTGTTGAAGCTACCCTGATCCAACCGACGATTGTCAAGGACTACCCAATCGAGATCTCCCCGCTTGCCAAACGTAAGCCGGATGCTGAGGGGATAGTGGAGAGGTTCGAGCTGTTCGTCGAGGGAATTGAGATCGCCAATGCGTTCACCGAGCTGAACGACCCGCTTGATCAGCGTGCCCGATTTGAGGCACAGGAGAAGCTACGAGTGGCCG
>Ga0315548_1003680_pt1 | contig 11361 bp, 11 predicted proteins | sample SalMarSW160110MG_2_FD_202540 | JGI IMG/M metagenome (GOLD analysis project Ga0315548, IMG submission 202540) | Salt marsh sediment microbial communities from the Plum Island Ecosystem LTER, Massachusetts, United States - Salt Marsh Sediment SW1601-110 ... | reverse complement strand
CCCGAGTCGAAGCTGATACGGATCACTGAGGTAGAGTACCCGAGGTTTGAGTTGAAGTTCGGAGGTGACCACAGCCACAGGAATAGTGAGATAATAGAGGTGGCAAAATTTATCGGTGTCAAGAGTTATAAAGCCAAAGGGAAGAGACTATCAAATTATGAGGTTGCTGTTGTTCAAGAGCTGGAACCCATAATGACCATAGCTGAAAAGGAGGAAGAAAAGATAAAGGAAGAGGAGGAAATTATAAATAATAATGAAGAAAAAGGATTTAACGGGCAGCAGATGACACTGGATTTATAAAATTTTTCTATTTTAGAACCTGCAAGTTCAAAAAATGGATATTGAAATAATTGAAGTAAAGAGCAGGCGGCATTTGAGAACCTTCATTTATCTGCCTGCCAAAATTCATAAAACCCATAAAAACTGGGTACCCCCGATATATATTGATGACCGTAATTTTTTCAATCCCCGTAAGAACCGCTCTTTCAGTTATTGTGACACCATTCTTCTGCTGGCTATGAGAGGCAGGAAACCCGCAGGACGCATCATGGGTATTATTAATCATAAATATAATGAAGCACATAATGAAAGGGACGGCAGGTTTTGTTTTATGGAAACCTATAACGAGCCCGATATAGCTCAGGCCCTTTTGCGGGCTGTGGAAAAGTGGGCTCTCTCAAAAAATATGACAAGAATAGTGGGCCCGCTTGGATTTTCGGACAAGGACCCCCAGGGCATGCTTATTGAAGGATTTGATCAGCCGATGGTTATAGCCACTAATTGTAATTTTCCCTACCAGGTAACTCTCATTGAAAATGAGGGTTATATAAAGCACATAGACCTTGTTGTTTATAAACTGTACACTCCGGACGAGATACCTGATTTCTACAAAGAGATATATAAAAGGGTAATAAAAAATAACAATATATGCATACATGATTTTACATCCCGCAGAGAGCTAAAACCATTTATCAGACCTGTATTGGGACTGGTAAACCAGACATTCATGGATATATACGCCTTTATTCCCATGGATGAGAAAGAAATGGATGATTATGCCAAGCGTTACCTCTCTATATTGGATCCGAGATTTATTAAAGTGGTAACAAATAATTATAATGAGGTAATAGCTTTTATTGTAGGGATGCCTGACATAAGCAGGGGTATAAAAAGTTGTAAAGGCCATATTTTCCCATTCGGACTATTTAAAATATTATACTACCAGAAGAGGACAAAACAGCTGAACCTTTTACTGGGAGGTATACGTGATGACTGCCAGAATATTGGCATTGATGCCGTGATGGGCGTAAGAATGATTGAAGAGGCACATAAGGCCGGACTTAAATATATTGACAGCCATCTCGAGCTGGAAAACAACACCAAGATGAGGGCAGAGATGGAACGTATGAACGGCAAGGTATACAAGAAATACCGTATTTATAAAAAGGATCTGGTCAGTGCATAGATACTTTCTAACGGTGAATTTTATAAAATTATAAGAAGGAAAGAAAAAAAAATCTTAGTTATGAAAAAAGGGGAATGCGGATTTATCATACCCTGCAGTTTTATGATCCTTTGTATTTTGTTTTTTACATTAAACCAGGGCATAAAAGCGCAAAGTGAGACTTCGGGCAGGGAATATATTGTTAAAGGAAGGGTATTTCTGGAAGATGGGAATCCGGTTACCAGTGAGAGGGTGATACTGGCACATTGCTCAACCAAAAATAAATGTGATGTAATATTAACAGCCAATGCACAGGACGAGTCAGCTACAACTGGCAGTCCGTTTGGTCATACAAATGAAGAAGGATTATTTGAAATTAAATTTGACCCTGATTTTATTACTGAAACGATCGGTAAATATAAATTTTTAAGCCTTGGGATTATATATAATACGGAACTTGTAAGGCTGAAAAAAGATGAACTGCCAGTTTTATTTATACTGGATCAATTTGATGCCGACAATATGCTGGATCTTGAGGAACTGGTATTTACTCCCAGGTAATAACAGTGATGACTTCGTATCGGATAACAAGGCAGCATTTTCAAACCTTCCGTCCGGACTCACGGCAAAAGTAATAAGAGTAAGCGATACGACTTTAATAGCTTATCTTGAAGGTAATGCAGATAATCATACTATGAATGATAATTAAGACTCATTAGTGCTGACATTCAATAATAGTGCAATAAGTAATAATGATACTTCAGCAATTGAGTTCCCGGTAGTAAAATTTATGCTTATGTTTCAGAGTCCGTTCGCCATAAATGGCGCAGATTCCTATCCTGGAGCAAATGGGATTTATCCACTGGAAGGTTTCTATAATGAAAAACCTTACTACAGAAGGAACAACTATTATCTGAAAACCAAGTAGAAGGCGGCAAGGCCGAAGTGCTGAACCTTAGGGAAGGATTAAGTCCGGTTATGCTAAAAGGAAACGGCACTGTTGTCTGTCTTACAGTGACAGGGACAGTAACAAGTCATAGTACAGAGGATTTAAATGGGCAAAACATCAGTTTCAGGCTTCATGATATATTTGGGAAGCCCGTCAAAGCAAAGATGGAGAGCAGTAATAAAATAAATATTTCATCATTACCTGGCGGCTTTTACATCGTGGTAATGGATGTCAGTGGTAGTGTATTCACTGAAAAGCTTGTTGTCGAATAAGAAAATTATTTTTCATTTAACTATTGTTTTACTATTCTCTCGCGGATAAATTCCTGTGAATGCATTTTAAAACGGTAATAGAAAGCACCTTTTTTTGAGTCTGCAGTATTTTTATCCTCCAGTTTTTCAAGCACCTTTAATGAAAGTATTTTTTTTCTGAAGTTTCCGGGGTCGAACTTACGCTGAAAAATCGCTTCGTACAGGGTGCGAAGCTGCAATATTGTGAATCTCTCAGGCAATAAATTTTCACCTATAAGCGTATAGCTTGCTTTTAGCTTAAGTTTTTCATGGGCATGTTCAACCATCATACCATGGTCGAAAATTAAGCCGGGTTTTTTTGAAAATGTCCACCATACTGCCCCGTGCTCTTTAATGAAGTCCTTATCATGTTTGTCAATACGAATCATTGCATAAAAAGCAACACTTATGACTCTTCCTCCGGGGTCCCTCTCAGGGTCGGAAAAAACATGTACCTGTTCAAGATAGATATCCTTAAGGCCTGTGATTTGAAGCAGTACACGCTCAGCTGCTTTCTCGGCTGTCTCATCTTCCTGCACCCACCCTCCCATAAGGGACCATTCACCCTGTGCAGGCTTAAACTTTCTGTGTGAAAGCAATAGCTTAAGTTCGTCATCTTCATATCCGAAAATTATGCAGTCGACAGCCACATGGTGTTCAGGATGCTTATATATTGATGCCGGCATCAGGCAAATTATATTTATGATTTGGAAAATTCAGGTCAAACGAGATTTGAATCTCACAATTTTTATCACAGTAAACCGGACAATCTCCTAAATTTTAATTAGTCGCTATAAAATTTCAGAACTGACAGCTGCCTGTATTTCTCTCCAGGTTTTAGCACTGTTGAGGGAAATTCCGGGTGATTGGGCGAATCCGGGAAATGCTGGGGCTCAATTGCCAGAGCAGATCTTTTATAATATGGTTTCCCTGACTTTCCTTTGACCGAACCATCCATAAAATTTCCGCTATAAAACTGGAAACCCGGTTCTGTTGTGAGAATTTCCATAACTCTGCCCGAGGTTTCTTCCCGTAGTATAACCGCCAACACAAGAGTATCGGGAGTTTTTTTATTAATTATCCAGTTGTGGTCATAGCCGCCGCCAAAAGTCAGCTGTTCATCAGCTATGCCTATATCCTGTCCGATTTGCTTGCCCGGGTTAAAATCAAAGGGAGTACCCGGGACCGGGGTTATTTCACCTGTGGGTATAAGCTCACTGTTTACGGGTGTAAAATAGTCAGCAAAGGCCAAGAGCTGGTGATCAAGGATAGTAGTGTCACCTTCACCTTTTAAATTAAAATAGCTGTGATGTGATAAATTTATTATTGTCGTCTTATCAGTCTCTGCTTCATATTCCATCCTAAGCTCATTATTATCTGTTAGAGTATATGTCAGTTTAACTGATAGATTGCCGGGATATCCTTCTTCGCCGTCAGGAGAAAGATATGTCAGGATAAGGGAGTTGCCTTTCTGATGTGCATCCCAGACCTTTTTGTCGAATCCCTTATTTCCTCCATGGAGAGTATTATTGCCATCGTTTAAATACAGGTTGTATTCTTTACCTTCGAGACTGAATTTGCCTTTATTTATCCTGTTAGCATAACGCCCTACAATACATCCCAGGTACATTTTGTCATTGATGTAATCGTCAATATTATTGAAGCCGAGGACTATATCGGCAAATTGCCCGTTCCTGTCAGGTGTGTACAAGGCTACTATACGTGCTCCGTAATTTGTTATATATACTTTTATCCCATTATCATTTTCCAGCAGGAACAAGCTGACTTTCTTACCATCCACTTCTTTTTCAAAAGCTTTCTTTTTAATTAAATCGTTATCGATGGAATTTTTATTACTTACTTTGGTTTTGCATGCTACCAGAGCAACAACGCTTAAGAATAAAATTAATTTTTTCATTCGTTTAAGATTTTTAACTAATTAAGAATATTTTATTTAAAAATTTGAGAACGTCTTCAGCCACTCGCTGCGCTCGTTCTCAAAGCGCGGATTCAACAAATTTACCAAGCTTTTTATATTTGGCATAAATCATCTGATATTTTTGGGCGTTTGCGGGATCAGGGCGATACTCTTTTTCAAAACCGCTTCCCATTTTTTCTTTTGCCTTATCGAATGTACTGTAAATACCTCCGGCAACAGCGGCTGCCATAGCTGAACCAAGGGCACAGGCCTGCTCCGAAGCAGCAATCAGTATTGGCTTATTTAAAACATCAGCCAGTACCTGCATTACAAAACCTGACTTTTTTGCGACACCTCCAAGTGCTATAATGCCATCTATTCTTACTCCCTGTTCGATGAACCTTTCAACAATAGCTTTGGACCCATAGGCGGTAGCTTCAACAAGCGCCCTGAATACCCGGGGGGCATCCGAACCTAAGGATAGGCCGGAAATAGCTCCTTTGAGAGCCTGATTTGCATCCGGGGTTCTGCGTCCGTTCAACCAGTCAAGTGCGAGCACGCCAGATTCGTCAACAGGTATTTTTTCAGCTTTTTCCGACAATTCAGGTATAAGCTTATCTGTAATGTCCTTAATAAGTTCGTTCTTAAGATTATCGTCAAGTTTAGTGTTTCTTTGTAAAATGTTTTCTACAGGCCATAATAACAGTTCCCTGAACCAGGCGTACACGTCACCGAAAGCCGATTGCCCCGCCTCGAGACCAACAAAACCGGGCAGAACGGAACCGTCTACCTGTCCGCATATACCACGGATAAGGCTGTCACCAACCTCTTCCCTGGGCGCAGTTAAGATGTCGCAGGTTGAGGTACCTACTATTTTACAAAGATAGTAGGGTTTTATTTCAGCGCCCACTGCCCCCAGGTGGGCATCAAAAGCGCCAATGCCGACTGTCACATCTTCAGGAAGCCCAAGTTTTTCTGCCCATTCTGCGGTAATTTTTCCTGCCTGCCTGTCTATAGTATAGGTATCCTTATATAACCTTTCCCTTAGTCCTGATAAAAGAGGGTCAACAGCTATAAGAAAATCCACGGACGGCAGTCCGCCCCATTTTTCGTGCCACATAGCTTTGTGCCCTGCTGCGCATCTGCTTCTTTTTATTTCGTTGACCGAACCAACACCTGTTAACAATGCAGGTATCCAGTCACAATGCTCGACCCACGAATATGCGTCTTTACGCACTTCTTTATCTTCACGCAGCACATTTAGTATCTTTGCCCAGAACCACTCTGAGGAGTATACGCCGCCTTCATACATAGTGTAATCAGTGCCGCCCCAGTTCTTTGCTTTGATGTTAATTTCTTCTGCCTCCTTTACTGCAGTATGGTCTTTCCACAGCACGAACATAGCATTCGGATTATCTTCAAATCCCGCAGTCAACGATAAGGGCACGCCTCTTTCATCAACTGCCACCGGCGTTGAGCCTGTAGTGTCTACAGATATAGCTGCTATTTTCTTTGCTATAGACAGACCACACTTTTCAGTCAGCTGCCTTATGGTATATTCCAGGCCTTCAATATAGTCAAGCGGGTGCTGCCTGAACTGGTTAGCTGCAGGGACACAGTATTTGCTTTTTCCCCAGCGCGGATAGTAAAAAACCGAATTGGCGATTTCTTTGCCATTGGCAGCATCTACAAGGATCGACCTTATTGAGTCGGTTCCGTAATCCACTCCAATTGTATATTTTGCTGAACTCATAATTAGCTATATCAATATCTATATGGGTTTAAGGGTAAGCAGTACAACGGACTTTGAGGGCAAATCTATCTCAATATTATTTCCCGCCTGTTTAAAGCCTGAAAATTCCTGTATATTGACAGTCTCCTCTTTATCAAAGTCATTATATGCATTCATTTCTTCAGCAGTAACAACTCTTGCAGAGATAACACTAATTTTACTGCCATTTTTTAAGCCAAGGATCATCTTAATATTTTTATCAGGATTCACATTTGTGATTGTAATATTAATCTCCCCGTTTTTATTTTCAGATGCTGAGGCAGAAAGTGCAGGAATGCTATCATTGTTGTTTTTATATTTTTCGCATTTTATGTTGAGAGGCAGCAACAAAGCATCCTTATGTACCTTGTACATTTTAAAAACATAAAATGAAGGGGTTTTTACAAGCTTGTCTTTACTGGTAAGGACCATAGCCTGCAGGACATTGACCGTCTGTGCTATATTTGCCATTTTCACCCTGCTGCAGTTATTGTTAAAGATATTAAGGTACAGTGATGCTGATATTGCATCGCGCAGGGTATTTTGCTGGTTAAGAAATGCAGGGTTTGTTCCCGGTTCGGGATCATGCCAGTTTCCCCACTCATCGGCCATTAATCCTATTTTTCTTTGAGGATCGTACTTATCCATGATAGCTATATGTTCTTTTAAGTTGTCCTCCATCATTATATTTTTTTTCACGGTAAGGAACCATTCGTCCCTGTTAAAGTCGGTGGCAGATCCTTTTACGTCCCAGTTATGGCAGACGGTATAATGGTGGTATGAATATCCATGGATAAGGTGTTGCTGATACCTGGTATTCTTTATGACTGTTTCAGTCCATTCCAAATCGTCATTTGTCCCTCCGCTGGCTATTTTGCAATTAACCTGGCAATAAGTGGAGTATCTTTTAAACAGGGATGTATAATAAGAGGCATCCATATTTCCACCGCACCCCCAGTTTTCATTGCCAATACCCCAGAATTTTACCTGCCAGGGCTCTTCCCTGCCATTTTGTTTTCTTAACCTTGTCATGGGACTGTCATTGCCAGATGTTACATATTCCACCCACTGGGTAGCTTCCCGGACCGTTCCGCTCCCCACATTTATGGCGATATAGGGCTCTGCACCAAGCATCTCACATAAATCAAGAAATTCATGTGTGCCAAAGCTATTGTCCTCCGTAACATTGCCCCAAAAAATATTAATCATAGGAGGCCTCTTTTCTTTTGGGCCTATACCATCTTTCCAGTGATACGTGTCTGCAAAGCAACCGCCGGGCCATCTCAGAACAGGTATTTCAATCTCTTTCAGAGCCTCGACAACATCATTTCTTATACCACGGGTATTGGGAATCGGTGAGTTTTCACCTACCCATAATCCGTCGTAAATACATCTGCCCAGGTGTTCAGCAAAATGCCCGTATATATACCTGCTTATCGTGTCTTTTCCTTCTCCGGAGTTAATAACTATACTGTTTTCCTGTGTACAGGCCGATAAGGCCATACTGACCAGGAACAGAACTAAGAATAATTTCTTATAAAGTTTCATGGCTGTATATTTTATTTAAATTTTTAATTCTGCCCGTAATAGGCATTTTTCCCGTGTTTACGCAAATAATGCTTATTAAGAAGATATTTATCAACGGGTTTGATGTTTCCAAGCACTTCAGTATTGAATGCCATTTTTGCTATATCTTCCAGAATTATGGCATTATGGACGGCGTCATCAGGATTGGGGCCCCATGCGAAAGGGCCATGGCCGTTTACCAGAACTCCGGGCATGGCAATATAATCCAGTTCTTTAAATCTTTCGGCAATTACCCTGGCTGTATTTTTTTCATAATCTGTTTCTATTTCTTTTCTTGTTAGTTTGCGTGTGCATGGAATTTCTCCATAGAAATAATCGGCATGTGTGGTTCCGTATGCGGGGATGGGTCTTCCTGCCTGTGCCCAGCTTGTTGCCCACTGGCTATGAGTATGGACAACCGCGCCTGTTTTATCAAAACTTTTGTATAAAACAAGGTGTGTAGGTGTATCTGATGAAGGTTTTAACCCGCCCTCGACAATTTCTCCTTCAAGGTTAACAACTACCATATCATCTGTTCTCATATCATCGTATGAGACACCACTGGGTTTAATAACTATAAGTCCCTTTCCACGGTCAATACCGCTGACATTTCCCCATGTGAAAGAAACCAGCCCGTATTTTACCAGGCTCAGATTCGCCTGTAATACTTTATTTTTTAATTCCTTAAGCACGATTGTAAATATTTTTTTATCGTATACCTTTTGAAATATAATAATAAACCTCATTTAACTTTATTTCCTTTTTAAAATCTCTGAGGTTTGTATTTTCGTCGATAACCAGGCATTCAATACCTGTCATTTCTGCAAGGTCGACAATATGATCAATAGATAGAGACTGGGTAAATGCTGTGTGATGTGCTCCGCCTGCCAATATCCACGCAGCGGCAGCGACTTTCAAATGAGGTTCGGGTACCCACAGTATCCTGGCTACAGGAAGATTAGGCAAGTCGGGAGTGGTAACCACATTTAACTTATTAACCAGCAGCCTGTAACGGTTCCCCATATCCATGAGTGCTACATTCAGGGCATGGCCGGTTGCCGCTTTAAATACAAGGCGTGCCGGGTCAGCTTTGCCGCCGATAGACAGCGGGTGTACCTCCAGCGAAGGTTTTCCGGTCGCAACGGAAGGACATACTTCAAGCATATGTGCACCCAGCACCTGCATTTCTTTTGGGTCGAGATGATAGGTATAATCTTCCATGAACGAAGTCCCACCTTCCAGTCCGGTTGCCATTACCTTCATTGCCCTCACAAGAGCGGCAGTTTTCCAGTCACCTTCTGCTCCAAATCCGTATCCCTGCTGCATAAGCCTCTGAACCGCCAGTCCGGGCAGTTGCCTGAGTCCGTGCAGATCTTCAAATGTTGTAGTAAATGCATTATAGCCGCCCTCTTCCAGAAATGATCCAAGACCTGATTCTATCCTGGCAGCCTCCTTTATTGAATTGATATACCCGGGGTCCTTAAGTATTGACGGTGCAATGATATATTGCTCCTTATATTCATCCAGCAAAGATTCAACAGTGCTTTCAGGTACGGCATTTACTGATTCGGCCAGATCACCTACTCCAAATCCATTGACTGATAAACCAAACCGGATTTCGGCGGAAACCTTATTGCCTTCGGTTACTGCTACATTTCGCATGTTATCACCAAAACGAGCAACCTTAAGGACCGACAATTCGTGCCTGCCTATTGCTGCCCGGCACCATATTTCAAGCTCATTTATCACTTCTGCATCTTTCCAGTGGCCTACAACAACTTTCCGGTCAATACCCATCGCGGCATTTATAAATCCGAATTCCCTTCCGCCATGAGCCGACTGATTAAGGTTCATGAAATCCATGTCAATATCTTTCCATGGTATGTCCCTGTTAAACTGCGTGTGCAGATGCAGAAAAGGCTTTGTAAGATTTTTTAAGCCTGTGATCCACATTTTTGCAGGGGAAAAGGTATGCATCCATGTTATAAGCCCTATACAATTTTCAGAGCTGCTGGCTTCCAGGCATATCTTGCGAATAGATTCAGGGGTTGTCAGAACAGACTTAAATATGATCCTTACAGGCGATTTAATAGAATCTGACAGGCCTGAAACAATTTCTTTTGAATTTGCCTCAACTTTTTTCAGGGTTTCTTCTCCGTACAGATGCTGGCTTCCCGTAACAAACCATACTTCGCTGAATATTATTTCTTTCATAACGAAATTAAATGGTTGTTAAGATAAGTGTTAATAATAAGATTTTTCAAGATGCTTTTAAAAGTAAAATTTACTTTTAAAATTAAGTATATATTTTCAAATAAAAAATATTTATAAAGAAAATTAATATGTTTTGGTTACTGTTTGTTTTTTAGCGCTTATTTTTTATTTTTATTGGATTATCTTATTTCTCATTTATTAAAATCCTAAAAATTAATCTAATATCGGAGGACCAAATTATGACAAATGGAGAAACAAAAAATGTTGCCACAGGGGCCCAGAATGATCAATTTTTCAAGCATAATGTTACACAATTGGTATCATATATGCGTTTTGTCGGAATTATAACAATTATTGGAGGAGCAATATCCTGTTTAGGTATTATCACTGCAATTATAGGTATACCTGTAATATTTATGGGAGTTCGCATGCGTGAAGCAGCGGTTAATTTTGAAAAGTATGCTGCTTCGGGAGATTTTAATGATCTTTCCAATGCTATAGAAAGGCAAAGACGGTTCTTTTTTATTCAATTTGTATTGACGATAATTGGTATTGTTATTTGGGTTATTTACATTATAGTAATCATTGGGATACTTGCCAGTGGAGGATTTTAATGATTATTTCATACCGTGAAAGAAGCTTAAATTTATGTTTTATAATATTTGATGGATGGCATGTCAGGGTGGGCTGGTTTTACTTTAACTTCTTTTTGCCGGAAACCGTTCAGTAAATAAACAGGACTTAATAGAAGATCAATATCAATGAGCAAGGGATTTTCCCAGCCCGAAACATTGCTTTAAAATATTTTGATTTTTCCTGAAATCTTCCTGTGCCAGGTGTACAGGAAGATTTATTTTTGGATAAAGGGTCGCAAGTTCTTCCCCTGTTTTTAAAACCTGGTTTATAACGGCAAGCCTGGTTGCTGTTATAATGTGCAGTTTGTTGCCAGGACCAAGAAGAGACGTAATGAATCTAAAGAGCTCTATGGCAGGACGGGCATCCCCATCATCTGAAGAACCCATGCACATAATCAATACAAAGTCTTTGTTCCACTTTTCCCATGGTGTATGAATAAGTCCGGTTTCGGTAATTTGTACATGGACAAAAGAGCGGAAGCGGTCAATAAGTTTTTTTAGAGCAGCTGTGACATGGTGGAAGTAAACCGGCGATGCAAATACAATAATATCGGCACCAAGGATTTTACCGCTT
>Ga0315548_1003679_pt1 | contig 11361 bp, 6 predicted proteins | sample SalMarSW160110MG_2_FD_202540 | JGI IMG/M metagenome (GOLD analysis project Ga0315548, IMG submission 202540) | Salt marsh sediment microbial communities from the Plum Island Ecosystem LTER, Massachusetts, United States - Salt Marsh Sediment SW1601-110 ... | reverse complement strand
AGAGATCCCTTGTTGTACCTATCCAAAGATTCATTTCTCTATCTTCTATAACTGATAATATTTCTTCCTTTGATAATTGAGGATGTTTAATGAACTGTTCGTTTTTTCTATCGTAAATATCGAGTCCTTGTCTTGTGCCAATCCATAAGTCTCCCCTGCTATCTTCAAACATAGCCATAACATTACTGCTGCTTATTGAATATTGATCTCGATAATCATTTTTATATATACGGAAATTATATCCGTCATAACGATTCAAACCATCATCGGTTCCGATCCATATAAAACCGTATTTACCCTGGATAATGGAATGAATCCAGCTGTTCGATAGACCGTCATTTATGGTCAGGTGCTTGAATTGAATGTTTTTAATTTGCGCATTTAATACCTGATGAAATAAACAGATCAGTATCCATATTAATATAAAAAGCCTCAGAGAATCCAGAACTCGTTTTTTGACAAACATGTTTTTCATTGTCCATTTTCTCTTATATATAAATGTATTGAAGATAATTATCGCCTTATTCATCGAAGTTAACATAGGTTATTCATCTTCATTAAGCAAGAAGTCCGGATACAACTTTTTCATACAGTCAGGACAAATTCCATGACTGAACTGAGCCTGCGAATGTTCCTGTATGTATGACTCTACCTGCATCCAGAATCCTTTATCATCGCGTATTTGCTTGCAATTTGCACAGATAGGGAGAAGACCGCTGAGCGTTTTTACATCTGCAAGAGCTTCCTGCAAACTCTTTATCAAACGCTCGCGTTCCATTTCTGCAATCTTGCGCTCAGTGATATCTCGACCTATACCTATTAAACCAATAATTTTATTGTGTTTATCCCTAAACGGCAGTTTAGTAGTTAGTAAAAAATGCTTCCGGCCTTCTTCATCTATCACATATTCTTCTCTATTAACCACAGGTGTACCGGTTTGGATCACTGATCTGTCGTCAGCAATAAATCCTTCCGCCATTTCCTTAGGGAATAATTCATAGTCATCTTTCCCTATAATTTCAGATTCGGATTTACAACCCATATGATATACATCGGCATGGTTAGCAAGCGTCTTTCGATATTCCAAATCCTTAACATAGATTCCGTCCGGTATATTGTCAATTATTGTTCGCAGAAGATTCCGTTCGCGTTGAAGTTCTTCCTGTGCTTTCATCAATTCATTGATTTCACGTGTAATACCTACAAGACCTACAATATCTCCATTGTTATTGCGCAATGGAACTTTCGTTGTCGATGTCCAGTTTAATTTCCCATCTTCCAAAGTTCTTGTTTCTACCAAACCGATAACCGGCTCGCCTGATTCCATAAGATGCTGTTCACTTATCCTTGTCCTGCGCGCAAATTCTCCCCCAAAAAGATCTTCATCTGTCTTCCCTATAATCTGACGCATATCAGTAAAATTTAAATCCTGTATTTCTTTCCGATTTGCACGCATAATTCGGCACTGCCGGTCCTTAAAAAAAATACTGTCCGGAATATTGTCCATTAGGGCATCTAAAAATGCCTTTTCATTCCTTAACGCTTCTTCGATCTTCTTGCGTTCGGTAATATCACGAATGGTGGATATATGCAATTCCTTTCCGTCCATTTTAGCGGCTCTTCCACGGATTTCTGCAGAGAATATCGTGCCATTTTTATGCAAACCGAGAATTTCAAAAGAATCTCTTTTCCCCGACTGAATCGTTTCCTTAACGCGGCTACGCAATTCTGGTACAATCATATCGAGGAGTGATTTTCCAATAAGTTCCTTTCTCTCATATCCATACATTTTCGCAAGCTGATCGTTTAGATCTACAATTATAGCGTTTTCCGTTAAAGCAATTCCTTCAAAGGACGCCTCTGCGAGCGTCCTAAACCTGTATTCACTTTCCCGCACTGCTTGTTCCGTTTGTCTCTTCGCATCCTCAACTTGCCTGCGAAAAGTAATGTCCTTTACTGCCGATATAACTGCCTGTCTTCCATCCGATTTAAAAATATGACTGTGCACCTCAACCGGAATTCTACTGCCATTTTTCGTAAGATGAATACCTTCCCAAACAGAAATTTTTTGAATAAGGAGCTTTTTCATCATCTCTTCGACTTGAGGAATCATCTCGGGAATATAAATGTCGTATATGCTTTTTTGAAGCAGCTCCTCACGGGTATATCCTAATCGGCTGCAGGCAACACTATTCACTTCGAGAATTCTAAAAGGTTTTTCTCCTTTAGTTTGATATTCAGAAACGAATATTTCATCATTTATGCTGTTAAAGAAAAGATTATGCAACTCGGCGAAAGGTGACAATAGAGGTTTTACATTTTTAGTTGTTATAACCCTATTATTTTTTACACGCTTACGCAATCGAGATATTTCAGCAAGAAGTTCACCCTTTGTTTTGGCTTTATGTTTCATGTTACAGCTCCGATAAAACCTTCAATAACTTAGTTATCTACCAGCATAATCCGCCACTCAATATAACATATTATAAAAAAATCACTATAGGAATAGTGCTTATAATAGTATTAAAAGAACTATTAGTGATATAATAGTTTATTTAATATAAACGGCTAAGTTCAAATAGGAATTATCCTATACCCAGTTCTTATTATAGGGAAAAAAGTACAAGCGTTCATATGCAATACTTTTATACATATTTAATGGGAATGTGTTAAATGATGGATATGAAAATATCAGACTGGACGTTAGCATGCGTGCATTATGCAATGCATACCTCTTTTCCCCATATTCGCTGGAATATGAGTAATGATAATCTACAGTAAATCTTTTTGTAAAATCACTTAGACTCAAACCGGTGAAATTTTCCGGTAATACTTTTTTATAAATTTTTAATTAACACGAACAAAATAATTTTTAATAATTTACCTCATATATTCTTTAAAACCATAAATGCTGAAAATTGAAGGAAATAACATAATATCGATGAATTTCTTCTTACTAGCGACAAGATGGTGCAATTGCAGTGTAATGATAAATCTTTCGGATCGTTTTATCCTAAAGGAACATTATGGCTTCTCTTTGTACGCTTGTTTAGACAAACCACAATATCAAACCCCCAAAAAGACCTACAAAACAGTCTTGAATTCTATTGCAAACTTGAGTAGAGAATGACTTCCATGTATTTCAAGCTTGTTGCAGATATTAGCTCTGTGATTCTCGACAGTTCGATGACTGATATTTAACTCATCTCCGATTTCTTTACTCGTTTTATTTGCCGCGATAAGACGCAGTACTTTTCGTTCCATAGACGTCAGGTTTTCTAATTGAGGTTTTTTCTTCAACAGTGAATGCGCATAATCACCTCTATTTTTGAGATATTCTGAAATAGACGGACTAATATAGGTCTGCCCAGTTGCAACAGTTTTGATAGCATCGGTTATATCACTAACCGCACTTTCTTTTAATACGTACCCTTTCACTCCAAGATTCATCGCTTCATTAAACATATCTTCTTCTTTGTACATTGTTAAAAAAATAATATGAGACGGGAGTTGACGCCTGATGATTTCACCTGCAACTTGAAGGCCGTTTAATCCCGGCATTTCAATATCAAGTACAACGACATCAGGTTTTTGTTTTTCTACAAGATACAATGCCTGTAATCCGTCTCCCGCTTCACCGACAATTTCTATTGAATGTTCCGACCCAATAGCCAACAGCAAGCCTTTGCGAAATATCGGATGATCATCTGCTATAATAATTCGTATTTTAGCTTTCGTCATCTATTCTATCATATGTTTTTATTGTTATTAATAATCTTGTTCCCCTGCCAGGATTGGATTCAATCCTCATCGTTCCTCCGATAAATCGAATACGTTCAACAATCCCTTGTATTCCAATCCCGCGCTCATTTTTTATCTTTTGGGATAAAACATCAAAACCGATGCCATTATCTTCTACGTCTATATTTAATCGATTATACCATCGTTTTATAGTGACTTTTCCCGATGTTGCATGCGCATGCTTAATTATGTTATTAACACATTCCTGTATAATCCTGTAGACATGAATTTCCATCTCTTTCGGAATAAGATTGTCAATGGGATCAATGTCCGATGTAAAGGATATAGTTGTTGTTCGCGCTGCTCTATCAATAATCGATTCGAGCGATTTTTTTAATCCTAATCTGTCAATCTGGTACGGACGAAGATTATTTGTGATCTCTCTTGTTTCCTGAATCGCCCTCGATGCTGTGTGCGATATCTCGTTTAATTGCTCTTTAACATTATTTTTATTTTTAAGATCACTCAGCGCTAACAATGCTCTGTTTTTAATTATTAGCAGTTCCTGGCCAATGCTGTCATGTAATTCAGTAGCTATGCGTTTTCTTTCAGCTTCCATCGAATCAATTAATTGGCGCGTAAATAAATTTTTTTCATGTAAAGATAGACTATACCGTTTTCGTCGGTAGTACGATATTAAGACAATTAGTATTAAAACACAAATTAGAATAACCTGGAATAAAAATGTTTTCCAGAATGGCGTTTGCTCCAATAAAATAATTGCTGTCATGAATATAAATTCAATAATTATTTTCTCTAAGGCATATATTTAAAGCTATTATCCTTGATTACTAAAAAATATCATACGAGAAAAACACGGCAGTGTCAAGAAAGTGTGAAATAGAGATTGTATTTATATCATTCTCTGATAAGGCTTATTTATTATCCAGTACTTTCCGCACTGTTTTTAGTACTTTCTTAAGGTCATACGGCTTGAATAGAAAATGCTGTATGCCCGCTTTTAAGAATTCCGACTTCATTTCAGGATCAAGATATCCCGTTGCAAGTATCATGCGCTCATTCGGTTTGATCTTCTTGATCCTTTGACATACCTCCAATCCCGTAATCGTCGGCAGCCCAAGATCTGTCAATACAAGCGCGATACCGTCCTTGTTCTCTTGATAGACTTTCAATGCCTCCATCCCATCCATCGCAGTTAAAATATTATACCCCTTTTCAAAAAGCAGCATCTGAATCGACATCATCAGCATCTCTTCATCCTCTACAACCAGCAATGTCTCCGTCCCGCCCGGTATCTCTTCCAGCGTCTCTTCTTCTTTTTCTTCTTCTATTTTTTCTACGATAGTCTCCCCCGCTTGCGTTGCAGGTATATATAACTTGAATGCCGTTCCCTTCCCGATCTCACTCTCTACATCGGCAAATCCTTTATGCGTTTGAACAACTCCGAATACGACAGGCAACCCTAATCCCGTCCCCTTGCCTATTCCCTTCGTCGTGAAAAACGGCTCAAATATCCGCTCGCGGACTTCTTCAGACATTCCTTCGCCCGTATCAATCACTTCTATGCAAATATAATCGCTCTCAGATGCACCCGGATGTTTTGCACGCAGGCCGGCACCTGTCACTAAACGAGTGTTGATTGTCAGCAAGCCCCCGCCCGGCATTGCATCACGCGCATTCACACACAGGTTTAAAAGTGCCTGATACAGCTGTGAACGGTCGGCATTGATGAACGGTATTCCTTTTTCAAAGTTCTGGGCATAAGTAAGTGTTTTGGGGAATGTCTCGAATATCATTGTCATAATTTCCATGACAACTTCATTGACGTTCACCGCTCCGAATGACGTCTCCGATTTTCTTGCAAACGTCAATATCTGCTGAACCAGTGTTTTACCCCTCTCTACTGCCTTTGTTATAGTTTCGGTTGCAAGTTCCAGCTTCTTCGCATCATCCTTAAATCTCTTGATGCCGGTATTGTATGCAAGTATGATTCCGAGAATATTATTAAAATCATGTGCTATGCCTCCGGCGAGCGTTCCAAGTCCTTCCAACTTCTGCATTTGCCGCACTGCTTCCTCTGCATTTTTACGTTCGGTAATGTCGCGTGCGATGCTTAAAATTGCCTTCTTACCCTGATAAGTCACAAGACTGGAATACACCTCGACAGGGAACGCATTTCCATCTTTTGCCCTATGAGTTGTTTCAAATATCTGCAATTTATCTGCCGACATTGCTTTAGCAAGTGCTTGTATGTCTTCTCTTTTCAATGAAGAATCGATTCCGTAAAGTCCGACACTGATCAGTTCTTCTTTCGAATATCCTAATTTCTTGACAGCAGTATTATTGACATCGATAATATCCCCGTTGAAATCGATAACCCATACTGTTTCGTTCATTCCGTTAATTAATTCTCTATAGTTTCTCTCGCTTTCCTGCAATGCTTTCTCTGTTTGTTTACGTTCGGTGATATCACGGAAGTACCATACACGTCCATAATATTTTTCATCTACCCCACACATAGGTGTAGAGTAATGGTCAAATATCCTATTATCATTTAAAACAATTTCATCCCATGTTGATTCATCTTTATGAGCAAATACATAGCCGATTCTTTCCAGTGATTTCTGTCGTTCTTTCACTTTGTTAAGTATTGCTTCCAAGATAAGCCTATCGAATTGCGTCTCTATTACTTCAGGTGAGATGCCCCACATTTTAACGAATTGTTTATTATACGATAATATTTTTCCTTTTTCATTTGTCACAAGAATGCCGTCAATAGACACTTCCTGTTGGGTAGACATAAGAATGTTTCTGAATTTCAATTCTTCTTCCGCTGCTTTGCGTTCCGTTATATCAGTGATAGTTCCAACATAACCGACTATAATATTATTGCTATCTCTTTCGGGGATTGCCTGACCTATCACACAAGCAGTTGATCCATCTTTATGAACAAATCGATATTCTGCGTAAGAATAATCTTGTGTTTGCGTTGCTTTTTTCCAGCCTTTGTCCAATCTTTCTCTATCTTCATTATGAACGGCATTGAGCCAACCTTTCCCCATTGCCTCATCTTTCGACAAGCCTGTAATTTTGCACCATTGTGGATTCACATATATGGTAGATCCACTCGCATCTGTCTGGAATATTCCAACCGGAGAATTCTCAGCAAGAACCTGAAACCGCCGCTCACTTTTGTGCAATGCTTCTTCAGTCTGCCGTTGTGATTTTTTTCCTCTTGTTTCATCAAGCGCACGCTGTATCGCAAACGGAAGTCTTACTATACGATCTTTTAATACATAATCGATAGTTCCTTTTCTCATAAGTTCAATAGCAGTCTCTTCTCCAATTGATCCAGAAACGCAAATAAATGGAGTATCCGGGCATATTTTATTATGTAACTGCAACGCGCTGAATACATCGAATCCGGGCAGGCTGAAATCACTTAAAATTACATCATAGGTGTCTTTATGAAGCAGGGATGTGAATTTTTCTTTCGTTTCAGCGCAATCCATCTTTAGATTAAATCCTGCCGATATAAGCAATTTACTTATTATCTCAACATCTTTCGGTGAGTCTTCAAGATAAAGAACTTTCAATGGCGCCTTTTTTTCAGTCTTCTGTTTCATATTTTTTTTGCTCCGGCAGGGGGCTTGAAATGAATTGGATATATATCCATTCTTTTTGGCCAAATAATCGATAATATTCACTTGAATTAATACTCAAGCATATATTCTCTTCACAAGCCACTTTTTTGTCGAGAGTACCGACAATTTACTTACTAGAGTAATGAGTCTTTCAGCGAAGATCAAGATGCAGATCTGCTAGTTTCTGCCAATTCTCAATATATAGAACAATGTTTTTTATAATTTAAGAGCAGTTACTGAATATCAATATTCGTGCTTATTGTTACTCTTTTTGAACCTTACAACATTTTTTCCTAATATACGATTAGATTCATTTGAATACTGTAACCATAGAAAAGTTTGAACAGATCAAGATAATTCGAAATTCTAAGCATTGATTCTCTGCCGTCCAAAAAAGGAGAGATACAATGAAATACCTATTAATTGCAATAATTTCATTCTGTACCACTTTGCTATATGCAGATAATTGGCCTCGTGAGGTATTGAGTTCTGAAGGCACAATTACGATGTACCAACCTCAAATTGATTCGTACTCCGGAAATTCTTTAAGAGCCCGTGCGGCAGTTTCAATAATGCAGATAGGAAAAAATGAACCGGTGTTCGGTGCAGTTTGGGTGAACTGTAAAGTCTTTACCGATCGTCCGACACGGACAGTGATGCTTAAAGAGATGGAGGTACGAAGAATTAAGTTCCCCTCAGAAACAGATGCGGACACAGCAAAAATCGCTGCAGCATTAGAGGAAATAATACCACGTTTCGATCTCACTTTTTCTCTCGATCTGCTTCTGATAAGTGTTGAAACCGCACAGAAGGAAAAGGAATCCGCCCGTGAACTTGAAATGAAACCACCTAAAATTATTGTGACAGACCGTCCTGCTGTCCTGGTACGGATTGATGGCGATCCGATTCTCAGCAACATTGCTGGAACATCATTGAAGCGTGTTATCAATACTCCCTATTTTTTGGTGCAAAATCTAACAGATCATAAATACTATCTTCACGGAGGAGATTTTTGGTTCAGCACAAATACTGTCAAAGGGCGCTGGAATAAGGTAACCACTCCGCCGCGATCTATTGCTAATCTTTATCAACAAATGAAAGTCGATGAAGAAATAGATGAATATATAATTGCCGATGCCCTTCTGTTAAGAATCCGGAAAGTACCGGAAATTGTCGTGTGTACAGAACCGACCGAATTAATCTCCACCGATGGTCCTCTGCAGCTTTCAGCTATTAAAGAAACCGGACTTCTTTATGCGAGTAATACTCCGAATCGTTTGTTTTTTGAAAACAGTATGAAAAATTATTTCATACTTATCTCAGGACGATGGTATACCGCAAGAGAACTAACAGGCCCATGGACATTCATAGCATCCAACAGGCTTCCCATCGGTTTTCGACGAATTCCCCCCGGATCGAATTGTGATGACATACTATCGCATGTTGCTGGAACTATACCTGCAAAAGAAGCTATATTCGATTCACAGATTCCTCAAATGGCGGAGGTAGATCGCCATCTAACAACACGGATTGAATACGATGGAGAGCCCCAATTCGAATCAATCGAGAACACAGGTATGGAATACGCCGTAAATACATCGGCAGCGGTTATTCGTGTTAACGAACATTTTTACGGCTGCGATAAGGGAATATGGTTTCAAAGTGCTGATCCCTACGGCCCTTGGAAAATCTGCATAAAAGTTCCTGAAATTATCTATATAATTCCACCGCGCTGCCCTATTTATAACGTTCGCTATGTTCGTGTGTACACTTACACTCCCGATGTTGTTTATTTTGGATACACCTCCGGTTACACCGGATGTTACGTCTACAGCGGAACAGTTGTATACGGAACAGGATATAATTATCATCCATGGCATAAAAATTCATATTATGCACGGCCGTGGACATGGGGATTTAATATTCACTATAATCCTTGGGTAGGTTGGTCTATCAACTTGGGTTGGGACAGGCCGCATGGATGGTTTGCACATAAGCCAAAAGTCGGAAACGCAGGGTGGTGGGGTCCAGCAGAAAATCATCCGGCTTACTGTCCATCCACAAAACCTGTATATCGCGAAGGATATCATCCAGCGTATCGCCCGGAAGCAGTTATCGCACAGCAGGTCAAAGAGACGTCGAACGATATAAGACGTACTTCCGGCATACAGCGCACAACAACTCTATATGATAATAGAGGAGCTGGAATAAGGCGCCCAGTTACAAGTGAATCGCTAAACGCAGGAAGAACTGTTACGCGGGAAGAGCAAAAGACAATACCAACCGAGGTTCCAACAACCAAACCGGCGACATCTCCTGCTGCACAATCTGAGCTTTCAAGACCTGCAAGAGAAGCCGCAGAAACAACATCTTCTGTTCGACAATCCGAGTCATCGAGACCGGCAAGGGAAGCTGCGAGAACGGCAGCACAACCGCAATCTTCTGCCGAAACTCGCACAGCAGCCAAACCGGCTACTACTGCAGATACTCAACAGATGCCGCATGCAACTTCAAGAACAGAGTCAAGAATCGTGACGCATCCTTCGATAAGAGAAAACAATGTCTATGCGGCTCCGGATGGTACAATCTTACGCAGTACTCCGCAAGGATGGGAGCAACGTGATCAGAATACATGGAAAAATGCACCTGAGGCAGCTGCAAAACAATCAACAGTCCATGATAGTGAAGTACGCCAGCGGGCGGCCGAGCGTACATCGAATCCCAGAACTCCGGCTTCTTCGCGAACTGCACCTAAAAACGATACAGAAAAAGATGAAAGAAGACGTTGAAAAGACAGTGACGTTGAACAAAGGGCTACACATAAAACAAAATAGAGATCAAAAACAGACATCATTCGTCACTGCGACAAGTATTTCTATTTGTTTTTGCCTCCTGATTTCTTTTTCGAAGCTGTGCGGGCAGGAAAAAAAATATTATTTTTTCCGTCCATACGAATACGGATCAGAAGCGCTTTTTAATCCAGTATCAGTCCTTGTCAACAGCGGTTGCGATACATATCAGCAGCTCGATCGTCCAAGCACATTTACTGCAATACCCTGGGAAAACGGTTCAACAAGTGTTTGGCGCAGCATTGCGTCTCCTCTTCCCGTCATTAGTAATTTCGGATGGAATCGATTTCTAAGTCAAGAGATATTCCCCACCAGCTTCGACATGAATCGCGCTCAATGGGTTCCAAACTATATGCTCCACGGCATAGGCGGTGGAATGGTTTCACGAAAGATTGCTGAATGGTATGATTACAACGGTTATCCTGTTCCCTATTTGTTGGGAGCAATCACTGTGATGGCAAGCGAATTTTTCAATGAAACAGTCGAAAATGGTCAATACATCTATCCGAACATAGATTGTATCCCTGACATTCTGATCTTTCAGCCTCTTGGAATTCTTCTCTTTAGTTCCGATAAAATTTCAGAATTTTTCTCTACAGAACTAAGCTTAAATGATTGGTCACAGCCTGCTGCAATTTCATTTGCTCCGCTTGCATTTCGCAATGCAGGTCAGAATTTTGTGATGAAATACGCATTGACAAAATCGAAGTCAACGAGTGTTTTTTTTCATTTTGGCAACTTTGCAATTTTCGGATTATCCTTCAAAAGAAACCTGGAAGATGCTGTTTCTTTTGGCGTTGGACTGGCATCTAAAGGTGTAAAAAGCCTTCCGGTGCAAAATGGAGTTCCTTCTAATACAATAGCATCAGGACCGATGGCTGGAATATATTATGATAGAAATAATTCGCTTCTTATGTCAATAGTCTATTCTGCATCTAAAAATTGCCGATTCCGATTAAATATATTCCCCGGTGTTATAACATCATCTTACTTCTCACCGGGATTTTTCTTAACCGTGGTTGATCCGGGAATACTCATAGCTGGCATAACAATGAAAATTATGCCGCTCGGTGTAAGCACATATACTCCGATAAAGTAATGCGATG
>Ga0315548_1003676_pt1 | contig 11367 bp, 9 predicted proteins | sample SalMarSW160110MG_2_FD_202540 | JGI IMG/M metagenome (GOLD analysis project Ga0315548, IMG submission 202540) | Salt marsh sediment microbial communities from the Plum Island Ecosystem LTER, Massachusetts, United States - Salt Marsh Sediment SW1601-110 ... | reverse complement strand
TCATTGTTGCCCCTGGCTCGCGACAGGTTCTGGAGATGATTTCAGAGAATGGGGCCCTTTCGGAACTGATTAAATCCGGGGCGCGGATCGCGGAGTCGGCTTGTGGGTTCTGCATCGGCGCAACACATGCTCCACCCAGCAGAGGGGTGAGCCTGAGGACGAGCAACAGGAATTTTTATGGGAGATCCGGTACAGCGGATGCTGAGGTGTATCTCGTGAGCCCGATCGTTGCCGCGATATCTGCGCTCCAGGGGGTGATTGCAAGTCCTGCCGGCCTTGCGATGCCGCTCATTGCCCCTCCGGAAAGCTACCCTATCGACGACAGTATGATCCTCAAGCCGTGCTACGAGGGGGAGCCCATAAAGGGGCCGAACATACGAGGAGTGCCGAGAATGGAGGAATTGCCCGGGGCAGTCCGCGGCGTTGTCGCCATAAAAGTAGGTGATACAGTTACCACCGATCACATCATGCCGGCTGGTTCGAGATTAAAATTCCGCTCAAATATCGAGAAATACTCGAGCTTTGTGTTTGAGGGACTGGATATGTCTTTTGTGCAACGGGCGGTAGAGAACACGGAAAGGAGACTCGCGAATATCATCATCGCGGGAGCAAGCTATGGCCAGGGCTCCTCAAGGGAGCATGCCGCCCTCTGCCCTGCCTATCTCGGGGTGAAGGTGGTGGTAGCGAAGTCGATAGAAAGGATCCATCGACAGAATCTTATCAACTTCGGCATCGTGCCCCTGTTATTCAAGCATGAGGACGACTATGAACGGATCGAGGAAGGTGATTCCCTTGAGTTCCCTGAGCTGCGGTCACAATTGCTCAGGCAATCGCATGTCGTGGCGGTCAATGAAACAAAAGGTGCCCGGTTCCACCTGAGACACGATCTGAGCGAGAGAGAGGCTCACGTGCTTTTGAAAGGAGGGAAGCTGAACTACTATGCTGACTAATGTTTCGCACAGGGTAACGCTCATAAGGGGCGACGGCGTAGGTCCTGAGCTCACCGAGGCGGCAAGGCGGTGCATCGATGCACTGGGGGTCGGCCTTAGCTGGGATGTCGTTGATGCCGGCAGTGAGGTCATGAAGAGGGACGGCACCCCTCTTCCGGATCGGGTGATAGCCTCGATAAGAAGGAATAAGGTGGCGCTCAAGGCACCGATCAGCACCCCGCTGGGCTCGGGTTTCAGGAGCGTGAACGTGAGGCTCAGGCAGGAACTCGATCTCTATGCGTGCCTCAGGCCCTGTAAGTACTACCGGGGAGTCAACTCATTACTGAAGAACCCCGAGTCGATCGATATCGTGGTGGTGAGGGAGAATACCGAAGACCTCTACGCAGGGATCGAGTTCGAGGAGGGAAGGGACGAGACCAAGGGGATCATCGAGGAGATACGGTCAGCAACGGGTAAAGGCATCAGGGCCGATTCCGCCCTTTCTATCAAGGCCATCTCCGCTTTTGGTTCGGAGAGGATTGCGCAGTTTGCCTTTGAGTACGCGAGAGAACACGGGAGAAGAAAAGTCACCGCGATCACGAAGTCGAATATCATGAAATGCTCCGATGGTCTCTTTCAACGGACGGCAGAAGGGGTGGCGAAGGCCTACCCTGAGATTGAATTCGAGCACAAACTCATAGACAACATGTGCATGCAACTGGTCCAGAAGCCGGAGCTGTATGATGTGCTGGTGCTTCCCAACCTGTATGGGGATATCATATCCGATCTATGCGCGGGCCTCGTGGGGGGCCTGGGGGTAGCACCTGGCGCAAACATCGGCAATGCCTATGCGGTATTCGAGGCTACCCATGGCTCTGCACCCAAATATACAGGCACGAACAAGGTCAATCCAGCGGCGCTGATCTTGAGCGGGGTACTGATGTTGCGCCATATTGGAGAATCTGAGGCGGCCAAGCGTCTGGAGGAGGCGGTTGCAACGGTGATCCATGAAGGAAGGTATGTGACCTATGATCTAAAGCCCTTCCATGAGCAAGGCAGGGCCGTGGGCACCCAGGAGATGGCAGAGGAGATTATAAAAAAGATACGGAGGGGGTAACAATGGACGAGGGAATTTTGGTAAGGCTCGCTCAGATGGCTGAACGATCGAGCCTCATTGATGACGGGCTGTATAGAACATACGATGTCAAACGAGGTCTCAGGAATGGGGATGGGACTGGAGTCCTGGTGGGGCTCACCCATATCGGTGACGTAGTCGGCTACCAAAAGGTAGATGGTGCCGCGAAACCCATCCACGGGAAGCTCCTGTATCGAGGCATTGATTTGAGGGATATCGTCAGTGGCTTTCAAGAGGAAGGAAGGCCCGGGTTTGATGAGACGGTGTTTCTGCTTCTCTTCGGGCAGCTCCCGGCCAAGGGCGAGCTCGATCTTTTCTCCAGCTCCCTGGCCAAGTTACGGGATCTGCCTGAAAATTTCACCGAGGATATGATCCTCAAGCTGAAGGGAAGGGATATCATGAATATGCTCGCCCGGTGTGTGCTGGCCCTCTACACCCTGGATGAGAACGCCGATGACCTCTCAACCCAGAATATCCTTGAGCAGGGGATTAATCTCATCGCGAAGTTCCCCACCATCATAGCCTATGCGTACCACTCGATGCGGCACCGGTATTATCACAAGCCCCTGGCAATACGGTACCCAAAGCAGCACCTGCACACGGCCGAGGACTTTCTCTATATGTTGAAGGGAAGTGCCACGTTCACGCCCCTTGAGGCGAAGACGCTTGACCTGGTCTTGGTGCTCCATGCGGAACACGGGGGAGGCAATAACTCAAGCTTCACAACCCATGTGGTGAGCTCTTCGGGCACAGACACCTACTCCGCAATCGCCGCGGCCATCGGCTCGCTCAAGGGGCCGCTCCATGGCGGCGCAAACCTAAAGGTGATGGGTATGATGGATGAGCTGAAGGCAAACGTAGGCGACTGGAGAGACGAGCATGAGGTCTCGCGGTATTTGAAGAGGATATTGCATGGAGAAGCCTTTGACGGGTCGGGCAAGATCTACGGTTTAGGCCACGCTGTCTATACCTTATCGGACCCGAGGGCCGTGCTTCTGAAGGAACAGGCCCTGGAGCTCGCCAAGGAAAAGGGTCGACTCGATGAGTTCGAACTATATACTACCATTGAAAGGTTGGCACCGAAAGCCTTCTCAGAGTTTAAGGGGAATGATACGATAATCGCTCCGAACGTGGATTTTTACTCGGGTTTTGTCTACGACTGTTTGGGAATCCCTCGAGAGGTGTACACTCCCTTATTCGCGATGGCGAGGATTGCGGGATGGTGCGCTCACAGGCTCGAGGAGCTGATAAGCTCTATGAAGATCATCAGGCCCGCCTACAAGAATGTAGTGGGAACGCGTCGGTATCTCCCCATCGTCGAAAGGAATGAGCAGATGTGATGTTTCCTTGAAGGGGACTGAAAGAGGCTATGGGAGACCATGGGTTCCTCATGAGGCTATGCCATGATGGTTCTGGCCTCAATCCCCATCCACGATCCTGCCGACGAGGTCATAGGCGTGGGCCTCAGTGATCTGGACCGGGGCAATCTCTCCTACAATGCCCGATCCCTCGTTGATCAGCACCTGCCCGTCCACATCCGGTGCCATCGTGGACGTCCTCCCGGTCAGAAGGAGATCCGTGTCCTGGCACAACCCCTCCACGAGCACGGGCATGGTATTCCCGATCAGCTTTTGATTGAGCCCCCTGCTGATCTTCGCCTGGATCTCCATGAGTTCCTGAACCCTGCCCTCCACGACCTTTTTCGGTACCGTGTTTTTGAGCCTCGCCGCGTGGGTGCCCTTCTCCGGGCTGAAGGGAAAGATGCCGAGCCGATCGAACTCCACCTCTCTGACGAATTGGCAGAGCTCCCTGAATCGATCCACAGTCTCGCCCGGAAAGCCAACCAGGAGCGTGGTCCTGAGCGAGATCCTTCTGGATCTGCGTCGAATTCGTTCTACTAATCGATACAACGATTCCGTCCCCGAAGGTCTCCTCATGGCACTCAGGATTTCCTGATTCACATGCTGTATGGGCACATCGAGGTATGGGCACAGCGCTTCCTCGTTGTCCATGAGATCGAGGAGCCGGTCGGTGATGTGATACGGGTGAGCGTAAAGGATTCTCAGCCATTTTAGCCCTTCTATGGTGAGAAGGGCTTCCAGTAAATCCTCGAGCGTGCGAGGTGGATCGAGGTCACGGCCGTAGGAGGCGGTGTCCTGGGCAACGAGATTGAGCTCGATTACGCCACGTTCGACCATGGCCTGTGCCTCGATGAGAAGCGATTCTATAGTCCTGCTCCGGAAGGGCCCCCTGAGCGCGGGGATGATGCAGTAAGAGCAGCTATGGAAACATCCCTCGGCGACCTTCAGATAGGAGCTATAGAATGGGGTAGTCTGAGCCCTGGGGTGGCGATGGTCAGCGAGGAAAAGCGGCCTGTCAATAAACATGGTTGGGGTGCCGCGGTTGATGGGTTTCATGAGCTCAAGCACTCGATGAATCTGGCCGGTACCCAGCCAGCCGTCAACCTCCGGCATTTCCCTGATAAGTTTTCGTCCGTATCGCTGCACGAAACAACCAGCAACGAGAAGGCGGCTCAACCTACCATCTTGCTTGAGGCGGGCAAGCTGGAGGATCGTATCGATGCTCTCCTCAGTGGCAGGCCTGATAAAGCCGCAGGTATTCACGATTGCGATCTCGGCATCCAAGGGCTCATCGGTGATCTCGTATCCGTTGCCCCTGATAAGGCCGAGCATGAGCTCACTGTCCACAAGGTTCTTGGCGCAGCCGAGGTTGATAAAAAACACCTTTGCCATACCGTTCTATCCTTTTGGAGATGCATGGTCTGCGGCAATCGACACCACATCGATAGGAAACACCTCGGCAAGGGGTTTATGAAACGAGTCCCTCGATTTCAGTCTGCCGATTATGTTCCCTTCTCCGCGTGAGGGCTCAAGTCCATCCATCTCTTTATCATATCCTCCGGGTAGGCATGCCTGAACCCGTTGAGGATCGTCTGGAAGGGGAGGTCATCGAAGACGCCGTGATCATTGACATACTCGATGTGCAGGCGTCCATTCAAATCGTGGGAGTGAAAGATGGCATGGTTATGGCCATCGAACTCCACTACCCTCAGGCCAAGCCTCTTGCACATGGCTCCATCGAAGGTTGGGGTAACCTTGACCCACGTGCCATCGACACAGAGCTCATCGTAGCCGTGAAAGGCGAAGAAATTCGTTTTCATCATATTCCATAGCTTTGGGGGCATGAGGTAATTCCTGATATCGGCAAACACTAAGCGCGTCGGTATGCCGCTGGCGCGGGCGAGTGCAGCAAGGAGAACAGCCTTTTGAACGCAGAAGCCTTCCCCTCTCTTGAGCGTCTCGCTGGCGCGGTAATGTTCCGGGCGGTAGAAGGGAGTGTAGGGGTTGTAAGGAATTTCGTCCCTCACGAAGTTGAAGACAGCCCTGGCCATGTCATGGGGGTGAGCCTTGGTCAATTCACTCACGACGTGAGAGATCGAAGGGGAGTCATAATCGATGTAAAAGGTGGGCATGAGGTATCGGGAGAGGTCTTCCATGGGGTCAGCGCTCTTTATGCATCTCATTTGCCCTTTGACAGGCGTTTAAGAATGGTGGTGGTGAAGTTCTTGAAGAAGAGCAGCTGAATGGATTCCGATAGCTTTTCCAGCAGGGTGGTGCTGAACTTCAGCAGGATGCAATCGCTTCTGGTGATGATTGATGCCGTGCGAGCCTCGCCGGTGAGATACGCCATCTCCCCGAAGCATTGCCCTTTTTCAAGAACGGCTACGTCTCGTTCCCCCTTTCGAACCAATACATCACCGCTGATCAGGATATAAAAGGAGTCATCGATCTCCCCCTCCTCTATGATTGTCTTCCCGCTCTCAACCTTGTTGAGGTTGCTTGCGGAGAGGATCTCGTCGATCTGGCCTCCGGTGAAATTATGGAAGAAAGGAAGGGCATGGATGTAGTTGATCAGTTCCCTATCGTGGGTTTCCCTCGGCGTTTGCCTGAGATCGCGGATGGCTAATCTGAGATCATACGCAAACTCCATGCTGTTCTGATACCGCTTCGAGGTGTCTTTGGCCAGGACCCTGGAGAGGATTCCCCCCAAGATCGGCGGCAGCTCCGGCCTCATCTCAAGGATTGGGGGAGGCTCTTCGTTCACGATCTTATACATCACGGCGTAGTCGTTGTTTCCCAGGAATGCCTTTCTGCCGGCAAGCAGCTCATACATGATTGCACCGAGTGAGAACAGATCGGTCTGCTCCGTGATAAGCTCCTCCTTTACCTGCTCGGGAGACATGTAGCTCGGTGAGCCGAAGAGGCCTTGCTCAAGTGTGGAGCTGTCTCGTTTCATAAAGGCAATGCTGAAGTCGGTTATCTTTGGCTGTCCCGATGAGCTCAGGATGATGTTCGGGGGTTTGATATCACGGTGAATGACCCCCTGCTGGTGTGCATATTCCAGTCCCTGACAGACACTAAAGATGATCTCCGTTACCCTGTCAACGGGCAGGAGATTATCAGTATAGCAAAACCTCTCCAAGGTGGGACCATCGACATATTCCATGGTGATATAGCAGAAATCCTCACAGATATCGGCGTCATATACCGCGACGATATTGGGGTGCATGAGTAGTCCTGCTGATTGGGCCTCAACAAAGAACCTCTTCTGGTACTTCTTCACCTCCCCGGGCCCTTTGTGTTCGGGAAATCGATAGGTCTTGATAACCACGTGGCGGTCAATATAAGGATCTCTACCCAGATAGACGGTCCCCCTCCTCCCCTTGCCCAGCTTTTTAACGATCTCGTAACGGTCTATCGTTTTAGGGATGTCCAGCATAGTTCAGAGCGGCGTCCTTTCATGCGATTCGCCGGTTGCAATCGAGCCCCACTATCTTTCCGCGAGAGCTGAGAACATCTCCATGACATCGAGCTGGTGAATGGTGTCCGAAAAGGTCTCGCTCATCACCTGGTGGGCCTGGGTAAGCCCTGAGATCCTGAGCTTTTCGCCTTCACCCTGATATCTGCGGATCAAAGTCCTCCCATCACGAGAGATCGCGGCCTCGTAAATGATCCTGGCGGTCCACCTCGAGCCGGGAAGATCAAGGGTGAAATCGTGGATAGAGATTTCTAGCCTAGGGATTTCCCGCTTCGGCTCGAGCGACAGTTTCAATCCCCCATTCTCGAAATAGCGCGTGAAGGCACGTTCGAAGAGCTCCCTCACGTCATACAAGCCTACGGTCGATCTTTGCTGTGGACCTGTCTCTACGATGAGGGTGATGTTCCCGGCGAAATCCTTGAAAACCCTCTTTGCCCCAGGGCCGATGATATCTTTCGCGGGCCGTTTATCGATCACCTTGAAATAAATCTCCTTGCCCTCCATGACGCCTGATCTCGGCAACATCTTGTAAGTCACATCCAGTTTTGGCAAAGTAGCACAAGCAACAAACAGGCCAATAAACGATAATACCAAAAACTTGCTGTTGGATCTCAACGCCCTCATGGGAATCTCCAGGGTAAACGTTCAGGTGATGGACAATGTTCGTGAATTATTCTATTTCTCATATTAATCTATTAATATCAAAGAAGAACTGTGCTCTGTCAAGAAAAAGTGCCGGAACTGCATACATATCCAGTAGATTAAGCCCACAAATGAGTGCACCTTTGGGGCGAGGAAGGAAACTACCCATGAGAAAGGATGGCCTCCATAAGGTACCGGGTTCTGATAGAGACCTATTTGGGGAGGCGTTCAAGGTTGCCAGGGAGCATCACGGAGATGAGATGACCCTTTACCTTCCCGGCATGATCAGATACGGGAACCTCAGAGGCCTCTACCCGGCACTATCGCTCACGGGAGACAGGTGTGAGCTGCTGTGCGAGCATTGCAAGGGGTTGCTGCTTAAACCCATGATATCGGTCACGGATCCTGAGGCACTGGTTACGAAGTGCCGAAACCTGGCGCGTACGGGGAGGGTGGGCGTGCTTTTGAGCGGCGGATCGGACCGCGAAGGCAGAATACCGTGGGAGAGGTTTTACGACGCCATCTCCGCGGTAAAGTCCGAAACGGGGTTGTTCATTTCCGTACACAGCGGTTTTTTGGATCTTGCAACTGCTAAAGGCCTCAAGCAGGCGGGGGTTGATCAGGCGCTCATCGATGTCATGGGTGATGAGGAAACCGCGAGGGACGTCTATCACCTCGATGGACTTCACACGGTGATAGACTCGCTTGAGAGCCTCGTCATTTCTGGTCTCGAGGTGGTGCCCCACATCGTGGCCGGGCTTATGTATGGAAGGATGCAGGGAGAGTACGAGGCCCTTCGAACGATCGACCGTTTTCAGCCCGCATCGCTGGTGATCGTGGTGCTCACCCCTCTCAAGGGCACGCCCATGTCGGCCGTTTCACCTCCCTCGCCCGCAGAGATTGGAAACTTAATCGCAAGGGCCCGATTGATGATGCCTGGTGTTCCCATATCGCTTGGCTGTGAGAGACCCAGAACCGGGGAGGGTCAGCTCATGGAGGAGCTGGCCATCCAGGCTGGCGCAACAAGGATGGCCCTGTGGTCGAGTAGGACCGTTGATCTGGCCGTATCCCTTGGATTGAGGCCACGCTTTCAGCCCACCTGTTGCTCAGTTCCCTACCGGGAGGAGTTCAGCGAAATGCTCCGCATTCCCGTATAGCAATATCCGTATGCCTACTTCAATATTGTATTGCCTTTTCAATTGCATTCTGGCATTAGAATCAAAGCGAGCGTTTTTATTCTCCTTCATGAGACAATTACATAAAAACACGGCTGTTGATTCTGAAAATGTTGGCCATGCCCCGTGAATATTTATTGCTTTTCTCTTTACTCCCTGCGCTCCGCTCTTTGCCTGTTTTCCTACGATAGATCCTTCCCTGTTTTTAGGGGTGACTAAAGTCAAGAAATGCCAAAAACAAGTCATGACCTCATTTGACGACCAAGAACTTAATTCATTTCCTCTTTCTCAATAAATAGGAACGAGGCTTTTATGGGTGGGGCACCATGCAGATTTTCATTACTACCCCCGGCACCTTTATTACCCAGAAAGACGAATGCTTTCGCCTGAAACAAAAAAGGTAACCGTTCACGGGGAATTATCACTCTAATTTTACGATTTTCCGCCTCGCCGTCATTTTTTTTGAGAAATAATCTGCGTTCCGGTTCCTGATGCTTTATAGTCTCGGCAATGGAAACAATCATAACATATCGGAGACGGTCAGTCACCCGGGAAGATGTCGCGACCATCAGGCGGATTATTGAGGTACATCCTGATAAAAGCAGACGCTTCATTTCTAAAGAAGTATGCAGGCAGTGGGATTGGAGGCAGCCGAATGGTGTCCTCAAAGATATGGTCTGCCGAAGTCTGCTTCTTCTTTTGGAATCAAAGGGCTTCATTAAACTGCCTGCCCAAAAATTCACCCCTGCCAACCCGCTTGCAGAGCGAAAGAAACTATCCGGAGTAAGAGTCGATGACACACCCATGCATTGTTCTGTTGCCGATCTGTTTCCCATCAACCTTGAGCAGGTTCGTAGAACTCCCTTTGAGAAGATCTTCAATGGCCTTGTAAGCGAATACCATTATCTTGGCTATACCCAACCCATTGGTGAGCATCTCAAATATATGGCCTTTTCCGGTGGCCGCCCCATTGCCTGTCTGGCATGGGGCTCTGCGCCATGGTATATCGGCGTGCGGGATCGTTTTATTGGCTGGAGTAAAAAGACCAGAGAAAGAAATCTTCATCTGATCGCCAATAACCTCCGTTTTTTGATCCTGCCATGGGTTCAGATATCCTGCTTAGCCTCATATCTATTGGCATCGAACCGTCAGCGTCTGTCACAAGATTGGCAAGATCTATACAACCATCCGGTTTATCTGCTTGAAACCTTTGTGGACACAGAGTGATACCAGGGGACCTGTTACAAGGCGGATAATTGGATCTGTGTGGGCCAGACAACAGGTCAGGGCAAGCTCAGCGAATCACGCCAACCGCTAGTCTCCAAGAAGGCTGTTTATGTCTATCCTTTGGCCAAAAACTTTCGCCGGGAGTTATGCTGTGACGCCTGATGAAGCATTGGCCCTGTATAATGCCGGACCGAAAGTTGTAACCAAAGTCCTGTGTGATTTAAGCAACACGATTGAATCTCTGCAAGAGCAGATAAAGGTCACGGAGCTCAAGGTTGCCAAGCTTTCAAAGAACTCCTCCAATTCCAGCAAGCCTCCTTCTTCCGATGACAGTACAAGGCCCACGCCCACTAAAAAGAAAGGGAAGGGTAAGGGAAAAATCGGAGGGCAACCAGGCCATGAGAGACATGATCGTCGTCTATTTGCCGCAGAGCAGATTGCCAAGGTCCACCCCTACATATTGGTCAGTTGTCCGGACTGCCATGGCGAAGTCAGCCTCACGGACGGTGAGCCTCGTATCATTCAGCAAGTTGAATTGATTGAAGTGCCTCTGGTTAGAGAAGAACATCGCTCATATCCGGTATGGTGCCCAACATGTGGCAAGATTCATTATATGCCATTTCCCCCTGAGGTCTATAAAGAAGGGTTGTTCAAAGAGCGTTTAACATCGCTGGTAGCCTACATGAAGAACATCTGCCACGCTTCATTTTCCACCATCAGAAAATATATCAGAGATGTTCTTGGTGAAAAGGTATCCCGAGGATATTTGCGTAAAGTCATAGAGAAGGTATCTCGGTCTCTCGAAGCTCCATACAACGAATTACTCGATCGTCTCCCTTTGGAGACAATCGTAACTGTAGACGAAACCGGCCACAAGGAAAACGGTGATAAATTCTGGACATGGGTTTTCAAAGCTGATCTTTACGTGCTGTTCAAGATTGACAAGTCTCGTGGTTTAAAGGTCTTGATCGACGTTTTGGGCAAAGAGTTTAACGGGGTGCTGGGTTGCGATTATTTTTCAGCGTATCGAAACTACATGAAGGATTTTAACGTCTCAATACAGTTTTGTATTGCCCATTTGATTCGGGATGGCCAATCGCTTTCGTCTTCATGGAAAAGCCTACTTTGAATTTATCACAACACCAGGCATAGATCCTACCAACAATGTGGCAGAACAAGCTATACGTTTTGTGGTGATAGATCGTCATGTAACGCAGGGCACACGCAGCGCAAAGGGAAGGCAAAGCAATGAACGTTTATGGACCGTTATAGCAACATGCTCTCTTCAAGGTCGATCAGCTTTCAATTTCATCCTGGAATCGGTCAAAGCCTATTTCCATGATCAACCCGCCCCTTCACTACTACTCGATTCATCGTGACGCCCATCCGGCTGTTCAGAGTCTACCTGCTCAATTTTATC
>Ga0315548_1003670_pt1 | contig 11381 bp, 12 predicted proteins | sample SalMarSW160110MG_2_FD_202540 | JGI IMG/M metagenome (GOLD analysis project Ga0315548, IMG submission 202540) | Salt marsh sediment microbial communities from the Plum Island Ecosystem LTER, Massachusetts, United States - Salt Marsh Sediment SW1601-110 ... | reverse complement strand
GCATCATCATCCCCATCGCCAGTAACACCGACGCCACGACCATGTCAATAATCAAAAATGGTAGGTAGAGAATGAATCCGATTTGGAACGCAATGCGAAGCTCACTGGTGACGAAGGCGGGCGTCAGAACACCTAAGGTGATGTCGTCGACATTCTGAGGCTGTGGGCGACCCGAGAGCTTGACGAAAAGCCCCAGATCCTGCTCCCGGGTCTGACGCAGCATGAAGGCACGCAGGGGTTGAACGGCCTGGTCCAGAGCTTCCTTCTGAGTGATCTCCTTGGCCAAATAGGGCTTCAGCGCATTTTCGTTGATTTGCTCTATGCAGGGTTGCATGACAAAAAATGTCAAAATCAGGGATAGTCCGATAACAAGCTGCGACGGTGGCATCTGGCTCGCCCCCATCGCTTGGCGCAAGAAGTGCATAACGATAATGATACGGGTGAAACTGGTCATCATCAGCACCAAGGCTGGCGCAACGGCCAACAGCGTGAGCAGTCCGATGATTTGGATGGTCCCCACCACCTGCCCGGGGTCGTTCGTCGACTCGATCCCGATTGTCACGTGCGGCACGGTTTGGGCACACAAGACGGCAGGAGCCAACAAAAGGACACTCCCCCAGATGATTTTCCATAGACTCAGCTTCATGACTTGTGCGATGTCTCCAGCTTCGCAAGAATTCCCCTGAAGGAAAGAGTTGACGGCTTCTCAAAACTGTTCAAGATCTCTTCCTGCTCGTCCGCATCCCGGATTTCCATGAGCGGCGTCAAACTCCTATCAGTTGCACCGACCAGAAGAATGGCCTGCCCAACCTTAAGGACAACAACTTGGCGCCGCGGCCCAAGCGTACGGGTACCGATGACCTCCAGGCCCCTCTCTCCGCGTCCTCTGTTATAGCGGGAAAGTCCCAGGCGCCGAGCCAGATAGGCCAGGAGAAATATGAGTCCAATGACGCCTAATAGGACGGCAATTGTTTTCAGTAGCGACAGCCAAATCATCGAATCAGTCTTTCAAAGCTTTGAGCCGTTCGTCAGGCCGGAGTATTTCGGTCAGTCGCACGGCAAAATTTTCGTCGATCACCACGACTTCACCCTGGGCAAATTTCTTGTCGTTCACCAATATATCCACAGGTTCCCCGGACAGCTTGTCCAGTTCCACAATGGCTCCCGGTCCCAAGCTGAGAATCTCCCGGATGAGCAGCGAGGTCCGACCGAGTTCGATTGTGATCGGCAGCTCGATGTCCAGCAGCAGTGCCATGTCACGCAGCACCCGGTCGGGGTCCTCCGCTTCCATGGTGCCGGGTCTGGAGGAGTCCGCTTCCTCTCCCTCGATCGCCGCCTTTTCCTCCGCCAGGCCGTGAACCATCGCGTGGGACACGAGCTTGATCAATAGCCTGTCTCCATCCAGGTCGATCTTATGTCGTGACCAAACCCAATTGTTCTCGGCGAAATCGGCGGGTGATATGTCGAGCAATACGGCTCGGACGTCTCCGAAAACGATCTTCCGCTCAAACTGTGAGCTCAGCGCCGTCGCATATGCATCCAATGTCTGCGAAATCATTTCCTGGATCGTGTCGAGATGCTCTTTGGCGGAAAACGCCGCTGTGCCATCTCCCTTCCTTGCCAAATCGGCGAAGAAGGCCGCTACAGTAGGCTCCAAAAGGAACTTCAATTCCCCTGTCGATTCTTCTGTCAGATGAACCGACATGACAATGGCTTGGTCGGGGAAGAGTCCCTTGATGGTCGGGAAATCGAATCCGAACGGTCCTTCGCGAGCCACGCTGCACGACTTGGCCAGAACTTCGCTCAGAACCTTCTCAAGACTCTGAGAGAAAAGATCTTCGATCTGCGCTAATTTCGCGTCGATCGCATCATTAAAAAGCACCTCACTCATGAATGACCTCCTCGTAAGGCGAAACGCGCCTCGAGATTTTGACAGCCTTTCGCCGGTTTACAATACCTGGTGCGCCCCAGAACTTCACCTTCCCGTTCACCAAAATCTTCAATTCCTGGTCGCGGCGGTCACCGATAACCAGGGCGGATCCTTTTTGTAGTGTCAGAAGATCTCGCAGTCGGAATGTGGTTTGGCCGAGTTGCACGGTCAAAGCCAACGGAGTCAGCTGGAGCCGTGTTGTGATGTTCTTGGTCTCATGTGTCGTACCACGCCGATGGATAAGTGTCATCCAACTCTGGTCGGTGAGCCGTGGCATCACAGGCTCGAGGACGAAGTAGGGAAAACAAATATTCAGTGGAAAAGTCGAATCTCGAACCACAATCTCGAAATAGATGACGGCCGTCGTCTCCGATGCCGGGGCGATCTGAACGAACTGCGGATTCGACTCAAACGATTCCACATACAGATTGATCGGCACAAGATGATGGAAGCAGTCGTTCAGAATAACCAGAGCCTTGTCGACAACCTTCTTCAGTATATTTTGCTCAATAACCGTGATCTCCCGCGGTTGGTCTAACCGAGATCCGCTACCACCGAGGAGACGATCCACGAGCATCAGCGCAAATGCAGGTGAAATCTCAAGGATTCCCGAACCCCGAAGGTTCTTCGACGAAATTACATAGATGCAGGAAGGAACGGACAGTGCAAGCATATACTCGCTGTAGGCCACCTGATCGATGGACAGGAGATTGATGTCGACCATCGATCTCATGCTCGTAGACAGGTAAGTGCCGAATGTCCGAGCGAAACCGTCGTGAATTGTCCGGAGGGTGCGAATCTGATCCTTCGAAATCCGGTCCGGATGCTTGAAGTCGTACAGGTGCGTCGGTCGCTCCTTCGACTCCTCAAACGAATGGATGCCTTGCCCCTGACCCACAGTGCTCAACAGAGCGTCAATCTCTTTCTGTGTCAGAATCTTGCTCACGGTGACTCCTTACTGCAACACGAAACCTGTGAAAAACACACGAGGGATTTTGACTGGCTCCAGTTCGTGTTGAATCTTCAGCCGAATTTCCTCACGAAGGCTGTCGCGATAGGCGATGTCGGCAAGCTCCGTCATCCGCTTGGCCGATAGCAAGCCAATGATGCCGTCGCGAACAAGTGGCTTGCGCAGCTCCGTCTCATGGAGTCCCTCGTCTCCCAAAACCTCGAATCCAATCGTGATTGCCAAAAAGCGGCGCCCGCCCGTCTCGGCAGGATTCACGATGATTTCGTCGAGCAGGACGATCTCTCCCTTCTCCGAATGCGAACCACCGCCATGATCACTTCCTCCTGCTTTTGCCCCGGCTTCCAGACTATGAGCTTCCGCTGAGGGCGGTGTCGGAAACAGAAAGGTTCGCTGGAGGAAATAGGCGGCGATCACCTGGACGACGAGAATTCCAGCGGTCACAACGATTCGCTTGGGTCCTGCTTTCTTCGCAGGAGCAGAGGCCTCGGCGTCGTCACGCTTGGCATCTCTCTCCTCGTCCGCCGGCTTGCGGCTTTTGTCTGCTTTGGCGTCGGCCATAAGGCTGTGTTTACCTCAGGTTTGTTGATGTCTGAAGACTCGGCTGGCTATCAGCCGTCCCAGCCTTCAAGAAAGAGGGACGGGGACCACTGCCGTACAGGAAGCGCCGAAGGGCAACAATGCGAAGGTTGATCTCCTCGGGTGTCTCCTGCACCAGAAGATGCTTGCCGCTCGTCAGCGTGATGACCGTGTCCGGGCAAGCCTCGACAACTTCAATGAGATCGAAGTTGAGATAGAAACTCTCGCCGTTCAGGCGTGTCAGAGGAACCATGCTTTCATTCCTCTTCCGAAGGCAGCGTGGGGAGGACGCGAGGGGGACGAGGCGGGCCAGACTGGGGGGCGCTCTGGAGCGCCCCCCAATCGCTTGGTGATGCTACCGCTTTAGCTGCGTGACTTCTTGAAGCATTTGGTCCGCAGTCGAAATCACCCTTGCGTTCGCCTGAAATCCGCGCTGCGCAATAATAATGTCCGTGAACTCCCGGGCCAGGTCCACCGTCGAAAGTTCCAGGTAGCCCGAGTGAATGTAGTTGGTTACACCCGCGTCCGTTCCAATCCTCGCCACACCCGAATTCACGGTTTCCCGAAATAGGTTCTCACCTGTTAGTTCCAGCCCGGCAGCATTGGCGAAGCGTGCCGTGGCTACCTGGCCCAATGTGCGTGTGACTCCGTTCGAGTAGCTCCCGATGATCTCACCGGTCTCGGTAATGCTGAAATCCTCCAGCTCGCCCATGCCGTACCCGTCTTGGTTGAGCGCAATGGTCGTGGAAGGCGACGCGTACTGTGTGATGCCTTTGTTTGTGCCAATTGTACCACCGTCCAGCGTGATCGCCATGGTCTGCGTCCCAGGGGGCGTAAATGTCAACGGTCCCCCGTCGAAATCGGCCAATGATCCGTCGGAACTGAAGGTCACCGTGCCCTGATTGCCGGACAAGCCTGCGTTGGCGGCGTTCAACTGTCCGTTATCCACGATAATCTCCCAATTCCAGACATTGGCCGTGGTCACATCCTGTGTGAAGGTAATCTCCATCCGGTGGCGCTCACCCAGGCTGTCATAAACATAAATCGAAGCCGAGTGCGTTCCGGTAATCCCGGATTGCGTGTTGGTGAAAGTCGGCATAGCCATCGCGGATGGAACCGATCCTGTGTCGCCAAAGGTCATCGCGATGGTGGTTTCACTCTCACCCCTCTGGTTGTCCACCAAGAGGATCTTGCCCGATGCGTCAATCGATGCCGTCGATCCTGTGCCCGACGCACTGTCGTATCCCGTGGCTGAATTGATGACATCAATCAGATCTTGCAGGGTCGTGCCATCGTTGGCAGCGCCGTAGGTGAAGGTGACCGTCACCGCAGTCCCAGCCTGATTCGTCCCCGATATCTCGATGGTGTCACCGTCATCCAGATCCGCAGTCACTTGATCCAACTCGTTGATCTCCGTTGCTCCAGACGCCGGATCCGTGTCGGTTGTGAATGCCAGTGAGGCCGTCCAGGTCTGTTCTTTGGACGCGTCGGCATTAAGGTTGCAGAAATAGCTGACCTCGGAGGTTGCCTTTGCCGGGTCTTTCTCTCCGAACGGGAGTACGAGGGCTTCGACAGACGACGAAGAATCCACATTTCCATTCACATCAGCGATGTGGCCCAGGACATAGTGTTTCCCGCCTTGAGCCATCAGATGTCCGTCGGCGTCAATCTGGAAATTCCCGGCGCGAGTATAGAATCGCTCTGATTCATTCCCAACGACAAAAAACCCGTCTCCTTGGATGGCCACATCTGTCTGACTGCCCGTGTACTCCAGGTTACCCTGAGAAATCATCCGGTCAATCGACGCGATGCGGCTTCCCAAACCAAGCTGCATCGGATTCATCCCTCCACGCTCAGCCGAAGGACCTTGGGCACCGCACAGAAGCTGTGCAAGCGCAGTTGCAAAAGAAATCCGACTCTGCTTAAAACCAATGGTGTTGACATTGGCAATGTTGTCGCCAATAACATCCATTTGGGTTTGATGATTCCGCAGTCCGGAGACTGCACTGAAAAGTGACGTCATCATGGTGAATCTCCTCCTGGGGGCTTCAGTCGTTCCACCCCGCAGGGCCTCCTCGTAAGAGGGCCAGCCCCGGTTTGTTTACGCGATTACTGCACTATCAATCTGTGTGAAAACATTATCCCGCATTCGTGCGCCGTCCACGGCTGTAATGACGACGCGATTCTTGATATTCACAAGTAACGCCAAGTTGTCCAAGAGAACGAGTGAATCCTTGGCGCCCTTCTCAGCCGCTTGCCCGATACCCCTGTCCAACCGCTCCATCTGTGTCGGAGTCAGTCGAATCTGGTGCTGAAGCAGGCGGGCCTGGGCGTGAGCGGAAAACTCGAGTGGTTCCTTACGATCGAGCGCCTTTCCCAGTACCTCCGAGAACTGCTCGCGCTCCGACGGAATCGGTTTCCGAACAGACTCGCTGGCCGGAGGAGTGTCCACTCGAGAAATCGGTGGTAGTTTCGAGATGGCTGTCATGGCTCAGTCTCCGTCGTCTACAAGTGCTTACTCTGGATCCTCGTCAAGCACGGCAATGATGTCTCCCAAAGCGAACTCGCGCGAGCCGACCGTCAAGATCGCGACGCCATCACGGTAGAGCACGCCCGTCACCCGACCTTCCACGAACGGAATTGCACTCACGCTTGTGCCTTCGGCGTCCTTGGCGGTCACCCTCACTGTATAAGTGCCGGCACCAACGCGATTCCCTGCATCATCCCGACCATCCCAAAGCATCGAATTCTCTCCAGTGGGAAGATTTGAGGTCGACAGAGTGCGAACGACCTCGCCATCCTCGTCAACGATGTCCACCGTAACCTCTGTCGCCGCTGATCCAAGGGTGAAGTGGATATCGGTGTCTCCGGACTCACCAAGCTCAATGGTATCGCTCTCCGCACGGATGGTCTTTCCGATAAGTGTCGTCGCCATCGAGTTATTGATGGATGTGGCCAGAAGCAAGTTGGCCTGTAAGGAGCCGTCCAGGTAACCACTCATTTTCTGCAGTTCTTCCAGAGAGCTCAACTGAGCAAGCTGGGCCGTGAATTCCGTTCCTTCCATGGGCGATAGAGGATCTTGGTTAGTGAGTTGCGCGATCAGCATTTGCAAAAAATCAGCCTGGCTCAGGCCATCTGACCGAGACCCGATCAGATCCAGAGAAACACCCGTGGTCCCGGATGATGCAATTTCTGTTATGGGCATAAAACACCTCCCTTACCCTAAGTGATATCATAAAGCCCGCGAAACTCACGCCCTACATCGCCGTTCTGACTCAGATACCGATAGAGAGCATATACGGTCCGTGACACGCTTCGTTCCCTTCCACATCTGGCGCAGATGAGAATAGGAGTCGGTTTGCGGTTCTTCGGAGCCGGTCGACAATTCCACTCTTCAGATCCACAGGTGCAGCGCAATTTCGCTGTAGACGATCCCGGTTTCGTACGATTCTTTCGGCTCGCAAAGTCCATACCATCCTCAAATGTCTGTGCAGAATCCTTCATGCAATGGTTTAAGGTTACGGAAACACCTCGGCGATGCCTCGATCAGTCATCTGAGACCGAGACTTGCTCTTATGCAATCCAAACATGGCCCACCGTCTGCCGGTCTCTCTTTGACATTTTCTCAATGCGATCGCCGTCATCGACTTGCAGCCGGGGTGGTTCCATAGATGCTTTTGAACGCCCGCGACGACGCCGGGGCTCATCCCATCGCACATCCGGAATGGGAAGAGGCTTTGCATCCGTCGCCGACTCCACTTCGAACCGATCCAGTCGCAATCCCTGCTCCGCAAAGACTTGTCGCAGGAGATCGCGGTGCCCTTCGAGCAGCGTCTTCACCTCAAGGTTCGGAACTTGAACTCGTGCGACAATCCTTTGGTCGAGTTGGCCGATAGTGAATCTGATCGGGCCCCACTCGTTCGATGTCCATGAGAATCGAAGACCGGAACCACTGTCGAGACGAAGCGCCTGCGAGCTTCGCAGAGCCTGTTGTACAAGTGCGCGAAGCTCATTGATCTGCTCTGCCTTCAAGGACAGGCGGGATTGCAGTAGAGGTTGGAAATGCGTTTCGAGATTCTGGACTGTCCACTCCCGCGTCTGCATGGGGAGTTTGCTCCACGACCATGAGTTCTCCCTGTCAGAGCTTCTCTGTCCGGTGTCCGTGACTGTTTTCTCCGAATCTGCTGTTTCTTGCCTGCTATTTGCAGAGAACCCGTGCAGCGATTCTCGCGAGTCTGTAACTTTGGGAGAGGCGTTTTCCGAGACGATCGATGCGGTTACATCACGCGCGATTGAGCGAGATGCCGAGCCAGCAGTCGCGTCCGAGAAAACTACATCGGTCAGCGGTGTTGAACTGTCCACGATCTGTCCGCTGGCGTTCAGTCTTGTCGCAACTCTTACGGAAGACAGTCCCTTCTGGATGTCGGACCTCACTTGTCCCATCTCGGAAGTACCTGCCTGTCCATTCTTGTCGGAAATATGAGTCTTCAAATGACCTTGCTTCGTTTGCTGTGACGGTGGCTGTATACGCTGACTCGCAATCAAAGTGTCTTGGGAGTGCGACATCACCCGCTTGCCAGAAGCACGGATCTCAGATGTCACGCCGCCATTTTTTTCTGAGGGAGTCGCAGTCTCTTGGCTGCTTGCGGATTGACTCTTCAGCGGCCGAGAGTCACTTTCCTTACCGGAAACAGCGTCCAGCCCTACGCGACCTTGCCGTGGAAAAGTTACCTCTCCGTCTGCCTTTTTCACAGTACCAGAGCTCTCTAAGTTTTCGCTGGTTTTCGGCGTTTTCTCCGGCCCTCCTGCAATCGCACGCGGTTTTGCCGGATCTGTTGCGGTCAATTCAGAGATCAAGCCCGTCTTGGCCTCAGGCGCCTCAACCTTGCCCTTGGAAGTTGATCTCTGCGATACTTGCGTATCTGACTCAGAGACACCCCGAGAGGTTTGCGAAGTTGGCGTTCCTTTTCCGGTATCTGGTATCCCGTTTCCCGTAGACTGCTCTGTTCCTGCTCTGTGTTCAATCTTTTTCGAGGATCCCGAGGGCTCCGTTTCTGTCTGCGGTGGCGACACCGTCCCGAACGATCCAGTGCCCGAAGTTGAAGCACGGGTTTCTGCCTCGGAGACGCAGCTTGGAGTGGGGGAGACGGCCCCGTTGATCATTCCCGCAGAATCGTCTTGCTCTTTTGCATCCTGTTTGGCAAGATGCGCTTTCAGCGCGGCGCCAAACTCCGTAGGCGCAGATGTCGCAGAGCTGCGAGGTAGCCCCGATGGGGCCACTGGAGGCGTTTCCACAAGCGCCTGGAGGCTATTCGCGAAAAGACTTGTCATCGCGACGCATGACCTGCCATTTGAGTCATCAGATTCGATACCCGTGCTGCCTGTTCCACGGGCAGAAGAGCCATGACTTTTGCCGCCGATCGCTCTTGCATGCTCATGAATAGCGCAACGATTGTTTTATCCGAAAGTCGTGTCATGATTGGTGCCGCTTGCTGAGGTTTCATAGCACCGAGGAGCTTGGCCAAACGCTGAAGCTGCCGTGGATCACCCTTCTCCACATTGTCAGCCAGATCCATCGCTTGATTCTCTGGACTGGTCTCCTCCGGAACGACAACTTCCGCAGCAGACTCGGCAGGCTGCTCAGTTGCCACGACGGCATCAGTGGTTTTTGGAGGGGGGACCGCTTCCTCCGCTGGCTGAACGCTCGGTTTCTGACTTCCTGACATGTCTTCTGCAGCCTGTTGAACCGGCTGCTCAGGCTCGGAGGAGACATGGGCCGTCGAATCTGCCACTGATTCCTCAGGGCTTGGATGTTCCACCTGAGCCGACAAAGCAGGTACAGCACTCTTTGGCTGAGTCGCTTTCAGAAAAAAGTATACAGCGACATTGATAACAGCGAAACTGCCCACAAAAAGGAGAATAGTCTTTAGTGATAGTACCTTTTTCATCGCGCAGACTTCCTCAGGTTGTTGGCGTGAGTCGCAATCTCGTCCAAGTGCTTATCTTCCTCCCGCGATGCCTCACGCTCCCAGTCTTTGTGTCGAAGCTCTCGCAGCTTTTCAAGAACATGGGTGCTCCGCCGCGCTCCAACAAATGCCGTCCGTTCGGCCTCCTCGTGTCGCATCGAGTCATCGGCTCGACCTCTTTGAGCATCCTTTGCTTGCTCCACACGCGCTCGGTATCGAGCATCAGCCGAGTAGCTCCACACCTCAAAAGCGGTTTTCTGATTCTCGCGCATAACCCGTACAATGTCGCTTATTTCCTTCTCAAGGACCCCCAGCCTCTTCTCTTCAGTCTGCCTCTGTCGGATGGCGTTGTGAAACTTTTCTTGTTGCTGGCGCTCCTTCACCCGACGCACATCGAGGACTTTCTGAAGCCGAAAGCGAAACTTCTTCATGATGTCGCCGTCAGCTCCAATAGCTTCCGACGCGCTTCCTGTCCGTCAGCGCCTTCCTCGAGCGGTTGTCGCAAATAGCCCTCAATCTTGGGCAGTCTTTCGAGAGCCGCATCCACTCTCGGATTCGATCCCTTTGCATAGGCGCCGATATGGATAAGATCTTCGGCATCGCGGTAGGCTGCCAGCCAGTCTCGCAGTTGAGCCGCCGCCGAAAGGTGGTCGGGGTCGGAGATGTTCACCATGACCCGACTGATGCTTTCGAGAATATCAATGGACGGATAATGCCCCATCGCGGCAAGTTTGCGCGAGAGCACAATATGGCCGTCCAAGATTGACCGTGCTGCATCGGCAACGGGCTCCAACATGTCATCACCTTCCACCAGAATCGTGTAGAACGCTGCAATGCTCCCTCGCGCACTGCCGCCAGCTCTCTCAAGGAGTTTGGGAAGAGCGGCGAACACGGACGGTGGATACCCTTTCGTTGCCGGAGGTTCCTGGAGAGACAATCCGATTTCCCGCAACGCCTGGCAATAACGAGTGATGCTGTCCATCAGCAGCAGCACTCTCAGACCTTGGTCCCGGAAATATTCAGCAATGGTCGTGGCAACCATCGCTCCACGAGCACGCAACAGAGGCCACTGATCCGATGTGACGGCCACAACCACCGATCGGCGCTGTCCACTGGCGCCCAAATCGTTCTCAATGAATTCCCGAACTTCTCGTCCTCGCTCACCAATCAGACCAATGACCGTGACATCCGCGTCCGTGTAGCGAGCCATCATCCCCAAGAGAATGCTCTTGCCTATACCGGATCCTGCGAAGATGCCGATGCGCTGCCCTTGGCCGATCGTCAGCAATCCGTCAATGGCTCGCACTCCGACGGAGAGTGGCTCTGTGATCCTCGGACGATGCAGCGGCTCGGGAGCTGGTGCACTGATCGCCCGACTCTGCTCGGCCTCAACAGGCCCCAGACCGTCGATCGGCTCGCCGAGGCCATTGAGGACGCGCCCCAGAAGCTTGGGTCCGACGCCAACCCGCAGGGGCTGACCGGTAGCGGTAACGACATCACCGGGACCCAATCCGGCGGTTTCTTGAAGCGCCATCAGAAGAGTGAACCGCTCGCGGAATCCCACGGCTTCCGCCAATAGTGGACCCGCGGATGTCGCCACCCGACAGACCTCACCCAGAGGAATGCGCGGCCCGCGCGATTCAAGAACGAGTCCCGTGACGCGCTCGACACGCCCCCGACGCAGGTAGGGGTCGAGCGTTGGCAAACGACGACCGTGCTTGGAGAGCAATGTTGAAGTCATGGGGCTCATTCGTTTTCTCCGGTCGCTGGCTCTTTGAGCAAGGCCCGTAGTTGATCCACTTGACTGCCTAACTGCGCGTCCAGCATACCACTTTCCGTCTCCACCACGCATCCACCTCGGGCAATCGAGGTATCGGCACGGAATTCCAAGGGCTTGCCTGAACTCACCTCGCCAGACAGCTCACCGCAGCTTTCCTCT
>Ga0315548_1003669_pt1 | contig 11382 bp, 10 predicted proteins | sample SalMarSW160110MG_2_FD_202540 | JGI IMG/M metagenome (GOLD analysis project Ga0315548, IMG submission 202540) | Salt marsh sediment microbial communities from the Plum Island Ecosystem LTER, Massachusetts, United States - Salt Marsh Sediment SW1601-110 ... | reverse complement strand
CGGAGACAGAAGAATTGCCATGCGAGGGATTTGATTTCATTTGTTGCTGCTAAAAGCATGGGTTATAAATTCAACGACATTGCCGAAATATTAGGCATTCATCCGGTGACGGCAGGAAGGTGTGCAGAAAAAGGTAGGAAATTGATTGACAACGATGAGGGAATTTGGGATATGTTAGAGAATCGCAGTTAGATAGCAACGTCCCTCATTACGTCCCTCATTATGATTAAACCTTCAGAGGGTAGTTAGTTATTGAGCAGCGTCCCTGTTCACTGCGGTTTTCTCAGGTAAAAAAGTTATTTAATTATTTAAGGATTGTCCCCATTTACGTCCCTCACTTTGAGCTTCTAATTTGGACTTGACAAAACATTATGCTTCGAGTAAATTTGCCCATAGTCTAAATTACTCGCGAGTATTTCAACCTAAAGGTAAAGATGGCAGATTTTATCCCAAGATATAGCGAGGAGGTAATCAGAGAAGATCTAAATCGCAAAATGGTTTTCATGGCCGGTCCCAGGCAGGCAGGAAAAACAACCCTCGCAAAAGAGCTTATTCATAAATCAGGAGTTTCAGTTGATATCTGGTATATGAACTGGGATGCGGCAGATGATAGGGAAAGGATCATCCAGGAACATTTCCCTGCAGGAAGCGGGTTGTTGGCCCTTGATGAGATTCATAAATATTCCAGATGGCGGCAGGTTGTCAAAGGCCTGTATGATAAGAGAAGCAAAGATTTACAGATACTTGTTACCGGCAGTGCAAAACTGGACCATTACAGACATGGCGGAGATTCTTTGCAAGGAAGGTATCACTTTCATCGGCTCCATCCCCTTTCCCTAGCCGAGCTTAAAACTCGGTCAACTTCAGACTTGCAACACTTACTCCATTACGGCGGTTTCCCGGAACCTTTTCTTTTAGGATCTGAAAAAGAGACCAAAAGGTGGAGCAGAGAATACCGTTCCCGCCTGGTCCGGGAAGATCTTCAGGATCTTGAACGAGTAAAAGACTTGGCCTTGATAGAACACATGGCTTTGAGGTTGCCCGATCTTGTTGGCTCTCCCCTCTCCATAAATGCCCTTAGGGAGGATCTGCAGGTATCGCATAAGACCGTTGCCCGGTGGATAATGATTCTCGAAAACCTCTATATGATATTCAGGATATATCCTTTTGGTGCGCCTAAAATAAGGGCAGTGAAAAAAGAGGCAAAACATTATCATCTGGATTGGACAGTGGTAAAAGACAGTGGAGCCCGGTTCGAAAATATGACAGCGTGCCACCTTTTAAAATGGTGCCACTTTATGGTAGATACAGAGGGTCGTGATTTTGAACTCCGGTATTTTAGGGATATTGATAAAAGGGAGGTCGATTTTGTGCTAACCGAAGACGGGCAGCCAATTCATTTTATTGAGTGTAAAAAGTCCTTTAGAGGTAGAAATATAGCCCTAAGATATCTCAAACAGCGATTCCCAAAGGCAAAGGCAACCCAGATATTTCTGGAAAAAGGTGAAGAGTATATGGATAAGGATGGAATTCGTTCGCAATCCGCTGCAAGTTTCCTTGCTGCTCTTGTATAATCAGATCACCGTACCCTCTGCAGTGAGCAAGAGTCAAACGTAGACCTGACCCCTTTCTGTACACAGGCTCGGAATAAAATTGACAAAAAATAGGGTTGAACTGATCCGTTTTCTTCACCGTAAAGAAATATATAGACGGTTTCCATAGCTATACCCTCTTGTCTGACCTCTGACCTCTGATCTCCGACCTCTGTCCCAAGATTTCTAAGGTAAAAAAGTTATTTAATTATTTAAGGACGTTATACCCATTTACATTTAAGAAAGAAAAAATGTACATTATTGTTTTCAAGGTTGGTTATAGGAGGTTATGAAAATGCCCAAATTAATGTTAAATATGAGTCTTGAGGACATTAAAGCCCTTGCATTTCAGTTACCAGCTAAGGAGTTTTTGAAGCTCGTTGATGCAATAGAGGAACGGGCGGAAACCATGGGGATGATGAGTCTGTCTGAGACTGGATTTCACGAATGGAATGAAGAGGGAGAGGATATCTACGATGGTAAGGCCTAGGCGGGGGGAGGTATGGCTTGTACAGTTTCCTTTCACTGATCTAACTTCCACAAAACTTAGGCCTGCCTTGGTTTGGGCGGTTCATGGAGAAGATGTTATTGTGATTGGGATTTTTTCCAGGGTGCCTACAGAGCTATCACGTGAGAGTTGGGTGCTTTTTGAAGCTAAGCATTCTGAATTTTCACGGATTGGGCTTAAGAAGACTTAATTGCTAAAAGCTGAAAAGGTTGCTGTTGTCCATAATTCAGTGTTCAAGAAGAAGTTAGGAAGCATGCCTAAAGACATAATGGTGAAAGTGGAAGGAGCCCTGAAAAAAGCACTTCTCATCTTATAGCTTTCCCTTTACTCATTCTGCAATCTTTACCCCGCTTGACTTGTTAAATCTGCTTTTTTTCTTTAACGGGGGTGAAAACTTCTTCATATAATCTTAATGTCGATTTGGGATAAACCTCTTTAGTTTATCATATGGTCTTAAAATTTGGAATATTTCACTGGTATTGACTCTGATAAGGATTTGTGGCATTTGCTTGAATAAGTTAATAAGTGACCAGCGTCCCTCATTAGTTACAAGAGTCAAACGGAGACTTGACCCGTTTCCGAACCAAGATGAGAGTGAAGCTGGCAGCAAAGATGCTGATCATTGCCTGGACATTGATGAAGAAAAAGGAGCCGTTTAATCCACGGTATCTCACGGTAGATTAGAGAGCTCCTCATTTTCGGCGAGAGAGCCCGGTCACGAACGTGGAGACCGCTTTCGGATCTCGGGAGGGACAGTACAGGGCTTCTCGTTATATTCCAGAACCTGGATAAGGGATTATTGGTGGCCTCCCAACGAGGGGCATATCGGATAGTGATAACGTTTATCCTGAGCTTGTCGAAGGAATGAGGTGCAGGGTTCGCTCCAGCGAGAGATCCGCCGAAACGATGAGCGAAGATCATTATGGGATCTAAAGGAGCAGTGTGCTCTCAAAGCGCAAGGTTGAATAACAGATTGAATTTACAGATTATTTATTTTCTGCTTGACAGGGGAATATAGGATGTCCCCCTTTACTCAATCCATTTAAAGGGAGGTTATATTATGCTTATTGAATATGTCGATAAAGCAATGGGAAAAGCAGTTTACGATAAATTAGAAGATGGTAGTTTTTCCGGCAAAATTCCACAATGTCCAGGCGTTATCGCTTTTGGAGAAACGCTTTATCAATGCCAGAAGGAATTGAGATCGTCTCTTGAGGGTTGGCTTATTGTAAAAATTAGACATGGTGATAAATTGCCAGTAATAGGCAGGATAAATTTGAATAAAAGAATGCCTGTTATTGAGGAAGCAGTTGCCCATGGCTAAATGGATGCCATGTAAGCGAAGAGATTTCATAAAGAAGCTAAGAAAACTTGGTTTCGAACCACCTGAACCCGGAGGGCGTCATCATTATATGTTTACCCCGTTAAATGTTTTACCGATTTAACTGGGGCGTTATGGCACATATACACTCACTCTACCAAGTAACAAAGAATATTCTGTCCCACAAATCAAGATGCTTCTTAATGAGATTGAACGTGGAATTAGTAAGAAAATCTCCCTTCAACAGTGGAAGAATCTTTAGAAAACTATTTCATATAGCACTCTATGTTTTTAGCTCTCATCAACAATAATCCATGGAAAAAAGAACCAACACAGATGCTCTAAAGTTAGAAGATTTAGTCCTCATTGCTTTATGCATCCAGTACCCAGCATCAACTATTTGACCAAGGAAAAATAACAATTAACATATAATTTACCTTATGAAATTCACGATAGTGAGAGCGCAGCGTACTTCATTGGGGCGAGCAACGATCTCAGCGTTCGAAACATGGATTCCTATTAAAAAAGTATTGCAATTTCTGCACGAACGTCCCCCTTTAATGTTAGAGAATCGCAGTTAAGTAGCAACGTCCCCCATTACTTTCATCCGGAAACTAAGAAAACAACAAAAAAATCAAATCAATCCTGTAAATCCTGTCTAAAATAAAATTTCTCCGAAACCAACATCCACTTCTACACTCCCGGTGTTGAATCGGTTTACACACGGTTTATGAATTTGGATGCAGACGATCTACAGAAAGCTGTGGTAGTGTCAGGAAGCGAATGATATCAAGCGTGCTCAGGTAGTTAGCTGTTGTGGATGCTTCAGCTCTCATCGCATTGCCTCCACCTCGCCAGAGTACCTTAAGAGCATCAAGGAAGCACGGGCTGATTACAAGGCTGGGAGAGTAAAGAGCTACAAGGAGGTCTTTGGCGGTTGAGATATCGGCTTGTATATACCCGTAAATTTATAAACAGCAAGTGAGGAAAAAATGAAAGATAGAAAAGTCGTGATACAAGAAATAGAGGGTCTTCCTGAGCCTTTTCTTCAGGAGGTATTGGATTTTGTTCGCTTCTTAAAGACCAAAGCAGCTCAAGAGAAACTGGATACAGCCTTTTTAAGCGAAACTGCCCTGGGGAAGGACTGGTTGAGACCAGAGGAAGATGAAGCATGGCGCGATTTGTGAAAGGCGATATAGTAGTCGTCCCATTTCCCTTCTCTGATCTAACACAAGCAAGGCGTCGCCCTGCATTAATCTTGACAGAATTGCCAGGAGATGACCGGATTCTCTGTCAGATAACAAGTCAGAAAATACGGGACAAGTATGCCATAGAACTTGATGCTTCTGATTTTGAGACTGGAGCCCTAAAGCAAAAGAGCAATATCCGTCCGAACCGTATTTTCACCTGCGACATTCGCATTATCCTCTACCGTGTGGGTCACTTGAAGCCTGACAAGTTGGACGAGGTAATTGAAAAAGTGGTGGAGATTTTGCAATCATGAATGCCATTGCTATTCTTTTGACTCCTCTTCTACAACAAGAAATTTCTTCACATAACAAATAACCAATAACAATTTACCAATCTCTTTATGGGCTTGGAGCTTTCAGTATTGAGCTTTCAGCCCTCAACTATAATCTTTTTGCCCCATGTTTACCCCGTGAAATGCGAAGCATATTTCTCTGGGGCCCTATGCGCTCTGCGCCATGCTCCCTCCGCCACCGGCAGATTTATCCGCCAGTAGTGTGGGGGGTTCATCAGCCTCCGGCTGATTGTCTTTCTCCCTTTCGTCCGGAAACTAAGAAAACAACAAAAAAATCAAATCAATCCGGTAAATCCTGTCTAAAATGAAAAAAGAAGACCTCACTCGCCAGATCATCGGTTGCGCTTATCAGGTCTACAACAAGCTGGGCTTTGGGTTTTTAGAAAGTGTGTACCAAAAAGCATTGCTCATCGAATTAGAAAGCAACAAACTTAAAGCAGAGCCGGAAAAGCCCTTGAAGGTTTACTATAATGGACATGTGGTCGGAGATTTTTATGTAGATATATATATGGAGGATGAAATAATTGTCGAATTAAAGTCAGTGGAAAACCTCTCAAAGGCCCATGCTTGCCCCGTTAAATTGCGAAGCACGGTTCATGAAGTGAACCTATTTAACTGGGGAGGTCCAGTTAGTTAATTACCTGAATGGCTTGCAAAAGGAGATAGGCCTTCTCATCAACTTCGGCCCAACAGGAGTAGAAGTTAAAAGAAAATATTGTCGACCGGCACAACAGGATTGATTTCCTCCGCTGAAAGCGGATTGTCTTTCTCCCTTTCTTCAGGAAAGGGAGAAAACAACAAAAAAATCCAATCAATCCTGTAGATCCTGTCTAATAAAAAAAGGACATGCCACGCCAACCCCGACTTGACTCCCCAGGCCTCCTGCAACATGTGATGGCAAGGGGAATTGAAGGAAGGAAAATTTTCAAAGACGACAAAGATCGCAAGGCTTTCCTCGACCGCCTTGCTCTCATCCTCAAAGAAACTCAGACCCAATGCTACGCCTGGGCGCTCATTCCAAACCATTTTCATGCCCTGCTGCGTACCGGAGCTACCCCGCTCAGCAAAGTCATGCGCCGGCTTATGACCGGGTATGCCGTTACCTTCAACAAACGTCATAAAAGGAGCGGGCACCTCTTCCAGAACCGTTATAAATCGATTGTCTGCGAAGAAGATCCATATCTGTTGGAACTGATTCGCTACATCCACTTGAATCCAATACGGGCGGGGGTAGTAAAAGATCTCAAAGAACTCGACAAATACCCGTGGAGCGGTCACAGCGCTATCCTTGACAACCGCAAAAACCCCCTCATCCCCAAGAGGCCACCGAATGATTCACCTTCCGCCGATAGGCGGATTGCTATTTCTCTGTTGCATCAGGGAACAGAGAAAGCAAAAACAAATCCTGAAAATCCAGTTGATCCTGCCTGCCCCGTAGGTGAGCAGCATCGTACTGGGGTCAAAAATTATTATAAGTCCTTGGCTGAAAAAACTATCGAAGATGTATTGCTCCATTTTGGTGAAACAATCAAGGTTGCCCGACGAAGATACCGACAATTCGTTAAAAACGGAATTGATCAGGGCACTCGACCCGAGTTTCAGGGTGGTGGATTAGTCCGAAGTGCTGGCGGGAATAAGGTAGGCCTTCTTGGTCGAAAGAGGGAAGAGCGTGAAAAGGGAGACGAGCGGATCCTGGGTAGCGGAAGCTTTGTATCAGATGTGCTCGATCAGGTAAATGAGCTCGAAGGTAGAAAACAAGGCTAAGCAGTTGATTTCGGAGGACTGGTTAAGAGGGTATCGCGTAATACTGGTATAGAAATGCAAGACTTACTATCGTCTAAGCGGGAGCGAAGAATTAGCCATGCAAGAGGTATTGTTTGTTATCTGGCAGTGCTTAAGTTAGGGTATGAATTGTCGGAGGTAGGCAAAGTGCTTGGGATTAGTAGAAAAAGCGTAAGCAGGTGCATAAGAAGGGGCGAAAAAAGCTTCGACAATGATAATGAGATAGAGCAATATCTCAAATAAGGTCATAAGGCGCCGGCGTCCCCCATTACAAGCCCGATGTAACAACATCCCCCATGGTGTTGACAAATATCGAGATTTGAAAGATATTGTCCAGTAACGTAACAAAAGTACCGACGTCCCCCATTAGTTAATTTAGCTTATCGAATTTTTCTCTTGACAGGGGGAATATAGGATGTCCCCAATTACAAAAGATAGGGCTTCCCAAAAATCATTTATTAATACCCATTGCTCTTTGACATCAAGTTAAGAAATGTGGAACGAAGGATTTCACAAAGCGAATTTTATCATCGCACCCCATTCTATGGGCGGTCAACGCGACCAATAATACCGTGATATGGGCAATCGTACAATGGTTTCGTATAGCCCGCAAGCCTTTGACCGAGGGGTTTTGCATTGAAATGGCGAGAAGTCTGGAGAATACCCGCTCAACCGAAGTTCTCTTGGTATAGATCTCCTTAAACCGTTTCGTGCCATATGCTACCTTCTCCCGAATGCTGGGGGTCAGCCGAATGAGGACGTTACAGCCCTTCTGTCGAAGGAACTTGGGGTGAGCTGCAGGACAGAGAAGGTACTGTCCTTGAAATTCCTTGGACCAATGTAACGGGCAACTATATTGCAGATAGGTGATCCCCTTGGTGGTCATCTTCCCCTTTCGATACATAGGCAGCTCTGCCTGGCAGTAGACGCTATCTTTTTTCAGGGTGTAGTGTGTATCTTGCGTGTTGCGGGGATTCCTCGGGATCATGGCCTCTGCCTTCATCTCTTCGATAATGTAGGTGAGAATCGCCTCGACATCGTAGTTGGCATCCCCGGCAACAACCTCCACAGGCAGGGAGAAACCCTGACACAGTTTCTCTAACAGGGGGATACCCACTCTCTTTTCATCCTTATTGGCTTGGAGGGTTATCTCAACAAGGGGCAGTTCTGAGTCCAGATCATTGAGAATATGATTTCGATACCCCCAAAAGTAATGGATCTTCTTCTGAAAGGGGCTTGGAAAATGAACACTCACCCCAAGCCGTGCGTCCGTATCCCCAGGAGGGAGGTGGTACTTGTCATAGCGATTGTTCACGGAGGTTTTTAAATTGTTTTCCCGTACCAAGGCTTCAATGGGGCAGGAATCGAATCCCACGCCCCGGCCGGAGATCACCCCTTCGGTGATAAGGCAGTGCACCAAGGCTTCCCTCACGTGCTGGAAATACCCATTTGGGTGAGACCGTAAAAACTCAGAGAATCGCTCATCAGAGGGCAGTCTCTTCCGAGGATCGAGCCCTAAGGGTTCAGCGATTGAGGGGTTGTTCCGCAGTTCAAATTCAAGCTCTACCAGCTTGGTGATGCCTCTGAGGTTACGGTAAATCAACGCCTTGAGCAGTGCGTCTCTCGGCACAGGCGGTCTTCCCCATCGGGTGCGCTCCGAAGGGAGTTCAGGTAAATTGTCAAAGAGCGTTTCATATCTGGCCCTCGGAGAGATGGACTCCGGAGCGAGAAGAAAACGTTGGTGCATGGCATCCTCCATTTTTGGGAAGGTAGGGAAAAAACCTCCCCCGGAAGGATACCAGATCTCTAGGGTTTAGGATAAGATTCTATAAAAATGCCAATGAGTTAAATGATCACAAAATGAGGTCTTCCCAAAACTATCTCTTCCTAAACCGGCCAAAAGAGGCCCTAAAAATAGGTAAAAAACAGTGTAATTTCGTGTTATGCTTTCTGTAAATAGTTGAAATAACTGCTAGTTTTATGGTTTAGGAAATACCTCTTTGACTGTTTTGTAACTAATTGATATTATTGTCTTTTTAGTTTTGGGAAAGGCTATAAATTGCCAACTTATTTTAGGAGGGTCCGGTCATGAGAGATCGCATGGTTGAAGGTTACCCGGGGACATTCCGTCTCGTTCTTCTTATCCTGCTCTTTATTTTCGGTCTTTTTTCCATAGTCGGCACCGGCGGGGGTGGCGGCTCGTCGAGTGACTCGGGGGGAACGCCGGGAGTTGTAACTACCACTACCACCACGTCTCCCACAACAACCACAACCCCATCTGATATAACTACCACTACCACCACGTCTCCCACAACAACCACAACCCCATCTGATATAACCTTTATTGAGGTGCCGGATCCCCTCTCCGGCGATAACCCGACCTATCCGCTGGTTCCAAGAGAGGCTCCAGATGTCGGAGTATCCTTCGTAGATCCTCACTTTGGGACAACCCTTACCCGGGCCACAACAACTGATGGTTGTAACAGCAGACATGAATACTCGCGCTTTGATCCCTTTAATAAAGATAAAACCATGATTGTTCTCGTCCGGGATGATGGCGCTTGGAGCATATACAAGACTCAGAGCATGCCATACAACCAGAGCAGCAATCTTGTTAGCATCATAAGCCTAGAAGATCCCCGGTGGGATCCGGATGATTCCAACCTTCTCTGGGGGCTTGAAGATTTCTCAATTGTGACCGTGAATGTCCAAACCGACGAGAAGACGACCATAAAAAACTTTTCAACCGATTTAACCATCGCACCGATTATAGCCGCGAATCCCGATCTTTATCGCATCACCATGAGGAATGAAGGCGCATCATCATTAGATAATAGATACTGGGCGCTTTTTCTACAGGGAAGCTTGGACGACTATAGAGTAAGGTATCTCTTTACCTGGGACCGCCAGCAGAATCAAATTTTAGGCACTTACACGATTCCTATGCCTGAAGCTAACCTCGTTGACTGGTGCGGCATGTCGCCCCTTGGCAACTGGGTCCTGATCGGCTGTGACGCAGCAGGCGCGAGCGGCTACAAATTTGACGGCCTCACTATGGCAAACAAGGAGCTGACCCAATTTTACAAACTGGCTGACTCGACCGGACACGCGGATGTTGGATTGGATTCCCAGGGCAAAGAAGTCATCGTCATGCAGAATTCTCAAACTGATTATATTGACTTAATACCTATTGATACTACGGCTGAACCGGTACAGCTCATGCTACTATTTTATAGTCCCACCTCTCCTATTGGTCTTAACAGCGGCGTGCATGTTTCCTGCAACACCTCCGGCTACTGCGTTGTTTCCACCGAAACTCCTCAAGGTTCAGCGGAACAGAACTGGCTCGATCGTACCATCACCCTTGTCAAGCTGGATAGAAGCAACCCGCGCGTCTTTTATCTGGCCAAGGTCTACTGCACAACCGGGGAATACTGGGAAGAAACTCAGGGAACCATAACCAATGACGGCGCAAAGGTGGTCTGGGCGACAAACTGGAACCAGAATGTCGGGCAGGAAAAGGTCTTTCTTATGCAGCTTGACATGCCGGCCAAATCAACCTGGCCCTAGATAAGTTTTAAAACAAACCTGTCGTAAGGTTTAACATTTTGAGGGGAAACAGTCGGATCTAACGTAAGAACTCTTTGTTCTGTTCGGGGCATAGAGCTGGAAGCGCTCTTCATCTGTTCATTTACTTCTGGGATCCATTCCTGTTCAATGATGCCAACCATAGCCAGGAACATTTCAGAAGATTGATCCAAAAGATCGGAGCCTGTCCCGGACATGATCCGGGAAAGTGGATCCCTTAACGTGTCCCAAATGCCAGGGCCGGATGCGTATCATTGCGTTCATAGAAGACCCGGACATAGTGAAAGGCCGAGAAGGAGGCGTCCTCCGCCTGAGCAATCCTGGGATCGTCTGGATCGATTTGAAACCCCTGGGTTCGAAGCGCGGAGCTGATCCAGAACCGGTTGTGTGTTTCGCGTCCACTTGCGCGGGTTTCGGCAATAAAGCGGATGGCCGCCTCACCGAATCGCGCCCAACGGCTTCTGTAAAGATTTCATTCGGAATGATCGGCACACACTGCCAAGCTTCCACCCAGAAACGGACTTTTTCCTTCACACGCTGCGCATTCTCAGTCCCACCGCTTGGCGGCGGGTTCCCGGGTTGCCGATATCCAGGAAATTTGGGGCTTCGAGGGACATGATGTGCAGTGCACCGCAGAATCGGTTCCATAGGTTGAAGCAGAGATTCGCAAAAGAGGCCGGTTCTGGATGAAAACGGATCAGGGGCGAGGCCCGCTTTCTACGATCATGGCGGCATCCAGGACCAGGAGCCCGTGTTCCAGGACCCGCACGGGATTGAGATCCAGTTCCTTGATCTCGGGGTGTTCAACCAGCAGTTGCCCAATTTTCGCCACAGCATCCGCCACGGCTGCCTTGTCGTATTGGGGCCCTCCCCGCCAGCAGTCCAGGAGCGCCCGGCCCTTCAGATCCGAGAGCATGTCGAGAGCCTCCGAGGGGCCTATGGGGGCCAGTCGCATGGCCACATCCCCCAGTGCCTCTGCTGCCGTTCCCCCGAGGCCCACCAGGACCGTGGGGCCGAAGCTCGGATCATGGGTGCCGCCGATGATCAG
>Ga0315548_1003664_pt1 | contig 11397 bp, 12 predicted proteins | sample SalMarSW160110MG_2_FD_202540 | JGI IMG/M metagenome (GOLD analysis project Ga0315548, IMG submission 202540) | Salt marsh sediment microbial communities from the Plum Island Ecosystem LTER, Massachusetts, United States - Salt Marsh Sediment SW1601-110 ... | reverse complement strand
CTCCTTTTCTTTCTTTATATTTTGGAGCAATTTCTTCGGTTAATTTTTTTACTATTGTTTTTGGAAAAAGGGTGGCTAATTGTTTTTTAGCTTGAAGATTACCAGCTTTCGCCCAAGTAATCTGTTTTTCAACAAACCGAGATAATTCTTTAGCTTTCGCCTCAGTGGTTTTGATTTTCTCTCTTAATAAAAAAGAAACAGCTAAAGTCTTAAAAAGCGCCTTCCTTTGGTCTCTTTTCCGGTTAAATTTTCTTCCCTTTTTTTGTTTTCGCATGTTTTACTTTTTTTCTCTTGGTTTTTTTCTGAACTCGCCCAGTTTTTTTCTCTTTTGTCTCCGCTACTTTAGAAGTAGCAGGGATTTTAGTCTTAAAAGTATCAGCAAATAAGAAAAAGTGGTTCACTAAAATTTCTGAAGCTCGGGTAAAAGCTTCTTCTGGTGAAATAACACCATCTGTTTCAATTTCCAAGAACAATCTATCATAGTCAGTCCTCTCGCCCAGTCTTATATTTTCCACTCTAAAACTTACTCTTTTGACCGGGGTAAAAATCGCATCGAGAGGAATTGCTCCTATTTCTAATTTTTCTTTTTTTCTCAAGTCCCTTGAAGAATAACCCACTCCTTTTTCTATTAATATTTCCATTTCTAATTCAGCAGATTTAGAAGTTAAATCAGCAATATGGCAGTTTTTATTAACCAATTCCAATTGACTGGTAAGATTAAAATCAGAACCCTTAACTTCTTTCTCGCCCCTTACTTTTAGGGTTGCTCTTTGCGGTTCATCAATAAAAAGTTTAAATCTCAATTGTTTTAAATTTAAAATAATGGTGATTGCATCTTCTAAAACTCCGGGCATGGTGGAAAATTCATGAGAAATTCCTTTAATTTTAACTTCGGTAATTGCTGCTCCCGGTAAAGAAGAAAGTAAAACCCTTCTTAAAGAATTACCAATAGTTGTTCCATAACCCGGATACAAGGATTCTATTTCAAATACGGCTTTGTTGTCTTCTTTTTTAATAACTTTTGGCGGATTAGGTAGATTTATCATATTAATTTATAATTTATTAATTATTAAAAAAAATTAATGATAATTTAGCGAGAATAGAATTCAAAAATGGAAGAAATTTCAGCTGGAGGAGAAACTTCCTCAATTGAAGGAGCTTCAATTACCTCTCCTTCTAATTTTTCGGGATTTAATTTAAGCCAAGAGAGAGTTTTGTGTTTTTTTAATAGGGTCGGCAGATTCTTAAAAATAGGTTTATTATAAGATTTAGGCTTAAGAGCTATTTTGTCTCCTTTTTTTACCAAATAACTGGGTATATTAATGGGTTTTCCGTTCACTAAAAAATGACAGTGGGAAATCAACTGTCGGGCTAAGGCCCGGGATGAAGCAAATCCTAATCTAAGAACTACATTATCTAATCTGCTTTCTAGGGTTATGATTAATAAAGCTTCGGCATCCCCCACTTTGCCCCGGGCACTTAATATACCTTTAACATACTTTTTAAATTGCTGTTCAGTTAGATTATACCAATTCTTTAACTTTTGTTTTTCCCTTAATTCCTTGCCGTACTCAGACAATGTCCTTCTTCTTTTTCTTTTACTTTTCTGACCTGGTGAATAGGGTTTTTTTACCATCGGACACTTTGAAGAAAGACATTTTTCTCCTTTTAAGAAAAGTTTTACACCTACTCTTCGGCAAATTTTACATTTAGAATCTTTCATATTTTAGACTCGTCTTACCTTAGGAGACCGACACCCATTATGGGGAACAGGCGTTTTGTCTTTAACTGAAATAATATCTAAACCCCGTGTTGCCAACGACCTAATTGCTGAATCCCTGCCCGAACCTATTCCTTTAACGATAACCGCTACTTTTGCAATTCCGAATTTTTGAGCAAGCTGGGCAATAGCTTCAGCAACTTTTGAAGCTGCAAAGGGAGTGGCTTTTTTAGTTCCTTTAAATCCTATTGAACCGGCACTAACCCAACCTAAAATTCTTCCTTCCCTATCTGTTAGACTAATAAGTGTGTTGTTGTAGGTAGAAGAAATATAAACTCTTCCTTCTTGTATTTTCTTTGAAGGTTCCTTAACCTCTTTTCTTACTTTGGTTTCTATTTTATCTCCTTCTTTTAAAAGCTCTTCTTCAGTTTGTTTAATAACTCTTTTCTTACCCATAATATTGTCGTTAATTAGAAATTAGAATGCCAATTTTAGGTTGCTGTAGCCGCTGGCTTTCTTCCTGAACCAACGGTTCTTCTGACATTGCCCCTCACCGTTCTGGTATTGGTTCTGGTTTTTTGCCCCCTGACAGGCAATCCTTTAATATGGCGAATTCCCCGCCAAGTACCCACGTCCTTCAGTCTTTTTATATTCATCATAATCTGCCTTTTTAATTCTCCTTCAATTTTGTAATTTTTTTCAATAATGTCTTTGAGTTTAGAAATTTCTTGGGGATTCAAATCTGAGGCTTTACGATGGGGATCAACGCCAACTTCTTGTAAAATTTTTCTACTTAAAGACCGACCTATTCCATAGATATAGGTCAAAGCGATTTCTATTTGTTTATTATCGGGAATATTAACACCCGCAATACGTGCCATATTTATGTGTTCTATGTTTTATGAGATTAGCCTTGGCGTTGTTTATGCTTTGGATTCTTACAAATTACATAAATTCGTCCTTTTCTTCGGACGATTTTACAATTTTTACAAATTTTTTTTACCGATGGCCTGACCTTCATATAATTAATCTATCACTTCCCCCGATATACAATTCTCCCTCTGTTGGGATCGTAAGGGCTTAGTTCAACTGTTACCCTGTCTCCGGGCAAAATCTTAATCCGGTACATCCTCAGTTTACCAGCTAAGTGACAAAGAATAATCTCGCCATCGTCTAACTTTACTCGGAAATTAGTACTGGGTAAAGCTTCAGTGATTACACCGGTTTTCCTTAAAACTTTTTTATCCATTGAAAAAGAGATAATTATTTAAATTAACAAAAAATCTTAGGTTAGTCAAGATTCAGGTTAAATTCTATTTTATCTAAATCTTCAGGTACTGCTTTCACCCAGAACGGCCAAAATCCTACTCTGACCCTGGTAATACCAGATTGATTTTCTAAGAAAAATTCGGCTTCTTTTAATGACTTTCCCTTTAGGCCATTCTTAAAAACTGCCAGGTCAACATCTGAGTAAATCTTAACTGAAATATTGAAAGAAAGAATAAGTTTCCCGGAATCTAAATTAATTGTTTCTGGTGTATAATCTACTTTTAAACTTTTCTCGTAAATTTTTTTATTCTCGGCAATCTGATCATTAATAAATTGTTTAGCAAAATTTTCAACCTCCTCTTTTTTGAATATTATAGTTTTTGATTCTGCTTTAACTTGAAAGTTAAAATCTGTAGCCTCTTTTCCTGCTGTGGCTAAAGAAAAAGTGTCTACCACCTCGGTCTGGATAGCATCTTTAATAAAATTATATTCCAAAGAATATGATTCCGATTGAAGTTCTTCTTCTAAAATATTTTTGCATCTTTCTTTTGCTTCTTTTATTAAATTATCTTCAGCGTTTTTTAAATCTTCTCTAGTTATTTGAAAAACTTCTTCGCGAGCGCCGCCTGTCATCGGCTGGAATGATCTAGCATAGAATTTAGTGTATCTCGCTGTTCCGGCAAAACCGGGAATAGAAAAAGTAGTTGGAGCAATATTATATTCGGGTCCCGGTTGGTCAGCCACTACTGAAATATCAATTTCTCCAGGAACAAGTTTTCCCCCTTCATAATAACCTCCGGGAATAATTACTCTGATGGGAGTACGGAATAATTTCCCGTCAGCAGAAACAAAACGAGTAGTGGCAATTAATACTTGGGGAGAAGTTGAATGTTCGTTATAAACCCTTAGTGTTCCTTCGGCTTTTTCCTCTTTTAATATTTTTCCGGTAGCTGGAAAAATTTCAGCAACAGTTTTCTCTTTCTCAAAAAATTGACCGGGTATAACTTTAGACGAAAAATCAGGATTCCCAACTGATGTATCAACGGTTATCTTTGTTGTCAGGTTTAATTCATTGGTAACGGGCCAAACTTCTATTTTTGCTTTAGACAAAGTTAAATAACAAGCAACTAAGCTTAAGACCAAAACGATAATTCCAAATGTTAAAAATTTTTTGTCAGCAGTCGGAAGCGAAATTTTAATCTTTTGTTTCTTTCTCTGTTTTTTTAATTTCGCTAAAGAAACAGTTCTTAAAGCTCCTTCTTTTTTCTTGCGAGCTACAATATCGGTAACTTTTTTTGTCATATTGTAATTTTACCAAAAATTTTTAATAAGATAAAATAGCCCGGATTCTTCTAACGCCAGCTCCGGAAGATTCTTCTTTTATAATTTTAAATTCAGCAAGTCCTCCGGTTCGGGTAACGTGAGGGCCAGCACAAATTTCTTTGGAAAAGTCGCCTATTGAAAATACGGTTACCTTTTCCGGATATTTTTCCTTAAAAAAAGCTAAAGCACCAGCGATTATCGCATCCTCGTATTTCATCTCAGTTTTTTTCACCTCTAAATCTTCCTTGATTTTTTGATTGACTAAATTTTCCACTTCCTTAATTTCCTGATCGGTCATTCTCTTAGAATGAGCGAAATCAAATCGCAACCTTTGAGGTGTAATATCAGAACCCATTTGTTTCACATGTTCCCCCAAAACTTTTCTTAAGGCAGCGTGGAGCAAATGAGTGGCAGTATGAAGCTTAGCAGATTCGTAACCTGCTTCCTTTCCCACGCCGCCAAATTTATTTTCAACGCCAGCTCGGGAAATTTCTTGATGTCTTTTAAATGCCGCTTCAAAACCTTCTTCGTCAAATCCGACATTCTTCTCTCTACATAGCTCCTGCATTATTTCTTTAGGGAATCCAAATGTCTCATATAAATAAAAAGCATCGTCACCATATAAAAAACTTTGGTCCCAAGCAACTCCTATTCTCTTATATTTACCTCTAGGTTTTTTACTTAAAACAAACTTGTCAAATTCTTTTAATCCTTGCTCTAATGTATTTTCAAATTTTTCTTCTTCATTTTGAATAATAGTTAAAATTTCCGCCTCTTTTGATTTTACTTCCGGATAAACATCTTTATAAATATCAATTACTTTTTGAGCTAAAGGAATTAGAAAATTTTTAGAAAGATTTAGTAATTTCCTATATCTTATAGCTCTTCTTAAAATCCTCCTTGACACATATCCTCTCTCAACATTTGAAGGAAGAACATCTTCAGAAATCAAAAAAACCGCCCCCTTAATATGGTCAGCAATGATTCTCCGGGTTTTTATATTTGAATCAGAAATTAATCTTGAGATCGGTTCAAACAAATCCGTCTCAAAGACTGACGGTTTATTTTGAACTATCATAGCCAATCTTTCCAAACCCATACCAGTATCAACTCCTTTTTGTTCTAAAGGAGTTAATTTCCCGTCTTTATCTTGATAATGTTCGTTAAAAACCAAATTCCAAACTTCAATATTTTTTATGTGAATTTCAGTGGTTGGACCACAAGGACCTTCCTCGCCGGTTGGACCCCAAAAATTATCTTCCCTGCTGCATTTTCTGATTTTTTCTTCCGGAACGCCCAAACTTTTCCAAACTTCAGCTGATTCCCTGTCTTCTGGCACATTTTTGTCCCCGGCAAAAACCGTAAAAACTGCCTCTTTCAAAGGAAGCTTCAGTTCTTTAAAAAGGAATTCGTAAGCATATTTTATTGCTTCAGTTTTAAAATATCCACCGGACGAAAAAGAAAAATTCCCCAGCATTTCAAGAAATGTTAAATGGCTTTCGTCACCAATCTCTTCAATATCTGAAGTCCTGAAGCATTTCTGACAAGAAGCAACCCTGTTACCATAAGGAGATTTCTCTCCTAAATAATAAGGTTTAAACTGCTGCATGCCAGCCGTAGTAAATAAAACACTGGGGTCAGTTGGAATAATCGAAGAAGAGGGCACTATTTTGTGCCCTTTCTTCTCAAAGAAATTCAAAAATTCTTTCCTTAAGTCTTTGGAATTCATTTGAATTTATTATGAAAACCTATCGGCTACAGTTGAAGCTACGAAAGATTCAGGTTTTATTTTTGGCTCAAAACCGTTTCCCCTAATTAAACCGGTTACTTCTTTAATCATATCTTTGGTCTTGCCGTTTTCTCCAATATCAGCATGAATATAACGGAATTGATAAGGAAAGTTATTGCCTAAAATCTGTTGCTCAAGTTTTTCTCTTAAAAAAAGGGCTAACTGGCAAGAAAGAAAGACTTCTTCTAAAATTCTTGTTTTCCAATTATGGAATTTCCTTTCTTTATATTTTATCTTTCTAAGGAAGAATCTTCCCCCCTCACCCACTCTTAAAATAACTACAGCTACAGGGAAATGGGGTTCCTCTCCTGAAGAAGAATCACAGCCAACAATAATATCATAAAACTTCTCTGGTTTTTCAGAGATATAATTAAATAGTTCTTTAATTACTCCTTCAATTTTGAGATTGCCTTTAGTCGGGTTAAAAAATTGTCCGTTCAGTATCGTCTCCATAATAACTTACTTTATCAAGTTTTAGACATAAAATCAATACTTTTTACTATTTTCAAAAATTCTTTTGAGTTCAAAGAGGCACCGCCAACCAGAAGTCCCTGGAAGCCGGCTTTTTGAATATAAAGCTGAGCATTTTGCGAATTCACACTGCCACCATATAAAATAGGGATGTTTTTAAAGCTTTTTTTGATTGTCAGCCGTACTCTCCCTGCCCTTTCAAGACTGCAAGGATGGCCGGTACCAATAGCAAAAACTGGCTCATAGGCAAAAACTATTTTTTTCAAATCTTTTCCTGAGATTCCTTTCAGTCCTCTCCTAATCTGATTTAAGGTTTCAACACATAAAATTGGCTTTAACCCCTCTTTCAGGACAGCTTTGACTTTCTTATTGACCATTTGGTCTGTTTCTTTTTGATAATTTCTTCTCTCTGAATGTCCAATAATTACATACTGGCAACCAATATCTTTTAACATTTTAGGGGAAATCTCTCCTGTAAAAGCACCTTTTTCTTCCCAAAAAACATCTTGAGCACCCAATTTAATGTTTTTAGGAAATCGTGAATTGAAAACTGAAAATTGAATATAAGGCGGGCAGATTACTGTGTCAGTATTTTTAATATTTTTCACTCCTTTTGCTACGGAATTAAAAAGCTGTTTAGCCTCGGCTAAATTAGAAGGATTCATTTTCCAGTTAGCAATAATTAAAGGTTTCATAATTACTGATTTCTTAGGTATTGGGCTGCTTTTTCTGGTTCAATGGTAGAAATTTCCATTCTGGTACCTATTTCAAATCCAGCCCAAATTGCTGTTTTGGGTAAAATGGTCCAGTGCCAGTGATAATGGGGATAATCTTCCCCGTCACAAGGAGCAGTATGTAAATAAAAATTGTAAGCCGGGTCTGATAAGCCTTTATGGATTTTTTTTAAAGCTTTTTGAAAAACCTCGGCCAACTGCCACTTTTCTTCCTCGGTAATTTTCTCAAAATAAGGAAGATGAATTTTAGGAGAAATAATAATTTGAAAGGCAGATTTTGAAGCAAAGGGACAAATAGCTAAGAATTTTTTATTTTCAAAAATCACTCTTTTCTTTGTTTTTATTTCCCATTCGTTCATTTGGCAATAAATACATTTTTTTGTTTTTTTATAATAATCTTCTGAATTAGCAAGAGCTCTTTTCAAATCAACGTCAATTAAGGGGGTAGTAATTATTTGGGAGTGAGGATGAGAAATAGAAGCTCCGGCTTCTTCTCCGTGATTATGAAAAATAGAAATATAATTAACAAACTTCTTTTTCATTAAATCCAAATATCTCTCGTGATAAACATCAAAAACTTCCTTAACTTCCTTTAATTTAAATTGGCCTAAAGATTTTTTATGGTTTTTAGTAACAACAACTTCATGGAAACCGGCGGCATTCATCTTTTTATAAAAAGGTCCTTCCCTCTTTTCCGTTAATTTTGGATAAGGAATAAAAGCAGGATATTTATTGGGAATAACAACAATGGTCCAGTTCTTGGGTAGTTTTTGATTTACGGGAATTTTTTTACCCTGAGAAAAAATAAGGGTTGGCTTGGCCTGACTATTAATTTTACAAAAAGGACACTTCTTTATCGGAAGTACTTCTCCTTTTCTTTTTTCTTTTTTAAAGGTTTCCGGCCTCCTGGCTCGGCCGGTAGCAATCACTACCCAATCTTTAGAAAGTAAGTCAAACCGTAATTCAGAAGGAAATTTTATTTTTTTAGATTTTCTCGCCATATTAATTATTTAATTATAACCTTTTTTCTTTTTCACTGCAATAAAAGATAGGCGGTTTAGTAATTTCGTTGGTTTACGCCGAACGAAGCCGAAATACTCCGCGGGTCGGCGGCTATTAGGACCTGGCTGGTAAATTAAAAATGTCCAATTAAGGACATTTTTAACTGTTAATAAGTATATATCTTTATAATCCTTGTTTTGTTCCTTTGGCTCGCTTTATCAGTTCTTCTCTTAATCGTTCGGCTGTTTGAGGATCAAGCCCAGGAAATCTTCCCTCCGTACCCATACCGTGCCTTCCGTAACCTGAATAACCGGCTGTTTGAATATGCAGGTCACTTAAGCTAAGAATTCTTGCCAGTAGCCCTCTGTAAATATCTACATTCTGAATTCTTTCATAGGGAATGGAAACATACTTTTTCCAAATCACCCCCTTTTCTATCTTTATTGCATTTTCGCTAATTTCATAACGCCAGAAGCGATAAGATAATCTAGCCCAGAGATAACAAAAAAGAATGTAAACAATAATTCCGAAAATTAACCAGCCCCAGGAAAAACCAACCCCTTTAGTTGCGCTAAGAACAACGCTGTATCGACTCCCAAAAACAAAAAATATAAAAAAGAAGGGAGTTAAAAGAAGAAAAAGAAACTGAATAAAAAATAGCCAAACTGCTTTAGGATGTAATTGTTGCATAAATCAACTTCATTCCTTGTTAATAATAACGACCTTTTTGTTATATTACCCTATTCTACCAAAAAACCCCGTACAATAACAAGTTATTACACGGGGTAGATCGCCTACTTTACAATTTGACTCCTCCGGGGATGGTACAATATTAGAACTTGGTTTTGGAAGAAATTTTCAGCTATTAAACCGATCAGATCCTAAATTTGGTTATATTTTAAAAAGTTGCCGTCAACACAACTTCTGTATCCTTTTGAGGTTGCACAGCTTCCACATAAACCAATTCCACATTTTGTTAAAAAATCTATTGAAGAATAAATCTTTTCTGGATTTATGTATTTACTTTCTTTTCCAATAGCAGTTTTCACCATACCCTCTGGGCCACAATTGAGACAATATTCTGGGGTGGTTTTCTCTATAACCTCTTCTAAAATATTAGTTACCAATCCCTTATGGCCTATTTCACCATTTTCTGTAACAAAATAAACTTCAGCAGGGAGTATTTTAAACTTCTCCAAATTTAGCAAATGATTTTTATCCCTTGCCCCTAATAATAAAATTACATCTTTATTCTTCTTAGCGAAAAGGTAAAGTGCGGCAATGCCAGTTCCTCCACCAACTAATAAGGTTCTTCCATTTATTTTAGGAGAATTTCCGTAAGGTCCTCTAATATAAAGAGTGTCGCCCACTCCTAGTTTTGATAGTTCATTTGTGAAACAGCCAGCTTTTCGAATAAGTAAAGTTAGTGGCTCATTATCAAATATGGAAAATGGTTTCTCTCCTTTTTCTGGTAGCCAGGCAAAGATAAATTGTCCTGGTTCCGTCTCTATATCACCATCTAATGTCAAAAGAGATAAATCTTCTGCTAATTGTTTATTCTCACCGACTCTATATTTCCTGTATTTTATATTAAAATTTGTTTTTAAAAGTTGCTCCGTAGTATTTGTTTTTCTTTCCAAATCCATTAGTAGGGCATGAAAATAATCTTTTATTTCTTCGGTATTCATTCCTGCTAAGGATGAACCTACTCCAAAGAAATCTGCTCCAGCTTTTTTATAATTCCCTATATCTTCAGCTGTTGAAATACCGCCACAGGCTATTATGGGTAATTTTGTGACTCTTCTTATTTTCTTTACACACTCTAAACCAAGCCTTAAAATTGCCTTTCCAGAAACACCTCCTACTTTATTAGATAAAACTGAGTAATCATCGTGTAAGAATGTTTCTGGTCCCTTTGTATTTATTGCTGTTATCCCAGAAACTCCTCTATCAATGGCTTGTTTTACAATTCCTGCTATATCTAAATTGGGAGAAATCTTAATAAATATAGGTTTTCCCAGAGAAGAAAGGCTTGTTATTATTCTTCCGACAAGTTCTTTATCTTGACCTATAACCTGTCCGTACTGCTTTGAGTGCGGACAAGAGATATTTAATTCAAAACCATCTGCAAAATCATATAATATTTTTGCCGTTTCTCTAAACTCTTCCTCAGAACTCCCAAATATTGAAATCAGTAAAAATTTATTATGAGGAATATTTACCTTTGACAACCTATTAGCAAATTCTTTTGCGCCTGGATTAGTTAAACCAACAGCATTAATAAAAGAAAAGGGGGAATATTGAGCAATAATAGGTTCTTTGTTCCCCTGTCTTGATTCCAGTCCAATACTTTTTGTCGTAAGTATACCAACTTCGGGAATCTCTATAGCGATTCTCTCAAGCGTTGATACTTCGGTATTAACAACACCAGAGGGTATCGTAAAGATTCCACTGATTTCTTTTTCAAAAAGTTTATATTTTTTCATTAGTTTTAATAAATTCTACCAAAAAACCGCCCTCTAAGAAAGCGGTGAAAATCAGCTCCGGGGATGGTACAATATTAGAACTTGGTTTTTGGAGGGGTTTGGAGTTAAAACATCCACTTTGTCTCCATCTATAGGATGAAGTTTTGGAAAATAAAAAGCTACTACCCTTAGGGAATGATAAGATAGTAGCTTATAAAAGACCTTCAGTTTCTGGTAATCCTAACTTAATATTAAGGATTTGTATTGCTTGCCGACTCCCTCCTTTTCCAAGGTTGTCTATTGCTACAGATATCTTAATCCAAGAATCTGCTATTATCTGACAAGCAATATCGCAAAAGTTCGTATTCACTACTTCATCTAGATCTACTTTTTGTTTTACTCTAACGAATGGTTCTTTATCATAAAAACTCTCGTACAAATCCTTAACCTTTAATGGTGACATCTTTACGTAAATCGTAGCCAGAATCCCTCTGGGGAAGGGAGCTATTTTCGGAAAAAATACTATCCTCTCTGGTATTCCTAGTTCTTGCTCTATCGCAGGAATGTGTTGGTGTTGACGACCACTTTTATATGAAGTGATAGTTTTTGGTATCTTCATTCCCT
>Ga0315548_1003663_pt1 | contig 11400 bp, 11 predicted proteins | sample SalMarSW160110MG_2_FD_202540 | JGI IMG/M metagenome (GOLD analysis project Ga0315548, IMG submission 202540) | Salt marsh sediment microbial communities from the Plum Island Ecosystem LTER, Massachusetts, United States - Salt Marsh Sediment SW1601-110 ... | reverse complement strand
TTTGCCGGCATTTTCGGTGTTGTTTCAAACACTGTTACCTCCTCAATTTGAAGCTATTTATCCTGAACCTTGACCTACACTACCCTGATCATCCTGTAAATCCCGTCTAAAATGACCTGGATATTCTCACCCGAATAAAATAACTGACCATTACAAAACCGGCAAAATAAGTCATTAAAATGGGCAAAATCATAATGCCTCCAAAAGGCTTAAGTAGTAAAACAGTAACGCCAACAACTAATTGCAACATACCATAACCCACTGAAATCTTCCATTGTGATACCCCTTTTTCGTTTGCCAGAAGCTGGTAAAGATGCCTGCGGTGAGCTCGGAGAAGATTCTCACCATCTCTTATACGAACTGCCATAGTAGTTAGTTCATCTGCATAAAAGGGAAACAGAAATGCAGCCAGGCAAATAAAATCTAGCGGGCCTTTTGAAAGCCAGGCAACCATTCCGGCAAAGGTAAATCCCAGCAAAATACTCCCCACATCACCCATAAAAACCCTTGCCTTTGGCATGTTAAAGGGGAGGAATCCGAGGCAGGATAATGCGAGACAGATAGATAAAACCGAAAAATTACTATCACCCCCAGCAAGAAAATTAAATAAGGCTAAAAGTCCAAATCCAACTGTGCCTGTTATTCCCGCAATGCCATTGATTCCATCCATAAAGTTATACCAATTGGTAGTGGCCACTATGAATACAACCAGGAAGAAAAGCAAGAAGGCTGAAGGCTGAAAACTGAACAACAATAAAAGCAGCAACGAACTGAACAGGCAGGCGGATCTTTGGTGATATATCTATTCTGTCTCCCAAAAGGCTAAACAAGGCAAGAACAGTGGCGGGAAGCCAAAAAACCAAAGGCTCTTCAAGGAATACAGAGATAAAAACAAAGGCGGCCAGGATGCCAATCCCGCCGCCCTTTGGAACAACACCTTCATGGGAACTCCGATTATTTGACCTGTCAAGAAGGCCAAAGGAGTTGCCCCATCTATATATGAACCATGCTCCTAGTACGCTAAATATACAGGAGCAGACCAAGTATAAAAAAATATCCATAGGATAAACTGATGTTACCGATTTCGGCCCAAGGCCAAAATCGGTAAAGGAAGGGATGACTTGGGAACCTATTTTTACCCAAAACCGGTTTGACCGGAAATGGGTAAATTCTTTTTTCAAGGTACTTTCGGCATAAGCTCACAACTCTCCTGACCGCCGCATTTCTTTGATCGTTTCTTCCCAGCCGGTCTTTAGATCATATTTTGGCACAAACCCCAGCTCTTTTTGTATGAGGCTGCCGTCAACGGCAATATCTTCGGTATATTTGTCGATCATCGCCCTTATGGCCAGGGTTTTTAAACCAATTGAGTGGCCGCCTTTTTCTATTATTCCTGCCAAAATACGCGATAATCCTACTGGCAGCGACAATCGCGGTGGCTTGCATCCAAGGGCAAAGCAAATGGATTCAATAATATCTTTCAAGGTATGAAATTCACCATCAGTTACGTTGAAGATTCGACCTGCTGCGGGAGGATGAGAAATAGCCAGCACAGCCGCACGACCTACATCTTTATCATAAACCAGAGTCCGCCGATTGAGACCATTTCCGACAGGAATAAAACGACTCCGTGCCAGGGCATGTGTCAGCCGCTCGTAATTTCCCTTGATGCGGGAACCATATACAGCACCCAATCGCAACACGGTGCCCAATGGTTGCCCATCGGCATCTTTCGCATCCAAGACAATCTTTTCGGCAGCACGTTTGGTCCGGGCATAAAAGGTATCTGGATGAGTCGGTGATAACTCATTGAGCACGCATCCATCTGAAGCCCCATACACCGCAATCGTACTGAACAAGACAATGCGCTTAATACCCGCCCTAATCGCAGCCTCAACTACATTCGCGGTTCCGCCAATATTAATTCGCTCATATTTTTCTTGCAGAGTAGGCGATGGATTAACGATATGTAATAGTGCCGCCAGATGAATCACACCATCCACACTCTGGACGGCTGATTGAACAGCATCCTGATCCGTTATATCCCCAATTCGGGCTTCAACCCCATCCGGCCATACAACAGCAGGAGGCGTATCAATGGACAGAGTGCGAACACGACAGCCCGCATCATGCAAAGCTGCTACGACACTCGGCCCCACAGCACCGGTTGCACCAGTAACAAGGATAAGGTCTTTGCCAGTCATGTGTGAATTGCGTACTTTATTTTCAGTACCTTTAGAAAATCCTGCGACATTGCATCCATGATAGTTGCTCTGGAATATTTACTGATAAATCGGCGTCGATTGGCAATATCCACAGCGCCATTAAAGTTGTCATATTTTTCAGAAAAATCATCGATATTACATGGTTTATATATTAAGCTATCCGGCAAATGTGCCTTAAGAAATTCTTGAGCATAACCATCAACCCCAGCAATGATCGGCTTATAAGTAGCTGCATATTCAAATATCTTTGAAGGCAATACTTTTTTAAATGCAACGTAATCATTCAACTGTAAAAAGAGAAAGTCACTGTTTTCATAGTATTTGATCAAATCCATTCTATTCACTGGGTCAATGAGTTTCACATTTTTTATATGTGATGTTCTTTCCTGTAAAACTTTTCTTCTTCCACCATCACAAATAATCCAGAATTCCACGTTCCCGTATCTCTGCGCAATTTGTGGAACAATCTTTTCTAACCCCTGCCCTTCGCCAATGTTACCTGTATAAGTAAATATTATTTTGGATTTATCTTGAGAGGTCGAAGAATTACTTGTAAAGTTTAAAAATTCATCATCTATTCCATTAGGGTAAAACGAATATTTTAGATTCTCCCCATACCTCTCCTGAAAATATGGAATAAACCCCTGCGAAACAAAATTGATTTTATGCGCACTGCATATCGTAAATTTCTCTACTAGCATAAACAGAGGGATAATCGATTTTAATTTCGACTCGTGTAGAACGGACAACATTGTATCTGTAAAAATATCTCGCATATCAAGGTACAGAGGTATTTTTTTTTGTTTTGATATAACAGCACCTAAAAACGCACTGAATAACCTGCTGGATGTAGCAAATACAATGTCGTAATCTTTGCCCCTTATATATTTTAGTGCCTTAATAAAATAAATTAAGAAAGTCTGTACCTGATCAAAAAAACCATTTTTATGGGGTGGAATTTTGATCCTTTTTATCAGGAGATTATTATGACTTTCAATCTCATGTGCATCGATCATAAAGGTACGGTACCGGTTGGGCATAGTGGTTACTACGTCTATAGAATCACTATCTTTTAACAGGTGTTTAAGTGCCCTTACAAACGAAGCTGTTCTAAATGAACATGCAGATAGGTCTGGCTCGTAATAAAATGAAATAATGAGAATCTTCATTTATGACCAATTGAATACGATGAGTGATTCATTACCATTTAATTGGACTTCCAAACATTGATTTTCATAACTTATACCGAATTCTGGGTGATATGCAGAGGGCACAAGGCGGCAAATAGCTTTTTTCACTTGGCATAAAATCTTTTTCCCGTTTGGCAAAACAACAGAAAACAGGTTGCTTTCTCTATTTGCTATGGAGACGTCAGGATGGAAATTAACGTGATCCACCGCCACAGTAAATCGTCCTTCAATGACATCTCGGACTGTCAAACTATTTTCTCCAAAATGCCATTCCCGCCAATGGACCTGCTTGCCAGGAAAACGCCGATAGCCATCATGAGCACAACGCACCATGACAGACCCTGCCGGCGCTTCCTTTATCTCCAGGCCGAAAGGTTTCGCTCGGTTGGCGACTCGAAAACTGCTCCACACCTCGGAGGAATCTTTTCCATCGATGACAACGGTATTATGGGCCGAGGTGCCGCGCTGGCGCAATCTCTCAACTCCTTCATCGTATCGGGAGGTACCGCTATCCACGATGATCCTTTCACCATTAAGAGATAATTCAAAAGATAATGTGTCCGCATGGGCATGGCCGGGCAAGTAATCGGGACCGATAGGCGCTACATCGAGAATAGCTGTCATAGGGCCGTTTTCCACGCGTATGTAACCTGATTCCTTGAGATGTGTTATCTTTATTGGACCAAAAAATAAGGTGACGAAACTTGTTTTCGTCATCGGCGACTGCCCTGCAGATGTCTCGTCCTGATTGTAGATTCCCAATCTTCCCGCATAGGCATACAGCTCTATCGGTATGGCAGCCATGCCGAATGCCGCATCGTTGAACAAGGAAATCTGACCATCCGGATGGCACATGACCTTCAACCAGGTAAGCATGCGCCGGGCGGCTTCAGAAGCGGGAAGGCCATGGAATGAAGTTTCGGAATAACAATCGAATAGATTAACCAAATCCAGCATGTCCTCTAGAATGATGCTGTGGTACATAGGACTAAGCTCAAAATGTCCACCGTCTGCCAATATTTGCTCAGGCAATTCTCGCTTCAATATATCCATGCCTCTTTTGGCCCAGACTTCTGCCTCCGCTCCTTCAAAAAAATGCCCCGCGAAAATCAGCGCTTTCGAGTTTGCAAAAAGATGGTTTCCCAAGAGGTGGAATTCTAATCGCCTGTTTAAAAAGCGCACCTGCACAGCTAGGCTTTCCAGCGCCTCTGCGAGTAATGTGTTGCCTGCCAGAGCCCATTTGATCCAGTTCACAATTCGTAAAGAAGTCGGATATGGTTCCCATCCCGTCCCCTTGCCGGGAGGATTTTCCCGGATCCAGCGCCTTATTAGAGCGCGATGCCATTCATTCCGCTGCTGTGCCTCCCGTGCATTCAGGTCGTCAAAGCAATGGAGGTTGTAGACCCAAAGCCTTGACCGTTTAGGAGGATCCCAACCTTCATCAAGCCCTCCCTCCTCATTGAGAAGACGAAACCGCTCAGGACCGAGCATGCTGGGCACCCGCACGGCCCAACTTGCAGCCGGATGTGTGCTTTTTCTAAGCGGCGGTGCCGGCCTAAGATCAGGCTTCGGCCGATAGAGCTTGAACCATATGCGCCCGTAAATCTGAACCGGCCGCAGGTAACGTAGAGTGTGAAGGTAACGTGTGGGGTTGATCAAGGTCGAACCCAAGCTTTTTCATTTCAAGCGCAGTTTTCCGCTAACACCTCGGCGATCCTCTCGGAGGCATGGCCGTCCCAAAGAGGAGGCACCCGGCCCTGCCTTGACTGTCCGTCAAGAATGTTATAGACCTCTCTTTTGAGCTGTGCCATATCTTGGCCGACTACGATATTTGTCCCCATCTCCACGGTGATAGGCCTTTCAGTATTTTGTCTAATTGTTAGGCACGGAACCCCTAAAAACGTGGTTTCCTCCTGAATGCCTCCCGAATCAGTGATTACAACCGTTGCGTTCTTCTGCAGAGAAAGAAAATCCAGGTACCCCAATGGATCGATCAAATTAACTCTTCCATTTTCGGAAATGTGAAATCCAAATTCTGAAATCTTCGTCCTTGTCCTCGGGTGAACTGGAAAAACAACCGGCAGGTCAATGCTTATCTCACCTAGAGCAGTCATAATCTTATTGAGCATTTTCGGCTCATCCACGTTGGAAGGGCGGTGCAGTGTAACCAGCGCGTACTTTTCATTTCCCAATCCTTTGGCCTTGAGCCCTTCGCCTTGAGCCTTCGGCAATAGCTTGACCAATGTATCAATCATCACATTGCCGACAAGGTGGATTTTTTCCGTCGTCACTCCTTCCCTCACCAAGTTTTCGTCCCCATCCTTAGACGGGGTAAATAATAAATCAGCTATTTGATCAGTGAGCAATCTATTGATCTCCTCGGGCATAGTGCGGTCGAACGACCTTAGCCCTGCCTCAACATGCCCAACCCGGATCCCCAACTTGGCACAGACCATGGCAGCAGCCACCGTGGAGTTCACATCCCCGTAAACAAGCACCCAATTAGGGAATTCATCTAAAACGACCTTCTCAAATCGCATCATGATCTGTGCAGTCTGCCAGGCCTGGGACCCCGAGCCTACCTCAAGGTTGACATCAGGCACAGGAAGGCCTAATTCCCTGAAAAACATCTCCGACATGTTGTCGTCATAATGCTGCCCAGTATGCACGAGTGCCTGCTCAACATCCCTACGTCCAGCCAGCGCCCGCATCACCGGCGCCACCTTCATAAAATTCGGTCGGGCCCCGACGACGTGAATGAGTTTCATAATAATAACTAACCGCAGAACCACGCAGAAATACGCTGATAATGCTTCATGTCTGCGTCCGTCTGCGTCCGTCTGCGGTTCATTCCTCTTCCTCTAAATTCAACACCATCCGCTTGATTATTGCCTTGGGATGCCTGAAATTCACCAAAAGCCCAACCGTTATGCCAGTTGCTTTCAAATAATTCAAAAGCTGTGCTTCGTGGATCTTATCCAAATGCTCCACTGTCTTCAGCTCAATCACCACCTTATTCTCAACAAGGATGTCTGCAAAATATTCTCCGACAACTTCACCTTTATAACCCACTTTAATTGGTACTTGACTCTCGGCCCTAAGGCCTCTCTTACGCAGTTCAACAAGAAGGGCATTTTCATATACCTTTTCCAGAAAACCGAACCCCAAAGTCCGGCTCACTTCGTAGACAGCACCATTGATGGCATAGGTTAGATCGTTAATTTCCATTTTTCCTGAAAGTCGGCGTTCGTCTGCGTCTTTCTGCGGTTAATTCTTACCCAAGTCCAAGGTCGCTTTACCTCTGCCTCACCATCTCTCTATACTCCTCTGCAATCACAATCGTCCTCATCTCCCTCGCCGCCGTCACAGCAGCAAAGCTTGCCCGTGTGACATTAACAATCTCAGGGAACGGAATCAATGGCGCGCCGCCCGCGGCTACCCGCTCGATAAATGCCGCGATCTCCGCCCTGTGCCCCTTATCCTGCCGCCAGGTACGAAAAGAACGGAATCCCTTAAAACCGTATCCGGTTGTAATCCGGAAATTCTCCATCCGGATTACCCTCCCGTCCCCAAATATCTCCAGTGTTTCTTTGGGATAGCTCTTCGAACCATTGGCAAAGTAATTCACTGTTCCCACTGAACCGTCGGCGAAGCTCAGCAAAATAGACATCTTGTCTTCCCTGATCGGACTGGTACCACCAACCATCATGGCGGATACAGCTGTCATCGGGTGCCCTGCAAAAAATGACAGAAGATCAATAAAATGACATCCCTCGCCGATAATCCGCCCACCTCCCCGCATGGGATCTTGCACCCAATGCTCGGGAGGAATGAATCCGGCGTTTACCGTCATGGACATAGTTAGTGGTTCCGTCCGTCCTGCAAGGAGATCCTTGATTTTTACTGTATGTGGACTGAACCGGCGATTGAAACCGACCATCAGCAACGGCAGTGCTGAGTGCTGAGTACTGAGTTCTGAGCAAAGAGATATGACATCATTTAATTCAGCCTCATTCAGCGCAAGCGGTTTTTCGACAAAGACATGCTTCCCAACCTCCAAAGCCTCGCGGACTAACCGGGCATGAAGATGATGACCAACCAGGACGAAAACCGCTTGAATATTCTGGTCGTCCAAAATTTGTCGATAGTCCGATACTGCCATTCCTGCCTTGAATTTCCGGGCAGCATGGGAGGCGGCCACACCGTTGATATCCGCCACCACTCCCAATGTAGCCGTTGTCCGCGACAAGGCGGGTAAGAGTGTTGATCGCGCATAATTGCCGGCACCAATCACCCCCACAACACATTTTCCCTTCTCTCCCTTGATTGGAGAGCGCCCCACTCTTTGTCCCTCTCCCTCGACGGGAGAGGGTAGGGGTGAGGGTGATGGAAAAATAGGGACTGCTACCTCTTTTTCCGGAAACTCAATCACAATCCCCAACGCATCCGGATCATGCAGCAGCTTATCATAAGCCACTGCCGCCTCGTCGAGGGCAATCCGATGTGTTATCAGTTCCTTTATTTGAAGCTGGCCGGACCGCATCACCTCCAAAACAGCCTCAAAATTACGCTGCTCGGCCCACCTTACAAATCCGAGCGGATAGTCCTGCCCGCCCTGCTCATACTTTTCGTCATAGCGGCCGGGACCGTATGAGCATGATACCTGGAAGGTAAGCTCCTTTTCGTAGAAATCGGCCCTTTGCAGGTTCAAATTTACGACACCAACCAGAACGATCCGCCCCCGCTTCCTGCAGGCCTGGGCTGCCTGATGGACAATTTCGTCATCTTTTGCCGAAGCGGCAATGATCGAACCGTCCACACCCTTCCCACCAGTCCATGATAGACCAGCAGCCATAGGATCAGTGCCCTTCCCGATATTGACCGTTTCCGCCCCTAACGCCTCCGCCAAGCGTAATCGCTGCTCATTGACATCTACGGCTAAAACGGCACAGCCGTTGCCACGTAGAAGCTTAACCGTTAGAAGCCCCACCAGCCCCAGACCGAAGACAATGAACCGCTCTCCCAGAGTCGGCATCGCCAGACGCACCCCCTGTAGAGCGATTGCTCCCAAAACCGTGAACGCTGCCTTCTCGTCCGAAACACCATCCGGAATCTTCGCACACAGATTCCTGGGCACGCTGACGACCTCCGCATGAGGCCCATTGCTCGCCACCCGATCCCCCGGCCGCAAATCCGTAATCCCTACGCCCACTTCCAAAACGACTCCCGCATTGCAGTACCCCAGAGGCATCGGTTCGTCCAACTTGCTGAAAACGGCATCGACAGTGGGCAGCAGGCCATCGGTGCGGATCTTGTCCAATACCTGTTTGACCTTCTCGGGTTGCTGTCGGGCCTTTTCAATCAAGTTAGCCTTCCCAAAATCCACAAGCATCCGTTCTGTTCCAGCGGAAATAAGAGAAACCCTTGTCAGGATCAATATATGCCCTGACTTTGCACCTGGAACAGGGACTTCAACCAGTTCGGTTTTACCGGTTTTGAGATTCTGAAGTATCTGTTTCATATTGTTTAAGGACACGAACTCAACCCTGAGGAGCCAGAAGATCTGACCCCGGAACCTGCTCCCATCCCATGATCCTTATCCCTTTATGCCGGTAATTTTCTTCGCCACTATAGACCAGGGTCGGTTCAATTGCCATATCCCCCGCCAGGGCCGTCCATTTTTCAAGACCGGAAAAAAAATCCCCCGCAACGGTTTTCCCGGACTTGATCTCAACAGGCATGATCCGTCCCCCCCGCTCAATGAGGATATCTACCTCCACACCGTTGCTATCGCGCCAGAAATAGAAAGCAGGCTGCTCCCCACAATTGAGGAATGATTTCATCCATTCCGCAACCACAAAGCTTTCAAAAATGCTTCCCCGCAGCGGATGAGTTTCGATCTGTTCAGGCGTCTGGACACCCAGCAGCCAGGAGACAAGGCCCACGTCGTAAAAATAGAGTTTGGGCGCCTTGACCAGGCGCTTGTTAAAATTTGCATGATGCGGACGAAGCTGGAACACGATATAACTGGCCTCCAGTACTGATATCCACGCTTTTGCCGTGTTGTGTGTGATCCCGCAATCCGCGGCCAGTGAGGAATAGTTCAGCAGTTGCCCGGTGCGACCGGCGCAGAGCCGTATAAAACGTTGAAAGGTCTCCAGATCCTGGATCTTCAGAACCTGACGCACGTCTCGCTCAATATAGGCCATTACATAGGCGCCAAACCATGCTCGAACGGCGACGTCGCGGTCATAAAGGGGAGGATAGCTGCCAGTAAACAGCATCCGGTTGAGATTGGGCGGTTGTTTGCCCGCCTGCGCCAGTTCATGGAGCGAGAAGGGAAGCAATTCTACAAAGGCTGTTCTTCCGGCCAGAGATTGGGTGATTCCGGACAACAGGCCGAATTGCTGCGAGCCGGTCAGAAGATAGAGCCCCATACGCCCATCTGCATCGACAATGGACTGAAGATAGGAAAGAATTTCCGGACAGCGCTGCACCTCGTCGAGAACGGCGCCTTCAGGAAAACGCTCAAGAAATGACCGTGGGTCCTCACGGGCGGCGAGCCGCACATCAGGTTCCTCCAGAGATGCGTAGGGTTTGTCGGGGAAAATGGCCTTGGCAATTGTGGTTTTTCCGGATTGACGGGGCCCGGTGATAGTCACGACCGGAAATCCCCGCAATAGTGAGTGGATAGTATCTTCAGCGTCACGTTTTATCATAGGAGACAGATTATCACGTTTTATGCATTATGTCAAAATAATTCTCAATTTACATAACACACCATAATGCTGGAAAGGCATGATTATCTAACGCAGTCTTGATCTTTTTTATTAAGAATACCTGGCATACAGGCTCTTAGGGACACACAACATTTCAGCATGCGGCCTATTGCTTACCACCCGGTCACCAGGGGAAAAAAGGGGATGAGAGGTTAGGAAATTGAGAAGTTGCGACAGATTGCTGGGTCTCCGGCAAGCATCCGCTCCGTGCCCGGGGATACCAGGGATTGTCTGGTGCGGGGCAAAGCGCCTATTAAAACCAACCATCAATATTGGCTGATTTATTGATTTGTTGATCCTTTGATTAGTTGATTGCATGCCTATCCGGATGTTGCACATACCTCCTTTCTCGATAGTATCTGCGAAAGCTTGAGGGACAAGGAGTATGTCAAAAGACGCGTGACATGGAAAACAGGCAAGTTTGTGGTTGCTGTACGCTAAAGAAACATGACGAATCGCGGTCTTAACTGAAGCTTCTAATCGAAATTCAGCGAGTTTTACTAAACTCGGATTCGTACCATGCTTATCTCCTCTCAACTGACTCCCCTCTTGAGCAGTTGTGCAACAACCGGATAGGCATGGTTGATTCCACCGAGGTAGCATTATCCAGTGATTTTTTGCTTCGCGAAAACGATGAGCTATTTCCGCCGGACAAGTTGTCCGGTTGAAAAGTCTTTGCACGTCCGCGTGGGTCTGCGGCTAATCTAACTTCCTCACGTTCTTGAATTGTCAGGCAGAGGGGCTTTTCCACAAACACATGCTTCCCGGTATTCAACGCCTGGATAACAAACCGCGCGTGGGAGTCATGGCGGGTGGTGATGAAGACGGTGTTGATCTCCGGGTCACCGAAAATGGTATCAACTTCCGTCGTACTCTCCTCAAATCCAAACTTCTTTCCCAGGTGTGTCCCTGATACTCCACCACTTGATGCAATACTCTTGAACCGTACACCGGTCTTCTGCAGAGCTGGAAGTAAGACCTGCCCCGTAAAGTTCCCTGCCCCAATCATACCAACAACGGGTAGCTGTTGGCTCTTAGCTGATTGATCATGTTTCTGTTTTAACTCAATGCTCCGCTGGGCTTTTTCAATCCTTAAATCCCTCAATTCCTGAATTCCTGAATTGTACTCTAAAATGATAATGGGGGACGCTCGTGCAGAGCGTGCATAACTTTTTCCCCAAAAACGTTAGGAGTCGTAATGGTGGC
>Ga0315548_1003662_pt1 | contig 11401 bp, 7 predicted proteins | sample SalMarSW160110MG_2_FD_202540 | JGI IMG/M metagenome (GOLD analysis project Ga0315548, IMG submission 202540) | Salt marsh sediment microbial communities from the Plum Island Ecosystem LTER, Massachusetts, United States - Salt Marsh Sediment SW1601-110 ... | reverse complement strand
ATAGTCAAAATTATGATGGGATTGATCAAACCGGAAAAGATGTCGATGGAACTCGGAAGTGAGGTTTATACTGAGGAAACAAACCGGAACGTTTGGGCTCAAAATGTTTGGGGAAAAAGGATGACCATGGTGTTTCAGCACGCTGACGAGTCGTTAAATCAGAATTCAAAAGTGAAAAGTGTCTTCTCCGGCCTTCCAATTGCAGGTTTGATGAACGAGCAAAAAATAGTGAATTCAATTTCGGAATTGTTTGAGGAGGAGCCCAGTTGCGGGTTTCTTGAAACAAAAGTAAAGTACCTCAGCGGGGGACAAAAACAACGGCTCAACTTGCTGAGATCGCTTATTCTTCAGACCGATATACTTATTCTTGATGAACCTCTGAACGGCCTGGATTTTGCCAGGGTAGCCAAAGTGATTGCGATGATTGAGACGAAACTCAAATCAGGAATCGGAGTTCTCGTTATTTCTCATAACGAGGAAGTATTCGACACATTAGTTGCACAGGAGGATGTTTATTACCTCCATCATACTGGTGTAGAGTCTCGTTAGTAACGGGACGCAATGAGAACCTTCCGAAGGCTTTCACGGTTATTCAAGGATAACCTTCGGAAGGTTATCCCATTTTATCATTCCCGTGACGAAGGGAAACTTAAAAATAAATGTATAGCATATCTCTCACCATTGCAAGTGGAGATATAAGAGGGGATCAAAAAACTATGAAGACAACTTGTTGACAACTTCAATAAATTCTACTATCATGTAGTTGTCTACAATAGGAGGTATTATGGCAGTTAATGTTTCAAAACTTATCCTTGACCTTTTAAAGAAGCGAAAGACTCTTACTACCTCGGATATTGTCCGCCGGACGGGATTTTCACGCGCTTATATTCAAAGGCATTTTAAAAAACTTCAGGATGCAGGAAAAATCCTTTTAGTCGGCAGAGCAGATCAGGCGCGCTATATTCCCTCCACTGCAAAGGCAAAAGAAAGAGTTATTGCCGAAAAAAGGAATTTTCTCCGCACCTATCTTATAAAAAACCTGCAGGAAGACCGTGTATGGACACAGATAGTTCATCAGACAGGCGTCATACGTCAAGTAGCAGAAAATATTGTACGTATTCTGGAATATGGCTTTACAGAAATGCTAAATAATGCCATCGACCACTCGCGTTCAAAAACAGTGCTGGTGCGGATGACAAGAACAGCGGAGGATATCCGGTTTTCCGTCACAGATAAGGGTATCGGAATTTTCCGCAATATTAAAAAGCAGCGCCGCTTGAAAGATGAAAAAGAAGCGATACAGGATCTTCTCAAAGGGAAACAAACAACCGCACCTGAGAAACACAGCGGAGAGGGAATATTCTTTACATCGCGAGCGGCAGACCGGCTTGTATTAAAAAGCTCAGGCAAACGACTTATTTTTGATAACAGAATGAATGATGTTATTATTGATAAAACGACAGTGCTAAAGGGGACTGTAGTCGATTTTGTTATCGGACTTGATTCTGCTACGACCTTGCCTTCCGTTTTTCATCGATTTACAGGCGAAGAGTATGAGTTTGCGAAAACTGATGTTCGTATCGCTTTGTATAAAGCCGGAAGGAATTTTGTATCCAGATCTCAAGCCCGGCGTGTTCTCGCAGGGTTGGATGCATTTAAGCACCTCGTGCTTGATTTTCAGAATGTGCAGGCAATAGGGCAGGGATTCGCAGATGAAATCTTCCGTGTCTGGAAACAGAATCATTCTCAAGCAGTTATTGAAATATGTAATGCGAACGAAAATGTAAAAATGATGGTAGATCATGTACAGGGAAAGTATTCTTCTCGGTAGACAGCTTGTTGACAACTATGAATATTCTATGATGTGGAAGTTGTCAACTACAGAAATATTGCAAATATTGCTATTCGGGAGTTTAACTCCAGAATTGTATTCAGTTCACGAGTTCTGGCATAGCCATCCCCGTGGAAAACTCCTGAACAACGAAAGTCGATTTTTTATTTTAATAATACCAATCTTAACCGGTCGTAGGAACAACGAATAAAACTTGAGATAATAGAAGATCGTAAGTAGATTAAATCAAGGTGATTTATATTGTATCAACGAACTTTTTCGCTTATATGTAGTGATATCTGATTAGGCTGAATATTCTCTATAAAAAGTCCTTCAGGGGAAGATACATCCGAACGTGTAATTGTCCGTTTAATGACTCCTTTTTTGGCACCTGATAAATTTAGAGAAATATTAATTCGATTTTGGTTGAAAAAGTAAAAAGCTCGCCGGGGACCTGAGAGCGTGATTTCAATCTCATAAGGTTCCAATTCTTGAATTACAAGTTTGGTTGAAAGATTCTCATATTTAACAGGGAGAGCATATGTGCGATAGTCTATTCTCGCTTCATGCACGAAGAAAAACCATAATAAGGATGTGGCTACAATAGCAATTACCTTTTCACGATAATTTCTTGCGAAGAAATATTTCCACGATTTTGATTCTACAATAGGAGTAGTCTCTTGATAAAATGAATACAGCATGGAAGAAAGCTCGTCTAAATTGTGCATAACTTTTATATAACCATTCCGTGCTACCGAGACTGTACCGCGTTCTTCGGATACAACAATGCAAAGAGCATCCGTTCGCTCGGAAAGTCCAAGTGCTGCTGCATGACGTGTTCCTGTTTTCTGTAACTTTTCTGTATTTTTTGATAACGGAAGATAGCATGAAAAAAAGTTTATCCGATTTCCAATAATAATAACTGCGCCGTCATGACCGGGAGATCCGGGCATAAAGATGCTTCCCAGAAGCGCTTCACTCACCTCACCGTTTAAATTTACACCACCATTAACATGTCTTATAACAGGATCTTTTCCTTGGACAACAATAATGGCACCGATGGAGTCGCGTGCAAAACTTTTTAAGGTTCCGACAAGAATATCGATTTCTCTTTGTGTTTTATTGAGAACTTTCCGTATACGGAAATTTGTAATCATACTGCGTGTTGCTAGTTGTTCAAGAAAATGCTTAATTTCTTCCTGAAAAATGATTACGACGGCGATAAGAATAATTGCAAAAAATCCTTGAAAGACAGATATAGTGAGCGATAGATCCAACTGTCGGGCTAGAAGATAAATGCCGCCAAATATAAACATTCCGATTACGACAAAAGCCGCTTTTGTACGTTTAAACCAAACAAGCATTGAATAGATAAAGATTGACATAAATGCAATATCAAGAAATCCTGAAATTCCTATAGATTCGAGTATATCTATGAAGTTCATATATATCTATCCTTCTTTTTGAATTGGTTTAACGATTGTTACTAATGGTTGGAAGGTAGATTTTGAAGTAAGATGCAATCGTTTCAATAAACGTTCAGTGAGCAGGTTTTCTAACTGTGTCCAGGCGCTTTCTTCACGGTTATGTCCGACTCTTATCTTTCCTCCGGCAATTTGTCCATGACCTCCTGATTGTCTTGGATGATGGGAGATATCTCGAAGAATTATACCTGCTTTACCGTCTGGATTTGATGTACGGAGTGAAACATGGATATTGTCTCTATGTCTTCCGGTGCAAAATGTCCACTGAATTCCCTTGCATGTCAGAAGAAAATCTGCAGTCTGGGAAACAAGATCAGGACTTTCTACGGTTCCAAGATGGGATACGATAAGTTTCTGGCTGATTTGTGCTCGTGTAATCCCAACTGCTAGATCACGGAAAAATTTGCGAGGACGTGCAGGTTTTTGAATTCGTGCTAAAATACGGATATCGCTCATAGTAAGCAGCTTTAAATATATTTCTACTGTCTCGTGTCTTGCCGCCCGTGAGAAATCCAGTGTGTCAGAAAGAATACCATACACAAGTGCGGTCGCCAATCGTATCGGGATTTGAATTTCTAGGGCGAGCAATTCTTGAGCCAGAATTGCGCTTGTAGCCCCTGCTTCTGTATCGATTAATTTAAAGTCGGCTTCAGGTATCGAACCTATCACATGTTGATCAATAAGAATGGCAGGTTTTTTGTTCGGAGGAAAAGGATTATTTTCGAACGATGGCTGGGTATCAACCAAGGCGATATTATTATATTTTCGAAAGTCAGAAGGTCGAAGTTTGTATGCGGGAATCTTCAGCAATCGTACCATTTCCTGGTTCTCAATTCTTCCGATGAAGCCACCGTACACAATCTTTGAGCGTATATTGTAGATATGTTCTGAAATGAACTGCAATGCGTATGCTGAGGCTAAAGCATCTGGATCAGGATAATCGTGCATGAGAATCAACAATGGAGTAAGGCGTTCTTTGTTGTTTTCCAGATATCGCGACAATTCCAATGGCATCAGTTATTCTTTCTCCTTGGTGTCATTTTTATCGAATTTAAAAACCTTGAATTTAAAAAAAGCTATTACTTATTGTTACATCTCAAAATATAAAATTAGAACATAACTTCAAATATATCTAAACTAGAAAAACAGGTTTTTCCCCTTGACAATCTATTCGATCATGCTTTTATTATAATATAAACTAATATGGATTGAAAGAAACGCCTTCTATCGTCATTCAATTCATTTAAAAGATAAAATCCAATTTATTCAAGGTAATAGTTTTTAGAATATTACCTATATAGCCGATTTCCTAAGATATACAGGCTTTTTTGTCAAAGAAACTCTTAATTTAAAGAGAATTTATACATGACCTAAATTCTATATTTTTGATTGATGGTGATGATTTTATAAATTGCACATGTTTAAGAAAAAGGACGAATAAAGACAACTGAATATTACTTATATTTTAAACGTCATTATGGCCGAAAAGGAGGAAGACCATGCATGAGTTCCTTTTTAATACAAAAGTGGATCAGACCATCCTGCTTGGCCGAAAAGCACGAATCCTTTCCGAACTTCTGACACATATTCAGACCGTCCCTGAATCTTCAATATACTTTCATACGCATAAATATCTCAGGCAGCATCATTTTCTTTCTCCGGAACCTCCTAATGATTTTGCATATTGGATTACAGAAGTACTCAATGAGCCTGTGCTCGGAGAGCGAATTTCCAGCGTAGATATTGTACAATTTCGGACTCTGGAAGAATTGCGGAAGACTTTCGTCGATATTCTCCAGTCACATATTGAAGGATCAGAACGCTTTCCCTCGGCTCCGCTGGGCCAAGAGTTTCATTTTATGGCATCACGTACATATGTTTTGAGAACACCGTATATTGCACATTCTTTGGAAGAATTTAAAGAAATATTAAAGTGCGTGAGTATTAACTCGCTGTATTATCATATCTTCGAAGCAAAATTAAGACTGGAAAATAAGGAAAATGATTTTTCAAAATGGTTCCGGGATCTTGGAATAATCCAGTTAGCCGATCAGGTAGAGCGGCTTGATCCGTACACTTATACGCTCGAAGGCCTAAGGAACAAAATTATTCGACTGGTGGAAGATAATGGTACACATTAATGATTACTCCCCGATTGTAGGGAAACCGAATATTGACGAGCTTTTTTTCATGGCTCGATACCTTGAGGGAAAGCGGATTCAAAATATCAATTCTACTGCTGTAGGCGGAGGAGTTGCGGAAATCCTCTCGCGTATGGTTCCTTTGCTCAAACAGCTGGGAGTAGAGACCCGCTGGGATGTTATGAAAGGAAACGAGAAATTCTTTGAGACGACTAAAAAATTTCATAACGGCCTCCATGGTATTGCGGTCGATATAAGCGATGAAGAGTATGAATGGTTCCTTGAAGTGAACCGTCAGAATGCAGCGGAGCTTACATTTGACGATATCATCTTTGTCCATGATCCTCAGCCGGTTGCACTTATAGAACAGAGAAAATACATCGGAAGAAATTGGCTTTGGAGGTGTCATATTGATTTCTCGAAACCTGATAAAAAAATTTGGAAATTTCTCGAGCGCTATATCGCAAAATACGACTCTGCGATATTCTCTGCTCCGGCGTTTGCCCGCAAATTATCTATACCGCAAATTCTCATATCTCCGTCGATTGATCCTTTAAGTGATAAAAATAAAGATATACCTGAGGCGGTCATCGATCAAATATTCTCGAAATTTAATATCGACAGAGAAAAACCAATAATCACACAGATTTCACGGTTCGACTATTTAAAAGACCCGCTTGGCGTGATTAAAGCATATAAACTTGTAAAGAAACATCTCGATATACAATTAATTCTTGCAGGAGGAGGTGCAATAGACGATCCAGAGGGACCGATTATTATGCAGCAGGTTCAGGAGGAAGCGTCGAAAGACAAAGATATCATTGTTCTCTTTCTTCCACCTTCAAGCGACATCGAGATTAATGCCTTGCAACGCGGATCGACTGTCGTTCTTCAAAAATCATTAAAAGAGGGATTCGGATTGACGGTTTCGGAAGCATTATGGAAAGCAAAACCGACCATTGCCTCTGCCGTTGGAGGAATTCCTCTCCAAATTGCTCATAAATATTCAGGAATCCTTACACACTCCATAGAGGGGACGGCGCATTGGATTAAACAGTTAATAAACGAACCAGAGTTTGCAAAACGTCTCGGTGAAAATGGAAAAGAGCATATCAAAAATAATTATCTCATTACACGTCATATTAAGGACTATCTTTTGTTGTTTATATCCCTCTATCATCAAGGAGAGGTCGTAAACTTATAAGCAGACGTAATATGCATTACCTAACAAGGAGAGTGTTTTGAGTACCTTTAATACGAAATATAAACGGCTTGTTGTGGTTTCAAACAGGTTGCCATTTACGGCGCGTCTTGACAATGAGAAGCTCCAATTCAGTGAAAGTGCCGGCGGTCTGGCGACAGGACTCAGTACATTTCTTGATTCATATAAGTACCATTTTCCGGCAAGTAAAGAACATATATGGGTTGGCTGGCCTGGAAGCACAATCGATGATTCCCACAAGGAAGAATTGCGATCGAAAGCCCTCAGAGAATTCCAATCATATCCGGTATTCCTCTCGGAAGAAGATATGGATCAGTTTTATCTTGGATTCTGCAATAAAACCCTCTGGCCTCTGTTTCATTACTTCCCCTCGTATACGCATTATCAGGACGAATACTGGCAGAATTATAAAAAAGTGAATCAGATGTTCTTCGAAACACTTTTAGAGATTCTTGAAGAAGGCGATATAGTCTGGATCCAAGATTATCACCTCATGCTTTTACCCCGGCTTTTAAGGCAGCATCGGCCGGATATTCTCGCTGGTTTTTTTCTTCACATCCCATTTCCTTCATTTGAGATCTTTCGTCTTCTGCCTATCACGTGGAGAAAAGAAATTTTGGAAGGGTTACTTGGATCGGATCTTATTGGATTTCATACCTATGAGTATACACATCATTTTATTCAATCTGTCCTTCGAATCCTTGGGTATGATCATTCCATGGGACGAATTTCCCTGCCGAATCATATTGTTAAAGTCGACACCTATCCAATGGGAATTGATTTCAAACGGTTCTTCGAAGCAAGCACTCACCCTGAAACAGAACATGAGAAACAAATATTTTATTCAACCCTCAATGATTTAAAAGTTATTTTTTCTGTTGACCGGTTGGATTATTCTAAGGGAATACTTAAACGGCTGCAGGGATTTGAATATTTTCTTCAACTATATCCGGAGTATTGTGGAAAAGTAGTCCTTATTGCACTTGTTGTTCCATCACGTATTGGTGTCGATCAATATGAAAACATGAAAAAACAAATAGAGGAGCTTGTCGGAAGAATCAACGGCAAATATGGAAGCATCAGTTGGACTCCAGTACTATATCAGTATAAGAATCTCTCTCTATATCCATTGTCGGCACTCTATTGTAGAAGCGATGTTGCGCTAGTGACTCCTCTTCGAGACGGCATGAATCTTATTGCTAAAGAATATATCGCATCGAGGACGGAGGGAACAGGAGTTCTTATTTTAAGTGAGATGGCCGGTTCGGCAAAAGAACTCGGTGAAGCCATTATTATAAATCCGAATGATTGTGTAGAAATCGCCGAGGCTCTCAGGGAAGCCCTACTTATGCCTGTAGGAGAACAGCAAAGACGTATCGGTATAATGCAGGAGCGGTTAAGAAGATATGATGTTGTGCGATGGGCGGGCGACTTTGTGAATAATCTTATTGAAATGCAACAAGTTCGAAAGGATTTCAATTCAAAAATTCTCACTGATATTGCGCGAAAAAGTCTTATTGAGAGGTATTCTTCGGCAACACGTCGCCTTCTCTTTCTTGACTATGACGGAACACTCGTTCCGTTCAGGCGGAGGCCTTCCCTGGCCAGTCCTACCGCAAATGTGTTTGAGGTGCTTTCCGGACTGACAGCCGATGAACGGAATAGTATCGTCCTGATCAGCGGCAGGGATCGCAGTAATCTGGAACAATGGTTCGGCCACCTGCCTATCGGAATTGCTGCAGAGCATGGTTATTGGCTAAGAGAGGCCGGATCCGATTGGCAAATATTGAAACAATGCAATGCCGATTGGAAAATACATTTGATGCCTATCTTCCAGCAATATGCCGATCGATTGCCCGGTGCCTTTATCGAAGAAAGGGATCATTCTCTTGTTTTTCACTATAGAGCTTCCGATCCGGATCAATCACGTTCGCTTGCAGCAGAGTTTACGGACCATCTTATGAACTTTACCGCCAATATAGATGTTCAAGTGCTTCAGGGAAGTAAAGTAGTTGAATTACGGCAAGCCGGAGTTAATAAAGGTATTGCCTCTATGCATTGGGTATCGAAGGAAAATTATGATTTTATTATGGGAATTGGAGACGATTGGACCGACGAAGATCTCTTCCTCGCGCTTCCGAAGTCAGCGTTTTCCCTGCGTGTAGGAGTTACAAATACACAGGCACAGTATAATCTCCGCGGCGTTGATGAAGTATTGGAATTATTGAGATCGCTTATTAATGGTTAAACCGGAAAAAGAAAATCGTCCTATGACTATCGAAAATGAAATAATGTTGTTTTGTGTGAATATTTTTTGAAATATCATTCATATTGTTCATAGAGGATATATCATGCCACATCGTTCGGTTTTTATTCCCCTTGTTCAGAAATTATTTGAACATGATCCGGTTGCGGCAGCCCATAGTCTTGAAACGATGAAGGAGTCAGATGCAATAAAAGTGCTGCGTGCTCTTCCTCCTGGTCTTACCGCAGATGTATTTCGGTTTTTCAATGCAAACCATGCAGCAGAGTTGATTAAGGGCGTGTCTCCCGAAGTCTTTCGGGATATTATTGAAAAATTAGAGCCACGGCAGGGAGCGTCTCTTTTTATGAACCTCTCATCGGAAGATCGTGAGCGATTTCTTGAAGAACTTCCATCGAAGATAAAACCTATCATCGTTGAATTTCTCCAATATCCTGAAAATAGTGCAGGTCGGATTATGAGCACGGAATTTCTGGCTTTTCATACCGGCGTTAAAGTGAAAGATGCTATTCGAAGGATACGGTTTCTTGCAAGAAAAAATATTCCGAGTTCCTATGTGTATGTTATCGACTCTGAAGATCATCTTGTCGGTGTCATTAATATGCGCGATATGGTTATCGCCTCAAATAACCAAATACTCGAGGATATCATGCATAGGGATATTGTTGCTATCAACGCATTTGTTGACCGTGAAGAAGTCGCCAACATTCTTTCCAAATTAAGATACTTTGCAGCACCAGTCATCGATGCAGAGAAACATATGCTCGGCATTGTTAAGGCAGATCAACTCATTTCAGACGTACAGGCAGAGGCGACTGAGGACATTCAAAAGATGTTCGGTGCAGGCGGTGATGAGCGATCTATTTCGCCCGTTATTTTTTCTGTACAAAAACGACTTCCATGGCTTTACGTGAATCTAGCTACGGCATTTCTTGCTGCTTCCGTTGTAGGTTTTTTTGAAGATATCATTGCCCGATTTACGGTCTTGGCAGTGTTTCTTCCGGTAGTAGCAGGGCAGGGGGGAAATGCAGGGGCGCAATCACTTGCAGTGGTTATGCGCGGACTTGTGATGAGAGAAATTCCCCGGATAAAAGTCTGGACACTTATCATCAAAGAGACATGGGTTGGACTATTAAATGGAATAACTATCGGAATCGTTACTGCGCTCATTGCCTATCTGTGGCATGGAAATCCAATGCTGGGACTTGTTATTGGTTTATCGATGGTTGTTAATTTGTTGGTTGCAGGTTTTTCAGGTGCAGCTATTCCAATTGCGATGAAAGCCATGGGGCTTGATCCGGCACAATCATCAAGCATTGTCTTAACAACTATCACCGATGTGATAGGATTTTTTTCGTTTCTTGGTTTCGCAGTTGTGTTCCAGAATTACCTCAGCTGAGAGTTCATTTAATGTTGCATCAATTTATCGATAAAAGGAATGATAGATATGATTGAAGGCAGAAGCCGGGTAATAATAGAAAATGTCCAACCTCGGATTGACGACGGGAGATATCCGATTAAAAGAGTTATTGGCGAGTCGGTGAACGTTTCCGCCGACATTTTTACCGATGGGCATGATTCACTTTCCGCGGCTGTCCTCTATAAAAAGCCAAACGGAGTCGAATGGCAGGAAATATCTATGAATGCAATAAGCAATGATATATGGAAAGCGCAATTTATAGTTGAAGAGATTGGAGAATACCGCTATACGGTTTGTGCCTGGGTAAATCGTTTTATCACGTGGCAGCTTGATTTGAAGAAGCGATTTGAAGCCGGGCAAGATCTTTCTGTCCAGTTCCAAATTGGTGCAGACCTCATAGAAGAAATTTCAAAGCGGGCAAATCCCAACCATACTGCAACATTGCTTGAAGTTGTGAAAATCCTGCGGGGGAAAGCGGAAAATGAAACAAAATTGAATCTTGCCCTCAGTGAAAAGACCAGTGCGCTTGTTTCTTTATATCCTGATAAAAGATTTGCCTCGACATACGACAGGGAATTCCTTGTCACCGTTGAGCGTGCAAAAGCGCTTTTTAGTACGTGGTATGAGCGGTTCCCTCGTTCATGTTCATCAAAGGAAGGCAAATACGGCACATTTACCGATTGTATTAAAATCCTTCCGGAGATTGCACAGATGGGTTTCGATATCTGGTACCTGCCGCCGATTCATCCTATCGGTAAAACTAATAGGAAGGGAAAGAACAATGCTCCGAAAGCCGCGAGCGATGATATCGGAAGCCCATGGGCGATAGGATCGGCAGAAGGAGGGCACAAATCGATTCATTCCCAACTGGGCACAATGAAAGATTTTCAAGAATTTCTGGCGAAGGCAAAAGACCACAATATTGAAATTGCATTAGATATTGCATTCCAATGTTCCCCGGATCATACGTATGTCAAAGAACATCCTGAATGGTTTCGGTGGCGTCCTGACGGGACAGTGCAACATGCAGAGAACCCGCC
>Ga0315548_1003661_pt1 | contig 11403 bp, 5 predicted proteins | sample SalMarSW160110MG_2_FD_202540 | JGI IMG/M metagenome (GOLD analysis project Ga0315548, IMG submission 202540) | Salt marsh sediment microbial communities from the Plum Island Ecosystem LTER, Massachusetts, United States - Salt Marsh Sediment SW1601-110 ... | reverse complement strand
ATCATCGGGTGAGAGTGTGTACTTCGCCGATGTGCGTCGCCGACCTATTTGCCCCTATCGTCCCTTTCAAACAGAAAGTGAGCAATTGCATGGCAGTGTCGTTCCAGTCGACGGCCTTGGTCTTATTCTTAGCCTTGACGCAGTCATTCAGCAGTTTGCGCGGACTGAGCTTCTCAAGCAATACGAAAGTTATGGGGCTGAGTCGGCCTTGGCAATTGTGGCTGAACCGAGGACCGGAGCGTTGCTCGCTATGGTTTCGCTGCCCGATTTTGATCCAGCCGATGCCCGCTTTACCGATCCGAACCTTTTTTGCAATCACGCAATAACCAATCAGTTCGAGCCTGGAAGCATACTCAAGCCGATTGTTGCCGCAATTGCACTCGATGCTGCTGCTGTAGATAGAGACGAGAAAATATTCTGCGAACACGGGAACTACTATGGCAAAGGCTTTGGCCGAATAGGTGAATATCGCAGAGGTTTTGGTGATCTGACAGTGCGCGAGATTCTGGTCGAATCGAGCAATATAGGTATGGCCAAGATTGGGCAAAGGCTCGGCAGAGAGAAGCTGTATGATGGCCTGAAGTTTTTTGGATTTGGTGAAAAGGTTGGCATCGAGCTGCCCGGCGAGGCTGAAGGTCTGTTACGCCCTACTGATAAATGGACCGGATATAGTGTTACACGGATTCCTTTCGGACAGGAGATTTCTGTCACTGCGATTCAATTAGTCCGAGCTTTTTGTATCCTTGCCAATCAGGGCCGCTTAGTTCGACCACATCTTGTAAGGGCTACAGTGGACAATCATGGCTCGATTATCGATGCTAAACCTGCACCACCGACAATCGGTTACATTGTAAAACCTGAGATCGCAAAATGGATTGTCACGGAAGCTATGACAGGTGTTGTTAACGAAGGCACAGGCAAAAAGGCTAAGCTTGATGAATGGCAGGTATTTGGCAAGACCGGCACCGCTCAGTTGGCTGCAAGCAAAGGGGGAGGTTACCAGGAAGGTGCGTATATCGCTTCTTTTATAGCAGGTGCACCTGCTGAATATCCACGAGTAATTGTTCTGGTTTCGATTCGAAAGCCGAATGTCGAGCTTGGCAAAGGTTATACTGGCGGGACTGTTGCTGCTCCTGTAGCTGCTGCAATACTCGAAAAGACACTAAACTATCTTCAGGTCCCCACGAGAAACAAAATACCCTCGCACCTTACTGCACAATATACACAAACACAATAATCTTTTGCCCAGTTCGTTACTCAGCAGACGTTGGTGAATCATCTTCAATCAGTTCCCACCACAGGCGCGGATAGTCCTTGCCTTTGCTACTCTGCGAAGTAGGTCGCTACGTAGCACGAGCGAGAATCCACCAGATGTCCTCATGGTGTTTTCGGCCTCGTTAACAACATACAATCTGGTTTCTAAATATTACAACTCCGTTCTACATTGATAGTGTTTTTCAGCAAAAATTTACTATCTGAAAGTTCTTATTGTTCGTTGATCGTAACTGTTACGCTAACGACATTACTCCATGCGCCATCGTTATCCATCGCACGAGCAAGAAAGATATGTTCGCCCTGTGGATAATCACTGGTTTCAATCCATAAAAACCAGATACTATGGCTTTTATATTCCCCCAAGTATTCATCGATTCCTATATCTAATGTATTGTTAGCATTCCTGTCATAATGAAATTCTACTTGGAGAACTTCATCTGTTCCATCACTATCCACCACATCGTGTGCCTCCAGTTTAACGGCTGGATGCCCCATCCAATTGACACCGAGGACGGCGGTAAGTGAACAGATTGTTGGAGGTACAGGTGGGGGTAATATTGGGCCGGTATTGTATTCAAGAATGTGAACAGAATCTTGTTCAGGTCCCGGGTAGGTAGAGCACCACCAGTAGCGACCTATGGAGAAGTACTGATCCTGAATAAGGTCAGAAACCGGTGTTTCATCGTTCATGATCCGATATGGTTCATAGCGATAATTATAAGTTGAAACGTGCTGTAAACCGAGTAAGTGACCTATTTGGTGACTTATCGTATTTGCCATCGCTTGAGCAACTGCATCGAAGCCATAATGACGAATGCCCCAAAAGTTGTAAGAATTTACCAGTCCCTCATCTGCACTATTTAGATTCCAGCTATCAATAACAGGATCAATAATCCACCATGAAAGTCCAGTACTAATCCTACTAAAATCCTCTCCAAGGGGTTGTGCTGTTGTTATATTGATATGGGAAAATTGTGCGAAGTCATTTGTGACAATATCTATTATAGAATTTATGAGTTCATTTGTTTGGCTGGAATTAAGATCAAACTCACTGGCATCAAGTGGAGCAACAAAATCCCAGAAATTAGTCTGCGAACCATCGAAATCCAGAAAAAAAGTCTGAGGAGAAGGTTCCCAGGGACTAATAGCAGAATCTATAGCTATATCAATTGAATACATCCCATCCATTTGATAGATCGTGTTACCACTTATACTACTATATGAATTTATTTCCATAACATATTCACCATCATATAGAACAGGAAAAGACAAATGACTATCGATAAAACCATCTGTAAGAAACTCCGATGCATAAGCAACCCAGCCTTCCGGTAGATGTCGTAGGATGGATATCGCTCCTCCCTCAAGTGTAAGACCGGCTCCTAATCCATCAAGGTCCACTGTTACAACATCACCGGCAGATAATTCACCGAGGAAATAACAATCCTTATCACCAAAACCTTTAATATAACCTGTTATGGTCGCTCGTCTATCTGAATCAAATGTCACAAATTGAGGAGAAGTCGGCTCACCGCTTATATCGTTCACTTTGCTATCCAATTCCTGTGATTCTGGTAATGATTCTACTACATAAAATGTAGAGAAAAAACTCCCTCTCTGCCCTCCATTACCAGAAGGAAATCTATCATATACTGTACCATTAAGTTCATTTCCAGCTATGTCACGAATTGCCGATACTCCCTTTCCTAGGGCTACGAAGTGATGTGGACCTTCCGCCAGGAAAGCGTCGGGCGTGAAGGTAATTTCCCACTTAGCGTCATCATAGCTTAGCAAACCACTCACTCTTATGTCATCGTAGCTCCCCAATAATCCATCCGCACCGGCCGAGGCTAAATAAATGCTGTCATCATGATGACTGTCGCTGGATCAATAGGCTCGCTGAATGTCAACACAAATTCTGTTGGTGCAATTGTAAATCCGGGATTTAATGGCCCAATATAATCAAGTATTCGCGGCCCACAAGTATCAATCACAACAGTGCCAACCCATGGATTCGCCTGCTTCCAGGAAATGTTTTTCAATATGCTAGACCAAGGGTATGTGTATTGTCTAATTAAGACGTTTTGTACCGGATTGTCGGGTGGGCCATAGAACACATTAGTTCCCCAAAGCCGTCCACCGTGTACCCAAACCTCAGCAGGAGACCACCCAGAATGTCCATCACCTAAACGAATCTCAATACATCCCTCATCCCTATAAGTTTTGATAAGATCCAGAATGCCATCTCCGTTTATATCGTCAGGCTTTCCTCCAAAATCAAGGGCATTATAAAATAAACGGCTTCCAGAATTGAGCCATATACTGTCAACATCCATGATATCAGGCAATTCGTCACCATTAATATCTGCAAGCCAAATACCCCAGGGGGGCGTTCTACCCAGAATTCGATCGTCCCAAGCAAAATCGAACCTTCCATCCCCCTTACCCCAGCCAATCCAGCATCCACGTGTACCCATCTTCGGAAAAGCAACAATATCAAGATGGCCATCATTGTCTATATCAACTGCTGATTGATCCTTATCAACCATCTCAGCTTTCGCAAGAATATCCACACCATTTACGTCCAAGTCTTGAATCTGAAATGTCCCGTTTCCATTTCCCGCGAGAAACCTGATTTTGTATTTGAAAAAAGGGTCGCCGCTATCAATTATGTCTTGATAACCATCTTCATTAAAATCACCTGTAATCATCATATTCATATAATGATTTCCGGCTGCACGTATCGGATTAGACCATTGTCGGCTCCCCTCGTTTAACACAACGTATAGCCGAGGTCCATAACCAGTATAGATAGCATAAGCCACATCCAAGGTACGACTAGGATTTCCTTCAACTCCAAATGTCAGCATCTCATCAAAGTATCCGATAACAAAGTCAGACGTACGCTCATGTGATAACGCTTTAGGTTCCTCAAATGTTCCATCCATCTTCCCATATGCGATGAAAAGATAACGGTAACTCCCATAACTTCGCGACACTATGATATCTTTGTAGCCATCACTGTCAAAATCGGCTGACATTTCTAGGAGGTAGTCTCCAAAGAGAAGTGAGGGAGTAGAAAAAGAGCCTGTTCCATCATTAAAAAGTATTGAAATGCTATTGGTGCCCCAGGATGCCACGGCAATATCCTCCCACCCGTCTTTATTGAAATCGCCTGTTGTAACATCTTTATGAACACTGCCAAAAGGAAGGCTATCGTTGGCGTCAAACTGTTCGGATGAATCCCCATAAACAATCATTAAAGAATTGTTTGGGTACCCGTCAAAATTCTCTCCGTAGTAGCCGGAGGCAACTACGTCAAAAATGCCATCATTATCAAAATCGGTCGTAGCAGTTGGACCTACATGTCCGAAGTCAGCAATCTTAACGAAATCCTTAAAAGTACCGTCACCGTTGCCTTTTAGTAGTTTGATGTCATTTTTCCAGTAGTGACCAACAATGATATCAATGATGCCATCACCAGTGATATCGGCCAAGCTGGGCTGATGAACCCTATATACAATACTTGGTTCATTATCTAATGAATATTCACAAGGGTCCGACCAATTACGGTTACCTAAATTTAGAAAAATATACAATTCATCATAATATCCCATTACTATATCCGGTTTTCCATCTTGATTGAGGTCTCCAACGGTAAAACGATCATAAGTAGAATAGCTCTTTGTATCTTTGATAAAGTGGCCTTTGCCGTCTCCATAGTAAATGCGGAATGATCCTGATCCTGAACCATATCTAACAATAACATCAATATGTCCGTCACCATCGAAGTCAGATATAGCTGAGAAACCTTCCACTCTGTCATGAGATGGTCCTATTGTCCAATGCCCATTTGCACTTCCAAGTATTACTGCTCTGTTAGTAATAATATCACAGAAACCATCTTCGTTGACATCTGCGACACCTATAAGCCCTTCTCCTAATAAATAATCAGGCGGCATAAAACCACCTTGTCCATCTGCTATAATTATTCCTACGCCATCCTCTGCATCCACCACTAAATCATCCACTCCATCTCCATTAATATCTGATGCGATAACTCCGATAGGCTCAATTTCCAGTGGAATATCAAAAGTGTTTGGCGGAGATGACAAGGCGAGATTAGTAAAAACAAAGGTAAAAAAGAGCACATTAATTTTAAAAACACTGGACAATCTCATTTTGCCATTCCTCCAATTAGTATTTCTCTCAATTTTGGTTATCGTCCTACGAAGTACGTAGAATGCTGTAAAAATATTCGAAGATTAGTTCTCAGGAATCAGTTCCCACCAAAGTCTGGGATAATCCCGGCCTTCATCAATCCACCAGATATCTTCCGTGCCGTTAACCGTCTCACCAATAAAATCCCAACCGGCATCTGTAAAAGTGCTTACCGATTTCATCTCGGCGGTTGTTTTTCCGATTCCGCCATCGCTTTCTGTTTGCCCGCTGGTTTCAACATCCCAGAAACAGTCATCGCTCGTTGTTGCATATGTGCTACCTCTATATGCCAAGCCACCAATGTCTTTATTCCCATAGACGAATCCCGTCGAGTATGACGTGACAATCGATCCCGCAAGGAATGGGTGGTATGTGTTTTCGCCTACTAGACCACCAACCTTCTCGTCTGCCAACACCCAACCTCTGGCATAGCAGTTTGAGATATGACCTATGTTCCAACCCACCAATCCCCCAGCTTGATTATCTGATCCAAACAAACCTGATCCTACCACATCCCCATATGAACAGGAGGCATTAATGGTCGACAGATTGTCTCCAACCAAACCACCGAACTGGCTCCATCCTGAAACGTTGCCTGAAGCACTGCAATCCTCAATAAGGGCCCAATTCTCCCCCACTAAGCCGCCCATCGCAATTCCACCAGGTCCCCCAGCAGGACTTGGGCCGTAAACATCGCCCGATGAATGACAGTCCCAAATAATACCCGCAAAGTTGAATCCAAGCAAACCACCAACCGCATGGTTTCCCTGCACATTAGCCGATGAGCTACAACCTTCAATTAGGCCATACATATTATAGCCAATTAAACCTCCTATATTCTCGTTGTTTTGCACTCCCATCGTCCCTGGTACGGATACGTTGCTGTCCTCAACGTCACAGTTGAGTAGCGTCCCTTCATAAAGAAGACCCACAAGCAAACCAACGTTCTTTGGTCTCGATGTATCACCCGAAGTATCTAAGATAGGATTGTTCAAAAGACTTGATTTGGTGAGTATCAAGTTTATGATTTCGCCCGCTGAATCACGAACATAGCCAAACAAACCAATATTCTGTCTGTATTTGTTGCTAGCCTTGTGTGAGAAGTTAGTAATTCTATAGCCATTCCCATCAAATACTCCACTGAAGGGATAACCTTCATGGCCTATCAGAAAGAACTCTATCCCGGCAAGATTTACATCGTTGGTCAACATGAAATGCGCAGACATAAGTCTTGGATTATGACCGATACTATTCAACTCCTCAGCAGTTGAAATTAAATAGGGATTATTAGGTTCACCTGTTCCGCCCGAGAAATTTGGCAGTGGCGGCAAAGGCGACGCTTGCCAAGACAGGATTGGATATCCCCCACCTTCTGGCATAATCCATATATCGCTCGGTCCGTTCGCAGTCTCACCTACAAAATCCCATCCTGCACCGAGGAAAGTATTCGGATCCTGCATCTGGAGAGTGGTTAATCCCGTACCAAGACCACTCGTTGACATTCCACTTGCTTCAGTATCCCAGAAACAATCGTATGCTGGGCGCCAGTCATCACCTGAGAACCCGCCCACATCTGTACCTGTTCCGCTGACACGGCCAGTGGCGTAACTATCGATAATACGTGGTACATTAAGACCACCGACCAATCCGCCTACATAGTTACTAATGCCAGAGACACTTCCACTAGCATAGGAGCAGATAATCTGTGAGTAACTTAGCATTCCTACCAACCCGCCGATTTGCGTATCACCAGAGACATCCCCGCTGGCAAAGCTACTCGCGATAACACAGTCTCCGCTATCAGATTTATAACCACATCGGCCAATAAGTCCTCCTATACCGAATCCAGTGCCATTAACTGTTCCAGTAGCTCCACAGCATGTTATTGCGGTATCATTCCTACATAGACCGACTAAACCGCCCAGACTCGTAGTTCCATTAACGTTGGCGTATGAAAAACAGTTCCTAATTATGCTATACTCAGCTTTTCCGATTAGCCCGCCAACCATGTGTGCGCCAGTGAGCGCACCTGCGCTGTAGCACTGAGTCACAGTACCCCAATTCGATAACGCCACTAGTCCACCGACATAATCATCTTGGCCAACTATGTTGACATCCACCACTCCGAGGTTCTTGACCTCGGCCCCGTCCACTATTTGGCCAAAAAGGCCCAGATAGTCTTTACCCCGGATCGTCAAGTGCGTGACCATCCGACCATTGCCATCAAATACGCCTGCAAAAGGAATGCCCTGAACATGAAAACCATTAATGTCAAAAACACCCGTAGCTGATGCGATGACGGCCTTGTCAAAGACCTTTCGGCCGGGGAGGTTAGGCTCCAGGTCGATATCGGCGGTCAGTATGAAATGCTTGTCGTAATCTTCGGGCGTTTCACCCAGCAGCATCAGGTCCTCTGCCGTAGCGATTTGGTACGGGTCGTTCGGCTCTCCAGTTCCACCGCCGTATTTTCTCTGGGCGGCAGCATCCATGTTGAAGATAAAGAAGTCGGCGCTGTTGGGCGGCGGGACTGTCTCGGCAACAAGGTGCACCAAGTCCTCTTGAATAGTCGCTGTTATGCGGACATCACTGCCGTTGTCGGATTTGCCTGTGAACTCGAGCGTTGTATCACTGAGGACCGTGCCGACAAGCGTGGTCATTGTGAAGACCTCGTTTGGGTCCAGGGTGCGTTGCCATGGGCTGTCGTCTATGGCGTTCGCATCGACCTGGGCGAACGATGCCTTGCCCGCATCAAAATCAACCGTCAACACAAACTGCCCTTCTATAGAATAAGTCCAGTGGACGCCGGCAATCCCGCCGGTCTGGACCAGCGTACTCTGATCCGAAAGGAATATGTACCGGCTCGTCTGGGCCGAAGACTCCGAATCATCAGCGCTGCCGTATAGGCCCTGCGGAGAAATGCTAACAAAGCAAATCGCGATCAATAAAGGTATTGCACGCCAAATTTGTGAATTTCTCGCTGTAGTCATCTTTCTACTTCCTTCCCATATCTTTCGATAAGTAGGATAACGACCTGTCTCCGCAGTTATTCCTGTGCACGAAAAGAATTAAACCGTGAGGATTTTAGCACTTTCTTTACAGTTACTTAGTATACCAGATGTTGACTATCCACATCAAGTGTAAAAATCGTAAACGTTCTAATCCTTTATAAACACTTAGCGCTAATTTTTTGCCAGTGGTTAATCGGCCTTTTATAGCGAAGCTATTGAGGGAGATTTGGTTATCTTTGAACTGCCTGATAGATCTTTCGGTTAGACAATTTCAATTCAGCAATTCGGCTATTAGTATAATCTTCCGGCTACGGTTTCCACCTAAGCTTGTGTAATTGGTTTGCCTTAACAAACTCAACATGGCCGTCAACGAATAGTACGTTACAGCCCTCGCCCTGATGGTTATCTGTAGTCAGCATTTCAGGCCCACCGACCTGGTTCCAACCCGGCTCGGTCTCAAATAGCAGTACCATATCGGGCGGAGCACTTATACCAAGCTTTGCTACGTTTTCGTTCATCGCATAATTGCATGGCCCTTCTGGTGCACCCTTGCAGAGAAAGGACTTCGTAGTTACTTCGGTGTACTCAATTAGCAGATCACACCATTCGGATGGGGTTGGGAACATGTCATCATAATCATTAGCATAGATGAGCATCGCCTTACCGAGACCTGATAGATTCGTGGCGCACGTCATTCGAAAGGCGAGTTGTCTGGTTCTGGCAAGTGCCGGCATCAGAATGCCCATCAGTAATGCGATCAGAGGCACAGAAACGGCTGGGATGCAGATGCCTGCGATTGCAAGGCCCTGACCTTTCAATTGGCCGGCACTTTTATTAATCTTACATAGACCCACGATGCCAAAAACTATCGCAGGTATCGCCGTGACAAGGCAGGTAAACGGACTCAGAATGGCCAAAACTAACGACGCAATAGCCATCCCACTTGTTTTGGCGACCGGCGGGGCAGGGGGCGCTGAAGCGGTACTCAAAGCAGAGCTGCATGAGCTACAGATCTGAGCATCATCTGGATTTTCTGTTCCGCATTTTGGACAGTACATTTTCGATTCTCCTTATAATTTGACAAAGATTAAATTCTGAATCTTGATAGTATATCTCCACTAAATCGTAGCCTTCATTAGGTGGTTGTCAAAGAGATTTTTTACTTCTTTTTCAGCCAAAGTTGCTGCATCGCTCGAGCCGTGCTGGCCATCCTCAGAACACTTTCGCACTATGGATCAGCTCATTCGTGATGTTCTTCTTTTTCTTCTTTGAATTCTCCCGGAATCACTCCAGAGGTAAACAAAACCCCGAATCGTATGACCAGTGCGCCTAACAAAACATAGCCAAGAATCACTTGAATTGTTAACAGTAAATGGCCCCAGAAGCTCTGGCAGTTAGCGTGCATATCGCCGAATCCAAGCGTGGTCATTGTAACAATAGAAAAGTAAATAGCGCGAAAAGGTACTAACCAACCTGGCACAGGCCCTTCATTACCTTCGAATAAATTACTGACAATACCAGGAGAATTCACGAGTGCACAAATATAATAGATGCCTGCAAAGATAAGCGCCAGCCCAAAGAAGGTAAATATTATTCTGCTGGTAGACAGGCCATAATCACTCATCCAGAAGAAGGCTTTAACCGGCCAGGCCAATCGCGGATGCTCTTTATACCAGTCTTCGCAATTCATCCGCCGCCGGTTGTACTGAAGCAGGTATTTCGTCTTTTCATCTATCCGGCAGCTATCCAGACCAACACCGCGAAAATCCGTCTTACGGTCAACACTACAGTTCCAGAATAAAGTTGAACCATCAACAACACTCGCTGTAAAGTCCGTCCCTTCTAGATAGGCACCTTCGAGGTTCGCTCCTTCTATGTGGCTATACTCCAGGCCCGCTCCTTCCAAATGCGCGCGACACAGTGACGCTCCTTCTAGATGGGCATGCATCAGATCCACCCCTTTCAGATTGGCGCAAATTAGATTCGCTTCTTCGAGGTGGATGTACCCGAGGCTCGCACTTTCCAGGTTGGCATCTAAGAGGATTGCTCCTTCTAGGTGGGCATCCACGAGTTGTGCTCCTTCGAGATGGACACAGTCGAGCTCCGCTCTTTCCAAATGGGCATCCGCAAGATTGGCTTGCTGCAAGTGGGCATGATCAAGGCTTGCTCCATGCAGGTGCACATAGTGGAGGTCCGCTCCTTCAAGCCAGATCTCTTCTTTGGGGTGTTTCAAACGCCAGCTGTTCCACTCAGCGCAGTCCTTTTTTTCAGAGCATTTTTTTAGCAGCTCCAGTTGCTTCGGGTCGCATCTGAGGTCTTTGCCCGGCTGGTCATTTTTCTTGTCTGAGTCATCCATCGCCACGAATTATGATTTATCGACAGTCATTTTTCAATAATTTTTGTTTTCCGGCTTGATAGGGTTCTTTCGGGCAAAGTAAGCCCTGTTTCGAATTACTTGTGGAGGATGTCATTGCGAGGCCTGAAAGGCCGTGGCAATCTCAATCACTCACAGAAACGAGATTGCTTCGCTTCGCTCGCAATGACAACCATCAATTGACTTGTAACATAGCATTAGCAGATTTACCAATATATCCGAATTCGATACAGAACTGGATGATGTCACGCGCCAAAGGCGCCGCATCGCTTGAGCCGTGCTGGCCACCCTCAACAACAACGGCTATCGCCAGCTTTCGATCCATACTATCCTCGGTAAAGCCTCCAAACCAGGCGCTGTCCGGCTCCTCTGTTGAGCCTGTTTTACCGTAAACCTTCACGTCCTGCTCCGCAAAGCCGCTGTAGGCGAAGGCCTCGTGGGCTGTGCCACCGGGTTCGTTAATTACGGCCTGCATACCATCATAGATTATCTTTAATGTCTGTGGTGAGATGCCGAGAGATGTTG
>Ga0315548_1003657_pt1 | contig 11411 bp, 10 predicted proteins | sample SalMarSW160110MG_2_FD_202540 | JGI IMG/M metagenome (GOLD analysis project Ga0315548, IMG submission 202540) | Salt marsh sediment microbial communities from the Plum Island Ecosystem LTER, Massachusetts, United States - Salt Marsh Sediment SW1601-110 ... | reverse complement strand
TCGCCTGTGGAGCGAAGCCGCAAACATTTGCCGGCCTGACCGGGCTCGGTGACCTTGTAACAACCTGCATCTCTCCGAAGGGAAGAAATCGCTCCTTCGGTGAAAGAATTGGCAAGGGACTTGACAGGAAGTGCGCACTTGCCGCAACACATTCTGTCGTCGAAGGTGTCACGACGTGCAAATCGGTAGTCGAGCTTGCTAAAAAATATAATGTTGAAATGCCGATTACGGAGGCTGTCAACCAGATTCTTTTTGAGAACAAAGACGTCCGCGAAGCCATCAGGGACTTAATGACGAGAAAGCTTAAAAGTGAATAGCTTTTGTCACCGCCGGGCGGGTCTTCAACGGCTGGGGCGACATTGTAAAACAGCCTTTTTGTAGTTGAATCGGGGGTTTTTGGCGGGATATTGCCAATGACCAATAAAATCTCTTTTTAAGGATTTTTTTGGGTGCTTCTTTTATCAGACTCTATTTGAGCTCGCACTGTTAAAAGTTTATTTTTACTCACTCTTTTTTACGCTCTGTTGGAAAAATTATATAAAAAAGAAAAGCAGACGAGCCGGTTAAGAAGTCTCGCTATTGGTTTTCTCTGCCGGACGGGCTATCTGCTTTTTCTTTAATAGATAACTGAACGTCCATCTTTTATCGGTCTTTCTGTTCAGCGGCTGAAATTTTTTGCATATTTGTAAGAATTATTTTTCACCTTTGGCGGCAGGGACAATTTTTTTTTCATATATTTTATGTTGGAGCATTGCAGACAGGCTCAAAGATAAGCTTTTGAGCTTCTAATATAGGCCTGTTTTTGGACGATTATGTATAGGGTAAACATAATTGTCCGCGAGCTGTTACACCCGCTCGTCTGAGACGTGTGCGCTTTTGGACGGCATATATGTTTAGTTTTTTGAAAAATAATACTTATCCTGTCGGCATCGATATCAGAAATGATGCTGTCAGGGTCGCTCAGCTTAAAGAAGAGCGTGGCGGTCTTGTGCTCATCTCTGCCGCCGGTGAAGAGTGTCCATCACATATTCAGCCGGGCAGCAGCGATTGGCAGAAATGGGTCATCGAAACATTGCAGCTGCTTGCTTCGAAACATAAATTCCTCAACAATGATATCATTGCTTCTATACCGGCCAGCGACGTTTTTATCGACCATGTTAAAATGCCTAAAAGCGAGGGCAAGAATTTAGATGATGCCATCCTTTCAAAAGTAAAACAAAAATTGCCGTTTTCACCCGACCAGGCATTGGTTAAATACATAACTGGCGAAGATGATAACTTCGTCGTCATTGCTACTGAAAGAGAAAAGATAAACAGGCATCTGGCTATATATGAAAAGGCCAACCTTAGAATAAAGACATTAGGCGTCTGGCCTCTTGCTCTTACAAACAGTTACAGCCGTTTTTTTGGACGACGTCAGTCGGACCTGAAGTCCATCGTTATGCTGATTGACCTCGACAGTAATTTAACAAATATTGTTATTTGCAGACACAAGAATCTGCTGTTCGCCCGCTCAGTTCGCATAGGTATAAAACAGCTGAAAAAGAGTGAGGATTACTCGAGGCTGGTTCTCGAAATCGAAGCGTGCAGAAAACATTTCAGCTCTATGTACAAAAAAGCGGTGATAGACAGAGTTGTTTTCATTTCGGGTTCGGCTGTCGAGAGGGATGTATGCCAGAAGATAGCAAAAAAGATTCATATCGCCGCTCACATCGGCGATTGTTTGTCTGCTGTTACGGTGATGAACAACGGGCAGATGGACATCGACAGGAGGAATTGTCAGATAAACTGGGCTACGGCCTTTGGCCTTAGCCTTTCTTAAGAAATGAGGCTGAATTATGATTAATATAAATTTTGTTCCTGAAGATTACGTTCGGAACAACGAGTCAAAAAGAATGAATTTGATTTATATTTTTCTTTTTGTTGTTGTGATGGTGGCTCTTTCGGGTTCCTTTTTTACCATCAAATACCGCAAGAAGATACTCAACGACAGGGAAAAAGTCGTGGACAACGAGCTGGCTCAGAGAAAGGAAGAGATGAAAAAGGTTCAGCAGCTTCAGGACAGGAGAAATCAGATGTGGGGCAGGGCTCTTATAACCGCTGAGCTGATTGAGCCGGTCTCAAGGAGTCTTTTGCTTGCGTCTCTGACAAATAATCTGCCGAACGGCGTATCTCTTCTGAAGCTAAACCTTATCCAGAAGGAATCCAAGGGCCCGTCACGAGTCGGAGGCTCAACTGCTGCAACAAAATATCAGTCTCTCAAGGACTCAGTTGCAAAAGCTTCTGACGAGACTCAGTCCCTTGAAAGAGGATTGCAAACACATATAGATATCGAGGGTATCGCACCGAGTGACCTCGAAGTTGCTTCTTATATCGAGAGGCTCGGAGACTCGATGCTCATTAATAATGTTGCTCTTGTCGAATCAAGGGAATTTGAGACTAAAAACTCGAAATCAAAAAGCTCCAATAAGTTCAGGCATTTCAAGCTCACAGCTATGCTGAACAATAATGTCGAACTTACGAGCGAAGATATAAAATTATTCTCTGCCTCTGATAGTGGTGTTTGATGTTCAGTTTTGAGGATATTCAGTGAAGGGATAAGTTATGTCAAGCGGTTTAAGAAAATTACTCTTTTTCCTGATAGTCGTAGGGATTACTTATCTTGCTTATCAGTATATGATTAAGCCGGCAAATGAAGCTCTCTCGGAACAGAAGTCTCGCCTTGAGGCGAAAGCTGCAAGGCTTGCCGAATTCGAACAGGCCGTCGCTGCCGCAAAAGACCTTAACGAGCAGCTCCAGATGCTTCAGCAGGCCGTTGAATTCTTCGAGAGCAGAATCCCGCCGACAAGCCAGATACATAAAGTCCTCGAGCAGGTAACAGTCATCGCTCAGAAGGAGGGTCTTGAACCAAAAACCATTCGTACTCTCGCCAAGAAAGATAACAGCGGTTATGTCGAGCAGCCATTGCAAATGCAGCTCGTCGGCAATTTCAATTCATTTTACTCATTTTTGCTTGAGCTCGAGAGGCTGCCGAGGATTATGAAAATCAGAAAACTTGAGCTGAAAAAGGAAAAGGCCGGCGAAGGCTACGTCACCGCCGATTTTATTGTCAGTATCTTTTTCCAGCCGGCAATTTAGTCGTATGTATCCTTTAAGAGGAATGCAGAAAGTAAATTTTTGGAGTTGTGATTATGTTGGATTTCTTACATGACCAGCAGGATGACGATTTGAAGAGCCCAAAGTCCAAAGACACTGTCGAAAAATCTGCTCCGGGAGATGATAAAGAGCAAAAGCAGAATGAATATTTCACTGTCAAAACCGAAGGCAAAAAGCTTCACAAAAGCACGATTTTGCTTGCCGTTCTTTTGGGAGCAGGGCTGCTGTTGCTGTTGTTTATGATAAAAAAAGGAACTCCGCAGATAACTGAAGCAGCGGTGCCGGACGCCGAGCAGGCCAAAATTGACGTTCTTGTTGCTCGCCTCGGCGGCGTCGGTTACAGGACGGAAATGTCGACCAAGATGGATAAAATAATAAAAAAGTTCTATGAATTCAGCAACACCCCTCAGGTTCCTGAAAGCCAGCTTATCAAAAATCCCTTTAAATTCGATAAGTTCTGGCACGGCTGGGACCAGGGTGACGAGGACCTGCACTCCTTACTTGGCAGTTACAGCGCCGATAATCTGCAGTTGTTAAGCATAATGAGCACTGGAAACGAAGATGCAGAATGGTGTTGTATGATTGATGATAAAATTCTTTACGAAGGTGATTCTATAAAAGGCTTTAAGGTGTGTGAAATCACCGAAAATTACGTCAAACTCAAATCAAACGAAACTGAACTGGTACTTAGATTGGTTAATTATTAACAACATCTCTGTTATGAAAAAGAAACGGATAAATGAAGCTGTCTTTTGGAAAAAAAATACAAAGACAAAAAAGCACCGAATCGCCCGCAGTCGATGAGTATGACTCTATTCCGGGGCTTAGTGAGCTGTATTTCCCTGATGATTCTGGGGAGCAGAGTACACCGTCGGTGGTAAATGATATCATCGATGCCCTGCTTAATATTGGAGCTATAACTGCCCAGCAGCACAAGGATATAAGGCAGACCGTCAGCCGAGATGCGAGCGCCGCAGCTCAAAATCCGGAAAACGTGCTCTTGAAAATGGGCCTTGTCACCGCTGAAGATATCTTAAAAGCAAAGGCCTCTATGTATGGAATGGAATTCCAGCGAATCAATCCGGAAAAGGTTAACAAGCTCGCCTTTGAAAAGCTCGACCCCGATTTCATCAGAAACAATAATGTTGTCCCTGTCGACATCGAGCAGGACTGCCTGCTTATCGCCACCTCTGAGCCGGCTAACGTCTTTGTCCTCGAGGACGTAAAAAGACAGACAAAGATGGACATCAAAACCATTGTCTGCACTCCGGAAGATATCGAGAACATCTGCAGCTCTTTCAGCGAGGCCGGAAGGGTCGATTACAACGTCGATGAACTCATCAGCGATATGGGAGAGGTCGAGCTGGTGCGGGAAGAGGAAGACCAGTTTGAGGACCTCGAAAGGATGGCAGGCCAATCTCCCGTTATTAAATTCGTTAATTATCTTATCAGCAACGCCATCCATGACGGCGCAAGTGACATACATATCGAGCCAAAGCCGAAATTCACTAAAATCCGCTACCGTATAGATGGTGTCCTCTTCGAGACAATGCAGTCTCCTCTTCAGATGCATCCCGCTATAGTATCCCGTATAAAAATTATGTCAAATCTTGACATATCTGAGAGAAGACTTCCCCAGGACGGTAAAATCTCTGTCATCATCGGTGGGGCAAATGTAGACCTGCGGGTCTCTGTCCTGCCGACGAGTATGGGCGAGAAAGTTGTTATACGTATCCTCGAAAGCAAGTCTATTATGAGAGGCCTCGAACAGTTGGGTATGGAGCCTGACGCAATGGAGACCTTCAAAAAACAGATTACTATGCCTCACGGAATCTTTCTTGTCACAGGCCCGACGGGCTCCGGTAAAAGTACAACTCTGTACTCGGCGATGAGTCAGATGGATGGAAACAGCCTTAATATCTCGACTGTAGAGGACCCCGTCGAATACAAGCTTGATTTCTGCAATCAGGTCCAGACTCGCGAAAAAATCGGCCTGACCTTCGCTTCCGCACTAAGAAGCCTGCTTAGACAGGACCCTGATATCATTATGGTCGGTGAAATCCGGGACAACGAGACCGCAAGAATCGCAGTTCAGGCAGCTTTGACGGGCCATCTCGTCCTTTCTACTCTGCATACCAATGATGCCCCGAGCAGCATTACGAGATTGGTGGATATCGGCATTGAGCCGTACTTGATTTCCGCCTCCTTGAACGGCGTTCTTGCTCAAAGACTCGTCAGGAAAATTTGTCCGCATTGCAAGCAGCCTTTCGAGGTCCCTGAGAAGATGAAATCTTATATCCAGCAAGCGGGAATCGAGCCGCAGCAGCTCATGCACGGTGTGGGTTGTGATAAATGCAGGGGTTCGGGCTACATCGGACGTATCGGCATCTATGAAATGCTCGTCATCGATGAAAACTACAGAAGCATCATAAATGAAGACCATTCTGTAAACGGAATGCGCCGTGCCTTTTGTAAAAACAACGGCGTTACTCTTTTTGACGACGGCATTAACAAAGTGAAAAAAGGAATAACAACTATGGAAGAAGTCCTGCGTGTTACCGAAATGTATGGAAAAAGTAAAGACGAAGTATTCGTGGAAAATATATCATAGAAATGAAGAAAGTTAAATCGGCAGAGATAGAAGGAGTGAGATTATGAATATTAAAGATATTTTAGCAAAGGCTATTGAGCAGGGCGCAAGTGATGTCCATATCAACGTCGGTATGCAGCCGATGCTGCGCCGGAATACAGAGTTGTTTGAGATGGACTTCGACTGCGTAACTGATGAGGACGCAAAAAAAATGGTAATCGATATGGTTGGGCCGGATAGATTCGAAGACCTTGAGCAAAGAAGAGACCTCGATTTCTCAACCTTTCTCGATGACGGACACCGTTTCAGGGTCAATGCGCATTACCAGTGCGATACTATCGCCATCGCCTTCAGGATTATTCCCAACCAGGTTCCGCTCATCGAAGATTTGAACCTGCCTCCGATTGTCTCTGAGCTTGTCGACCTGCCGAGAGGCCTTGTACTTGTAACCGGCCATACCGGCTCGGGAAAAAGCACCTCACTCGCTTCTATGGTTGGTGCCATAAATACAAAGTACAGAAAAAGGGTAATCACTCTCGAAGACCCGATCGAGTATCTGTTGGAAAACAAAATGTGTATGATAGAGCAGCGTGAAATCGGCTCAGACTGCCTCGAATTCGCTTCGGGATTGAAACACGTTCTCAGGCAGGACCCTGACATTATTATGGTCGGCGAGATGCGGGACCTCGAGACTACGAGCTCGACAATCACTGCCGCCGAAACGGGTCATCTCGTCTTCAGCACCCTGCACACCGTCAACGCCTCTCAGACCATTGAGCGTATCGTGGATATTTACCCAGCCACGCAGCAGAACCAGATTCGTACTATGCTCGCAAATACTCTGCAGGCTGTTATCTCGCAGACGCTGTTTAGAAGAATCGATGAGCCGGGTATGGTTCCGGGTGCCGAGATTCTCCTTTGCACCTCTGCCGTAAGAAACTGTATCCGCGAAAACCGTATTTACGAAATTCCGAATGTCATTGAAACCTCGCGAAGAATCGGTATGCAGTCTATGGATTACAGTATAGCTACCCTTTTCTTCAAGGGCTACCTGGATAAAGAAGAAGCCATCGCGAGGTCAACAAATCCTGTGAAGATGAACAAGGTGCTTACTGAGGGCTCGGAAGGTATTGAAGGTATTGGAAGTACTAAAAAAAAGGCTTTGGCAAAATCTTAGCGCGATAGTGAACCCTAATTGACGCCTTGAACTTTTTATGGGAGATAGGGTTATGGAAACTGTGATAAACAAATTACGCCGGTTCAAGTTCGAGTTGGGCCCGAGCAGAAAAGATATCCTCAACTTTACAAATCAGCTGTCCGTTATGGTCCGGGCGGGTATCAGCATTCAGGAGTCCCTCGAATCAATTGCAGCGCAGGAAAAGAACCGGAAATTCGCCGGTATTGTAAACGACCTGAAAAAAAGAATTGAAGGTGGTGACAGTTTTTCGCAGGCCCTGGCGGCTCACCCGGAGGTTTTCAGCAACCTGTACATCAATATGGTAGCCGCCGCTGAAATCTCCGGCTCTTTAAGTCAAATGTTGGAAAAGCTTGCTGGATATCTCGACCAGGAAAATGAGACCCGCTCGCAGATCAAAGGTGCTATGATTTACCCCATTATCATTGCAGTTATGGCTGTCGTCGTCACCATCTTCCTGCTCTGTTTTGTCCTGCCGAGGTTCATCGATATCTTTGCCGGAAACGAGCACCTGCTGCCCGCTCCAACCAAGTTTCTTATGGCGAGCAGCGCTTTACTCAGAAATTTCTGGTACCTTCTGATTCCGGCCTTGATAGGCCTCTGCGTCGCCTTTTTCTACTTGATTAATACGCATAAGGGACGGCTCTGGTGGGACAAAACAAAGCTCATATTGCCTATCATAAAGACCCTCTGCAGAAGTCTGTATATTACAAGGTCGCTGCATACTATGGGAGTCCTGACAAACGCAGGTGTCCCGATCCTCGATACTATCTCAATTACCGCTCATATTTCCGGAAACTCTATTTATAAAAATATGTGGCTCGGCGTGCAGAACGAGGTCAAGCAGGGCAAAAAAATCGCAACAAGCTTGAACAAATATCATTTAATGCCGCCTAACGTCGTCCAGATGATAAGAAGCGGCGAAGACTCCGGTACTATGAGTGAGGTGCTCAGGAACATTGCCGATTTTTATGCAAGGGAGCTCAGAACCGTTATCAAAGCTGTTACTTCTATGATTGAGCCCATTATGATTGTTATTATGGGTTTGCTGGTCGGATTTATCGCGATGAGTATCATTTTACCGATTTTCAAAATGTCGGCCCTCGTTACACAATAATTCTTTTTTGATGGGGATTATATATGAAAGGTACAGGTTTCACTCTTGTTGAAGTTCTGGTCGCCATATTCCTGGTCGGCCTTGCCGTCACCGCTCTGCTCGTAACAAACAAAGCACTGACACAATCAAATAGTGCAGGACTCGAAATCTCGACAGCGGAATTTCTCATTGAGCAGATAAAAGAGCTTACCGCGCTTTTGCCTGTTGACGACCTCGATGATTTCGCCAGCGCCTCCCCTTTCTCTCCACCCATCAATGCCAACAGTCAACCGTTAACTAACTTCTCTGCTTATCGCCAGCAGGTTACTGTTCAAAAAGTGTATGCCTCGAATTTCTCGCTGCCTGTCCTTGATGGTTCTGACAGCCCTGTCGTCAGGGTAACCGTAAAGGTCTACCTCAACTCAAAACTTATCGGTGAACAAAGCTGGATTCGCACAAGGTACTAAAAAATGAAAAATATAAAATACAATAAGACAATTTATAAATGCAAACGTCTCGCGGGCTTCACATTCGTTGAGATTTTGGTTTCTTTGCTGGTTACCGCTATGCTCATTACCGCTGTTGCTGTTGCCTTTAACGCCTCAGTCAAGAACTACACTACGAACAAGGACATTTTCAATGCCGTCAACAAGGCTCGCCAGGCCCTGACAATGATTACAACGCAGCTTCGAACCGCAAAGGCTGTCGATACCGACTCGCCTTCGAATGAGTGCACATTCAAATCTGCCGACGATGAAGACATCGCCTATCAGTTCAACCCTTCACAGAACAAGCTGTATATGACAAACTCTAGCGGCACTTATCTGCTTTGTGATAATGTTACCGGTATGACTTTTACGAAAAACACCGGCATGTGTGATTCTTACATCTGCGTAAAGAGCGTCCAGATTTCTATGACCGTTGCTTCAGGCGATGTCCAGAAAACGTTCTCAGCCGCTGTCGTTATCCGCAAAAACCTGCAGTAGTTTCTACGGAACGCTTGTTTTTTCCCCCGACGCTCCCCGTCCAATACCAAATATGCAAATCGATACACTCGTTCTTTATCTATTTATTGACTTAAAGCCGCGAAGGTAATAAAATTCCCGTTTCGGCTTGAAGATTAAGTACGAAACAGTAATTTAGCGAAAGGGCGCTATGGCTGCTATAAACGAAAATTTCCTGAAGCTGCAGGCCGGCTACCTCTTCCCTGAAATCGCAAGAAGGATTAAGGCCTTCAAAGACAAAAATCCAAAAGCAGACGTAATCAGTATGGGTATCGGCGATGTTACTCAGCCGCTGGCGCCTGCTGTCATTGATGCTATGCACAGGGCCGTTGACGAAATGGCAGGAGCCCAAACACTGAAAGGTTACGGCCCCGACCACGGTTATGATTTTCTCATCGACGCCGTTATCAAAAACGATTTTAACAAAAGAGCTGTTGAAATTGACAAAGATGAAATCTTTATCAGCGACGGCGCAAAGTGCGACACCGGTAATATGCAGGAAATCTTCGACACACATAGTACTGTTGCCGTCACCGACCCCGTCTATCCCGTTTACGTTGACGCAAATGTGATGGCCGGAAGAACCGGCTCCGCAGACGATAAAGGCCGGTATGAAAAAATCGTTTATATGCCCTGCACAGCCGAGAACGGCTTCATTCCTGCTCTGCCCGACCAGAAGGTCGATTTAATCTACCTGTGCTTTCCCAACAATCCAACAGGAGCCGTCGCAACAAAAGAGCAGCTCAAAGAGTGGTTTGACTACGCAAAAGAAAACAAGGCGGTTATCTTTTTTGACGCTGCTTACGAGGCCTATATTTCCGATGCTGCTATCCCGCACTCGATTTATGAAATTGAGGGTGCAAAAGAGGTCGCTATCGAATTTCGAAGCTTCTCGAAGACAGCGGGCTTTACCGGCGTAAGGTGTGCATTTACCGTCGTTCCGAAACAGTTGAAGGCTTATACGAAAGACGGCAGGGCGGTTGACGTAAATCCGGTCTGGCACAGAAGGCACGCAACGAAATTCAACGGTGCATCTTACATCTCGCAGGCTGCCGCCGCTGCTGTTTATACCGAGCAGGGAAAAAGGCAGACGAAAAAAATAATTGACTTATATATGAAAAATGCAGAGCTAATCAGAGGCTCCCTTACGAAGCTCGGCTACGAAGTTTATGGTGGTATAAACGCTCCGTATATCTGGCTGAAGACGCCAAACGATATCGGCTCGTGGCAGTTTTTTGATTATCTGTTGAATCAGGCCCATGTCGTCAGTACGCCCGGCGCGGGCTTCGGGCCTTCGGGCGAGGGGTATTTAAGGCTTACTGCCTTTGCTCAGCCGGAAAATGTCAAAGAAGCGATGAAACGCTTTGCAAAGGTGAAAATATAAAAATGACTGACGCAAAAATAGTATATGTAGGCCTGGGAAGCAATCTCGGTGACAGAAAGCAAAATATCGATAAAGCCCTCGAAATACTGGCTCAGACCGATAATATCGAGCTCATTCGTACATCCGAACCGATTGAGACCGCTGCTCTTGCCGGCGACGACCAGCCGAACTACCTCAACACCGTCTCTGAAATAAAGACTTCACTTTCTGCTCAGCAGCTTCACTCAAAGACTTTAGCAATCGAAGCCGGTCTCGGCCGGACAAGAAACGTAAAATGGTCGCCGAGAACCATCGATTTGGACATCCTGTTTTTCGGTGACGAAATAATCAATCAGCCTAATCTTACAATCCCTCATCCTCAGCTGCATCTGCGCTCATTTGTCCTGGGCGGACTGAATGAATTGAGTCCGGCACTTGAGCATCCGGTTATGAAGGTCTCTGTACAAGAGCTTCTAAGCAGGCTTAACGGCTGTGATTTTGTCCCGGACCCCGCTTGCCCTAAGCTAATCAGTATAGCCGGTGTCATCGGCGTTGGAAAGACAACGCTCGCACAAAGACTCGCATCTTTAATTGATGGTATGCTTCTGCTCGAGCCTTACGACAAAAATCCATTTATGCCCGAGGTCTATGCCGGCAAAACTGATTTGGCACTTGATTCCCAGCTTTTCTTTCTCACTCACAGGCTCGAACAATTGGCCCCCGATGTCTTGCAGAACCAAAAAACTTACGTCACCGACTATATCTTCGACAAGGAGCTTATCTATGCTAACCGTCAGTTGAACCAAACCCAGCTCGAGCTCTATTACGGAATTTACAATTCTTTGTCCTCGAAGGTTACTGCACCTGTGCTTGTCATTTATCTGACGGATACAGTACAAAATTGCCTCGACCGCATCCACAGCCGCAACCGTCGCTATGAGCAGGCTATTGAGCTTACTTTCCTTGATGCGCTTAACAGCGATTACCAGCGGCTCTTCTCGCAATGG
>Ga0315548_1003646_pt1 | contig 11445 bp, 8 predicted proteins | sample SalMarSW160110MG_2_FD_202540 | JGI IMG/M metagenome (GOLD analysis project Ga0315548, IMG submission 202540) | Salt marsh sediment microbial communities from the Plum Island Ecosystem LTER, Massachusetts, United States - Salt Marsh Sediment SW1601-110 ... | reverse complement strand
TATCAGTCATACTCAGTCACATGTCGCTTATCGTATATCCTACATACCCTATCTTCCATACTCCATACTCCATACTCCATACTCCATGCTCTCTGCTCTCTGCTCTCTGCTCTCTGCTCTCTGCTCTTCGCTGTCCGCTCCATTGTGCATGCTCTTTCATGTAAAAGAGCGACAGAGCGAAGAACGGGGGGAAGCAGGATCAGATCAACTCAAGGAACGTATCTCGCAGGCAACAATCACAATCTGATGGTCTGTGCACTCGCTTGTCCCGGTCAATGCAGAACGAGGAACTAAACAAAACGGTTATGCGCAACCAATTCCGGATTGTGATGCAATTCTATTGGTAATGCTAACTGTGAACACTGAAACTGGATACCGGCTTACTTACTCAGTTTCTGGAACCATGTATTGGAACATGGAATTGGAAGTGCGGAGTTACAGATTACAACTTATGAGCTACGAGTTCCAAGTTCCAGGTTCCAAGTTCCAAGTGTAAGTTAGAAGCTACAACGAAGCTGCAACTCAGAAGTTAGCACTTCCACCCTGGAACTGGAACCATAGGACTAGCGCGAAGCTAATCCAAAACCAGCTCGTCTGCGGCACCGTTAATCCATGAGGCATGTGAGCTTCATGAGCCGAATAGGCTGCGCTGAAATACTAAATAGTGGAAACTGAAGTGGAGACAAGGTGCAGCACTTTGGAGCACTCAAGCGGAAACCGAACTAGAGGAAAAGTGGAGCCAAGTGGAAACTTGAGCGGAAACTGAAGTGTACTAAGGTGGAACATGCTCTGGACTAAAGTGGAAATTGAAGTGGAACTAGGAAGCAAATTTTGAAGACACGATCTGATTGATTATCAAGTCACAAAACGATGCATTGTTAACGTCGCTTTTTTAACTGTATAAGAGCAAAAACTATTGCAGAGGAAACAAAATACCAGAAGATTAAATCTACTACCAGCCCCAGCCATAAAATAGAATATTGGGGATAATAAACGAAATCCCCACTCGACATGCGAAAGTAAGAAATTGGAAATCCATAGGCTTCGCATATAAACACTCCTCCAGGTGAACAGTCGACCTTATAGAAATATGTAAGACCTAGAAGAATTAGAGTGATTAGGATTTTTCTCCAATCTGGTTTTAGAAATTGCTTAACTGATTGTTTCATTACTTTGCTCTGCTAGAAATCGCCTCATCGCCATTGGATAGCCACTGACTATGATCAGAATATCCTCGGCGTCCCTATTTTATGCTTACAGTTTTTTGACGGCAAGCCATAGGAGTAAGTTTGGCAAGTGAACAATACGATGGTTTATACAGTCGCTTTTAAGCGCTAAGTAATAAATTCAATTTCGCCTTTGGTAATCTGGCTCAGAAAACGCCGAAAGGCAAATAGTTGAGATTCAAAGCATTCCTGAAATGGCTTAGCAATTGCCCAACCACCCCACGGGGTTCGAGGAAGTTAAGCGAACAATTTGGCTTTTTGTGTGATAAGCACCTAGAGTTCAATATACCATTTTCTAAACCTTGTTTTTTGTGAGCAGTCTAAATTTGCGATGCGCCTGTTTACTGACGGGTGTCCATAGAAGTCACGCGTAAAATCCATCTTCCTCAACGTAGCTATTGCTTTGAGGGAGGAGGCAACTGCTCCCTGCTTCACACATTGGTCGGCCATTAAATCGGCTTCGTATTCGCACGGCCATGATATGAATCGCATAGCTATGCCCATCAAACCGATTAAGATTATTGACAAAGCTGTGCACGCGAAAGGGGAAGAGGCTAACGGGCCGAAGCCATATAGGATTCCCCCAAACAACACGCCTGACACAAATACTACTCCAAAAAGCAAACGCCATTTTTCAAGGTATGATTCCGCTTAATATGTGCGAGTTCGTGGGCAAATACTCCCTTTATCGAAACGCTATCAAGACTATCTAATACAGGCTGACCTATTTCTATCGTGGTGCCATTGGCGTAGGCGTTGCGCAAATTGGTAAAAACCTTCACCTTAATATACTTTTCAATACCCATTGATTGGCAGAATTGCTTCCATCGTGGTATGACAGTATCGGGGTCTTCTACGCATCTAGGTTTTCCCTTTCTCACGTGTTCCCACACGAAGCAGAATGAGGATGGCCCCACTGCCGCCAGAGTTAATAGCCCTGCGGCTATAAGACATATAATTCTAAGATTTCCTCTATCCGAAAGACTGGAGATGACAGCGAATGCGATTGCTATTGACAAAAGAGAAACATTAATCCTTAGCGGGGAACCATTAAGAATTGTCTTACATCTCATTTCTATAATTATACTGCATTACTAAATACGTCTGACCATACAGTATGTGCGTCAGAATCGTAGAATAGCGCCGTCCTGTCACAAAATGACGGTTTGTTATGTTTATGGCGAAAGCCAATTCCCTTCTCAAAAGTTGCTCAATCCTCTGATAAAGCCTCAAATTATCCTCAAACTTCACTGAACTAGCAAGTGGTATAATGGGATCAGGGTGTATGCTTTGGCTGGCTGGTAGCCCGGCCAACGGATTTGGAGAGGCATTCCATGCAAAAGGGCACAATAAAACGGCTAATTGCAGACCGTGGTTTTGGGTTCATCAAGACAGAGCGGGAAGAAGAGCTCTTCTTTGGCCGCAACCAGCTTCAAGGGGTGGACTATGGTTCCCTTAGAGAAGGGCAAAAAGTAGAATTTGAGGTTACACGGGACCCCAACGGTCGCCCCCACGCAATCAGGGTGAGGCTTGCTCAGCCTAAAGGCGAATAGCAGCAAGTCCAGCCAGCGGATTTGCGCTAAGGCGCTAGTTTATATGTCATCCAACCCCATTAGCTATCCTGGTTCCGCTGGACCTCATCAACCTTTTGACCTTTGATTAGGCGGGCCCAAGTTAGTGCCTCATCTAGGTGAGCTCGAAGCACATCAAAGCTGAAGCACCTCTTCCCTACCATAATATTGTGGTCAGTGATACGTGATAACCTCTCAGGACACGTAAGGACTGCTATTATCTCGCGGGCCGCTCGCGTCAGCACTTCCACGGGAATTTGAACAAGCCCCATGTAGTCTCTCTCTGGGAGCAGTATGTCTCCAAGAGACACGACCTTAACGCCCCTCGGGGCAATATCCTCCTTGAAAACGGGATACTCGAAGACTGCCACGGGCAGCCCAGAGGCGAATGCCTCGAGAAGTTGGTTTCCAAATCCTTCCCATCCTGTGGGGTAAAGGACGAAGTCGGCTATAGCATAGAAATCGGGATACAGAGCATAAAGCCCTTCATCTTCGGAACGATATGGGCGAACATCACCACCTATATATTTCCAGACAATTTTCAATGTGTCGAATAGATCAAACACCTTCTTTTGGTAGTCAATGAAGGCCCGCTCTGGTCGACCTGCGAGAACCAGCACTACTCGATTAAGGTCAGAAAATACCTCGCCGGTGTACAGCCTCTTCCCGACCATCTCCGGACGAAACCTTTGTAAAACCTCGGTTAGGTGCCCTGCCAATTCAGTCTGCTTGTTGGGCACAATGCGGGCCCCGACAAAGAGAACAATATCATTTGGCTTGATACCGTATTTCCCACGAAGAGTGGCTCGTATTCTGGCTTGCTCTGCCGTGTCAAGTTTTTGATTGAAATCCATCGTATCATGGATCACTTCGGCTTGGATGCCTTTATTCTTAAGAGCCATCTGATTGTGAGAGTTGATCGTCCAATGTCTAAGATTAGGTAACACTGGAGGAAAGTATTCCTCAAGAATTGATTTAGCGAAATCGCATGTCGGGGTGAATTTGTAGGCGCCTTCGCTTAGAACGTCATGGTGGATCGCAGCACAAGGCAACCGGGTCTCTCTGAGCAGGTCGGTTAAAGCTACAGTCGCGACGGGATGCACAGGAAGAGATAACATGTTGTGGACAAATAGTATGTCTGGCTTGAAATCCGTAATCACCTTGCCCAATTCCTGCCTCAGCTCCAGTAAGGAGGCATCAAATGCGCTTTTCAACTCTGCCTCGCTAGCAAAGTCCACCAGCCCAGGTCCGAATAAATTCCGCATCATCAGCATCACTTCTTCAGAGTCAAACTCCAATGCCGGTATCGCGAAGTCTGCCCAATCGTATGCTGAGCAAATCGCTACCTTATGGCCCATACTTTCGAGGGAGGCTTGGCGTTTGGCTATCTCCAGCGAAACACCATCAGTGCCCGCCGAGTCGAGAGGATCCACATTTACCCGTTGTTTTTGCAGTCCCCCGGCGGGAGCAGAGCGAAAATGAACAATAAGCACTTCCATTGTGCCGTCTCCTTTGGCTAGCTTCCTATCAGCCTCATTTTCAGTATAAACGTTCTGGCTTGTTAAGGGAAGCGTAGTTGCTGGTACGAAAGAGAGTAACAATGGCCACCAGAAACAATATTGTATAGGCGATGGCATAACTGCTAACATTTCAATTACGTTAGTGGCATTACCAGATACATCGCCATTGAGACAAGGAGTAGACTTGAAAGAGACTGAAAAGAGCACCTCATTAGCTGAGAAAGCCTATGCGGAATCCCTTAGTAAACCCCTCGAGATAGCCGAGAGGATAGGAAATGCAAACATTGTGGTGGGCATCCCCTTCCAAAACGAAGTCGATACAATTGGGCACGTATACAAAACCGTGGCAAAGGGGCTTTCAGAATTCTTCCCTGACAAGAAATGCGTTATTGTGTGCGTTGGCGCGCCGGAAGGGAAGGACGCTTTGGACGTTATTCAGGAAGTACCTCTGGGACATGCAGTAGAGATGATAGCCTTCCTCATGAAGAATGAAAATGCGAGGGACAAAGCTTCGACTCTTAAGGCAATAGTAGAGATAGCGAACAGGCTTAACGCCGATTTAGCTTTATTTGAGCCCGACCTTGATAGCAGAAATGTGAAAACTGAAATTGAAGGCTTGGCTCCGGAATGGGTAAGTCGTCTCATCATTCCGATAGAGAAAGAAGGTGTAGACCTCGTTATACCCAGGTTCGATAGTCACTACCTTGATAATACAGTCTCCAATCACCTCGTGAGTCCTTTGCTCGCTTCCATCTTTAATCTGAAAGCAGGGGGACTTCCAGGCAAAATACTTGGTATCTCAAGCAAGCTCCTCAGAATCTATTTGGCTGATCTCAACATCTGGAGTGATGAAGTTGGTGAGTATGGCATGGATAGCCAGCTCATCACGACGGCCATCATCAACGAAGCGAGGATTTGCGAAACCAGCCTTGGTGTGAAGATTCGTAGAGTCTACCCAGACAAAGAAAGTGTGTGGAGGCAGCAAACCAAAGTAATCTTTGAGCAGATTGCAGCCAGCAAAGACTGGTGGCAGCAAAGAGGAGACATAATCTACCCCCTAGCTATCTTTGGAGACAGAAAGTTCCACTGCCCGGAAGAAGTGGCACCAGACCCCCTTGCAATAGAGCGATACAGACAAGGTTTCATCGAGTTCCAGGGCTTATATGAAGAGATCCTCTCCAGAGAAGCTTCAATAGAACTACGGAGGCTAGCAGGGACTGACCAAAAGGCTTTCAGGTTTCCTGCACACCTCTGGGCCGAGATTGTTAATGACTTTTTACTCGTTTACTGTCTAGAACAGGAATTCGCCAAGGACGCTGTCTTGAATGCTTTCATCCCCATTTGTTATGCAAGGGAGGCTGGGTTTGCTCAGGAGCTTGAGGTGTTCAAGCAACGGTCAGAGGCTGCTATCCTCGACCTGGCAGAGCATCTCACGACTCTTGTGGCAGAGCGGGAGATTCAGCAGCAGATCGAGGAATTCATCAAACAGAAGCCCGGCTTCTTGGCGGCATGGAGGGACAAAGAAGATGCTCTCAAGCCACTTCTGCCTATGGTGACTTACCGCGAGTTCATACCCGGAGTTCCCTTAATACTGCCTAAGGAGCTTACCTCGCCTACCGAAGAGATTATAAGCACTGATAGCATCTATAATGATATTCTTCAAAGGCACTACAAGGAATTTAGGGAGTTCTATCATGAACAGCTCAAGATCCCTCACGAGCCGAATTCCACCGATATCGCCGAAAACATAGAAAAGCTTATGCTCCAGGTGGAGCATAATATGAATGAACTCCTTTTGAGTGGGGATCTTTCAACCTTAGATGGAACCAAGAAGGTTGCTGAGGCCATATTGCAGAACTTTCCTCATTCGGAAACCTTCACTCTAAAACCTGAGGTGGCCTCTTGGATTTTGCAGCGAAATTCGCCCTCCAACTTGCTTATCAAATTCGGTGCGGCCAATCTGGCCGAGCTTGAACAACACTACGGGCCAAAGGATATCTTGGCTTTGTCTAGCCTGTTGGAGGAGACAGAACATACGGAGATATTGTGGGAATGGATAGCCGGAAATGCACGGCCCGAGCACTTTGCCCGCCTGCCTTTGGAGCCACTGGTAGTGAGCTATGAGGATTTCTCCATGCTTGCACTTCCCAAGGAGCCTTCGACCTTAAGCAAGCTCGCAGGAAGGCTTCTCATCAGCAATTTGCGCCGGGGAGCAGGTGGTGAATTTCCCAAGCTGCGCTATTTCCTAATGATGGTCAAGAATATTGTGGAAGCTGAAAGATTTGGGAAAATATGGGAGCAGTTTGCACGGGAGAGAAAGGAATTCGGGACCAGGGTAGTAAACTCGCTGAAGGGCCATTGGGGAAGAGATCCACTATCTGCCCACAACATGTTTGAAAGCAAGATCCAGGGGATATTGGTCGAGCGGGTGAGAAAGATGATCCGGGATTTGGAGACAAAGGAAGATCCCTCATTGTCGCGTCTCACCCAAAGCTTGAGCCATATGGTGGATTGCTACCACCTTGCCTTGTCCTTACCCGATGGCAAATTTATACCCTGCTCCGCTTGGACCTGGGCCAGTTATAGCTTTAAGGGCGGAAGAGGCGTACCCACACCTCTCTCACTGCACGTGGAGAGAGATTGGGCATCACGGGAATTTCTGGTCGAACTGGTTACGGCTTTGGGGAGTAGTGAGGAGAACATGGATAGCAGGATTACAGAACTAATGGGGCACGGGAGGGAATCGGAAAACCTGGCTCGGCTGATCCTTCCTGGCTGGCAAACGGTGCAGCAAGTAATACCTGAGCAACTGCCACGTCCAGCGGAGCCTAAAGCAGGCAAGCTGCGCAGGTTTACAGGGAATCCCATTCTCAAGGCGATAGCAGAACACCCCTGGGAATCCAAATACGTGTTCAATCCTGGTGCGATAATGCTGAAAGGCAAGATATACATCCTGTATCGCGCCTGTGGAGAGGATGAGGTTTCCCGAATTGGGCTCGCCATAAGCTCAGACGGCTTGCATATTGAGGAGAGGTTGGAAAGCCCAGTATTTGAGCCAGGAGAGGAATGGGAGGCAAAAGGCTGTGAGGATCCCAGGCTTGTCCTCATCGGAGAACGCATTTACATGTTTTATACTGCCTACAGCAGTGTCTCCGCTCAGATCGCCCTAGCTTCAATCGGTCTGGATGACTTCTTGAATCGTCGCTGGAACAAGTGGAAAAAACACGGCCTTGCTTTTCCTGGCTTTGACGACAAGGATGCCACCTTATTTCCGCAGACGTTCAACGGACGGTACGTCATGTATCATAGGATTGAGCCAAGCATTTGGATTTCCTCCTCTGAGCGTCTTGACTGCCCCTGGCCTCGAGAAGACCACCGTATATTAATAGGCCCAGGAGCAGGAATGGCGTGGGATGGGTTCAAAATTGGCGGCGGGTCCCAGCCTATCAGAACCAAATATGGGTGGCTTCTCATCTATCACGGTGTTGACCATTCTTGGATATACCGACTTGGTATGCTGCTTGTAGCACTGGACGACCCAGGACAGCTACTTTATCGCTCGCCCAATCCTGTGTTGGAACCCGAGGAAAGCTACGAGCTTGACGAGGAGGGATGCTACGTTCCTAATGTAGTATTCAGCTGCGGTGCTGTTCCTCAAGTTGACAAGGAAATGCTTGACGACGATGACGAGATTCTTGTTTACTATGGCGCAGCAGACACGGTAGCGTGCGTTGCCATAGCGAAGGTGTCCGACCTTGTTCCAGAAGAGATCAGGCAAGGTAAAAACCGAGGTGCTATTTGAGATAATACCCTTCTAGAATTCGTCATTCAAGTAAGCCTACCGCGATTGCAATCTTGACATTGCCCAGCGTCGAATCATCTAAGCGTGTAGACTGGGCTTGAGTCACACACCCAAAAGTTTCACAATTTTGTTAGTTTTCTGGTCTAAATGTTGCAACATTTTCATTTTTAGAGGCTTACAATATAGATGGTGGGTTCTCTTAATAGGGCAGGAAGTGATCCGAGAATTCTAATGGAATTCTAGTATTTCTCTAATGTTCTTTTAGGGTAGACCTTTTTATCCTGAAAGTTGGAGGGATTCCGCCGGCAACGATTGTGGATAGCACCAGGTTCCGCTAACTCCAACGGGAGCGCGTAATCGGGTGCTAGTAAAAGCAGAGAACATCAAGAAAGGATTGACGTGGCGTTCATCACCTTCGTTCTTGAACTTATTTGACAAAGAGACTCCTTCTAGTGTATGATTTATTCAGTTCAAGTTTAGGTTATTACAAGCTTCTTATTTAATCCCCTCGGATTTATCTAAAGTATTTGGACAACCCGAACTCTAACTAAAATTCACAGGAGAGGAGCAGGAGAGGAGGTTATGCAATGAGTTTTCAGGATAAGTCGATCCAATGTTCCGATTGTGGAACTACCTTTCGTTTCAGCGCTGGGGAACAAGAATTCTTCGCATCTAAAGGCTTTACTAACGAGCCCAAGCGCTGTCCCTCGTGCCGCCGAGCCAATAAAGCACGGCGGTCTGACAGTGGCAACTACAGCTACAGTTCCAAGTGGTGAATGCTTTCGGCTACTTGATACACTGTATATGGTATGCACAAAGGGAATGTAAGGGGGTGGTGAAACGGCATCCATTTACTTCGTGGGACCATATAAACCAATAATGTGCGGGATAGCTGACTACACGAGCTTTATAACCCGTAAAAGCCCTGTAGGAAGATGGGGAGTGCTATCCTTTGATTTGGAGAAATACGGGGTATCGTTAACGGCTGACCATGAGGTGGTAACGGGTCGTGTTGGGTATGGCATACCTGACCGTCGTAGCTATAGCGCCCCAATGATTCAAGATGGACTTAACGAACTCGTTGCGAAAAATGAAGACTCTGTCCTGTGGTTTCAACACGAATTCGGTATCTGGCTAGACAGCGCCAAATTCGTTGATATGCTCAGGGACTTGGATCAAATAAAGGTGGTTTCCCTCCATTCACTTCACTTTCAAAGTAGTGAAACCACTTGCGGGCTGCGAAAGCAGGAATACTCACTCCTGCGCTTGTTGCTACCTCACACGGATGCGATCACCGTGTTTAGTGACGGAGTATACCAAACAGTAACTCGAGCCTTCCCAGAACATAGGGACAAGGTGCACGTGTTAAGACATGGTATTCATCTTTATCCTGTAATAGTCAGGATGAGTAGAGCAGAGGCCAAGGTGAGGATTCACAAGCATCTGGTATATGAATCCGGATTGGATCAAGCGTATAAGGATAGTCTAAAGCAGCAACGTGTGTTCCTTGACGAGGATACGATCGTGATGGGCGCGGCTGGATTCATCACCGCTAGCAAAGGTACTGAACTCCTCTACCGTGCCCAAGATTTGCTGCAGCAGATGCTGCCTCGAAGGAGGATCGTCGCGGTTCGTGCCGGCTTCTTGCGGAAAGCCGGCAGCAGTGTCGATAGCAAGTTTGCCGCGGAATTGAGGACTAGGCACAACAGTACAGGACAGTTCTTTCTAGAGACTTATCTACCTGAAGATGTCCTCCCTATCCTACTGAGAGCATTGGACATCTACTTCTATTGGCCAAGCGACTGCACGCAGAGCGGAATTTTGGCACATGCCTTAGGTGCTGGGGCTACAATTGCTTGCCGGGATACTGAGGGTGTTGGCGAAACTGTGAAGATGGCTGGAGGTTTGACTTATGTGGACTTTGAACAAGCAATTGCTGGCCTCAAAGAACTTGTACTCCATCCCGAGCTTAGGAACGATATTTCGGAGAGAGCGGTGAGGTATGCGGAGGAGTTCTCGTGGAGAAATCAGGCCTTGAAGCACTTCGAGCTGGCACAGCGGCTCTGGCATTCTAGGATTCAGCGTTTGCTCCCAACTTTGCCTCTTAGCACCCATACCGATGCGACTGGGAAACCAACTCTTACTGTGTCTGACAAAACACCTGCTATTGTCTAAAGGCGGCTTCTCTCCGCGTTACGTTGGGATGAACTCTTTTTCATAATACTTTAGGTTGTTTTGAAGTTCCTTTTCCACCAAAGTCAACGAAGTGAGATGCCAGCTAATAGGCGCGATCGATACAACCATTGTTATGCCGTTACTTCATTGCGTAAAATAATGCTTTGTTGCGTCGTTGAACGAAATTCCATTCTGTCACATGCGTTAAACGCATAGTATTCTTCCACAGCGCTTGAATGTGACAAAATTGCATTTTGTTCAATTAGGGTCACATTAACTTGTATTGTTACTTCAGAGGCAAAAAAATAGGGTCGAGGAGTTAACCTCGACCCTATTCGTTCGCAGCCTGTCCCAGCTAAGGCTAGGCTATATTTAACTTCTTGCCAGCTTCCGATTGACAGGGTAGCCAGCTTCAACTAGAGCCAGTTTGTTCATTACCTTTGAGTATGGTTTGTGGCGATGGCTATCTATCGCCTTATAGCACTCCTCACAGACCTGAATACCTTGTCGTGTGTAAACTCGCAGGTTTATCAAGCCCCGGGCGTTGTGATGGCAAAAAGCACATTCCATATTACTCCCTTTCTGACTATTTTCGCCCTTGCCACGCACAAAAAAGGGGCATCCCACCCCGCTACAGGGTAGGATACCCCTTGAAAATGGCAAAAAGAGGCGGTTCCTCGCCTCTTTTTGCGTGGCTCTGTTTGTGGTTAAGCGTTCTTATGCTACGGCTACTGGTTCTCTCTTACGGCTGCGGGTTCGCTTCGGCTTTGCTTCACATCGGCTTGGGCTTCGGCTTCTATTGCCTCTAGCTCGGCTTCTGCTTCTCCGCTAGGCTCGGCTTGGACTTGGGCTACGGCTTCCTTCTGCGCTGCCTGTGCCTTGCTACTCATCATCGGCATTACTACCACTTGATAACCTTCGGTAGCAAAGAGCATTGGTGAGTAAGCATTGGTCAGCTTAAAGTCCACCATACCACCGCAAGCCTTTAGCACATCGGCAAGGTATTTACCGTCTATCCTGACATAGCCTTGTCCATCGGTATCGGCTGTGATTATGGCTTCGCCCTTCTCATCGGGACTGGCGATAACCATCTTGCCTTCGCCAATGGTCAAGTCCAGCGGATATTCGTTAGGCTTGTCTGACAGTGCCTT
>Ga0315548_1003641_pt1 | contig 11458 bp, 10 predicted proteins | sample SalMarSW160110MG_2_FD_202540 | JGI IMG/M metagenome (GOLD analysis project Ga0315548, IMG submission 202540) | Salt marsh sediment microbial communities from the Plum Island Ecosystem LTER, Massachusetts, United States - Salt Marsh Sediment SW1601-110 ... | reverse complement strand
TAATTAGGGTTCCAGCATGCCCAATGTATCCCCTAATCCTTAAAGAGAAGAATATTCAGCCGAAGCACTTCCCAGCACACGTATTACATCGTATACCATACTATAATACGGGTTGTGCTGCTGGAATTCCGAACGGTTACATAACTATACTGCCGAATGGTGATGTAATACCATGTATGCTCCTACAAGTCAAACTCGGTAACATAAGAGAGAAGAGTGTCATCAAAATCTGGGAAGAATCGCCAATACTGGCTAAACTTAGATCAAGAGAATTGTTGGAAGGCGAGTGCGGTAAGTGTGTTTATAGAGATGCGTGTGCTGGATGCCGTGGCAGGGCTTATGAAGAAACAGGTAATATGATGGCTACCGATCCAGGATGCTGGCTCACATAATATTTCACTCTCAACTTTTCTTGTCCAACTCTAATTGCGCATGCAACCAATTTTTTATTTTTTGTTCAGCATGATCCTATGACCCAAAGCAAAGAGAAAACAAGTTTTTGGAGAGAGAAAGCTCTATAGAATGAAGCGAAATCGCTGAACGAGCTGTTGTACAGTTTTGAGGGAATGTTACGCTTTGATCTTCTCTTTTTTGATTACTTTTCTGAACGTTTTGTTGCAGTCTTCGCATTTGTATAGGGCTATTGTTAATTGGAGTCTTTCACCAGCTTTACTAGGTCTTCCAGCCATCTGCCACGTCTTGACTGGCTTAGACAGGGTTCCACATTCAGGGCACTCAGCTACTTCAGGGTTACCTAAAGCGTTTAACAGTTCTAGTCTTAGGGTTTCACCAGTGCTAGACATCCTTGAGATTCTCTCAGCCAACTGAGTTTCTTTGAAAACATCGCGGATCCATCGAGCAAAGTCCCCTCTGTTTTGGTGAAATTCTAGAGAAGCAACTGGAACTTTCCCTATCTTCTTCCTTAGATCGTCTAGATTGAAGGCAGCCTCAAAGAGCGGTTTGTTGAAAGCTTCGTAAAAGTAGAATCCCCATTCTGGAGTAACTTTTTCTCCCGGTTTTAAAGGATTATTCAATTTAGGTATGTCCCCACAATCCTTTTTATATTCGTCTAGAAGCTTCTTAACTCTTTCTTCCCAGTTTATGGCACTCATTCTTCGATAGTAAACGGTTTCACGTTTGCGAGGATCATCAGAAAAGTTTGTCTCCTGATAGCGACTGAAGGTTTCCCGAAGGTTGGAACTCCCGCCAAGGTAGATCAGAACTCTGTTTTTGTCGTAAAAAGCGTAGACACCTGTCTCTTCTGGAACGTATTTCGCTCTCTCTCCCCACATATACAGTTTACCTTGAATTGGCATCATATCGCCCAACATGAATAATATGGTAACGCATATTTATGAAACCTTTGGCGCTTTTGTCTAGAAAGCAGACTTCCAGATACAAGAAATCCTAATTCTTCACTTGTTTTTGTCGCTTATTCCATCTAACTATGTCTTTGAGGTCCCTCTTGGGCACATGTAATACTCCATTTTCATCAAGCCAGTATTTTATGTCTCCATCCTTCACCGTTTCTACCACTGGATTTTCTGCTGAATATCCAAGAGCAACCACCAACGCAACAGCAAGACACTCAGGCACCTCCAATATTTCTCTCAGTTTTTCTCTATCTACTGCTCCTAGAATGCATGAACCTAATCCCTCATCATAAGCAACCATAGAGATGCTTATTGCAGCTATCCCCGCGTCGTGATTTGGGGTTCGGCTGATTTCCTCATCGAGTAATATAACAATGTAGGCTCTCGGCATCTCCTCTTCGCTAGGTTGATAATCAGGTAGATACCCAGCCCAGCTCAGCGTGCTAAAGACCTTTTTCAGCAGTTTTTGGTCGTTAACAATTATGTAACTTAGGGGTTGCATGTTGGCTCCGGAAGGCGAAAGTCTTGCAGCGTCCACGCATTTTAGCAAGACTTGTTCTGGAACAGCTTTATGAAGATACTTTCTGATGGTTCTCCGGTTTCTTATCTTCTCGTAGGTAGGATTTGTTCCCAATTGATTCTTCCACCTTAAATGGGCTGAGGCTTCAATCCTATTTTATCAAATGTTCGCTTATCTTATTGGCGATCAGGTTGTGAAGGTTTTCTCTGTTCTTGTAGGTTACCTTAAAAATTTCTGCGTCTTCTCTCGTTTTGATGCTGTTGACTAGAGAGTTGCTTAGTCCATAATGGATTGTTCCTAACATGGGTTTGCTGCTTTCCACAGCTTTAACTAAGGCGTTGCTGAAGGCTGTTGAAGAAAGTTCCATGGGACCTATCTCGTCTACTGCCAGTATATCCGCGTTTTGAAGAGCATCAAGAATAGCGCCTACGCCAATAACATCAAGATCAGTTAAGTTAACATGATATTTGCCTATTCTGGGACCTGTTGGCTGGTTCACGTGGGCTAACCATCCTCTCGTTCCCGTGGACAAATCCATGATTTCGAAGCCTACTCTTACTCCTGCCTCACGGACTTCACGGCAAATCATACCGCCGACCTCGTATTTTCTGTTCTTGAGTTCCTTCACTGTTCGGCGGAGTATGCTTGTTTTGCCAATTCCGGGCGGTCCAGTCACGAGTATTAGAGGTTTCAGCGTGAACACCTTCTTTCTGTTAGACGAACCCTAATATCTAGTTTCGACAATAAAAGCTTCAGTATGCACGCAGGAGCTATGAAGTTTGAGCTTTGATTTCCCCACTGAGACTATAAAGGAGGGGGGAGTCAAGGTAGTGGTGCCCAAGCTTGCCGCTTACAAAAAAAAGCCGTCAGATTACGCTCCGTCTAAGGCACCAGTATTTTATAACCCGATTATGGAGTTGAACAGAGACTTGGCAGTTTTAGCATTGCAAGCGCATCAGAAGCTTTTGGGGAGAGAAGTCTCAGTTTGTGAACCGTTAACTGGATGTGGACTTCGGGGCACAAGATTTGCGGTTGAAGTTGAAGGCGTTCGCAGGGTTTTTTTGAACGATATTAAGCCAGAAGCGGCTAGGCTTGCCAGCTTCAATGCTGAACTGAACAATGTAGAAGACCGTGTTGAGGTGGCTAACGAAGACGCTAACCTTTTTTTGAGCAGAAATGCGGCGCCTCGAAAACGATTCGACTATGTGGATGTTGATCCGTTTGGACCGCCTGTGCCGTACCTCGATTCTGCCATACGGGCTTTACGCAACGGCGGCTTGCTTGCGTTAACCGCCACGGACATGGCTCCGTTATGTGGGGTTCATCCCCGAGCGTGTCTTCGAAAGTATGGTGGACAGCCCTTACGTACAGAATATTGCCATGAGCTTGCTGTTCGCCTCTTGATCGGATGCCTAACAATGATGACTGCAAAACATGCAATAGGCATTAAAGTCTTGTTCAGCCACAGCGTTGACCATTATGTCCGAACATACGCAGCTGTCAACTATGGCGCTCGACTAGCAGACAAGAGCGTTCGACTGATGGGATACATTCTTCATTGCTTCTCATGTTTTCACAGAGAAACAGTTTCAGGAATAACCTCTCCCATAAAACATGTTTGTCCCAGTTGTGGAGCAAAGTTGAGTGTTGCTGGTCCCCTATGGCTCGGCAAGATAGCTGACAAAAACTTTTGTTCCCTGATGGAGCGGGAGGCTGAGAGAAGAAGTTTGAGACAGGAAAAGAGGCTTCTCAAGATGATGTCTTTGGTCAAGAATGAAGCTGAGGCGCCAGTCACCTATTACGCGGTCGACAAAATCTGCGACAAGCTGAATCTGCCAATTCCAGCCCTAAAGAAAGTGATTGGCAAATTAAAAGAAGAGGGCTTCCAAGCAGGTCCAACTCATTTTAACAGTCGAGGCTTCAGAACAGATGCGCCAGCAAGTGTAGTAAGGGAAGTTGTGACAAAACTTGTGGCGTAGATGCATCAGGTTCCGAATAGCTGCGTGAATGTGCCGTTTAGATACGCATGCCAGGTTCTGATTCCTTTAAAAATTTGATTTCTTTCAAATGGGAATATGGAAGATTGTTATAGAAGAAGATAGGAAAAAGGTTATCTAATTACGATCGCAATTTGGCATGTGTATAAAGTTGAGAAAGGTCTCAGCGATTCTTCTGCTTTCTATTTCCATCATCTACGTGCTGTTTTGCACAGTCTCAGCGTTCGGACTCGGTGCGAATCAGGGTCAAACGCTGGCAGAGGAACCGCAGATGACAGCAATCACAGAAGGTTACGTACTGTCAAAACATTCCGATTACGGAACTGATGATCGGGACTATGTGCAGGGCGATATTCTCTACGTTTGGGCGTGGTCTTCCAAGGTTGACCCATACAACGTTAAGGACCATTATTGCCAGATCAGGTTGGACGAATACGTGCACGAATTCTATCTCAACTACGACCAGAACATGACCCAGCCAAACTCCTACACTGGCTCCTTCAATTTGTCGAGGCTAGAGAAAACTGGCGAATGGACTGTCCACATAGTTTTGAGAACCTCGCCACCTAAGCCCATCAGTTTTGATGAAACCGACGTTATACATGTTTCACCAAACCCTCCACCAACCCACGAACTGAGCGCCTCCTCATCACCCATCTCAGGTGTGACCTTCACTCTTGACGGGACTAATCGGACGACGCCTTTCTCAAGCTCTTTGGAAGCAGGAAGCTACACGGTTGTTATGCCTCTGAATGTAACCGTTGCTGGAAAGGTATACAGTTTTGTTGAATGGGACAACGGAATCACCAGCCCCATCAGGAGCATAGACCTGACAAAGTACACGGCGATTACAGCCTATTATGCCACTCCGATAGAGACCATAACCTCAACGATCACTGGAAAAATAACTGACAATGAAGGAAACCCAATCACCGACGCAAAAGTTACAATAGTGGAAACAGAAGAAGTCACTTACACGCTTTTAGAACCCGCTGGACAATACAAATTCGAGAATCTCACACCGAGTAGCTACACGATCAAAGTGGAAGCTTCTGGATACATTATCGCCCAGACTTCTGTGGTTGTAGAATCCGATGAAATGTATACACAGAACTTTGCGCTCACACCCAAAACCACTGAGCCACCGCAACATTTTCCCATTGAAATGTGGCAGCTTGGGGCAGGCGCTCTGACAGTAATTGGAGCAACCGCATTACTCTTGCTGTGGAGAAGCCGAAGGGGTTACCTGAAAGAAATCAAAAAAACTGAATATAAAAACACCCTTGAGATCGTCAGGCTCGAAGCCAGCCTCAAAGAGCTGGACAACCTCTTGCAGAAGGGGTTCGTGAGTAAAGAAAGGTACGAGACGCTGCGAATGGAAACTGAAGACGAACTTGCGAGAATTCGGAGCCTAAAGAGCTAGTGGTCTAAACCCAGCAGCTTGACAAGTTCGTTGTGCTCTTTCAGCCTTTCACAGACATCTTCCATCAGCTTCTCATACTCGGTTCTCATCGTCTGATACAGTGTCTCGCTGATTTTGCCGCGACCAAAGTCCTCGTCGATTCTGTTCAGCACACAATCCAAACTTGTTTTGCACATAAGAAGCTGAAGCACCTCTGAAGGTATGGGAAAATGCTCTCTCGGAATCTCTATAACGGCGCCTACAGGCTTCCTGATGACCTGACCTGAACTCGATTCAACCTTGCGGGTTTCTTGGAAACGGTAGGCAGTCAGCAGGTAGCGGACGTCTTTCTTTCCAATGTAGAGTTTCTCAACGATGCCAGAGGGAATCAAAGTCTTCTTGATCAGCAGTCGCACAACATCCATCTCTCGCTTAGTCACTGGATCATACAAGTCGTCCATGATTTCTCGCAGCTTCACGGGTTCACGTTTCTCGCACACCTTCTTCGCCAGCGACAACAGCACCTTGCGTGTCAAAAGCTCTTCCTCAGGCTGCTCAGCTTCCTTCACGTACTTGATGTGTTTTTCTGAAAGAGGTATAACGCGTAACAACCTTTGGGACAATTCTTTTTCCCATGACATTGCCCTGCAGCCTTTTCAGGTAGATTTGGTTCGCACGAAGCTAACTCAACTCATATCAAAAAAGAACCGACATAAAGCTTTACCGTAAATAGATTGGAAGGAAAAAGAATGAAGAGAAGCAAAGCAATAAGTATGATCCTATTATGTTCTATATCATTAGCAGTTTTGTTCGCATTACCTACACACGCGGTAACGTATTCGGAAATAAATCCAGTCTCAGGGGCAGTTGGAACCGAAGTTAGATTAATTGGAACGATTGACACTCTAGGTGGCGCTTACACCATCTGGTTCGACGTTGACGACGACGGAACCGCGGAGACAGCGGTTAAAACAGGCAGTGCTCCAGCCAGCTCCTATACTGTAAACACTACCTTTTTTGTGCCTTCTTGTGTAGGCACTGATGCTGGAAGAGACCATAAAGTGACCCTAGAAGACGATTCATCCGGAAATACCCATGATGCTACATTCACAGTAGAAACCTCAAGAGAAATGATTGTGCCCGAATATGCCCAAGAAGGTGACGTAGTCGCGATAAACATGTCAGTAACCGGTGGATTGGCAAACACTGTCAGCAACTTCACAGTTATGGTTACTGATCCAGCGGGAACAGAATCCAAGAATTATAATGTCTCCTTCACAACGGACGCAAACGGCTTCGGATATAACATCACAAACTTTCCCACAGACTTTCCTACAGATGCATCCTCGAATTTCACTGGAACCTACACGATAGTTGCTAATCGAACTCTCCCAGGCAAAATAGTAAACGCCGCAACTGCTAGTTTCGATATCGGTTTAACTGATGCATCCTCATACGAACGGTTTGACACCGTCAACTTGAAGACCTCCGGGTGGACGCCCGACCAGAGCATCACAGTCACCATAAAAGATCCCTCAATGGAGAATGTTAGCGTGTGGGACCCAGTGACTGCCACTGATGGAACTTGGACAGGAACTTGGACGATTCCATGGGACGCTTCCGCGGGAACCTACACTGTTGAAGTGGTTAACGCTACTGGCGACAAGAAAGCTGTGGATTCTATTCAAACATTCACGGTCGGTTCAGTAGCCTTGACGGTTACATTTAAAATTGATCCGGCAAGCCCGTTACAGCGCACCGAAACAGCCACTACGAAGTTCACGATTCAGTATCCAGATAGCAGTTACTACGACAACGTAACGAGCTTTGACTCGATAACGGTTAGCGTTTACTATAACACAACCCTCGTCGACACCATATCACTATCCGCAGACGATTACGGCGCAGACAACAATTGGACTGTTTCATGGAAGATTCCGAGGGATGCAGTTCTTGGAAGCGGCTATAAATTCAGCTTAGATGTCGATAGCATTACTGATGATAATGGGAACACAGGCCCAACCACTGCGGTTGTATCCAATTCTTTCATAGTGCAAGCAACCACATTAACTGTGAAGGTGACTCAGCAACCAGCAGCTACCTATATGCGAACAGAAACTGCCATGGCAAAGATCAACATCACATATCCAGACAACAGCTTCTATACTGCCGCAGACCTTGGCACAATAAAAGTGAGAGTGTATCAGGGCAGCACGAACATCGCAAACGTGACGTTAACAGCAACAGATTATAACTCAATAACCAAACAGTGGACCATCAGCTGGGTTAGTCCATGGAATGCTACACTCGCTGATGATTACCTGTTCACAGTAAAAGCCGATGAGATTATGGACGCTGCAAACGCAAACACGGGACCAACCGCTGATGTTAGCACAGATACTTTCGAGTTGCTCAAGGCTAGCTTGAACGTTGCCTCCATCAACACCGACAAGAGCAGCTACACGCAGGGTCAAGTCGTCACCGTCTATTTCACAGCCAAATATCAGGATGGAAACCCAGTGACTACAGGAAGCGCAACCATCACCTTAACAATGGCAAACGGAACAACTACTCAACTGACAGCCACCTACGTCCCAGCGAATGGCAGGTTTGAAGCAGAATACACCCTAACAACAGAAGCCCCCTTGGGAACTTGGTCTGCACTGCTAGAGGCTCAAGGTCTGAAAGACGATGAAGACAACATGGGTCCGAACGCTGCTAAAAGCACAGATTTCACGGTTACAAAAGTTACTCCACCTCAAGACATAACAGCGGAGATTAAGATTAGCCCCCAAACACTCAACTCGAAGAGTAATGGCAAATGGGTCACGGTTCACATTGAGCTGCCAGAAGGCTACAGCGCAGCAGACATTGACGTCTCTACGATTCGGCTTGATGATGTAGTTAAACCGGAAACAACTAAAGGTTCTGGAGAAGGCAAACTTGTGGTAAAGTTCAGTAGAGCTGATGTAATTACACACATCCAAGACACTTACGGAATCACGGGTTCAAAGTTCAGCCAAATCACCCTAACAATAACTGGCGAAGTGGTGGGAACAACATTCCAAGGCAGCGCCACCGTCAGAGTGAAAAACTAAACACTATCTCCAATCCAGTTCAGAGGAGCCAAGGCTAAAATCGCAACCTCTTCCCCCATTTTTTTAAGCGTATGCACTTGTCGGCATCAAGCTTGACGTTGATACCCGCATTTTATGATTGCCGTCCAAGAATTTAGGAGGTTAGTCTCGTATTCAAAAAGGTAGAATCATAATTCAAGTTTTTTGTAGATTTTCAGTTTCTCTTCATCAACCTTATTTCGGATGGTTTCGAAGAGGTTGTTTCCGTGGGCGTCGATGGCTACGGTTAATGGTCCGAAGTCCTCAACTTCCAGCACCCACATGGCTTCCGGCATTCCCAAATCACTCCACTCTACGCCCTTCACTCGCTTTATGGCTTTGGCTGCCAGAACCCCTGCTCCTCCAGTGAAGGCACCATAAACAGCTCCATAACGTTTCATGGCGTCAGCGGTCTTCTTGCCCATGCCTCCCTTCCCCACCACAATCCGAACCTTGAAGTTCTTGATGAATTCATCTTCGAACAGGTCCATGCGCGAACTGGTGGTTGGACCAGCAGCCACCACCTTCCAGCCGCCATCCTCTTTTTTCACTAATGGACCGCAATGAAAAATCGCTAACCCCTCTAGATTGATGGGCAGCTGCTTTCCTTCTTTATGGAATTCTAGGGCTCTTCTGTGGGCTGCATCCCGCACGGTAACGATGGTTCCTGTAAGGTAGACGGTGTCGTTTACTCTAAGTTTTCTAACTGTTTCCTCTGAAATCGGGGTGTTAAGCTTGTAAATGGCCATCCTTTTCACGCCACCTTGTGAGTTAAGTATTCCACTTTTCCGTCAGAGTGGATTCGGGCTGAAGCCCTTCTGGCAGCCCAGCACTGAACCACCACTGCCACAGGATAGGATGCAGGGTGCCTGTGAGCATAATCAACCTTAACATCCAACACTGTTGTTTTGCCTCCTAAGCCCATGGGTCCGATTCCCGTTGAGTTTACGGCTTCACGTAGTTCCTGTTCAAGTTTTGCCAGTTCAGGGTTGGGGTTGGGCTGATTCAAGGGTTTTAGCAGAGTTGCCTTGGCTAGTTTCATTGCTATGTCAGCTCCTCCCCCGACTGCAACACCCAAAATTGTGGGGGGGCAAGGTTTAGCGCCAGCGTTGATCATAGTGTCAACGACAAACTTTTTGAGCTCCTTTATTCCTTGGCTTGAACTGAGCATTCCTAGGGCGGAAACGTTTTCTGATCCGCCTCCCTTTGGCATAACCGTGATTTCAAGGGTGTCCCCGGGCACTATTTCCCAGTGTATGTAGGGAATGAATCTTCCGGTGTTGTCTCCCGTGTTTTTTTGGGTGAATGGGTGCACGGCGTTGGGACGAAGAGGCACCTCTCTAGTTGCCCTTACTGTGGCGTTGCGTAGAGCCTCCTCAACCTTGTCTAATCCCTCCACTTGGCTACCAGCCTTCACATAGAAGATGACTACGCCAGTGTCTTGGCACATGGGAGCGCGTGTTTTCTCAGCCAACTCCACATTATCTAAAATGGTTTTTAGTTGAGCTTTTCCAACTGCGTTCTCCTCTTCGTGATATGCCCTCCAGAGAGCCTCCTTCACGTCTTGCGGCAGCTCTGTGACCGCCAGTTGCAGGAGTTTGACAGCTACATTCTCCACAGCTTTCCCAGTTACCAAAACTTTTTCCTCTCTGTTAAGAGCAGATTTAGAAGATATGTCTTATACTTTTTGCTGCCGATTCTAAGATTTGGTTTCAGCATTCTGTTATCGAACGTTTTATCTGTTATATCGCCTAACTTAAATATGCACCACACATTGCATTCAAATCTGGAATTGAGACGCCAAAATGAGTGAAGAGGCAGCCCTAGAAAAAAAGAGATACGAATGCTTAGAAGACCTTGAGATAGGGTCTGCCATAGCCAAAAAGCTGCGGGAGCTAGGATTCCACACCGTGGAGTCTCTTGCCATGGCTACAGCTAAGGAGCTGGAGCAAGCGGGCATAGGTAAAACAAATGCCGAAAAGTTGATTCGCAAAGCGCGTTCATGCATGCCTCTCCAGTTCATCAGGGGGGACGAACTGGTGAAGATGCGGCAGAATGTCCTACGTTTGACGATGGGAAGCAGCATGTTGGATAAACTGTTGGGTGGAGGCATCGAATCTCAATCTATCACGGAATTCTATGGAGAATATGGGAGCGGCAAAAGCCAGATTTGTCACCAGTTGTGTGTAAACGTTCAGTTGCCTCCTGAACAGGGTGGTTTGGGCGGCGCAGCCCTTTACATAGACACGGAGAATACATTCAGAACTGAACGAATTTTTCAGATGGCAAAGAATCTAGGTTTAGACCCTGAAGAGGTAATTAAGAATATAATTTTTGCTGAGGCATACACGTCGGATCATCAGATGTTTCTTTTAGAGAATGCAGATAAGGTGATTAAGGAAAACGGGGTCCGCTTGATCATTGTGGATTCATTGACATCTCACTTCAGAAGCGAGTATCTGGGCAGGGAGATGCTGGCTGAGAGGCAGCAGAAACTCAACAAGCATATGCACAGGTTGATTCGGCTGGCTCGGGGCTTCAACGCCGCAGCTGTTGTTACAAATCAGGTTATGTCCAAGCCGGACGTATTCTTCGGTGACGCCGTGCATCCTGTAGGCGGTCACATAGTCGCCCACACCAGCCACACCCGTGTTTTTCTTCGAAAATCTGCTCGTGGACCAGTGAGAATCGCACGTCTTGTTTCGAGTCCATATTTGCCGGAGGGGGAAGGAATCTTCAAGATTTCCGAAAGAGGAATAGAGGACGTAACAGAAACGGAGAGATGAAAATATGCCTATTTCAAAGATTTTTGTAGTCAGATTCTTTCAGCTTGTGAAGGGAAGACGGTTTGCTGAAGCGGAGCGTGTACTTGAACGAATAAGGCTGAAAACAAACGAGACAGAATGGAACAGCGGATACCTCCACGCTCTCGACGGCATACTCCTTGCCCAAAAATCAAGTGACTCCTACGCGTTTATCAAGAACGTGAACTTTGATGATGAAAAAGAGCTGAAAAAATTTAGAAAAGAGTTTCTGAAGGAGTACAAAAA
>Ga0315548_1003638_pt1 | contig 11462 bp, 9 predicted proteins | sample SalMarSW160110MG_2_FD_202540 | JGI IMG/M metagenome (GOLD analysis project Ga0315548, IMG submission 202540) | Salt marsh sediment microbial communities from the Plum Island Ecosystem LTER, Massachusetts, United States - Salt Marsh Sediment SW1601-110 ... | reverse complement strand
CCCTCAAGCCTAATCGAACTTATAGAGGCCGAGCCGGCATATACAGCAAAATTGCTTTCGTCATTGCATCAACAAGCTCTGTCAGGCAAACAAAACTTTTATACAATAAAACAGGCATTGGAAAAGCTGCCTTTGAGGCATATTCGTGACGCCTTATTATCCGTTAATATCTATTCAGCTTCTGAATCAAATCCTGAAAGGCTCCGACTCAGAAGGCAGCTTGTCCGTCACAGCATTGCCGTCGGATGTTGCGCCGAACAAATAGCCAAAATTGCCCTACCCGATACAGAGCCGTCACTGGCTTATTCGGCTGGCCTTCTACATGACCTCGGCAAATTTGCTCTCGACGAGGCTATGCCGAGAAGTTTTATCAGACTCATAGAACAGGCAAAAACAGAAGGTTCTTGTATTCGTGATATCGAGCGCACCAACCTCGGCATCGACCATACAATTCTTGGCAAAAGACTGGCTCGCAGGTGGCACCTGCCTGAACAAATCGTCCTGGCCTGCTGGCTCCATCATTCCGATACAGCCGCGATTTACAAAAGTATGCCCGAAGCCGAAATTGCACCTGTTGTGCAACTGGCGGACATAATCGCCCGACAATGCGATATCGGCTTTTCCGGAAGTTACGATTTGCCGACTTTGCCGCCGCAGATTATTGATATGCTGGGAATAAGTGATACACGATTAGAGCAAATCAGACGGAACCTCCCGGATACCGTTGCACAAAGAAGCGAATTTGCCGCTCTTTTCTCGAAAGACCTCGCCAGCAAAAATCCAAAGGCAGTTCATACGACCGCCGCCCGACTGGCAGAAGAAAATACACAGCTTTCTGAACAAAACCGTCAGATGAAAATCGATTCAAACAACGTGAAATTCATAACAGAATTTCTTTCAAAAATAGCCCCAACAGATGGAATAATCGAAGTTGCTGAAGTTCTCGCCCGCCTGTGGCAAAAGTTCTATCAGACCGGTCTGGTCTGCTTATATCTGGTCCCTGAGAAAAATCCTAAAACGCTCGAGGCTATTGTCGTTGAAGAAACATCAAAAGTAAGGTCTTCTTTATTGAGCGTGCCGAAAGAAGCATTACCATTTCCAAAATCGATAACTAAGGATTTTGAGATTTTTGATGCTTATGATGGCCTTGATTGGCTGTTCAAACAATTGGATGTGAAGTTTAATTTAAGCAGCACTATTGCGCTGCCGCTATTTTCAGGACCGAAAGTGATTGCCATGCTCATCTTCGAGCTTCGTCACCCCACACGAAAATCACTTCTTTTGGATAGATTTAAGACCGTCGCTTTGACAGCCGGCACCATTCTCGGTTTGACTGCTGCCTGTCAAAAACAGCAGGATTTCGCCGAAAAATTTGCCGATTTTGCTGTTCCGCAATCCAAGACAAAGAAAAATACTGAAATTGCAGCCTCAGAAAAACGGGCTGAAAGTGCAACCGTCTCAGATAACACACTTGATGCCCTGGCAGAAATGGCCGCCGGCGCCGCACACGAGCTGAATAATCCTCTTTCTGTGATTTCAGGCAGGGCTCAATTACTTGCTGATAGCGAAGACGATGAGGGAAAGAAAAAAATCCTGATTCAAATCCAAAACAACGCTCACCAGATAAGTCAATTGGCTGAAGATTTATTGAGCTTTGCCCAGCCTCGCCAGCCAAAATTAAGGAAGGTTAATGTCGAACAGATAATCGAGCAGGCGGTTAAATCAGCAGCCGACAAACTCAAAACACAAACAAACAATGTTACAATTGAGGTGGCTGAAGATATTAAGGATGTTTTTGTGGATTCTGCTCAGATTGTCACTGCTCTTGCCAATATTATCTGCAATTCTTTTGAGTCGTATATCCGCAAGGCGGGTCCTATAAACGTTACTGCCTTGTCATCCGCATCAAACGGCCGCGTTTGTATCACGGTCAGCGACCTCGGCTGTGGTATGAATTCCGAAACTGTTGGCAAGGCCGTTTTCCCTTTTTTCTCAGCGAAACCGGCTGGCCGAAAAAGAGGGATGGGTCTGTCTATAGCTGAGCGTTTCATACATTGCAACGGCGGCTCGATGGCTATATCAAGCAGACCGGCTGAGGGTACAATCGTAACTGTTTACCTGCCAAGTGGATAGATAATTTGTCTCATGCCAAAACGCCCCGATAAAAACTAACCGAAAAAGGCAATAAAAAATTGCCGAAGAGACCTTCGACATCCAATATTAGCTCGTTTTTTTGCTAAATTTTGCCTGGATTAATTCCGATATAATAATGTTCTGGAGTTGCAAAGACGTACTTTTTTTAATCAGGGTGTGCGGATGGAAATGGAAAAATTAACAGAAGATGTTATTTATATCGTCCTGCCTCCTGAACCAAGAGTAAGAGAAAAGCTCAAAGAGCTTAACGAAAAGGTCAGCAAAGATTGCGACTTTAATGTTGTGATTGATTTTTCGTATATAGAAATCCTGTCCTCCATAACCATATCGAACCTGATTACTCTGCAGAATTGGCTCGATAAAAGCGGATACAAACTTGTCTTTTGCAAGGTTGCGGTAGTAACAAAATGTATATTTGATGTGGCAGGTTTGGACAAGGTTTTCAAATTTGCGGATGATAAATTCGATGCCCTCTCGGTTTTGAAACAGGGTGGTCCCACCGCAGACAGCTAAAAATCAGCTATTTTTTCGTTATTCGCCCATATATCAGCAGTTTCCTTCGTTATAAGCCTCTTTTTTAGGATATAAACCTCAGCAACGGAAATTAAAGCAAATTTAACTACTGCGAAATTTTCTTTTTTGTCAGGTATATTTTGCTTGACATTTGGGCTCGCGCGCGATTAGAATTTATTGAAATTTAAGGATCGCCATTTTTAGGGAGAATAGCTATGAAAAGGCTTAATATTTGGATCCCAATAGCCGTAATAATGCTTTTTTCCATATCAGGCTTTTGCGAACAGAAGGCAACTTCAACTGCTGATAAAAAAACTCAAGAAAAGAAACCGGTCGCTACAAAAAAAACCGAGCCCAGCAAAAGCGTTAAATTCGACAATAATACCGTTCTCAAACTACTCGAGCAAAAGGTCAACCTGTCTGATTTGCGCTCTGATATGTCTTTCAGCCAGGCTATGGAGGTCCTGCGCAATTCAACAAAACCACCAGTAAGAATAGCAGTCCTTTGGGGACAATTAGAGCAAATAAACGTAGGACCTGCCAGCCGAATCTCTATGGATGGCTTTTCCGAGATACCTTTGCGAACAGGCTTGAAGATTTTGTTAGCCTCTGTTTCCAATGGACAAAATCAACTGGACTATTGGACTACCGACGGAGTAATCGTCATAGGCACAAAAGATTCCAAGCCAAAAGTTCAAACAACACGTCTCTACAACGTTTGCGACCTGACTTCACGTCCTGCCGACTATTACGCTTTCGGCGCTGGTGTTAATCAGGGTCAGGCGGGACAGATGGGAGCCGGCGCTTACGGCCAAGCGGGAGCGGCAAATTTCGGACAAACCGGATTTGGCGGCCGCTATGGAGGCGGTGGTTATGGCGGAATGGGAATGTATGGAGGCGGGGGAGGCTACGGAGGTTTTGGTACAAGGACAATGGGTTTAAGGAGCGGCACCTCGCTTTCAGCGGGCGCCTGGGGCGGCCAAGCAGGCGGAGCCGGTTATCCCGGCGGATACAACCAAATGGGTATGGCGGGTATGGGAGGAATGGGCGGTATGGGATTCAACACCATAGGCACTCAAATCCGACAGCAACAACTGGCTGGTCTTATAAAAAACACCATTGAGCCTGGTACCTGGAACCCATAATTGAGAAAAAGCCATTTTCCACCGAAAATCCCAGGGAAAACTCCACCTGTTTTCCAAAGGAAGGTTATTTTCTGCTCTCAAAACGCCGAAAAAAACGTAGTATTTTTTCTTTTTTTATTAAGTGACCCTATATCTGAAAAGAGCAAAAGATAAATCGCAGAATAAAACCGTATCAAAAATAGTTACAAGTTAGGGGAGTTTAATATCATGACTGATGAAATGGAGCAGTTAGAACAGACAGATTCTTGCGAAGAAGTAGAAGAGCTTCAGGAACAGCAGGATGAGCAAAACCAGCCTTGGGATGGAGCAGAACGCCGCAACGGTGAAGAGCGTCGCAAAAGCACCTGTCCGCATAATGAACCGGAGCACAGAAGCGGCGAAGAGCGACGAGACGATATACCGGAACAGCAGTAATCCTGCCGTAACGCTGATTCCGAGGGGGGGAAGGCAACAGAACCTGTCCATCTGCAACAGGTATACAACAAAGCCCTTGAATCACTTTTTAAAAAAGTCCTAACAAAGCCTAAAAACACTCCTGGAGCCGATTATTTCCGGCTTATCAAAAAAACTCATCAAATCGTAAACATATCGAACCAAAGCTATTCAAAGCAAATCTCATTAAGTTAAAACAACAGGAATTTACCCTGTTTTTAGTTGATTGTACGACAGAATAAGTGTATAAACATACTAAGCTCAAACAGCCCGGATTGTGATTTTCGGACAAGGCTGAAAAATTGTGGAATGATAACAAGACATTATACTTTAAGTTAATTTGGAGGACCAAGGAATGAATTGGGGTACCGCAAAAAAGAATGACGCCAAAAAATCTTCTGACAAAGTTGTTGAGCTGCATCCTTCGGGCGACGCCTCTTCCGAAGCAACCGCCGTGAAAACAAAACCGGCAGCCACTAAAGCAAGAGGTGAAGACCTTGAGAGCGGTATGGAACTTCTGGAACTGGACTTTCTGCTGAGCATCATAGAAAATACAGACGGGGATGATAAGAACGAAGTTACTATGCGCAAGCTCTGTTTTAAAGAAGTCCTTCGTAGAGACCAGCAAAATGAAATTGACAGCCAAGCCGTAAAAGCTTACGCCGTAAATGAGAACAACCTATACGGCAAGGACATCCAGTGCGAAGCAATGAAAGAACTATCGGCTCGTACCGAACAAAATATTAAATAGAGATTAAACAAGCAATGTATCAGACAGCCCGACTTTGCCAAAGTAATGGTTTTTGATAAAATTTGTTTTTCCTGTCGGGGCCCTATATTCGGACTATGGTATTTCTTTTCGATATCAGAATTCATAATAACCAGCTGGTAGAACTAAACGATGGGGACCTTTTTAATACAAGCAGTTATAGCTGCTTATAGTAACGATGGAGAAGCTATCTGGGTCACTATGTTGGTTTTTGTCGTAATTGCCGCCGGGGCAGGCGTGTGGAGCTTTGTAAAAAAGAAACCAGGTAGATTAGACGAACAGCAGGAAGATTTGCCTTATTATAGTTCCTCCTCTGAAGCCGGACTTAATAAGTGGAAATGGCCGCTACAACAACAAGAGGCAATCGAAACACACACAAAACACTTTGCCGCCACATCATTAACAAAACCATCTCTCGATTTAGAGATAGCCTCAGCCAAAATCCCCATAAGCCGGAAAAGAGTATCTGCCGATAGAAAGCAGGTCAATCGAAAGGGAGGTATGGAATTGTTAGACCTGGATTTCTTATTAAGCGTCGTCAGTGACACCGAGCATAACGGCAGCGCTGATGTTACAATGCGTAAGCTCATCTTCAAAGAGATTATCCGACGCAAAAGGCTCAGTGAAATTAAAAGCAGTGTCCTAAAAGAGTATGTGCTCAATAAAGGCGGTCTTTATTCCAAAGACATCCAATGCGAAGCAATTGAGGAACTGGCTCTGAGAACCGAGCGGGGCTCTGATAAAAATTATTGAACCAGCGCGTTTACATTTACCTCTATCTTAAATCTCTCTCAGTTACTATTACAATCAAAAACATTTCGTCTCTTTTCTGAAATGCTCTCAGATTATTCGTAGAAGTAAAATATGGCAGCTAACAAGTCCGAAAATGAAGATAAATCAAACTTTTTTATTTTTCCTTCAGCAGTTTAGTTCCCAAACTTTATTTCTGTCGAACTGACTATATCAAATATTTGCTATTTATAGGGCTACTTTAAGCAGCTTTTTTACATCTCTTTGTCCTTAAAGCACATCCGAATTTTAGCCGAATCTAAAACCGCCTCACTTTTTTAAAACAAATTAGTGAAAACAAGGATTTATGGAAGAAAAACTGCGATATAAAAGACTGCGCCAGCTCGTCAGCAAAGTCAATAAGGCTCGTAAAAAACAGGCAAAAAAAATAGACCTGATCTGTAACGACCTTATCTGTGCCCAGAGAAAATTTATTAAAAGCCTGAGCTCCTTCAGTTTTGCAGCAAACTTCTACGAATCTATCATTGCTAAAACCGACTTAAAGGAGCTACTTTCTGTCGCCGGCAGACTCATCAAAGAAAGAATAGGCGACGTAAATATCGTCTTCTTCATACGTCAGCAGGACGGTTTCGAGATGCACGCTGTCGGTTCCATTCAAACATCCTCGTCGCAGAATCTACAACTGGAAAGCTACTTCACAAATGAGCTCGTGGAGAACATTTGTCAGTCTAATAAATTATGCGCTCTTGATGAGATGCTCGAAATGGGCCTGCAGGCCGGCCCAAATTTCCTGAACAAAATTTCGGCTGTTACAATCCCTTTGTCAATCTCGGGAACGTCTCATGGCTTTATCTTAATTTATCAAGGCTCAGACCAAAAATTATCTCGCGACGACATAAGCAGCATAGCATCCGTCGCACCGGGCCTCGCCCGGGCGATTAACTGCAGCAAAGCGATTAGCTGCCGGGATAAATCCTGCCAAAATTAGCTCCTCACCATTATCCAGTCACAGGCTCCTCCCACCAATCCTTTCAAACCGGCTTATCCTGTTTTTGGAACCTCCGCCTTAAGATACAATGGTATTCGGTGCCCCTCCTTAGCCAGAAAGTAGTTTGAATTAAATCTTTCATCAGGAAAGTCATCAATCACTTTATATGCAATCCTGTGGCCTTTAGTAAAAGTGCTCGGTTCGACGAATTTATACCCGTTTCCGGCAAGCCAATTTTCCGGCGCAAATTCTTTGCCCTTTTTAACAAACGCCTTGAAGGCAGCCAAATCACGTGAGCTCTCTTTTCTCGGCCCAATAATTGTATAACCTGCTGCCAATACCTTCTCCAGGCATTCGATGCTCTTTATCGGCCCAATTGTTTCATTATCTTCCATTATCAGGACCTTTTCGATTGTCAGGTTGTTTCTACTTTCACGAGCGTATCCCTTTGCAGTCTAATGGAAATTCCTTAAAAATTCAACACTCTATCGTAAAGCTGAAAAAATATAAAATGCTTAAAACTCTTGCAATGCGACATTTTTTTGTTAGATTTATTGCTGTTTTGAATTTGACGGGCAGGTAGCTCAGTCGGTAGAGCAACGGACTGAAAATCCGTGTGTCGGCGGTTCAATTCCGCCCCTGCCCATTACATTCTAATTTTAACTTTTTTAATTATAGACACTTACGCAAAATAAACAATCCCCTTAATTGTAGACCAACGGATTTTGCGTCACTTTTGCGTCAGTCACTTTTTTGTTTAGAATAAAATTTGTAACTTCTATAATGATATAATATTGAATGAAATTTGAACCAGCGGTCCGTTGGTCTTATTGCGATAATTTTTTTACACACAAATAACTAATCCGTGTGTCGGCGGTTCAGGATGATGTTTATTATGACAGGCGTGAGAAGATACTTGAAAAACGTTCTGAATTGAAAAAGAAAAAATACTTGAAAGAAAAAAATGCAATGGTAAAATCATGGAAATGTGGCAGAGATCATTTCCTGATTTAGAGACTTGATTATCTCATTTATACTGAACACATACAGGTATATTATAATAACGATTCGAAATTGAAGATTGACACCCAGGAATTGAACAATGAAAAAACCGGGCGAATTTATTATGAAGCGATATCCTATCTCTGAATCTGTACTTAGGGCCGCTCCCAATGGACATGCAACGATTAAATTTGTCGCGACACGGGCGCTGGCCGGCGGGATCTGCGATAGCGTTTATGCGTAAGAAAAATGATAATAAATGAGGAGTGTTCTAATGAATGTTTTATGTGATGGGTTTTCCCGCAAGGGAATGTTTACGATTTTACTGTTGGTTTTCACCCCAATACTTCAAGCAGCTCCGACTGGTTTGGATAAAAACGGGCATCTGGATGCCATAGGCAATGTCGAAAAAAGTGGATTCTCTTGGGTCCGTCTTGAAAACGGAGCTCAGCTTCATATTAACGGGATCGTGAAAAACGTCCTGTTCTATGGACCGACCACGATACGTGTTAACGAAAATCGGGGGAAAAGTTATTGGAAACATCCCAGTATCGTTGTTCTGACCAAGCCGATGGTGATTCCGTTTAAGGTGCAGGAGGCTGCAGACAACATCACTATCGTATCAGATAAGCTTCAGGTTAGGGCCAATAAAGAGACCGGGGCGCTAATATTTATGGATGCCGCCGGCAAGGTGCTGACGCAGGAGCGAGCTGAAAACCATGCCGATATCAAACAGGTTGAAATTTCCGGCGCACCGACCTACGAGGTGTCGAACACCTTTACCCTGAAACCGGATGAAGGTTGGTACGGCTTTGGATACGTCGATCCCTCCCCGGCAAAGATAAACCGTCGCGGGCAGGAATTGTTGCTGATCCAGACCAATCTCGGGATCGTGATTCCTATGATCCTTTCCTCCGAGCGTTACGGTGTTATGTGGGATACCTATTCCATTATGCGGTTCAAGGACGATAGAACCGGCGCTACGCTTTGGGCAGAGAGCGCTCCGGGCGGTGTCGATTATTACTTCTTCGCAGGCGATAAAATGGACGATGTAATCTCCGCATACCGTAAGCTGACCGGTGCAGCACCGATGTATCCCAAACAGGCGCTTGGGTTGTTTATGAGCAAGGAACGCTATCAGACACAGGCACGTATTGTTGAGGTTGCCCAAACTTTCCGCAAGGAACAGTTTCCCCTGGATTATATCGTGCAGGACTGGCAGTACTGGGGTTCCGACAGGGATGGTACATGGAGCGGTATGATATGGAACAAAGAGCGGTATCCAGATCCTGAAGGTATGGCCAAGGCGATTCACGACCTGAATATGAAGCTTATGATATCCATTTGGCCTTCCGTGGGAAACGACACGCCCCTGGCTCATGAGCTTGATAAATACAACCTGCGTTTTGAGCCCTTGCATTGGATATCAAGGAAGGCCCGTATCTATGATGCGTTCAGCGAAAAGGGACGGCAAATTTACTTTAAGCATATTAAAGAGGGTTTATTTGATAAGGGTGTGGATGCACTCTGGATGGATGGAACTGAAGTTGAGGTAGGCTCGGCCTGCTGGAATCCCAACGAAGTTGCACGCGACATAAAAAGACTTGGGAACAACGCCATGGGCGATTTCTCACGCTATCTGAACCCATATACCCTGATGACTACCAAGGGTACTTACGAAGGACAACGAGCCATCAACAATAAGCGTGTGTTTATTCTGACACGTTCGGCCTGGGCAGGGGCGCAGCGCTATGCGGCCGCTTCATGGTCGGGTGATTCGTCGGCAAGCTGGGATATTTTAAAATCCCAGATGGCTAGTGGACTCGATGTAACCATGTCAGGTAATCCCTGGTGGACACAGGATATCGGAGGTTTCTTTGTCAACAACTACCGCGGAGGTGAACAGAATGCTGCCTATCGCGAACTTTTTGCCCGCTGGTTTCAGTTTGGAGCTTTTAATCCGATCTTCCGCATTCATGGAACCAACATCGAGCGTGAGCCTTATATCTTCAAGGAAATGGATCCGAATATGTACCAGGCACTGCTTGATGTCACGAATCTGCGTTACCGCCTGATGCCTTATATCTACAGCCAAAGCTGGAAGGTTACAAGCGAAGGTTATACACTTATGCGCGCTTTTCCGTTTGATTTTTCGGATGACGTCAAGGCACGTGATATAAGCGATGCTTTCATGTTCGGCCCTGCCTTTTTGGTACATCCGGTAACCCGTGCCATGTATAGTGGTGAAGCCCCTCCTGCCAAGACGATTCCGACAGAATTTCTTAAAACCCCTGACGGTAATGCCGGGCTTGAGGTGCAGTATTTTGCCGGCACGAATTTTAATACTCCAAAGGAAAAGGGTATTGACAAGGTTGTGGATCACGACTGGCCCGGGCCTCCTCTGGCTGATCCTCCGGGAGGACTTGACGGTTTTAATAATTTCTCTGCTCGTTGGGAAGGTAAGCTCATTGCTCCTGAGGATGGCGAATATGAAATCGGTGTCGAAGGTGACGACGGGTTCAGGCTCTTTCTCGATGGCAGAAGAATCGTGCAGGATTGGAGAGATAACGCCAAACGCTACCGTAGTGCAAAGGTCACACTCAGCAAAGGCCAGAATGTTGCAGTAAAACTTGAGTTCTACCAGGCTGCCGGTGAACGCGTTATCCGTCTTGCCTGGCGAACTCCGCGTGAGATTGCCGAATTGAAAAGCAAAGACAGAGTCGTGGATAATCTGGTGGAAACCTATCTGCCGAGCGGTGCGGAATGGTATGATTTCTGGGACAATAAGAAATATAAAGGCGGTCAAACAGCAAAGAAAAATTGTCCGCTTAATATTTTGCCGCTATATATACGTGCCGGATCGATTGTACCGATGGGGCCGGTGATGCAGTATGCGACCGAAAAACCGGATGCCCCGTACGAAATCCGCATCTATCCGGGCGCTGACGGCAAATTTACAATCTATGAAGATGATAACGAAACCTACAACTATGAGAAGGGTGAATACGCTACATACGATCTCATCTGGAATGATTCGGCCAGAACCTTGACTATCGGACCTCGCAAGGGGACGTTCCCTGGGATGATTGCCGAACGAAAGCTGAATATCGTAATTGCAGCCCCGGACAAAAATGCCGGGTTAGAGACGGTTACAATACCCGCCAAGATAGTGTATTATACGGGCAAAACTGTTACGATGCAATTTTAAAGAAACGGCATCCGTCAATTATTGTACGGAGGTTAATCAAATAAAGTTTTTTTAGGAATGATTCAATGAATAAATGGATTGGAATTCTTGCAAGTCTCTCGATAGCCGCTGTATGCCACGCGGCTGATCCGATTATTCAGACGAGCTTTACCGCCGACCCGGCCCCCTTAGTGCACGACGGCGTCGTCTATCTCTACACCAGCCATGACGATGATAACGCTCCCCCCGGCCAGAGCAGATTCCTCATGCGCGATTGGAAATGCTATACGTCCTCGGACATGGTGAACTGGACGGACCATGGAACGGTGGCCTCCCTTAAGACGTTTCCGTGGGCGGTGCAGGAAAACGACGCCTGGGCGCCTCATATCATCGAACGCAACGGTAAGTTCTACTTTTATGCTCCCGTGAGCGTTCCGGGATGGCCTAAGAACGCTATCGCCGTCGCTATTGCAGACAACCCGCTGGGTCCTTTCAAGGACGCCCTCGGCCGTCCGCTCATCG
>Ga0315548_1003637_pt1 | contig 11463 bp, 10 predicted proteins | sample SalMarSW160110MG_2_FD_202540 | JGI IMG/M metagenome (GOLD analysis project Ga0315548, IMG submission 202540) | Salt marsh sediment microbial communities from the Plum Island Ecosystem LTER, Massachusetts, United States - Salt Marsh Sediment SW1601-110 ... | reverse complement strand
ACTGGTTGGACCATACTCCCTTATATTCTTTATATGCAAGGCAGTCCCATACCCTTTATGTTTAGCAAAACCATATTCAGGAAAAATAATGTCGAAAAACTCCATGACCCTATCACGCAGCACCTTGGCAACTATAGAAGCGGCACCTATCGCGTGAGACAACCCATCGCCTCCTTTAATCGCGGTTTGAGAAAAAGGTAACTCAGGAATCGGATATCCGTCTACCAGTATCCAATCCGGCATTACGGAAAGCGATGTCACAGCTCTATACATAGAAAGGATAACAGAATAATCTATACCCCAAGTATCTATTAAAAAAGAATCGACGTAACCAATACCTACAGAAACTGATTTCTCTAAAATTTCGGGAAAAAGTTTAAGTCTTTTGTTAGGTGAGAGTTTCTTCGAATCGGTAACACCGGGCACATAAATACCCTTTTCGAAAATAACGGCGGCAGAAGCAACCGGACCGGCGAGAGAACCCCTGCCTACTTCATCTATACCACAAATCAGGGAAGCTTCGGGAGAAATCCAACCCTCATCGCCAAAAGTCATTTCCTCTCTTTTATTTTTGCCGCCTTCCCTTCTTTTTCTCTAAGATAGTAGAGTTTAGCTCTTCTTACTTTACCTTTCTTAACAACTTCTATCGATTTTATCATCGGCGAATGCACAGGAAAAATCTTTTCAACTCCGATACCCTGAGAGACCTTTCTTACCGTAAAGGTCTTACTCGTTCCGGAACCTTTTATTTTAATTACAATTCCCTCAAAACGCTGCAGTCTATCCCTATCGCCTCTTTTAACTGCCATAGCAACCTTTACAGTATCGCCCGGACCAAACTCGGGTATATTATCCACCAAATGATTTTCCTCTATAATTTTTAAATCATCCACTTTAATCTCCTTTAAAACATGATGTTAATTTTCCATAATGTCTTTTCTATATTTTCTTGTTAACTTAATCGCCTCTTCTTCTCTCCAGTTCTCGATCTCCGCATGATTACCTGAAAGCAAAACTCCCGGAACCTCTTTCTCTCTGAATACTTGAGGTCTTGTGTAAATCGGCGAATCTAGAAGCCCCTTCTCAAAAGAATCAGTATTCACCGAATTAACGTCCCCCACAGCACCCGGAAGTAACCTTGTCAACGCTTCAACAATTACCATAGCCGCAACTTCCCCTCCGCTTAAAACATAATCACCAATAGATATTTCACCATCAACAAATTCCCGCACTCTCTCATCCACACCTTTATACCTTCCGCAAATAAAGCTTAAAGCTTTTTCTTTTGAAAGATCTTTTGCCATTTCCTGATTGAAATTTTTGCCTCGCGGAGAAAGCAAATAAGTCGTCCCTCTTTCTTCCACGCTTTCTAATGCTTTAACAATCGGCTCGACCATCATCACCATACCCGGACCACCCCCATAAGGAGAATCATCAACTGTACCATAAGCATCTGAAGCAAAATCTCTTATATCAATTAATTTAAAAAAAAATATCTCTTTCTCTTTTGCCCTTCCCACTATCCCTGTTTCAAGAAAGGATTCAAATATTGATGGAAAAATACTAAATATATTAATTTTCATCTTAGCTGCCGCGCAGGGAGAAAGAAATAATTACGAAGGTTCTGAAGGTTCTAAAATCTCGAGAACTGCTCTTTTACCAATTTTCATTGAAGCTGCTGTAACAATTGTCCTTATCGCTTTCGCCGTTTTACCACCCTTTCCAATAATTTTCCCGATATCCTTCTTACTCACTTTAAGCTCATACATAACAGTTCTCTCTCCCGATATTTCTTCCACCTCCACTTTTTCAGGCTGATCCACCAGTGACTTTGCTATGTATATTATCAGTTCCTTCAACATCAGTTACCTCCTCCGTTTCTTTACTTTCATCCACTTCTTTACTTTGCTCCGTTTCTTTACTTTTCTTCGGTTCTTTACTTGCCTTCGTTACTTTACTTTTCTTCGGTTCTTTACTTGCCTTCGTTACTTTACTTTCCTCCGTTTCTTTACTTGCCTTCGTTACTTCACTTTCCTCCGTTTCTTTACTTGCCTTCGTTACTTCACTTTCCTCCGTTTCTTTACTTGCGTTTACGTCCCACCTTTTCATTAACGCTTTAACCGCATCAGTCAAAATCGCACCTTTGTCCTGCCATTTTTTGATTCCATCTCCATCTATTTGAAGTTCTTTTGAATGTGGATTATACCATCCTAACTGCTCTAAATACTTACCATCTCTGGGATTTCGCGACTCTATCGCAATAATCCTATAACTATGCTGTTTTTTCTTTCCAACGACTCTTAATCTTATTTTAACAGACACTTAGCCTCCTTAATATTGCCACTCTATTCTCTATAGAGATATTTATGAATTTACGATATCTATCACATTATAACTAAATTTAGATGAAATTAATAAAAACATACCTTTTTGTCAAGGGCAATTTAGTTAGGATGTTAGAAGGTTAGAAAGTTAGGAAGAAAAGAAAAAAGAAGAAAAAAAAAATCTTGTGTTAATATAGTGTAATCTTGTGATTAAATATTATATCAACTTGAAAATAGAAACGAATTTGTTATATTGGATTATGAAATACTGGATTGGACTCGATTTAGGAATTAAATGGACCGGTATCGCGATCAGCAACAGTTTTGACATAGTAAAACCGACTAAAACTGTTAAAACCGAACATTTAATAAAAGAACTAAAAAGTTTAAATAAAGAATATAACTTTAAAGGTATGGTATTGGGTTTCCCATTAACCACAAAAGGCAAAATTGGGCAAAGGGCAAAATTCGTACAAAAAATAAAAAAAGAAATCGAAAAAGAATTAGATCTACCCATAAAACTTCAGGACGAGCGGTTTACGACAAAAGAAGCAACTAAAATCGCATCGGAATTAGGCAAAAAGAAGGATAAGAAACTTATAGATAAGATTTCCGCCTCATTAATACTTAAAGGCTATCTCGATGAGAATTAAAGCAATACTTACAATTATAGCAATAGGGCTTATGTTAAGCCCTCTCGCCAAATGTCCTAAAATGGGAAACGCTATCATTAAAATCGATGAAGGGGATAACCTCAATATTATTTCGAGAAAATTAAAAGAAGCAAGAATCATTCAGGATAGACTCGGATTTAAACTAATGGTGATTGTCTTTAAAAAGTCCACTTCTCTTTCCTACGGATGGTATAAATTCGAGATTTATGAAACCCCAAGAGAGATACTGAAAAGTTTACTTAAAGGAAGAAGATTAACGGTGAAAGTCACAATTCCTGAAGGCTTAAAGGTAAATGAAACAATATACGCGTTTCGCAGACACAAAGACGCGGATATAAATATTTCTAAATTAAAGTTTCTAACCATAGATACAAGTTTCATAAAAAAACTCGGAATAAATCAGACCTCTCTGGAAGGATATCTTTTCCCCGATACATATATTTTCTACAAAGGAGAAACACCGGAAAATGTTATAAAAAAGATGGTTTCCAATCTCTACACTGTCATAAAACCATCTCAGAAATTTGAAATTAAATCTATGACTTTCGACGCACATGAAATTCTAACCATAGCCTCTATGATTGAAAGAGAAGCAATGATAGACAGAGAAAAACCGATTATAGCTTCCGTTATTTACAATAGATTAGAGAAAAATATGCGTCTTCAAATCGATGCTACTGTTCTTTATGCCTTAGGAACTTATAAAAAAACGGTTACATATAAAGACCTTCTCTTCAAATCTCCCTATAACACTTACAGAAACTGGGGTTTACCACCGGGACCAATCGCCAGTCCCGGCTTCCAATCGATAATTTCTGCCCTTCATCCGGCAAAAACCGATTATTTATATTATGTGGCTACAGGAAAAGGCGATCATACATTCAGTAAAAAATACGATGAACATCAAACAGCTAAGGAAAGGTACAAAAATTACAGAAAAGATACTAAAAAGCTAACAGCTGATCGCTAACGGCAAAAAAACCTTGATTTTCTATCATAAAAACTTATAAATATACCCAAATGGATAAAAACAAATATCAGGATAAAGCTTTCTATTTTTTATTAGCGGGCCTTTTTTTCACACCCATTTCCGCGTATGCCGCTATACCTTTGGCATTAACTTCTCTTGTATTATTAATTCTCTCAAGACCGGATATTAGGCTCAATCTACTTGACAAACTACAAATTCTTCTTCTTGGAACGATGCTTCTTTCATCTATATTCGGAGTTTATAAAAGACATAGCTTTTACGCTACCTGTGCTTTACTTTCATATGTTTTAGTATATTTTCTCGCAAAAGCACTTATCATTGAAAAAACACGCATTGAAAAATTCGTTAAAACAATAGCCATATTGATTACACTTGTATCCGCTATAGGAATATTACAATATATAGCGGGTTTTTCTCTGGTCTATAAGAATATACCAATAGTAGCCCCTTCTATGGAAAAAACCAGGATCACTTCTATATGCTATAACCCTCTAATTTTAGCCTCTCTTATTGGTTTCAGTTTGCCTGTTCTTATTTCTTTTTTAATAGAAGAAAAAACAAAGAAACTTTTATGGATTTCGGGAATACTTGGAATAATAGCCTTCCTTTTAACTTCTTCGAGAGCCCCCACTGTCGCGCTCATTATATCATTATCTGTACTATTCTTTATAAAAAAGAAAAAATTAATAGCCTTCTTAATACCGATCGTCATAATGTTAACAGCAATATTGTATGCACCTTTAAGAGCCCGGTTACTGATAGCTTTTAAAGAGGGTATAAATACGAACAGGATTGTGTCCGCTAAAGCAGGAATTAAAATGTGGAAAGAAAATTCCGTTTTTACAGGTGTAGGAATACACAATTTTTATCTCTTATTCGAAAAATATTCTCCTCCCGAATACAAAAAAGGAGCGCATTATGTACATAATATGTACATAAATTTTCTTGCAGAGGCAGGAATTCTTGGAGTATCGGCTCTTATAGCAGTATTTGGTTTCGCGATTAAATGGAGTAGAGACAATTTTACCAGATTACAAGAAAATCTAAATAATAACGCATACCAAAAGTGGTTATCTCAGGGTCTATTTGTTGCTCTTATAGGTGCAACTATTCACAATCTACTCGATAATACTATTTATGTTGTTGGACTCGGAATGTTATTCTGGATGGGAATGGGTATAATAAGTGGGATTTACTCAAAAACAAATTAAAACACTAGCACAAATAAAATAAATCATTCCTCTGCGATTTCAACTCTTCTTAAATAATTTTTTAAGTCTTCCACGCCTTTTTTAATGTTCTCAATATTTTGTTCCTTACCCGCAACTTCTATAGATTTGCCTATTTCACTAATCCCATCAAACCCATAACCCGCACCAGAACCTTTCATACTGTGGCCTAATCTTTCTATCTCTTCAAAATTTTTCGCCTCAAGATAAGATTCCATTTGTTCAATATCTTTTTCTCTATTTGTTAAAAAACCGGGAATAAGGTCAGCTATCTCGGGATCGACTTTTATAATAATTTTCTCACTATCATCCATAAAACCTCCTTACTTACAAGCTCAATTTATTCGCGAATTCGTTTAAAACCATAAGTAATGTATCCATTTTAACAGGTTTCGCAACATGTGTATTACAACCGGCATCGAGACATTTTTCAGCATCACCCTTTAAAGCAAATGCTGTAAGAGCTATAACCGGGGTTTCTTCCGCATTAACCCTATTCTCCCATACTCTTATCTTTTTTGTGGCGGTATACCCATCCATCACCGGCATTTGCATATCCATCAAAACCAAATCGTAAACATTTTTCTTAAACTTTTCAAAAGCAATCTTACCATTTTCAGCTACATCTATCTCAACAGAAGATTTTTTAAGGAAAGCTTTTATTAACATACTATTATCTTCGGTATCTTCTACTAGTAAAATTTTCATAGCCGGAAGATCGATTGGTTTAATTTTTTCGACTTTTTCCTCGTGCTTCTTAGCTTTCCATAAGCCAAGCGTAGTTAGAATAGCATTCTTTAATTCATCTCTTTTAATTGGTTTAACAAGATAACAACTAATACCTAATCTATCTATACGCGTTAAATCTGAAGTACGATAATCAGAAGTCAACATCATCACAGTAGTTATTTCTTCGTTTTTTTTATCCTCTCTTATAAACTCTGCCACCTCGAATCCGTCCACTGAAGGCATCCTCCGGTCCAGCAAAATCAGACGAAAATGTTTTCCCTTTTTTTTTGCCTTCTTCAATATTGAAATTGCTTCTTTGCCTCCGGAAGCTTCCATCACCTCTGCATCCCACGCGGTTAAAATTTCTTTCAATATTAATCTGTTTGTATCATTGTCGTCCACTATAAGTACCGGAATACCTCTTACGTCAACCCCCCTGGGTACAATGAAAGTACGAGTTTTTTTCTCTTTCCGCACCTCAAACTTTACAGTAAATAGAAACTCACTCCCTTTCCCCTCTTCACTCTTCACCCACATTTTACCACCCATCAACTCAACTAATTTTTTTGAAATACTGAGTCCTAAACCGGTTCCGCCAAATTTCCGGGTAGTAGAAGAATCCGCCTGTTTAAAACTTTCAAAAATGTCTTCATATTTACTTTCAGGGATCCCAACACCTGTATCCTTAACTGTAAATAAGAAACGAACACCATCCTCTTCTTTACTTTCACATTGATCTCCTTCTTCCTCTGCAAGCTTTACACTTAATACGACCTCCCCTTCATCGGTGAATTTAATTGAATTTCCAATTAGATTTACCAATATCTGTCGCATACGATAAGAATCCCCAATTAAATTCACGGGGACATTGGGAGAAATATGATCAATCAGCTCTATTCCCTTCTTATGCGCTCTAATAGCCATAATATCAGAGACTTTTTCAATTAGCGAATCGAGTTCAAATTCGCTTTTCTCAATTTGAATATCACCGCATTCTATCTTCGAAATATCTAACACATCATTAATTATCGCTAAAAGTGTCTCTCCGGCTTCTCTCAGCACCTTAAGATAATTATGCTGTTCTTTAGATAAAACTGTTTCTTCCAAGATTTCGCACATTCCGATTATGGCATTTAGAGGGGTCCTAATCTCATGACTCATTATAGCCAGAAAAGTTGTTTTTGCGTAAGAAGCTTTTTGCGCAGCTTTCTGAGCTTCTATCAGTTGAACTTCTCTGTTTTTACTCTCAGTAACGTCTCTTGAAATCCCAAAAGTCCCAATTATATTCCCCTTTGCATCATACCGCGGGATTTTTGTTGTCGAAACCCAGGTTCTCGTTCCGTCGGGATGCGTTTCTTCTTCAATCTTATTCAATATTGGTTTACCTGTATTAATTATTTTTTGTTCGTCCCTGTAAGCTGATTCCGCGTGTTCTTTTGTAAAATAGTCGTAATCAGTTTTACCTATAATTTTATCTACATCTTCAACACCAAATTGTTCTGCTACCGACTTGCTGGCAAGTAGAAAACGACTTTTTTTATCCTTAATGTAGATATGATCAGGGATGTTATTAATCAAATCATATACTAAAGACCTCTCATGCAACAAAGCCTTTTCCAATTTTTTACGTTTAGTTATATCACGAGTCATACCAAATATCCCTATGGTATTACCTTCTTCATCGGTTAATAAAGCTTTAGTAGTCGATAAATATACCTTTTCTCCTTTAGAATTTTTAGATGTTTCCCCCCTATCGACAATAGGTTTTCCTGTTTTCATCACCTGTAAATCGTCCTTCCTGGCCGCCTCCGCTAAATCTTTCGGATAAAAGTCAAAATCAGTTTTCCCTTTAACGTCTTCTTCAGAAGTTACAGAAGGAGAACCCTCCTGCTCCAGATAGTATTTATTCACCTGAAGAAGGTTTCCTTTCTTATCTTTGAAGTAAACGGAAATTGGTACGCTGTCCATGAAACTTTTAAAAAACGCCCTGTCAAGAAGTAATTCTTGCTCTTTCTTTTTGCTTTTGCTTTGAGATTTTTCTAGTTTAGCAATCTTTTTGCGTAACTTTTTTAATTCGTCAATTAATTGTTTTTTTGTTTTTTTGCTTTCATCCATAACAATATAAATTTTTTTTAAATAATAACTAACTTAAAAGTTATAAAAAAGAAGACAAAAGTAAAGGGTAAAATGATATTTTTCTAATCTTTAACAAAGATCAAAGTATACGATACTATATCTTAAGATTCGGTATTTCGGGATTGGAATTTAGTTTACGTTTAGCTGATTAGCAGGTTCGGAAAAAGACATTGGACTTAGGACTTAGGACTTTGGACATTGGACTGAAATATTTGTGCTATTTGTGGTTTAAACTTAAGAAAATGAGTTAATGAGTGTATGAGTGAATGGGTTAACTGTTTTTACCCATTTACACATCTACCCATATACTCTTTTACCTATTTTTTTACGTCCTTTGTGCTCTCTGTGTGAGATATATTCCTATAAACTTACCGCCCAAAATCGAGTCGTGCCGGTTCGAAATAAAGATAGGGCTCCTGAATCAATTTTAAAATAGGCAAATAAGTAGTTTCTCTTACCCCCATTAATCTTTCAAGAAGCTTTAAAGGTTCCGGGAAAAGAACCACTTTATAATTTTTAACCTCCGCTTCATCCGCGGCGGCATTTATAGCATCTAAAAGACCACCATATTCATCGATAAGGGATATCTCCTTTGCCGTAAGTCCACTCCAAATTCTACCCATTCCCAAAGAATCTACCTCCTCGACAGTTAAATCTCTGGGGGCGGCTACAGCTTCCAAAAATTGATCATATATATGATTTAACATCTTATTGAACATTTCTCGCTCATAATAAGAAAATGGACGGTGAGAACTTAGAGCGTCGGAATGCTCTCCCCATTTCACTATATCATGAGTGATTCCTAACTTGTTATATAATCCCTCAGTAACAAATTTCGCCCCCCAAACCCCAATAGAACCTGTAAGTGTGGTTTTATTAGCCAATATCAGATCCGCGGGAGCAGAAATGTAATATCCTCCGGAAGCCACTACATTTCCCATCGATACAATTACAGGTTTTTTCTCCTTCAATCTCATAATTTCCCTATATATCAAATCCGAGGCAAGCGAACTTCCTCCTCCTGTATTGATTCGCAAAACAACCGCTTTCACGGAATTGTCTTTTCTTAACCCTTTCAGTTCTCTTGTTACCGATTCCGAACCAATGGTCGCACCCCCGAAAAGAGGAATATCCATTGGGGAATTAGAACTTTCCCCAACAATTATAGAACCTTCGAGAGTCAAAACTGCTATTTTCGGAGGATCGCTCAGCGAGAATTCTCTGGGAACAGTTTTCCCTCTCCAAACTTTACCTTCACCTTCGATACCAACGAGAGCTTTGATTTCATCAAAATAAGCCAGAGTATCTATTAATCCCTCTTTTATTGCTTCTTCCGGCGTAAAAAAAGCCAGAGAATCTATAAGACTCTTTATTTTATTTTCGTCTATTTCCCTAGAATGTGAGATTTCTCCGACAACTACGTCTATAAGATCATCGAGGAACTTTCTTATCTGTTCCCTATCGTACTCACTCATTTCTTCCTTTGTAAACGTTTCTATAGCAGTCTTGTATTTTCCAACGCTGGCAACTTCGGGTTCCACATCCATCTTATCCAGAGCGCCTTTAATATACATCTTAGAAAGATAAAGTCCGGCGAAATATATACTACCGGGAGGAGAAATCGAAACAAGGTCGGCAGCAGAAGCTAAATATAAATCTCTAAAACCATAATAATCAGCATGGGCAATCAGGAATTTATCCTTAGCAATATCCGTAAGTTGTTTTCTGACTTCTTCACTTTGAGCAAGTCCCAGAGAATTACTTTTTATATAAACAATAACACTATCGATTTTCTTATCATTCTTTACATAATCGAGCAGATTTAAAAGATTATAAAAAGAGTGTTCCTTACCCAAAAACCCTTTTATATTAGGCACCTCCGGATATTCTCCCTTGATCTCAACAATTACAGAACGACTTTGTCCCTTAAAAAGAGACGGGTACGGAACAACGGAAGCGGTTATTATACCTTCATTATCACCGTCTCCGTGGTAACCTCCAAAAAGCAAGTTCCCAAGAGAGAATTCTAAGCCGCCATAGACTTGCCCATCTCTAAAATTATTGTCATCAGGCATTAACCCGATATTCAACTTTACTCCTTCTACAATTTCTAAAGCTCCGGTTAAACTATGAATTAAATATCTCGTGCCGTTTTGCCCCCTATCCACATCAAAATCCGAAGTCAACACCAATCTATCCCAACCCGGAATAACCGAAACTCCTAAGGAAAAATCGTAACCCTCACTACTGGGAAAAATTGTCGTAAAACCTAAAGAAACCCATTTGTGAGGACGAAACATAGCACCTAAAGTATATTTATCATCCCATGAAGAAAACATATAACCAAGAGAAAACTTATCTTTATAATGTAGGGGACTTACTCCGGTCATAAACTCCATCGAATCGCTCATGAAGCGAACACCACCGGCAAAACCCAGAAAGGGGATATTCATGGAAACCCAGTAATCTTCACTACGAATGGATATCTCGGGATAAGAATGAAGAGACAACCCTGCCGGATTCGCATAAAGCGCCCGAGAGCGTTCTGAAGTTGCAATCGAAAGATTAATATATGATAATAATATTAAAAGCAACATTTATACCTCCTTTATATAGTATTACAAATCAACCTATCTTCCCAATCTATTGTACTACTAGTTATTTTTTTTAAAAATGAAATATCAAAAATTAAAAAACAAAATAATAAATAAAAATGTAAAATTATCCCTTCTTATTACCGCAAAAACTAAAAATAAATTTGTATTACTCGTTGTTTCTCTTGTTTGGTGTGGTGTTGGGATTCTGTATTCTGGCTCCTGGCTTCTTACTTCTTTGTTGAATTTTTTCCATTTTGATATTTGATTTTTGCATTTTAACGGTTAAGCCACAATGCTATACCATGCGTTCTACTATTGCCCGGGCAAATTCTGAGGTTTTTATCGGTGTTATCCCTTCCATCTGCCTCGCGAGATCATAAGTAACCTTTTTATCTGCAAAAGCCTTCTCCAAACCCACCTCAATCAAATCCGCAGCTTCATTCCAACCGAGATAACTTAACATCATAACGCCGGAAAGGATCAAAGAAGAAGGGTTAACTTTATCGAGCCCTTTGTACTTGGGAGCAGAACCGTGTGTTGGTTCAAAAAGCGCTATGTTATCACCTATATTAGCTCCGGGAGCTATTCCGAGCCCTCCAATCTGCCCCGCGGCAGCATCGGAAAGATAATCACCATTCAAATTCGGAAGAGCTACAACTTCATATTCATCAGGACGTGTGAGAAGCTGCATAAACATTTGATCAGCTATTCTATCCTTTACGACTATCCTATCTCCGCGTTGACCCGTGGGCAGCCCTCCTCTTAAATATTTAAACGCTCCTT
>Ga0315548_1003632_pt1 | contig 11482 bp, 4 predicted proteins | sample SalMarSW160110MG_2_FD_202540 | JGI IMG/M metagenome (GOLD analysis project Ga0315548, IMG submission 202540) | Salt marsh sediment microbial communities from the Plum Island Ecosystem LTER, Massachusetts, United States - Salt Marsh Sediment SW1601-110 ... | reverse complement strand
TGCGAAGAAACTATGCCCTTCATTGCACCTTCGGTTCGGATGTGCCTTACAAGAGCCCTCGTATCGATACCTTCCAGGCCGACAACGTTATTTTCTTTAAGATAATCGCTCAGTGATTTGTCATTTCGCCAGCTGCTCGGGTAATCGCAGTTTTCCTTTACAATAAAACCGCTTGCGAAAATCTTCCGCGATTCGACATCGGCTTTATTGGTCCCATAGTTGCCAATCAAAGGATACGTCATTGTAACAATCTGCTCGTAATAAGATGGGTCGGTTAAAATCTCCTGATAACCGGTCATAGCGGTATTGAATACGACCTCTCCGCATTTGGTGCCTTTGGCGCCAAAAGAGCCGCCCTTAAAAACGGTACCATCTTCAAGTAACAAAACAGCTTTCACTTTTTATAATCCCTGCTATTTATAGTAAGACTGAATGGGTTTAACAGTGATTTTCTGTTCCTTTAATGCCTTTATTGCTGAAACCGCCGCTTCAGCTCCTCTTATCGTTGTCACATACGGTATCTGCCGGTCAAGGGCGGTTCTTCTTATTGGAAATGAATCTCTTATCGTCTGCCCGCCGACGGTCGTATTTATAATCAAATCTATTCTTTTATTTATTATACCATCCAATATGTTAGGCCTGCCTTCTGAGACTTTAAGTATGAACTCCGAAGGAATATTGTTTTTGATAAACTCGATACACGTCCCTTTCGTTGCAATAATTTTAAAGCCCATCTGATGTAACTTACGAGCTATCTCGACCGCTCTCGGTTTATCGTCATCCCTAACACTGAAAAAGACATTGCCGGAAGTCGGCAGGGTATTCCCTGCTGCTATCTGCGATTTTGCAAAGGCGGTCCCGAAATCATCGGATATCCCCATTACTTCACCGGTTGAGAGCATCTCCGGCCCAAGAAGCGTGTCTATGCCGGGGAATTTTATGAACGGAAAAACAGCTTCCTTGACAGTAAAATAATTCCGCTGAACCTCTTTTGTGAAATTTAACTCTTTCAGCGTCATTCCCGTCATCACCTTCGCTGCCAGCTTTGCAAGCGGAACACCTATTGACTTACTGACAAAGGGAATAGTCCGAGAGGCACGAGGATTGACTTCGAGGATATAAACCTGTCCATCTTTAATTGCCATTTGGATATTCATCAGCCCGTTGACTTTTAATTCCAGGGCTAGCAGCTTCGTCTGCCTTTTAACCTCCTGGAGAATTTCCTTACTAACTGAAACCGGCGGCAAAGAACAGGCGCTGTCACCCGAGTGGACACCTGCCTCTTCGATATGCTCCATTATACCGCCAATTACGACGGTGCTGCCATCACTGACGGCATCGACATCAAGCTCTATAGCATCATCGAGAAACTTATCAATTAAAATAGGATGTTCACCCGAGGCCTCTATAGCATCTCGCACAGAAGCCTTTAGCTCCTGCTGGCCATAAACAATCTGCATCGCCCTGCCGCCAAGTACAAAGGAAGGTCGAATCAACAATGGATAGCCCAGCTTTTCTGCTATTTTGAAGGTTTTATCATACGTCGTTGCTGTGCCGCTGGCCGGCTGGCGAAGTTTTAACTTCTTTACAAGCCGGTTGAAGCGTTTGCGGTCTTCTGCACGGTCGATGCTGTCGGGCGATGTACCGATTATCTTCACGCCGGCTTTTTCGAGCGGCACCGCCAGCTTCAACGGCGTCTGGCCGCCAAATTGCACAATCACGCCATCGGGATTTTCCTTTTCAACGATACTCATTACATCTTCAAAGGTAAGCGGCTCGAAATATAGACGGTCTGAGGTGTCGTAGTCGGTGCTTACGGTTTCGGGATTGCAGTTTACCATTATCGATTCGATGCCGATTTCCTTAAGGGCAAAGGCGGCGTGTACACAACAGTAATCAAACTCAATTCCCTGGCCTATCCTGTTAGGCCCACCACCAAGAATAACCACTTTTCGTCTGTCGGTCGGTTTTGCTTCACATTCTGATTCGAAAGTGGAGTAAAGATAAGGCGTTGTCGCCTCGAATTCGGCACCGCAGGTATCAACGGTTTTGTAAACCGCATTTATACCAAGGCCCTGCCGATGTTTGCGAAACTTCGTCTCGTCAGTTTTCAAAATAGATGCGAGGTACTTATCGCTAAAACCGTATTCTTTAACTTTTCGCAACGTGTTGCGATTGAGTTTTGCCAGACTGCCGGCCTTGAGCTTTTCTTCAAGTTTTACAATATCTTTTATATTGTTAAGAAACCACGGGTCGATTTTAGTAAGAGTAAAGATTTCTTCGGTCGTGAGCTTTCTTCTAAAGGCCTCGGCAACATACCAGATTTTGTCCCAGCAATTAGTTCGCAGCTTATCTTTGAGCTGTGGCAGCGAAATTCCACCATCGATATGTTTTTTATCGAGCGAGTAACGGTCGATTTCAAGCGACCTTATGGCCTTCTGTAGAGATTCTTTGAATGTCCTGCCAATGGCCATTGCCTCACCGACTGATTTCATCTGGATGGTCAGCTCGGGATTAGTATTGGGAAACTTCTCAAATGTAAATCGCGGCCATTTAACAACACAATAATCGATAGACGGCTCAAAACAGGCGGGTGTTTTCTTTGTAATATCGTTTGGAATTTCGTCGAGAGTATAGCCAACCGCGAGCAGCGAAGCAATTTTGGCGATAGGAAAGCCGGTGGCCTTGGACGCAAGCGCCGAACTTCGCGAGACCCTCGGGTTCATCTCAATGACGTAAAGTTTTCCGTTATCAGGATTGACCGCAAACTGAATGTTCGAGCCGCCTGTCTCCACGCCGATGGCCCTCATAATCTTAAGCGAGGCATCCCGCATTATCTGATATTCTTTATCAGTAAGTGTCTGGGCCGGCGCAACAGTAATGCTGTCGCCGGTATGAATACCCATAGGGTCGAGGTTTTCAATTGAGCAGACAATAACTACGTTGTCCTTTTTGTCCCTCATCACCTCAAGCTCGTATTCCTTCCAGCCGACAACAGATTCTTCAATAAGGACCTGATTTGTGGGACTGAGATTAAGACCCCAGTGAATATACTCTTCGTATTCTTCGGCATTATAGGCAACATTTCCACCGGTGCCGCCTAATGTATATGAGGGGCGAATAATAGCGGGAAATCCAATGTATTCTATGATTTTTTTGGCCTCTTCCCAAGAATGGGCGTACCCACTTTGGGGAACCTCAAGCCCACATCCTTGTATGATTTTTTTGAAGCGGTCTCTTTCCTCGGCCCTTTTGATTGTTTGCAGATTCGCCCCGATGAGCCGGGTATTATGCTTTTTTAATACGCCACTTTCAGCCAAAGCCACAGCAGTGTTCAAACCAGTCTGTCCTCCGAGCGTCGGCAGCAGACTATCCGGCTTTTCTTTGGCAATTATTTTCTCGACAATCTCTGGCGTAATCGGCTCAATGTACGTACGGTGGGCCAGTTCCGGGTCGGTCATTATTGTGGCGGGATTACTGTTTACGAGTATTACTTTGAAGCCCTCTTTTCTGAGGACTTTGCATGCCTGGGCCCCGGAGTAATCAAATTCACAGGCCTGGCCTATGACAATAGGCCCTGAACCTATGATTAATATCTTATGGATGTCTTTGCGTTTTGGCATTCTCGCCTATTTTTATCCTTTCGTCCTTCGTAGTCCCGAAGGGATACCTTACGGTACTACGGAGAATGGATCTGAATCATTGATAGCAGTACATTACTGTTCATCCTTAAATCCTGGGGAGTAAAGATTGGTTATGGGCATTCGCCTGTCTTTACCAAATGCTCTTGGAGTAATCTTTATTCCCGGCGGAGACAGCCGTCTTTTATATTCATTTCTATCCACCATGTTAACAACTCGATTAACCGCATCCTTAGGCAAACCATCTTTTAACAGCTCCGCAACAGCCTTGTCTTCTTCTACATAACCGACAAGTATCTTATCCAGGATGTCATACGGCGGTAGAGAATCTGAGTCTTTCTGGTTTTCCCTTAGTTCAGCACTCGGAGGCCGTTCTATTACTGATGATGGAATAATTTCACGATGATGGAGCTTATTCACATATTCAGCTATTTGATAAACCATCGTTTTGGGCACGTCCTTCAGAATCGCAAAACCCCCGGCAGTATCTCCATACAGAGTGGCATAACCAACAGCAGTTTCGCTTTTGTTGCTGGTGGTCAAAACAAGATGGCCAAACTGGTTGCTTAAAGACATAAGAATACAGCCACGAATTCTTGCCTGTAGATTTTCATAAGCTATGCCAGTATTATTCCACTGTGACATTTTTCCGAGCAGCTGGTCGAACTGATTGAGCACCGTCTCGATTGGCAAATTGTGAAACTCAATATCGAGATTATCCGCCAGAATCTGGGCATCTTTAACAGTATCCGGGCTGTTATATTTCGACGGCATAGTTACACCGATGACATTTCCGGCTCCGAGTGCATCTACCGCAATCGCTGCAGTAAGAGAAGAATCTATTCCACCGCTTAGTCCTACTATTGCCTTTGAAAAGCCATTCTTATGCACGTAGTCTCTGGTCCCAAGAATCAGCGCACCATAAACTTCAGCGATTGGCTGCATCTGCCCCTGGCGGAACTTCGAATTTCGAACTTCGAACTTCGAATTTTTATAGTCCGCCAGCAATATGTCTTCTTCAAAAGACTTCGCCTCACAAACAACTTGGCCTGAAGAGTCCACAAACATGCTCCGGCCATCGAAAACAAGCTCATCCTGGCCGCCGACTAAATTGCAATAGGCGACAGCACAGTTAAAGTGCTTTGCACATTGACTGAGAATTTCCTGTCTTTGTTTTATTTTGCCTATGTGGAACGGAGATGCCGAAATATTTATGATTACATCTATTCGGGGGATTTCCCCAAAAAAGCTATCCATCCACTTAAGACGCCATATATCTTCGCAAATAGTAACCGCTATGGCCATACCGTTTATCATTATTCGTACAGCCTCTGTTCCCGGCCGAAAATAGCGCCTCTCGTCAAACACCCCGTAATTAGGAAGAATACTTTTGCGATAAATTCTCGTAATCTTGCCGTTTTGCAGTACAGCAAGTGAATTAAAGCAGCCCTCTTCACTTACTTCCGCGAATCCTGCCATGACAGTAATCCGGGGACAGCTTTTTGCAAGGTCTTCCACTGCTAAGCGGTTGCCCTCCAGGAAATGTCTTTTAAGCAACAGGTCTTCAGGAGGATAGCCGCACACAGACATTTCGGGAAAAACTACGATATCAGCACCTAAATCATACGCCTTGGTGCTTAGTTTTTTCATTTTCTCAGTATTTCCCTGGATGTCACCGACTAAAGCGTTAAATTGTGCCAGTGCTATTCGCATAATCCTTCGACTCCTTTCATTCGCTCAGGATAGTGAGCGTAGTCGAACCATTATCTGCCTCAAACCTGTTCTTTTAGCCAAGTGTCAACGGCCACAGCAGCTTCACGCCCGCTGTTTATAGCCTGAACAACCAACGAAGCCCCGCTAACAGTATCACCGGTGGCAAATACCCACGGCTCGCTGGTTTGGTAATTATCCACAGCTACATTATCCCGGTCATCGAGCTTTAGCCTCAGGTCTTTTATAAGTCCATCATGCACTACATGTTCAAAGCCAAGAGCAAGAATTACCAGGTCAGCCGGAAGAACAAAATCAGCGCCCGGCAGTTCCTTTATCTGCCATTTATTGTTCTTTCTGACCCATTCCACCCTGCAGCACTCCAATTGACTCACCCGAACCTCAACTCCCGAAAACTTTTTGGTCATCACGCCCCAGAGTCGTTCACAGCCTTCCTCGTGTGAGGATGAGGTACGCATGATTCTCGGCCACGTCGGCCAGGGAGTGTCGGGCGGCCGAGTTTCTGGTGGTTTAGGCAGTATTTCCAGCTGATAAATTTGCTTGGCCCCCTGGCGGCGCGCAGTTCCGACGCAGTCACTGCCAGTATCACCTCCGCCTATAACAACCACAACTTTGTTCCTGGCGGTAACTAACTTGGATTCGTTAACCGGCTCGCCGGAGCAAAGTTTGTTCTGCAAAGCCAGATATTCTATCGCAAAGATGATATTTTCATATCCTCTGCCCGGTATATTAAGGTCTCTGGGCTGACCTGCTCCCATAGCCAGGCATACACAGTCGAACATCTTTTGCAGATAGCGAGCTGAAATGTCCTGACCTACTTCAACACCGGTTTGAAACTGGACACCCTCGGCGGAAAGCTGTTTTAACCGCCGGTCAATGATGTATTTACCAAGCTTAAAATCCGGGATTCCATAGCGAAGCAGGCCGCCGATTTTTTCATCTTTTTCAAAAACTACTGTTTCGTGACCAGCCCGCGCGAGCTGCTGAGCAACGGCAAGACCGGCAGGGCCTGAGCCGATGATTGCAACTCGTTTGCCGGTTTTTTCCGCAGGCGGTTGAGGTTTTATCCAGCCCTGCTCAAAGCCGCGTTCGACAATTTGAAATTCAATATGCCTAATTAATACCGGTTCATCACTAACGGATAAAGTACACGCCGTTTCGCAGGGTGCCGGGCAAACTCGAGCAGTAACCTCCGGGAAGTTGTTTGTAGAATGCAGCAGCTGACAAGCCTGCTGCCAACGGTTCTTGTAAACAAGCTCATTGATGTCAGGAATGTAGTTTTGCAGTGGACATCCCATGCCGTGGCAAAATGGTATTCCACAATCCATACAGCGAGCGGCCTGCTGATGGAGCTGGTCGGGAGTAAGCGGCAAATCCAGCTCTTCAAAATCACTAATCCGCTCATCCACCGGCCGGTGTCCGACGTCCTGACGTTCATATTTTAGAAAACCCTTTACTTCGCCCATTGGAAAACCTCTTCAGTTGCAGGGGTTGTTTCGGTGTCACGCCGTTCGGCTGCTCTGATTTTTTCAAGCGCTTTTTGATAATCAATTGGAACAACCTTTACGAACTTCCCAACCGTATCAGACCAGGTGTCCAGAATATGCTGTGCACGCACACTATTAGTCCATTTGAGATGCCGCTGAATCAAATCATAGAGCAGGTCTTTATCCTCCTGCTTCCAGACGTTTTGCAGCTCGACCATATCGAGGTTACAGAGCGTATCAAACAATTGTGCCTCATCAAGGACATACGCAATGCCGCCACTCATACCGGCGGCGAAATTACAGCCTGTCTGGCCGAGAACAACAACCAGCCCCCCTGTCATATACTCACACCCATGGTCACCCACACCTTCAACCACAGCCGTTGCGCCACTGTTACGAACACAGAACCGTTCCCCGGCAACACCATTAATAAACACCTCACCAGCAGTTGCGCCATAAAGCACCGTATTACCTACTATGACATTCTCATGAGCCACAAAGGGAGATTTATCCGGCGTCTGAATGATAATCCGTCCGCCGGAAAGACCCTTGCCGAGATAATCGTTGCTATCGCCGATAAGACGAAGTGTTATGCCGGCAGCTAAAAATGCGCCAAAGCTCTGTCCCGCAGAGCCATGAAATACGATTTCTAACGTGCCATCAGGTAAACCCTGTGGGCCGTATTTAGAAACAATATGATTGCTCAAAATTGTGCCTACCGTTCGGTTCACGTTGCGAATCGGCATTTCGATGACGGTTTTTTTCTTCTTTTCAACTGCAGCAGCAGCTTTTTCCAAAATCTGCCAATCAAGGTGGTCCTCAAGCTTATTTGGCTGGGCCCGGCTCAAACGCAGCTTGCTTTTATCAGAAATATCCGGCCCTGGCTCGGCAGGCACGCCGTGGCCTGACGGCTGGTAAAAAATAGCGGAAAAGTCGAGGCCTTTTGCCTTATAGTGGTCGATTGCCTTGGCGGTTTGCAAACGGTCAACTCTGCCAATCAGCTCTTCGAATGCTCTTATGCCGAGCTGCGCCATAATCCGGCGCACTTCTTCAGCCACAAAAAGCATAAATCGCTGGACATATTCGGGTTTACCCGTAAATCTCTTTCGCAGTTCAGGGTCCTGCGTCCCAATTCCAAACGGACACGCTCCTTCGTGACATTTGCGCAATAGTGTACAGCCGAGCGATACAAGAGCTGCGGTGCCGAAACCGAACTGCTCAGCTCCCAAAAGCCCGCCAACAACAACATCCCTGCCTGTTTTCAGCTGGCCATCAACCTGAACTCTTATCCGGTCGCGCAGACCATTCATCACAAGCACCTGCTGAATCTCAGCCAGACCAAGCTCCCATGGACAGCCGGTATGTTTAATCGAAGAAAGCGGACTGGCGCCCGTTCCACCATCATGACCACTGATGAGAACTTCATCGGCATTACCTTTGGCCACACCGGCAGCAATTGTTCCAACTCCAACTTCAGCAACCAATTTGACAGAAACTTTAACTCCTGGATTACTGCATTTAAGGTCGTATATAAGCTGTGCCAAATCCTCAATCGAGTATATGTCGTGATGAGGCGGCGGCGAGATAAGTGTTACACCCGGTGTAGAGTATCGTAATCTTGCAATTTCATCAGTTACTTTGTGTCCTGGTAATTGGCCGCCCTCTCCCGGCTTTGCGCCCTGGGCAATTTTTATCTGCAGCTCTTTAGCATGGGCAAGATAGTTTATAGTTACGCCGAATCTGCCGCTGGCAACCTGTTTGATAGCACAGTTCTTTGAATCACCGTTTGGTTCCGGGGTATAACGCGACGGGTCTTCTCCTCCTTCACCGGTGTTGCTCATCGCGCCGAGCCGATTCATTGCTACCGCCAGGCACTCGTGTGCTTCTTTGCTGATTGAGCCGTGACTCATAGCACCTGTACAAAATCTTTTAACAATTTCGCCGGCAGGTTCAACTTCATCAAGAGGCACCGCTTGGCCTTCAGTAAATTCAAACAGTCCTCGCAGCGTACAAAGCTGTCTTGATTGCTCATTTACAGCTCTTGCGTAGTCTTCATAAGCATTTTCATCATCATACATCACAGCGTGCTGCAGTCTTGAGACTGTAGTAGGGTTCCAAAGATGCCGTTCGCCTTCGTGTCTGAAATGATATTCACCGCCAAAATCCAGCTCAAGCGCCCCAGCGGGGCGCTGCTGAAAGGCCGATTCATGCCTGGAGGTTGCCTCAATCGCAATTTCTTTAAGCCCGATTCCGCCGATTCGAGAGCTGGTACCAGTAAAGTATTCGTCAATTACCGACCGGTTCAGGCCAATTGCTTCAAACAACTGAGCTGCAGTGTAGCTTCGCAGTGTTGAGATACCCATCTTGCTAATGGTTTTCAGGATACCTTTTTTAATAGCTGCAATGTAATTATCCGCTATTTGTACAGGCTCCATACTTTCAGGCAGGTCTGCCTGTTGGTGCAACAGGTCAAGGGCCTCAAAGGCCAGGTACGGATTAACAGCATTAGCGCCATAGCCACATAAAAGGCAAAAGTGCATAACCTCCCTCGGCTCACCGCTTTCAACAATCAATCCAACTTCGCCACGAAGGCCGCGACTAAGCAGGCCGTGATGTACAGCAGCTGTTGCCAGAAGTGATGGTATCGGCGCCATCGTCTGCGAAACATCACGGTCGCTGATGATAATCAAAGAAGCACCATCCCTAACAGCGTTTTCTGCTTCGTTGACCAAAGAATCCAGACCACGCTGAAGACTGTCCGTGAGACTGGATTCATCGGCCTCGAAAACGGCTGAAATAGTTTTGACCTTAAAGTCATTACGATTAACCGAGCGAAGTCGCTCAATATCTTCATTAGTAAGAACTGGATGCGGCAGCTTGAGCTGCCTGCAATGCTGCGGCGTTTCGTCGAGAATATTTCTCTTTTTGCCGGCAAAGGTCATCAAGCTCATAACCAGTCCCTCACGAAGAGGGTCAATTGCCGGATTGGTTACCTGTGCAAATAGCTGCTTGAAATAATTGAAAAGCAGCTTCGGTTTATCAGATAGTACGGCCAGCGGCGTGTCATTACCCATCGAGCCGACCGGTTCCTGACCGTTTACCGCCATTGGAGTCAAAATCATCTTTAGCTCCTCGCGCGTATAACCGAACATCCGCATCCGCTGGGCTAAAGTCTCAGTGTCACTTTTGATAAGTTTTGGTGCATCAAACAAACCACGAAGCTCGATTCTGTTTTCTTCCAGCCATCTGCGATATGGTTTCTGTCGGGCGACCTTGCTTTTAACCTCATTGTCGGTAATTATCCGTCCCTCAACCGTATCGATTAGAAACATATGGCCTGGGCGTAAACGGCCTTTCCTGCGAATCTTCTCTGGAGGAAATTCTGCAACTCCCGCTTCACTGGCAAGAATTGCCAGACCATCGGTTGTAACAAGATAACGGCAGGGTCTCAGACCATTACGGTCAAGGGTACCTCCTATACGTCTTCCATCGGTAAATACCATTGCAGCAGGACCGTCCCACGGCTCCATTATCGAGGAGTGATATTCGTAAAATGCCCGCTTGTCCGTGCTGATATGATACTTTGGCCCAAAGGCCTCGGGTATCATCATAATAATCGAATGAGGCATGCTTCGACCGGCTCTGACAAGAAGCTCAAGTGTACTGTCAAAGCAGGCAGAATCGCTCATCTCAGAGGTCAAAATCGGAAACAAATCACTGATATTATCCTCAAATATCTCGTTGGCCATAGTCGTCTGGCGAGCCCGCATCCAATTGCGATTGCCGCTGAGCGTATTTATCTCGCCGTTATGGGCTATACATCGGAACGGTTGAGCAAGACGCCAATTAGGAAAAGTATTGGTGCTGTACCGCTGATGCACTATAGCAAGGGCTGAAGTTACCCGCTCATCCGCCAAGTCAGGATAATAGGCAAACAGCTGCCAGGCCATAAACATTCCTTTATAGCAGATTGTTCTGCAGGAAAGCGAAGTGATATAGAAATCCTCGCCTTCGTCGCCGAACTTTTCCCTGACCAATTTTTCTGCGCGTTTGCGAGCCAGATAGAGACGTCGCTCCAGAATCTCGTCCTTGAATTCCCCGCCATTTACGAAAATCTGCCTGATGGAAGGCTCCGCAGCCAATGCTATCTGACCAAGACAGATGCTGTCTGTCGGCACTTCTCGCCAGCCGAGTACCTCCATACCATAATGACCTACTGCATCTTCGAGTATCGTATCACATTCCTGCCTGAGTTTTGCATCTTTAGAGCCGAACACCATGCCTATACCGTACTGGTTCGGCATTGGCAGCGAAAAGCCGAGCTTTTCAGCTTCGGCAAAAAAAAACTCGTGTGGAATCTGAAAAAGAATACCTGCGCCGTCGCCGGTGGTCTCGTCGGCACCGGTAGCACCACGATGGTGCAGGTTTATCAGTATCTGCTTGCCGTATTCAATGATAGAATGTTCACGATGTCCTGAGATATTAACGACTGCACCGATACCGCAGCCGTCGTGTTCACGGCGAGTTTCATATAAACCCCGATTTTGCGGGACTGACGACATCCTTCCACCTTAAAAAATAAAGCTACAAATCTGCTGCCCATTTTAATAAAAAAAGTATAAT
>Ga0315548_1003630_pt1 | contig 11483 bp, 4 predicted proteins | sample SalMarSW160110MG_2_FD_202540 | JGI IMG/M metagenome (GOLD analysis project Ga0315548, IMG submission 202540) | Salt marsh sediment microbial communities from the Plum Island Ecosystem LTER, Massachusetts, United States - Salt Marsh Sediment SW1601-110 ... | reverse complement strand
AATGAACGCATCGACAGGCTCATATTCCGCAACAAATTTTTTAGATCCCCGGAGTGTTGAAATGTCGAATCCATCGTCTTCTTTTGGCCTGATGCTAATATTTGTCACCCTGGTATAATCAAAGTATCCTAAAGGCAAGGTTTCAAATTGCAGATTGTAGCCATTAAATGATATTACCACCATGCTGTATTTTGGTACAACTACTATCATGCCATCAGAAATTATAACATCCGACGAATCAATAGTTGTTTCAGTAGAACTATAATGTTCTCCCGATATAATATACTTTTTAGCAGCTCCTGTAAACTGAAAATCATCTGGCAGATTTACCTGAAGCGTATAATCACGTGTAAAGTCGCGACTTATCAATAACAATCCGAACTTCCCGTTTTTAGTATACGCATGACAACCAACAGGTTCAAAATCAATTGTATTGCCATCGGCATCAGTTATAACACCTTCTGTTTCCACATTAGTTTTTAGAATGTTGCCTACACAATGGTGATTAAAGAGTTTTGCAGCTTCATACAAAGTAAGCTTTTTGTAATCCTGTGCCGGAACAATAATTTTCCATTGTCCGCCTGTAAAATGAAATATGGTTGGCAAAGCTCCGCCGTGTTCAATTGCTTCGGCATAATAATCTGTCTGAATAATGGCCTGACCAAGTCTGCCAAAAAAGGTATTAGTTGTCATATTTGCCTCATAAAAGAAACTGGGCTTTAGCTGACCGGTTAATTCAACCATATCTTCCATAGTAAGTACCAATCCTTCAACTTCGTGATGTAATCTGGCTATTCCGTTTTTAAAGTACCCCAATTCACTATTTCCGGTTTCTACTTCAGGTGAAAAATTACCTCCCAAATATCCGGAGAGTGCTAACCATTCAACTTCTCCATTATCACCTTCAAGAACAGTCCGGTTCAGACCATAACTTTCATTAGGGTGCGGATTTCTTCCACTATATACAAGTGAGATCTTATCATTATTATAGTGTGGTGAATTCTTCAATAACAGAGCCATTTCACGCGTCCACTCCCGGTATGTAACATAGTTAGAGCCTATTTGAGCATCATGAGCCCCGGCACCCCATACCTCATTGCCGAATTCAAATATCAATCCTCTACTATTTTCAAGAAGTGATTCCGGATAGCCTTCTGCTGCCCTTATTGCACCATATTCTGTCGAGGAAGGACCCGCTATGTATTCAAGAAAATTAGTAAATGTTTCCGGTTGAGTCATCCAGTCCGTGCTGTTTTCAACCCCACAGGTGATAACTGTATATGCATCCAGTTCATTGGCGATACCCATAAATTCAGCCAGGGTAATGTTATTTGAATTACCTGCACCAATATAGTCGGAAAAATTTAAGGAGTTTGCAGTAATTGCGCCCCATCTAATTGCTGCAGGTTTCAATTCTTTCAACCGGTCTATCTGGTTCACATCATTATTGAACTCTCCATGTGAATATTCTAAATTAATTCCTATACCAGCACTGGTACCAATATTTCTAAATTCGATATTCATTCTTGCTTTGTTATCACCAAACCTTGTATCGGAAGGATCAAAAATGGCAGTATTAAAGACAAACACTTCACTTTTAACCGATACATTATTACCAGCGTCTACTGCTTCAATTTCTACATTATAAACCGTTGATGGCAATAAATTATAAACAGATAATGTTTCGTTATATATAAGATTCTCTTTGTTATAAAGCTCATCATTTAAATATACGTTATATCCGCGAATTTCGGTTTCATTATCGACAGCTCCACTCCACGACAGATTGGCCGCAATATCAGCAATAAGGGGTGCAGTAATGGTGGTTGGTGGTAAAGGCGGTGTATTATCCACATCATATGTGGTAGTGGATATTAAGTCAGATAATGCTGATTCGTTCCCGGCCCGGTCAATAGCTGATACGGCTACCGAATACCTGCTATTGCTGAGCAAGTTAGTAACCAGATACGATGTATCTAAAATATTCGCTTCATTTACTTTAAGCCCATTAACATATATGCAATAGCTTTCCAGTTTCTGATCGTCTGTTGACTCCTTCCATCGTATCAGTAAATCTTCGAGACCTGTTGTTACAAGGCTAAATTCGGAAGGTTTTGTTGGTTTTGTATTATCAAAAACATATGCCATGTACTGGCCGTCTATATAGTCTTTTGCAATCCCGGGACCTTCCCATAGCATACCACCGGTCAAATTATGAATATTCCATTTCGTACAATATATAGCATAAACGCTCCCGGCCTGCAATAGAATTTCTTCAGATACGTGTTCATTCTCTCCTTCACCTGTTGGAGTCCCTATTCCATCAGAAGTATTAATAATTTCCACTGCATTTTCAAAGTTCACATCAGCACTTATCCCAAGGTTTGCATGATCACCACTTCTGGTATAAAACCTATAAGTGCCGGTAACCGGTGGTAATAAATAACCTCTGAAAAATGAAGTAAAAAAGTCAGTTCCTGTACAGGGTGGGCTATCAATACAATCGGAATATACCGACAAATTCAATGAAGCCAGATCGATACTATCATAAGGAGCTTTTCCGCTGGGGGCTATCATTGAATAGGCAGGAGTTGAATTAAGAGGTACATTCTGTTGCCAGAAAACCAAATCGTGAATTTCAAAATTGATGCCCGGAAAGTTATACCCTGTTACACTAACCTGAAATGAAGTGAACGCCGTACCGTCTCCATCATTTGCTTCAATACTAACTGTAGCACTACCTTTTTTCCCTTTTTCAGTTACATAAATCACGGCAACCCTGTTTCCGGCAGTAAATTCTGTACTTACTATTTCTAAAACCGTTTCATCAGAAGATGTAACGGTAAAATTAATTTCCTGGTTTATGCCTTCGTCATTATCATTTACTTCAGGAATCAGAAGAAAATCATAACCTGAATTTACATATAGCGTATCGTCATCAGGTGTTCCTATTGTTGGTGGATTTTGGCTGTAACCCGTCATAAAAAGGAAAGTGAAAACAGCCATTAAATTTATTTTAAATCTGAAGGTATTTTTTTTCACCATGAACGGTTCATCTGTTTAAAATTATTCACATGAAACTGCTGTAACAATTACAGGATAATCTTTAACGCTGCCATCATAAGCAGTAATAGTATACGATACAGGTTTTGTAAAATCATTGCGAGTTACCCGGCTCACCTGTGGTACAGTGTCTACTGTCACGCTCGAGTACTTTGAACTTAAGGAAAATCTTGCTCTTACATCTGTCAGATCCTCCGTATCACAAATAGTTATAAAAATTGAATCATTTATAATTTCACCGTCAGCTTTTGGTTTAAAGAAAGAAAACGACTCAAATGATTTTATACTGTCTGAAACTGTTATATCAAGGTGTGTTATATCCTGATTAAAATCCTGGCCAAAATCTCCCGTACTTGAAGCAACACATGTTACAGTATACGAAGCAGGCACACGATAAATGTAGGAGAACGTTTTTCCTTTTTCTGTTGATATTCCGGTGTTGGAATGATCTACCTGTTCAGACCAAACGTGGGTTTCATCACCCGGCCAGATGACAAACTTTTGTCCTTCTCCGGATATGGTAATTTCCACGGAGGTTTGAATATATAAAGCATCTATATTATTAATATCAAAAGCTGCATTTACCGGACTGATTTCATCTTCTTTTTGACAGCCCAAAAGCAAAACCGTTAAAAGAACGCTGAATATTAATTTTATTTTCATTTCTCAAATTTTTTAATTATTTCCGTTAATTCCAATTTGGATTTTGTACCAAATTTCCTCCACTTATATCTATTTCATATTGAGGTATTGGAAAATATTCATGTTTTCCAGCTACAAAAAACTGGTTATGATCACTTACTTTCACCCAATTAACCGTTGGAGAGCTCCATCGAATCAGGTCTCTCATCCTATGTATTTCTAAACCAAGTTCAACTCTTCGTTCATGAATAAGCGCATCTTTGAGATCTGAAATACTGGAATTACTGCTAATAAGATCCTCGACCCACGGAATGGTTACCGGAGCACCTACCCTTTGTCGCACTCTATTTATATACTGTGCAGCTGCAGGTTCGTCTCCAAGATTGATCAGAGCCTCTGCTTTCATAAGTAATACATCGGCATATCTTATAAGTGGGAAATTAATAGGAGCAGCATTAGCCAGATACCAAATTGGATAAATGGTTTTTTTCATTATCCATTGTGAATAGCTGCCTGAAGTAGCATAATCAAAAGGGACCATGTAGAATTGTGTTTCAGGCCGGTAATCCATTATATCTCCATTGGAAAAAACGGAGGCGTTTTTGCGGGGATCGCCTGCCTCAAATTCATTCACAAAGCCTTCTGAAGGACACAAGTTACGATACGCTCCCCAGTTAGTAGCTCCAAAATATAAATTTCTGAATGAGCCGGCGTTTCCCCAACCCAACCACATGCCACCATCTGGAAATGCTATATAATCGTTGTATTGTACTTCAAACACTGATTCTTTACTGTTTTCCCCTCCAATGGCCGGTCTTCCATCCTCTAAATTCTCTCCGGCAAAAGGATTTTCAAGAAAAACCGATAAATAGGCATCGTGAAAACCTGCACTATCCTGATATTGCGGATCATCGTATTGAACAAGTCCATAGCCTCCAATTCCATCACCTCCCAAATCCGGTTCAATAATTCTATCAAACATATCCGAAGCTTCCTGCCACATTTCCTGGTATAAGTAGGATTTTGCCAATAATGCAATAGCTGCCCCTTTTGAAGCTCTGCCAATATTTGAAGGGTCATAGGTTTCAGGCAATAAATCAATGGCCCCCGTTACCTCTCCGGTTCCCAATAAGTCTGTTTCTATCTGATTCCAAATTTCCGTAGTGGTATTTTTACTCTGTTGAGTTTGTTCCTCCAACGTTAAAACTTCCGTTATTAATGGAGCCTCTCCCCATAAAGTAACTAGATGCCAGTTGTAAAAAGCCCTCAGAAATTTGGCTTCACCAAGAATCCTGTTTTTCAACTCTTCATCCATTTCAATTGCAGGAACTTTTTCCAGTACCGCGTTGGATCTCATGATACCCATATAGAGAATCATATACATATCAGCAATAGTACCGTCATCAGTATTGTATGTAAGTTCCTTAAACCTGGAATTCTCGGGTATACAGTCGTCTCCGGCTCCCTCAAGTAAAAGTGCGTACCATACCCCATAAAATTCCATCCAGGTCATCACATCGTAAGCAGAAGCTATTGCTGCTAATGCATGGTCCTGATTTTTGTAATAGTTACCATCGGACAAGTTATTTGCAGGTGTTATATCCAAAAAATCTTCGGTGCAGGCAGCAAATACAAATATTATGGATAAAATGATCGTTATTTTTTTCATCAGTAAAAATTTTATTTTAGAAATCAAAATTAACACCAAGTGTGATAATCCCCGGGGGAGGATACGAATCCAGAAAGGCAGTTGGACCCTCATCAATAGCCAGACCTTCAGGATCTAAGCCTGAATATTTTGTGAAAGTCAACACATTTTGAAAGCTTGCATAAATTCTAAACCTGTCGATATTTATTTTTGAAGACAAGGATTCAGGAAGTGAATAACCAATCTGCAAATTTCTTAACCTTAAAAACCCTGCATTCTCGATAAATCTGGTTGAAAATCTTGCGTTGTTATTTGGATCCGTTTCGATCAACCTGGGAATATTAGTGCCTGTATTTCCTTCCCTCCAATAATTCAATACTTCAGGAGATTTATTTACATCTATTTCATTTCCTAAGTTGCTGGGTATAGTCAATATTCTTCTTGGTTTATTATACCGTTGAACATCGGCTACACCTTGAAAAAATGCAGAAAAATCGAATTGCCGGTAAGACAGATCCAGATTGAAGCCATAAATCAGACCGGGAATAGATTTTCCAATGTAGGTACGGTCGTTAGCCGTAATAACATGATCACCATCCAGGTCTTTGAATTTAATATCGCCAGGCGCTGTATTGGCATTTTGACGTGCATGATTTGCTATTTCTTCTTCTGTTTGAAAGATGCCTTCTTCAATATAACCATAAAACGATGATAGGGGTAGTCCTTCGACTGTGCGCATGACAATTATATTATTCTGGTCAGCATGTTCAATATCAGAACCGGCAAGTTGTACGGTCTCATTTCTAATCGTGGTCAGATTTCCGGAAAGAGTATATTGTAATTGACTAATACTACCCTTGTACGAAATATTTAGTTCAATCCCTTTGTTATCAATACGCCCAATGTTTAGTATCGGTTCTGCAAAGCCTTGCAATAAACCAGAATGATAAGAAAGAGGTACCGGCAACAACATATCTTTTGTTTTCTTAATATAGTAATCGGCACTAAGTGTTAACCGGTTCTTCCATAAGCCCATATCTAATCCTAAATTTGTTTGTTCTATAGTTTCCCATTTAACATCAGGATTGGCAGAATCAAAGAAAGGAGTACCTCCAAAATGTGTAACCTGATCAGTGCCAAAAACATAAAAGGTCCGATTTGTATTAATCCCGCTAAAATAAGGATAGTACTTACGTATGCCATCTTGATTACCGGTTTGGCCCCAGCCAAATCTTAGTTTTAAATCGTTAATAAGTGGGACTCCGTCAAAGAATTTTTCTCTTGAAATTTTCCAGCCTAAGGAGAAGGAAGGGAAAGTACCAAATTTATTATTTACTCCGAAGCGAGAGGAGCCGTCTCTTCGTATACTTGCCGTCAATAAATATTTACTGTCGTATGAATAAATTACCCTTCCAAAAAAAGAAAGTAGCTTTTCTTCCCATATATCGCCATCCATGGTAATGTTTTCAGTAGCACCAGAGGGCACAGTAATTTCCGGATTTGGAAATGATGTTCCTGAGGAAGTTAAGCCCTGAGTATGAAAACTTTCGGCAGCATGCCCTGCCATCAAAGTAATTTCGTGCTTATCAAACGTATTCTGATAGGTTAGCAAATTTTCCAGTATCCATCTTGTTGTAAATCTTCTGGACTCATTTAGCGTTGCCAGCGCATTTCCGCGGATACCCATATTTCCATCTGCTCCTAAATCGTATTGAGGCGTAAAACTTCTGCTGTTTGTCGTTACATAATCACCGCTACCACTCAATTTATATTTTAGTCCTTTTACAATTTCCAGTTCACCATAAATATTTACTAAAATTCTGGATTGTATATCTGATTTTTCCCTTAAATTAACTTCAGCTAAAGTATTTGTTACTTCGTTTCTGCCTGTTGTTGTGAAATACGGGCCTGCGTAACCACCTAAGTTCAGACTGTCGTAGATAGGCATAAAAGGAGCATTTCTGGAGGCATTTTGAAGACTTGCGTTGTCTCCTTTAGTGGTTACATATGATACGCTTAATGATTCACCTAACTTGATAATTTTATTTATTTTATGATCGGAATTCACCCTTAGATTGATCCGCTCTAAATTTAAATTAACCACCGCACCTGCTTCCGAGCGGTATCCCATTGAAACACTATAATTGCTGTATTCGCTTGCTCCTGATATTAATAAATAGTAATTATCCGTCTGGGCCGTACGTGTTATAAGGTCTTGCCAGTCGTTATCGATGGATGAATCTATTGTATCGGTATAAAATGACGATACTGGGATATTTGTTCCTGCAATATAAGCCGGGTTACCCGATAAGGTTCCGTTATCCAGCAAATCGGAATAAAACGAGACGAATTGCTGAGAATTCATTACATCCTGTAATTTCTGGATTTTTGAAAAGCTTTTATAATAGGAGAAATTTACCTTGGGGTCTCCTTTTTTGCCGCGTTTCGTAGTTATAAGAATAACTCCATTTGCCCCTCTTGAACCATATATTGCTGTTGCTGAAGCATCTTTTAGTACTTCGATTGATTCGATGTCGGCCGGATTAATACTGTTTAACGAAGCTGTATATTTCGCATTATCACTATACTCAGCAGTTTGAGTACTTACAGGAATACCATCAATTACATAAAGAGGATCAGAGCGATTTATTGAAGAAATACCTCTGATACGCACTCTGGCTTCATCCCCAGGTTGTCCGCTACTACTTGTAATCCATACTCCGGATGCTCTTCCCTGCAGTGCCTGGCTGACATTTGTTGCAGCGATCTTTTCAAGCTCTTCAGATGAAACGGAAGAAATAGAACCCGTTAAATCACTTTTCTTTTGCGTTCCATAACCAATCACGACAACCTCATCCAGACTTCCAATATCAGGAACCATGCCAATAATAATGACCGTTTGATCATTCACCTGTACTTCTTCTGAATTGAATCCAATGTAACTAATGACTAAAATGGATTCATTCGATGGAACTGTAATGGAGAAATTTCCGTCAACATCCGTAATTGTTCCTTTACTTGTGCCTTTTATAGTGATATTTACACCTGGCAAAGGTTCATCCACCGAACTGTCAGTGATGGTTCCCGATATTTCCCTTTCCTGGGCAAAACTAACTGAAGCAACAAATATTGAATACAACAGAAGTAAATACTTTTTCCATTTAGTACATGATCTTCTCCTCATAATATATGCATTTAATTAATTTTTAATCAACAAAGAAGTTGCGAAATAGTCCGCAACTTCTTTAATTAAATTGTGACGGTGCTTCTATTATTCTTTAATAAATTTTACTGCGCTTGTATTACCATCCTTCTCTATAAGTTTAAGAATATAAGCTCCGGCACTGAGTTCACTTACATTAAGAACAGTTTCCTGAGCAAATTCACCTTTTATGGTTATCAATTTTTGTCCGGTTAATGAATAAATCTCAACAAGGTGAATATTTTCAGTATTCAATAGGGTGATCTGTCCATTTGCAGGATTTGGATATGCGGTGAACTTAGTAGCGTACTTTTCAATCTTCTCAATGCCTGTTACATCACCTGCCAGCACAGCTGTTCCAAAGCCACTCGGATCATGCCAGTTCTCATTGGCCTCTGCATTCCACAGAAGGATATGTTCTCTGTGTGTTCCATCGCCATCATTGTCAAAGTTTCCATCATCCTCATCAACCTGGATATCCATACCTATTACGCGTCCAATCTCAGGAGTAAGGCCGGTAGGTGAAAAGAGTTCTTCGATGTCAAATTCTATCTCCATCCAGTATCCACCAGCTGCAAGTCCCTGTTCCCATCCATAGACATGTCCGGTTGCTCCTCCTCCAATAAAAACTTCCGCATTAGTTTCATTATACCCGAACAAGATTTGATAATCATCGGTTCCATATCCTGTAGACACATCGTTCTTCTTATTGGTCATATCCAGAAATACTTCAACGGCATCATCAGTATAAGTATTGGTTGAGTTGTTGATAAGTATATCATCGGTTATTTCTGCCAGGATATACAAAGAATATTCGTTCCATGCAGTTTTAAATGTGCCGGATATGTCTGAGGGTCCGTCATATGTGGCACCTAAATCATCAAGGTCTATCACCATATTGGTCATTTCGGTTGCCGGATACTCGGCCCATATATCATCTATCTGTCCGTCTTCTACATCAAGAAAGGTAGGATCGTCGACGGTGCCAGGTAATTTAAAGATGCGCAAAGCATCAGGAGGAATCACTAATAGCTCAATAGTATATTCCTTTTTAGTTCCATTTTCAGCAGTTACTTCAACTACAAAATCATTGGTTAGCACAGCTGCAGCTGCTGCTACGCTGCCACCCGAAGATGAAAGAACTTTTGCAGTAGCTTTATCAGATAAAGTGAGCCCTGCCAACAGAGTACCTGCTGTCGTACCTCCAGGTACATTTTTAAGTGCGTTACCACTAATAACGCCTATTGATGTGGAGAGAATATCCTTATCATTGCTTGCGGTTTGAATTTCAGCAATAGAACCTACTCTGAAATCATCAATCCAGACATTTCCAAAATCTCCTGCAGTACCCGGCATAATATTTACCAGGAATAGCTGAATTTGCGTTGAGTCAAGTGGTACATAATCATCTGGAGGTGTATTCCATTCCCCATGCCAGAACTTACCCTGCCAATTGAAGTAATATGTATGGAAACCAGCAGATGCCGAAATCTCATATGAAATATCTGATTTCCCATATAGACTATCAACATCCCATAAATAGATTCTAAAAATAATATTCTGGTCAGTCTTGATTTTCATGCTTGCCAGTGGATTATTGCTCATATCAAGAGGTTCCGGAAATTCAACAACAAATCCATCCCATATGTCTACTTTATTTACGGCTACTTTAAGTGAATTTCCATCAATTGAAAAAACATGGCTGCCATTTTCGTCCGGTTTATAAATATCCGTATTAACCTCATCGTAGTTGTAGTAATCGGCAAAATAAGTACCTGCTGCAGGAGCAGCTGCTTCTCCCACCTTAAAATCATCGAACCAAACTATACCAGTATAAAATTTTTGCCAACCAGGATTGAAATTCATCAGAATGGTAACTACCGTAGTAGCATCCATTGTTTCATCCAGAACACTGGAAAAATCAAATATCAAATCAACCCATTCTTCATTCCCGACAATATCATAAACAATCGCTGTTTCATTGATATTCCCGTCCGTCTCCGTCCATAAATTAAATTGCAGGGGCACATCAGCATTTGCTTTAACCCTGACACTTACGTATGGATTTGCAGAAATATCCAGAACTGAAGGGGATTCCATAGTATAACGTATTGCGCCAAATCCCTCATTGTTATCGGCATTCTTATCCACGTCAATTTTCAAGACTTTACCAGCGGCATCATCTACGTTAGTTAAAGTATAAATACTATCCTCGTGTTCGGGTTGCCATCTTTCACTGACCAATCCATCTTCAAAGTCTTCTGAGATGGTAGTGATAACTTGACCTTCCAGTAATAATCCTGGTATCAGAAGGAAGCTAGTTAATAAAACAGTAAATAGTTTTTTCATAGTTAGCAAGATTTATATTAGTAATTGAAATTATCTTTTACAATTCTATATCTTTTCAAAAATACTTTCAAGACTTCTTTCAGGAGGTGACTATATTCCAAAATGAGTTTGTTATATTGTAATAATCATCATCCTGGCAATAAGGGAATTTACATAAATTGTTTTTACTGGCTTTCCATGATTCTGCGGTATTAATTTGCGGTTTTTACATTCAGAATCAGGTTTAGCCTGGCCAGTTTCCCTTTGGGTTCCACAACAAACGGAACATTCCCGGGCAGTTCAAGATTAAAAATTAAGTTTTCTCCCTGAATATGCCAATCTACCTTTACTAAACCAGCCGGGTGCGGAACCGCTCCTTTGGCCCAGGTAACATTTTCTGTTTGGGGTTGAATCAACACCGTGTCGCGTGAGAATGCCTGGTTAAAACCTACTTTTACTCCTAAAATTTCGGTGGATAAAAAATAAGTAGGATGACCGCTCCAGGCATGGCTTGCTGTTCCCTGCCCATCATTATTTTCTGCACCAATATCAAAGTTCTCCCATGAGGTATCATCTCCCTGATGTATCATCCGGGACCAG
>Ga0315548_1003627_pt1 | contig 11488 bp, 12 predicted proteins | sample SalMarSW160110MG_2_FD_202540 | JGI IMG/M metagenome (GOLD analysis project Ga0315548, IMG submission 202540) | Salt marsh sediment microbial communities from the Plum Island Ecosystem LTER, Massachusetts, United States - Salt Marsh Sediment SW1601-110 ... | reverse complement strand
ACATCTACAGAATACGCCAGATAGCACGTCTTTTCAATCACCAATATTCGCTATTGACATCGGCCGCCGGTCTCAGCTACGATAAGGGTCGGTCCGACGGCAATTGTCAGACGCTAAACAAGTACCTCCGAAAGATACAGGAAGGGGTTTACGTCATCACCCACTCGTTTCCCTGGGCCGCCAACTCGATGATCGTCGAGATGGCCGATTCGACCCTGGTGCTGGTCGATACGCCCTATACGCCGGATGCCACGCAGGCTGTGTTGGATTGGGTCCAGGGCCGTCTGGGTCAGCGGGAGATCGTCGCCATCAATACCGGGTTTCACCACGATAACTTGGGTGGTAACAGTTATCTGATCGAGGCGGGTATCCCGGTCTATGGGGCCGACCTGACGGCGGAGTTGCTCGGGGAACGGGGTGAGCAGATGAGGGCCCAGACCCTGGGTTGGCTGGAGGAGCCCAAGTACGAGCGGTATTACCAGGCCCACGAGACGTTGCCGTACGTTCCCCCTGATCACCTGTTCCCGATCGCCGAGGGGTTGGCGTTGCAGTTCGGGAGCGAGGCCGTGCAGGTCTATTACCCGGGGCCATCCCATTCGCCGGACAACGTGGTCGTCTATTTCCCGGACAAGAAGATTCTGTTTGGCGGCTGCATGATCATCGGCTGGGACAGCGTGGGGAACACCGCTGATGCCGACCTGGAGGCCTGGCCCGATTCTGTCCGCAAGCTCTCTCGATTCGATTTCGACGTGCTGGTGCCGGGTCACGGGGAGCGGCTCGATCCGGGCCTGTTGGAGCACACGGTGGGCCTACTCACGTAGTGACATGAACAAGTTTGCCGTCCTGCAACTCTCCGGCTGCGCCGGGTGTGAGGTCTCGCTCCTCAACGCCGATGCCTGGGTCGATCGGTACAAGCTGGTCTACATGCCGCTTGTCATCTCGGCCTACGACGTGCCACAGGTAGACACTTTGTTGGTGAGCGGCGGCGTGCGCAACGACGAGGACCTGTACAACTTGCGCCGGGCCGTGCGGCGCACGAAGCACGTCGTCGCCGTCGGAACGTGTGCCATCTCCGGCGGCGTGGCCAGTCTGGGCGACCGGGACGCGGTGCGCCAGCTTTTCCTGGCCGAGGAGGGACGCCGCCACGTGCCGCGTCTTTTGCCCCGGTGCCACCCCGTCGATGCGTTCGTGGAAGTCGATCGTTACCTGCCCGGCTGCCCGCCCACGCCGGAGCTGTTCATGGCCGTGCTTTTCGATTCCTCCGATTTCAAGCCCAGCCGCATCGTCTGCCAGGAGTGCGGGCGCGAGAAGCTGAAGGATATGCGCCCGGATCACCTGCTCGGCTTTCAGCAAGGCCGGGTGCTGCCGGGCATCTGCCTGATCAACCAGGGGTACCTGTGCATCGGTTCCTCGACCCGGGGCGGCTGTCGCGCGCCCTGTCCCCGCGCTGGCCATCCCTGCGTCGGCTGCCGGGGACCATCGGATGCGCTGATCGAGAAGGATTCGGCGGCGTGGATGGAGAGCATCGGGCGCGTCTTTGCTACGCTGACCGACGTCCCGGTGGAGGAAGTCGAGGCAGGGCTGCGCTCGCCACAACTGGCGTTGTTCCTGTTCCAGTTCTCGGACTATGCCGATGGCTCCGGTATCGGCCGGGAGGGTCGTCCGCCCAGGCCGAAGGAGAAGATGTTGTGATATCGAGACCTCCGAGGTCTTGGAAGACCTCGGAGGTCTGAGAAGGTGCATATGCCGACGCTGACGTTTCCGCTGAGCCGCATCGAAGGCCACGCCCAGGTCGTCATTGAGGTGCAGGGTGGCAAGGTGGTGTCTGCCCGCTTCCAGGCGATGGAGTTTCGCGGCTTCCGCTATTTTGTGCAGGGCATCCCGGCAGAGCAAATGCCGGTGATCGTGCCGCGCATCTGCGGCGTATGCTCGACGGCGCACCACGTCGCGGCGGTCAAGGCGCTGGAGGACGTTTTCGAAGTCACGCCGCCGCCGCTGGCGCTCAAGATCCGCGAGCTGTTGCTGCTGGGCCAGATCGTCCAGAACCAGGCGACGTCGCTCTTCATCTTCACGATGCCCGACCGGCTGGGGCTGGCCTCCATTTTCGCGCTCGCCGACGAGGACGTGGGGGAGGAGGGGGCGCTGCTCGCCACGCGAGTGCTGCGGGTGCGCAAGGCGGGCACCGACCTGATCACCACAGCGGGTGGGCAGTTCATCCACCCCGTCAAGGCGGTCGTGGGTGGGGTGACGGGCGGCGTCAGTTCGGAGCAGGCCGCTGCGATGCGGGACGAGATCGAAGCGGCGCTGCCTATTGCCTGCGAGCTGTTCGACTATTACTGGGAGCAGTCGTTGGCGCTGAGGGAGCGCATCGGCACGTGGGGCGACGACGCACCTGCCTGCTACATCGCTGCTGTCGCCGACACGCGGCCCAACTACACCGGCGGCGACATCCGCGTGATGGACGCAGGCGGCGTCGTGCGGGATGTCTTTCCTGCCCGTGATTTCCGGGGTTTTCTCGATCACGAGGAGACCGACTATAGCTATGCAGGACGGACCAGCTACCGGGGCGAGGTTCTGCGGGCCAATAGCTTGGCGCGCATCAACATGGCGCAGCGGATGGGCACGCCGCGCGCCGACGAGTACCTGATGCGCTTCCGCGAGGCGTTCGGTTGGCCGGCGCACGCGCTTTTGTTGTACGACCTGGCGCGCGGCGTCGAGCTGGTCTATGCGCTGGAACGGGCGCTGGAGATCCTCGAAGACCCGCTTGATGGGGAAGATACGGACGTGGGGTACACGCCACGGGATGGCGAGGCGTACGGCTTGGTCGAAGCGCCGCGCGGCCCTCTGATCCACCACTACGTCATCGAAGGCGGTCTCATCGCCGACGTCGAGTTCATCATTCCCACCGTGCACAACGTGCGGGCTATTGAGCGGGCGCTGCGCGTCGCGGCGGAGCGGTACGTTACTGCCGAGCGTGTGGATATGGAGCTGGAGCGTGCCGTCGGGCGAGTCGTGCGGGCATTCGATCCGTGCATTGCCTGCGCCACGCACTGAACGGTGATTGGCAAAACGAGTGGGTGAAGGAGTTTGAATCCATGACGATCGAACAGAAAAAGGATGGCAGGCTGATGATACTACTCGAAGGGAATATCGGCGCTGGAAAAACGACGGTGGGCAAGGCGCTGGCTTCTTCCGAGGCATTCGATTTCATCGAGGAGCCGACGACGATGTGGCGTGAAGGCTTTGCCTCCAACATGTTGGAGCTTTTTTACGGTGACACTCACCGCTGGGCGTTCACGTTCCAGATATGTGCCTTTATCACCCGGGCCAAGACGTGGAAGGAGGTGCTGGCCTACACCGACCACAGCCGGGTCGTGCTGGAGCGCTCGATCTTTTGCGACCGCCACGTTTTTGCCGAGAACTGCTATCGCACGGGCCTGATGTCGCCAACCGAGTATCAGGTTTATTGCGGCCTGTGGGACTTTTTGGTCTCGAACTATTGTGTCCGGCCCGACTTGATCCTTTATCTGCGCACGCCCGCCGAAGTGTGCATGGATCGTATGAAGGCGCGTGATCGGATGGAGGAAAGCGGCATCCCGCTGGAGTATCTCCTTCAGCTTGAGCGCCTGCACGATGAATGGCTGCTCGATAACGCACAGTCGATCGTGCTGGACGGCGAGCAGCGGTGGAGCGCGGGGGAAATCCTGACGAAAGTGGAGGAAGCGTTGTCGAAGTGAGCTGTGCAAAGGTGTCTATGATTGCCATCGACGGCCCGGCTGCATCAGGCAAGAGCACCATCGGCGAGCTGCTTGCCCGGCGGCTGGGCTATCTCTATTTCGATACCGGGGTGATGTACCGCGCCGTGACGTGGGCGGCGCTGGATCGCGGGATTCCTATCGAGGATGAGCAGGCAGTGACGGCGCTGGCAGAAGGCTTACGTATCGACGTTCTGCCTGCCACTGTCGATGATGGCCGCCAGTACACCGTCCTGGCCGACGGCGTTGACGTCACGTGGCAGATTCGCACGCCGGAGGTGAACGCCCACGTCTCGCCGGTCTCCGCCTACGCGGGTGTGCGGCGGGAGATGGTGCGCCAGCAGCGGCGGGTGGCGGCGGCCGGGCCGGTGGTGATGGCGGGACGCGATATCGGCACTGTCGTCTTGCCTGACGCCGGCCTCAAGCTCTATCTTGATGCCAGCGTCGAGGAGCGGGCGCGGCGCCGCTGGCGGGAGATCCTCGCGCGAGGGGAGGAGGCCGACTACGAGGCGGTGCTGGCCTCAATGCACCGCCGTGACGAGATCGATAGCAGCCGGGCGGCCTCGCCGTTGCGGGCTGCCGATGACGCGGTCGTTCTGGACACGACCAGCCTGTCCATCAAGGAGGTGATGGCCGCGGTGGAGCGGTTGATCGAGGAGCGGGGGTGTCCGGGGGCGTGATCGCCAGCGTTGCTCCCGGCAGCCTGGCCGAGCGGATCGGCCTGCAGGCAGGGGACGAACTCTTTTCGATCAACGGCCACGCGTTGCGCGATGCTATCGACGTGCAGTTCCACGCCGCCGAGGAGCATCTGGCCCTGGTGGTGCGCCAGGGTGGGGAGACGTTTGCTGTCGAGACCGATCGCCGGTACGGCGAGCCGCTGGGGCTGGAATTCACCACTCTCACCTTCGACGGCATCCGCCGCTGTGATAATCGCTGTGAGTTCTGCTTCGTCACCCAGATGCCGCCAGGGCTCCGGACAACGCTCTACGTCAAGGACGATGACTACCGTTATTCCTTTCTTAGCGGCAGCTACGTCACACTGACCAACCTGGACGAGGCGGACTGGGCGCGCATCGCGGAGCAGGACCTCAGCCCGCTCTACGTCTCGGTGCACGCCACCGAGCTCGACCTGCGCCGCCGCGTGTTGCGCAACCCCGCTGCCCCCGACGTGGTGGCCCAACTGCGCCGCCTGGCCGACCTCGGCGTGGAGGTCCATACCCAGAACGTGGTCGTGCCCGGCCTCAACGACGGCCCGCACCTGGACGCCAGCATCGGCGACCTGGCCGACCTGTACCCGGCGGTGCGCTCCGTCAGCATCGTGCCGGTGGGATTGACCAGATTCCATCGCGGCAGCTGCCGCGTCCACACTGATGCCGAGATGCGCCGCGTCTTCGAGCAGGTGACCGGCTGGCAGGCGCGGCTGCGCGAGCGGCTGGGCGTCGATTTTGCCTATCTCTCCGACGAGTGGTACCTGCGGCTGAGGGAGACTGTACCGGAGTTGGACGCCTATGATGGCCTCGATCTGACGGAGAACGGGGTAGGGTTGGTGAGGCGGTTTCTAGAGATTGGAGGTCGGAGATTGCAGTCTTTAATCTCTAATTATCAGTCTCCTACTCTCGTGACGGGCACGCTTTTTGCCCCGCTCTTGCGTTCTATCACGGGCGCCGAAATCGTCCCAGTCACAAACCATTTCTTCGGTGAGACGGTGACTGTGGCAGGGCTGCTGACCGGGCAGGACGTGATCGAGCAACTGCGCGGGTGTGAATTGGGCGATGTGGTTATCCTGCCTGCGGCGATGTTTGGCGGGTCGGAGGGCCAGTCGCTGGACGGGATGTGGCCGCAGGAGATCGGGGAGGTGTTGGGGCGAGAGGTGGTAGTGGAGGAAGCCTGAGAGGTGCTCTTGAGTGTGTTCGCTCTGTCGGTCTATTTCATCGCCTGGGCCGGGGTGCACAGTCTGCTGGCCAGCCTGCGTGTGAAACGGTGGGCGCGGCGAGTGTTTGGTGCCAGTGTTGACCGCTGGTATCGCGCCGCTTATGTGCTTTTTGCTCTCGCATCGTTCGCGCCGATTCCCGTGCTGCTGCTCGTTCTCCCGGACCGCGTGCTCTACGTCGTGCCCTCGCCGTGGCGCTGGCTGATGGTGCTGGGCCAGATGGCGGGGGCGGTCGGGGCGGCGGTCGCCATCGCGCAGACGGGCGTTTTTCGTTTCGTCGGGCTGGCCCGGGCGTTGGCCGGACGGCCGGAGGGGGGCGGCCCGCTGCAGGTGCGCGGTCTCTACTGCTACGTGCGCCATCCCAGCTACTTTTTCAGCCTGGTCGTCATCTGGCTGACGCCGCTGATGACAGTGAACTTGTTGGCGGTGTACTTGCTGTTCACTCTCTACTTTTACGTTGGCTCGGTGCACGAGGAGAGCCGGTTGCTGGCCGAGTTCGGCGCGGCGTACGAGGAGTACCGGCAGCACGTGCCCCGGCTCGTTCCACGGCTGCGGCGCTGTTACCCTGTTGTGGGAAGAGAGGATTCATCACCCGAATGAGTGATAGCCAATATGGGGAACTCGTGCTATAATCCTGTCCACCCCTGGTTGAAAGGAGGTGGTGCGGCAGAGACTGTGTGGGGAGAGATGGCGCCTGGCCCAGATGCGATCTGGGTGACGAGGAGGCGGCTCCTCGCCTCGCGGCGAGGCTAACGCGCGGCGACGAAGTCGTCGTGGCGGAAGATCGATCAGATCGGCGGATACCGCCCGGGGTTGGCTACACTCCGTATCTTTCTCCTGGAAGAGCTTTTCCACAAAACTGCCGGGTAACCGGCGGCACAGAAGGAAAGCGGTAGTCAAAAGATTCCCACTGCCTCAACCTGGGTTCGGCGATTGAGCCAAGTGCTGAGACTCGCTCTTGGCAGCAGGCTGTCAGAGCTTGCGTGGTTGGGGTGTGCGGTCGAATTCGCAAAGGAGATGAAAATGTGTGGCATCGTTGGCTACGTGGGGCCGCGAGATGCGACCCCGATCGTGCTTGAGGGCCTGAAGCGATTGGAGTATCGCGGCTACGACTCGGCCGGGTTGGCGGTGATCGAGACGAATGGTGCCGTAACCGTGCGACGAGAGGTTGGCAAGCTGGCAGGTCTGGTGGAAATGGTGAATAGCGATCCGGTAAGCGGTCACACCGGCATTGGACACACCCGCTGGGCGACTCATGGCGAGCCCTGTCGCCGCAACGCCCACCCTCACCTGGGCGCCACCGGCGAGGTCGCCGTCGTTCACAACGGCATTATTGAGAATTTCCTCGACCTGCGGCAGGAGCTCGAGTCTGAGGGACGGCGCTTCGCCTCGGACACCGACACGGAGGTGGCCGCGCATCTGGTCGAGGGGTACATTGCGGGCGGGTCGGATCTAGAGACGGCGGTGCGCCAGGCGCTGACGCACGTCAAGGGATCGAGCGCGTTTGTGTTTCTCAGCAGCCGAGAACCGGATCGCATCGTCGCCGCTCGCCTGGGTAATGCGGGCGGGATCACGATCGGCATCGGCGAGGGAGAGATGTTTGTTGCTTCGGATATCCCCGCCATCCTCGATCACACCCGTGACATGATCTTCCTTGAGGATCGGCAGATGGCCGTCGTGACCCGCACTGGTGCGCGGGTGAGTACGTTAGATGGAGAGCATGTGGCAGTTGAGCCGTACGCGATTCCCTGGGACCCTATCTCGGTAGCCAAGGGTACCTATCGGCATTTCATGCAGAAAGAGATCTATGAACAGGCTCGCTCCGTCACCGACACCATGCGTGGCCGCGTCGACTTCAAACAGGGTGGCGTGTGGCTGGAGGATCTGACGCTGGCGCCGGGGGAGGCCCGGGCGCTGGAAAAGCTGGTCATCGTGGCTTGCGGCACCTCGGCCTACGCTGCGCTGGTGGGCAAGTTCATGATCGAGTCGTTGGCCCGCTTGCCGGTCGAGGTTGATTACGGCTCCGAGTTCCGCTATCGCGACCCCATCATCAATGGGAGCACCGCCGTGTTGGCGATCACCCAGAGCGGTGAGACGGTGGACACGCTGGCGGCGATGGAGGAGGCGCGGAAAAAGGGCGCGCGGCTGTGGTCCATCGTCAACGCCATCGGTAGCCAGGCGATGAGGATATCGGATGGCTACATTCTGATGCACGCTGGGCCAGAGATCGGCGTTGCCTCGACCAAGGCCTTTACCTCCAGCCTGGTGGATCTCTACCTGTTGGGCTGCTATCTGGGGGGACTGCGCGGTGTGCTTACCGGCGAGCGGCTCTTGGCCGCAGTGCAGGATCTGGCGCGGCTGCCCCATCGTGTGGGGCACGTGCTGGATCACACCGACGAGTACGAACAGCTGGCCAATATCTTTCACGACCGGGAGCACTTCTTGTATCTGGGGCGTGGCATCAACTACCCCGTCGCCCTGGAGGGGGCGCTCAAGTTGAAGGAGATTTCGTACATCCACGCCGAGGGCTATCCGGCGGGCGAGATGAAGCACGGCCCCATTGCGCTGATCGACGAGGCGATGCCCGTCGTCGCCATCGCTGTGCGCGATCACGTCTATGACAAGATGATCAGCCAGATCGAGCAGGTCAATGCACGGGGCGGCATCGTCATCGCGCTGGCGACTGCGGGGGATGAGGACGTCGCTGCCAAGGCCGACCATGTGCTCTACGTCCCAGAGTCGCCCGCGTTACTTTCGCCCGTGATCAACGTTATTCCTTTGCAGTTGCTGGCCTACCAGTTGGCCGTGCGGCGCGGCTGCGACGTCGATCAGCCGCGCAACCTAGCCAAATCGGTGACAGTAGAGTGATCGAGGAGGAACGCACGTGAAGAATCGACTTGTGTTGTTGGGTGTCTGTCTGGTCTTGTGCACGACGGGCGTTGGCTGTGCGTGCCAGGAGGAGGTGGCGTCGCCTGTGCCTACCACCGCCCCCGAGGCGACGGCCATCCCGCCTGCGGATACGCCTGTGCCCACCGTGGAAGCAGCCGCCGAGGAGTCCCCCACTGCGCCATCCGAGTTGGCGTGGATGGCCGATGGCGCGATCGGCAAGGGAGAGTACCGGCACACGACTGAGGCTGCCGGGGTGACCTTCCATTGGACGAACGACGCGGAGTATCTGTACGCCGCGCTGTCCGCCGAGACCATCGGCTGGGTCTCGGTGGGCTTCAATCCGGAAAACAGGATGCAGGGGGCCAACTACATCTATGGCTACGTCGCCGATAGCACGGCTTTTGTCGAGGACATGTTCGGTGTCAGCCCGGCCGGCCCTGGCTCTCACCCGGCGGATGAGGGCTTGGGGGGAGGGAACGACGTGGTGGAGTACGCCGGCTCTGAGCAAGGCGGCGTGACGGTGATCGAGTTCAAGATCCCCCTGGATTCCGGCGACGAGTACGACAAGTCCTTGGTTCCCGGCGAGACGTACCGCATCGTTCTGGCGGTGGGTGCGGCTGATGACTTAGACTCCTATCACACGGGAAGGGGTACTAGCGAGATCACGCTGGACTGACGGCAGTGTGACAGCACTATTGGCGTGGAGGAGTAGACGTTATGCGTGAAGCCAAGTGGAAGGGGAGACTGGTGGAGGCCGGGCCTGATTCACCGGAGGTGGCCAAATGCCCGGCGTGCGGGGGGGAGGTTCATAAGCGGCGGCGCAAGGTTGGACGGCGTAAATACACTTACTTCTATCGCCATTGCGCTGGCGCCGACGACGGCTGCCCGCTGCGGTATCGTCTTGTCGATTGAATGGGTTCGGATCGTTCAAGGGCTTGCTCCCAATAGTGTTCAATTGTACTTGTTTAGCGTCTAACACTTGCCAGGCCTCCTGTCATTGGGATGACGCGGTGTCAATAGCGAATAATCGCCATTGAAAAGGCGCGCGTTCTGGTGTATTCTGTAGGCGTGATGGATAGACTGGCGGTTGAGAACGAGAGACTGCAGGCTGAGGATGCAACGCTGCGGCAACGCGTGGCCGAGTTGGAGAAACGGATTGCAGAGCTTGAGGCCGCGTTGTCGGGCGCGAAAAGGCAGGCTACCCCCTTTGCTCGTCAGAAGCGCGTGGACAAGCCGAAGCGTTCCGGGCGTAAGATAGGGCAAGGGGCGCTTCTCCTACCGTCGCAAGCCTACGCCGGAAGTGAGGGAGACGAAGCGGGCACCGCTGGCGAGCTGCCCGGAGTGTGGTGGCGAGGTGACTGACCGCAAGGAGCATGAGCAGTTCGTGGTGGATATTCCACCAGTGAAGCCGGTGGTCGTGCGCTACGTGACGGAAAGTGGCTACTGCGCTCATTGCCGCAAGCGAGTTTGTTCGCGGCATGCGGAGCAGATTTCGGAAGCGACGGGGGCGGCGAGGGTGGTGGTTGGGCCGCGCGCGAAAGGGCTGGCAGCCGATATGAAGCATTGCTTGGGAGTCTCCTACGGCAAGGTTTGCGCGCTGCTGGATGATGCCTTTGGGTTGCGCGTCACGCGCGGCGGCTGGTGTCAAGCTGACACGCGGCTGGCGGAACAGGCCCGGCCGGTGTACGAGGAACTGGTGGAAGCGCTGCGAATGAGTAGTGTGGTGCACGCCGACGAGACCGGTTGGCGCATTGGGACGTTGGCGGCTTGGCTGTGGGTCTTCACCAACCGGGAGACAACGGTGTATACGATTCGCTCCAGTCGGGGGCACGAGGTTGTCGTAGATATCTTGGGCGGAGTTCGCGGGCATCCTGAACACGCCGGATGTACTCATCCGCGATTGCTTTCTGGCCTACGATGCCAAGGCGCTGGCGGACTGGCTGAAGCAGAAGTGCGTGGGGTACTTGCTCAGGAATCTGAGCGAGATCGAGGCCAACAAGGTGCGCGGTGCGGTGCGGTTTGCGCGCCACGTGACCGCCGTGCTCCGTGAGGTCCTGCAACTGAAGGTGGAAAAGCCCACTCTGCCTGCGGAAACCTTCGCCCAGCGCGCAACGGCGTTGGAAGAGCGACTGGATCAACTGATTCACGAGCGTCGTCGCTTCAGCGATCCAGACAACGCGCGATTCGCCAAACGGTTGCGGAAGCATCGGGATCATCTGTTACGCTTTCTCCATGTTGCAGAACTGGACGCGACGAACAACCAGGGGGAAAGACAGTTGCGTCCGGCGATCATCACCCGCAAGACCAATGGATGCAATCGAGTAGAGGGAGGCGCAGAAGCTCACTCCATCTTGTCCAGCGTGTTGGTCACCGTCGCCCTGGCGCGTCATCAGCGGAACATCCCTGTCTTGGACTTCTTGACTGCACTACAGCGTGCTTCGGGCAGTCCCCCTGCGCTGGGACCATCCTGTCCTCTCCCTGCCTGACGCTAAACAAGTGCCTTTGTTCATTCATGGCGTGTGGTCCTTTCTGCCCTTCCGGGCCGGTGATGTGGTCTCTCACCGTAGTGTACCACACGCCGTCTGATTTTACAGGATTATACTGCCATCACCTGACATACCACCAGCAGAGCTAAAGCGGCTGACAGACGAAAGACGCGATTGGATACTGAAACAGCGGCAGGAAATCATCAGAGCGCTGGTAGATACCATATGGGTCTACGCCGACAAGCGGGTGAAAATTGAGGGACTATTAGACGGAAGTGAGACTGCACGATTTGAGTGTGCGACCCTGTCAAGTCAAAAGATAATCGCACCGAACGGGCATGGTTCCCTCAAAAGACAATCGCACCAAGAGGCACTTGTTCCGTCAAATGATAATGACACCGGGATGTCCATCTCCTTTCTTTGGTTTT
>Ga0315548_1003625_pt1 | contig 11490 bp, 10 predicted proteins | sample SalMarSW160110MG_2_FD_202540 | JGI IMG/M metagenome (GOLD analysis project Ga0315548, IMG submission 202540) | Salt marsh sediment microbial communities from the Plum Island Ecosystem LTER, Massachusetts, United States - Salt Marsh Sediment SW1601-110 ... | reverse complement strand
AAAAGTTAAAGCCGAACACTGTAATACAGTTTGAACGCTTCGGATTCGTTCGCATAAACGAAAACGATGCAAAATTAACTGCCTATTATGCCCACAAATAAGGACAGGTGAAAAATTGGCGTGCGCAAGCAAGACAAAGCCATAATTTGGCCAGCATACTTCGACCAGGCCAAAACAAGAAAGAAAGGACGGCGAGTTCCAAAGAGTTTAGCAGTGCAATCTCCGAAAATTGTCGAAATCAAAATAGCGGTGGAAAAGCTCGGTTTAAAACACGAGTTCGCCCCAGAAGCTGGTTACCCCAAAACTCCTTGGCTTAAGACTGGGATGATAATGGTTGAAAAGAAAGGCTCAAAAGAGCAGATAATAAGAAAAATTGCGAACCAACTTTTAAAGGTGCGAAGCGAAACCCCAAAACAGCAGTGAGCTCAGCTTTTTTCTTCTTTGCCGATGAGAATAGCGTTTATAACGCCGTCGCTGCCTGGGCGAGAGGTGACACGTGCCAGTCCCAAGCTGGTTTCTATTTCCGCGCCTTTCGTTATTACGCCTCTGCGGTTGTAATCCACGTTTGCGCGGTTTTTGACGACGCGTAAAATCTCGGTTTTCTCGGTTTTGCCGCTTTTCGGGTCAGTCACAGAAGCGTATTTGTCGTTTAAGACTTTGGTTTTGATTTTTCCGCCGTAACCTCTTGTGTTTCTCCTTTTTGGTTCTCCGAGGGTGGTTTCTGCTGGGAATGAGCCTTTCTCAAAGTTTCTTTTCACTCTGTAGGCTCGTTTTCTGCCGCCTGTCCGTTTTCTTTTGCGTAAGCTGCCATGCCAAACTGACATTTCACATGTCCCTTTTTTAATGACTAAGTTCGAGTGTTCACTACAACCGTTATTTTGTCATATAAACGTATCCGTCTGAAATCCATTAACCTGTGTGCGATGCTATCTCGGAAAGAAAGGTAACAAATCTTCTCTGCTTAGTGCTTGCGTTTCTTGAAGTAGACTATGAGACCTACGCCAACAATAGCAACTGACGCGATGGGAGCTATGACCAATGTTATTGGGAACGGAACTTCAACGCTGAAATAGACCGTTTCAGAGGTTCCCATGTTTTCAAACGTATCCTTTGCGTAAACGGTTATGTTGTGCAAGCCGTTCTGTAAGCCCGTGAGCGTCGTGTTTCCCGTGACGGTTACGGTTTCCTGCCCGTCAAGACTGTAACCCATCCATGAGACTTGCTTGTTAACCGTAAACGCTAAAGAAACATTGCTGGAAGCGTACGTCATGTTTCCCGGCGAAACAACCTGAACCAAGGGCGGGACGGTGCCGTAGCCGAAGGGCGTGTACTCCTCGTTTGTGGCGTACCAAGTTTGCTTGTACTGTTCACCTGTCCTGATATACTCATCAATACTAACACCCTTGATGGTGAACCCTCCAATAGCATAGAGCCTGTCGTTTACGACCGCAACATTAAAATCAAGGCGGGATGTCGGCACAGCAGCGCCAAACGTCCAACTGTCATGCTCAGGATCATAAACTTGATTGAAGCGAGACTCTCCATATAACATTTCGGTTAAAACGTAGATTCTTTTAAGCGCATTCACGCCAGTGGTTGCTCCTGCCGCTCCATGCCCAACATCCGACGGCGGAGATGCTCCGAGACGCCATGTGTCAGTTTCAACGTCGTAAATCTGGTTCTTCATGTTTGAATCTGTAATGTATATCTTATTATCAACGACGGCTGAGATATAACTAAGTCCCGCAGTAGGCATAGGCGTCTTAGTGGTCCAAGAGTCAGTTTCTGGGTTATAAACCTCGTTAATAGCCAAGCGAGAACCGCTGCCAGTACCCGAGCCGTCGGGGACAAATCCGCCTATAACATAGATTTTGCCGTTTACCACATTAGCTGATATGTAACTTCGAGGAGTAGGCATGGCTGTTTTGTTTTCCCACGTGTCCTTCGCCGGATCATAGACCTCGTTCGCTCCGTCTGCTCCGCCTATGTAGTAGATCTTGTTCTGGTAAACCGCCGTGGCGAAATAGGCTCTGGCAGTAGGCATGGGCTTCCTGAAAGTCCACGTGTCCGTTTCCGGATCATACTCCTCGTTCGTGCCCGTAACAACTCCGTTTTCTACGAAGCCTCCGATGGCGTATATTTTGCCGTTCACCACCGCAACGCCCAAGCTGCTTCTTGCCAAGTGCATCGGCGCCTTCGACACCCAAGAATTCTCAACAATCTCAGCGGAGGAAGACACAGGCTTAGCCACGATTACGCATGACGCTGCTAGGAAGAAGAGGGCGAGCAGCAGCACGATAGTTTTTCTCATGCGCATCCCTGATGTTATACTAGGGTTGGTTCTGTGATTAAAGTGTTTTTGTAAAGGTTTCTTGACCAAACACGCCAGCAACGCGCTTTTTTAGTCAAGAAATCTTGACAAAGAACCAGCACTTTAATCTACATTTCAGCCTTTATATAAGGGGGCTATAGTCTTTTCCGAGCACTAGAGAACACGCAACCGCTGCAACGAACAACTTGAACGTATCCGTTTTAGGATTAGCTCTCTTCCTTGATTGCTTCGCCGAATATGCGTTTTAACTCTCTTTTCATCGTTGCAGTGTCATGAGTCAAACCGAAATAGTCCGCAAAATAATCAGTCGTCCTCAGAGTCATGGAACGCCCAGCGCGTTCAGCCGCAACCAACCCCATATCCCTAAGAAGCTTCACGTGCCCATACGCATGCTGACCTCTCACTTGGATTACTCTTTTCTGCGAGACAGGTTGCCTATAAGCGATGTAAGAAAGCGTTTTCAACGGACCAGAAGAAAGCAATGGCCTATTGACAAGTTTCTTAACCAGCGGAGTAAAATCCGCTTTTAACTGCAAAACGTAGCGGTCATCCTTTAGCTCCAATATTTCAAGTGCAGTGTTTCTGGCTGAATACTCTTGCATAAGCGCTTTAGTGAATTTTTTAGTTTTCTTTTTCGACCTAGTGCTTAAAACTGAACATAACTCATTAAGGTCTAAAGGGCGACCAGCAACGTACAAGGCTGCCTCCAATAACCTCAGGCAACGCTGCATTTTTTCTTCATCTGGTGTCAACTGAACTACAGCCTTTGAGCTAGCTGATTGTTTTTTCGTCCCTTGCAATGTTCAGGTTCCCCACAGCTATGTATATTTCTTCCGTTTCTTCATTCTGCCACAAACTTACTCTTCTGTTCTGTGCCAAAAACAGAAGAAGAATAAACGTGCGGACCGCTTCTATTCGAGCAGTCCCTTTTATAAGCGTTGAAAACTCGATTATTCCCGCGCCTTTAACTTTCTCGCAGAGAAGATCGTACAGTTTCTCCATCTGCATCTCGATTTCCATCAAGAAAACGTCCAATTGAGACAGGATATCGGATACTGCTGGAAGAACAGGTTGCGCAACAACTTTGTCGAGGCGAGGCAGCTTTTCACCTTTCAGCACATCGTCTAAAACTTCCAGCAGATGCCGTATGGTTGTTGACGTCAACTCTTGCCTCAGAGGCAAAAACAAGGGTGGCGGAACAAAATCTTGCGGAGTCTTCGGCGGCGTGGGAGGCTCCTGAAGAGTAAGCAGAAGCTTTGACTTCATCAGGTAGATTAGCGCAGAAGAATCCAACGCCACACCCGAAGCACGGAAATCCACCTTTCCTGTGCTTTCCATTTCCGAAAGAAACGATGTGAGCAAGTAAGCGATGTTCACGTTCCAAGGCGTGAGCTTTTCAAGTTTGCTGATTTCGAAGAGGATGTTCCACGGAGGCCTCAAGTAAAAAGGCTTTCTCATTGCTGTTGACATTTAGCTGGTCGCCTCCAAGAACTTTGCGGAGATAACGTTTGAAACTCCGTTGCGCTCATACACCCCGTAAACTTTTTGGGCTTTGTTCACAATTTCCGGCTTTAAAGTGATTACCATGAACTGCATTTTCTTAGACTCCTCCAGAAGGACATCGGCGAGTTTCGAAACGTGAAAAGCATCCAAGTGCGCGTCTATCTCGTCAAGAATATAGAACGATGTAGGCGTAAACTCTTTCAAGGCGAATATGAAGGCGACAGCTGAAACTGAACGTTCGCCACCGCTTGCACCGCTAACAACTATAGACGGCTTATTAGGGAACTGCACGAGCATGTCTATGCCGCCGTGGAAAGGCTCCTCTGGCTTTTCAAGCTTTAAAAAGGCATTGCCGCCTCCAGTTAATTTGGAAAAGTAGTTCTCAAGATTCAGGTTGATTGTTTCAAACGCATCCATGAAAACCTTGCGTTTCTTACTTTCAATTTCGTCCATAAACTGCACGATAGCTTGCTTTTCTCTTTCAAGCTCATTCAAACGCAGGGATAATTCTCTGTATCTTGAAGTTTGCTCTGCATAATGCGACAGGGCGAGTTGGTTCACAGCGCCTATTCTTTCAAGTTCAAACTGCATCATCCGAATTGAAGTTTCCGCTTCTTCGACTTGTTTTTCCGTGGTTTCTAAAGGATTTTCATAGCCGAATTGTTTAAGCTGATTTTGATGCTGCTGAAGCCGTAACTGGTGAGTCTGAATGCTGAGTTGGAGCTGATTTAGAAGCATGTCAGCCTGTTCGTACTCTGCGTCCAGTAGCCGGAGCGCGCTGTCAATGGCGTCTATTTGCGTAGTGAACTTTTTTGCTTCCTCCCTCGCTGAAAAAACCGCCTTAGAAAGTTCAACGCGGCTCTTTTCTAGCTCCGATAGTTCCTGCTTGAGGGATTCACGCTGCTGAAGCGCTTCAGCCACTTCCTTCTCAACTTTCCTCTGCTGTTGTTCAACCTTCGAGAGTTGGATCTTGGCGTTTTTATACCCAACGCGCAATACATTGTCGAATTGGGATTGGCGTGTAGAAATTTCAGTTTGAACAGTTCCTAGGTTCTGCCTGAGAGTGATTATCTCCTCCGCGAGTTTCTCTCGCTTGACTTCCAACTCCTGAATGTGTCCAACATCAGTTTTCTTCCTTAGAACTGCGAGCTCGGCTTGGAGTTTCTGAAGTTCTTTCTGAATGGAGTTCCTTTCAGACTTGTATAATCCCATTTGAGCTTTTTCAGTCTTTATCTCCTTCTCGAGCTTTGCGCAATATTTTTCCACGTGTCTAACGTTGCTCTGAGTTCGTTTGACGCTTCGCTTGACCCTGACCATTTCCCTGTCAAGGGTAGTTATGGAATCGGACAGGCGAGCGATCTCAATTTTGTTACGTTCAATCTCCTCTTCGAAGATTGTTATGTCGTTGTCTCTTTGAGAAAGATGCTGCTGAAGCGCTTTGACAGCTTCATCAAGGCTGTTAATAGCTGTTTCACTGGGAATAATCTTTGAAAAGTCTATAGGAGCCCGATAGTAGCCGCTTTCGAAGCCGCCTCCAGCCTCATAAAGGTCACCATTGACGGTGACAGCGCGGTAGCCTTCACTTGAGAGTGCAAAAGCAGTCTTGTCATCCGAGACTATTAATGTGTCACCAAAAACGTAGTTAACTGCTGGTTCGTGATTTTGTTCGCATTTAATAAAAGCAGAAGCAGCGCCGCTTACGCCCCGTCTTTCGGGTATTTTTAATGTTCGAGGATTTAAAGCTCCTTGAAGCGGGATAAGTTTTATTCTTCCCAGCTTCATCCTCCTTAGAGTTTCCGTGCACATAAAGGCGGAATCAACGTCTTTCACAACGAGAGCGTCAAGCCATCCGGCAGCAGCCGCGCTTATTGCTTTCCTATAAGGTTTGTCAACTTTAATCAGATTGCGCAACCGTCCATAAACGCCCGAGATTGCGCCTAATTCACCTAGTTCCTCTATGCTTCTTAACGCTTTTTCTTCAGTCGCTACAGTTTCAGCGAGTTCTCTCTGAGTAACGAATTCTATGACCGCTTCTTTTGCGGAATTTGCTATTTTTCCCGCTTCAGAAATTTCTCTTTCCGCAGCTTCTTTTTGGACAGTTCTTCGCTCTATGGTACGCTCAAGGTTCTTAAGTTGCGTCTTCTGCTCCTTCTGGACCTTGTCAAGCTCGGCTAGTGAGTTCTCAATTTCAGAAAGCGTTGCGGCGAATCTTGCCTTGCGCTCGTTCAGTTCCCTAAGCCGCCTAGAACTGAGGCGAACGGCGGTCTGACCCTTCAAGTATTCTGATCTTAAGGATGCAAGCCTCTTGTAGTGAGCGTCAACTTGCAGTTCGATCGCGCGTATTTTCTTGCTGTTTTCGCCTAGGCCGCCCCAAAGCTGAGCGGTCTCCTGTGCCAGAGTTTCATGCTCAGCCTCTTTCGCGCTAATCTGAAACTGAAGCTTTTTGTGCTCACCTCGAAACTTTCTTATTTTTAATCGGTTTTCTCGAATTTCGTTTCGAATGGACTGGTACTGTTCCAGATCGTTCTCTCTCACGCGCTTTAGGCTTTCGAGACTGGCTTGTCCAGAGCTAATTTTTGTCGTCAGCTCTGTGAGGTTTGATTTCAACTCGCCTATTCCTATCTGCACTTTCAGTACTTGTGAGCCGCCTTCTTCAACCATCTCTGAACTGAGTTTTCGCCAGTCTCCTTCGATCTCCCGCCTTTTGGACCTGCGATCATTGCGTAATTCGCGGAGCTTTTCAACTTTACTTCTGACTTTGCCAGCTTGGGCTGAGGTTTCTTCCATTTTTTTGTTTAGCTGAATGATGTCGTGGGAGATTTTGACAGCTTCGAATTTTTTGATCTCGTTTTGGATGAAACTGCATCGTAAAAGTTGGTTGCGTTCCCGCTCAAGGTCGTCCAGTCGCTTCTGAACTTCGTCTATTCTACCCATGGCCGTGCGGATCGAGATGTCTGCTACCCGCAGTTTCTCTTCTGCATCAGCCTTTTCAGCGTCATACTGGGCGATTCCGACCAAGTCTTCGATGATTTTCCTACGTTCCATCGGGTTAACATCGGTTAATCGTGTTATGGTGCCCTGCGGGATTATGTTTTGGCTCACGCTGCTTATCGCAGCCATAGAGAGAATTTCGAGTATGTGTGTTCGCGTGATTCTTCGGCCGTTCAGCCTGTAAACGCTTTGGCCGTTTCTGTAAACCTCCCGCGAGACCGTAACTGTGATCGTGTCAACAGGCATTGTGCCGTCTGAATTGTCAAATTGGATTATCACCTTAGCCCTTTTTGCCCTTTCTAGCCCTGCCTGTTCAGAGCCGTGAAAGATCAGTTTAGCCGCGTTTTCCGCGCGAAGCCTTCTTGAGCTTAGCTCGCCGAGAGCGAATAAAACCGCGTCCATGATGTTGGTTTTTCCGCTTCCGTTCGGGCCAGTTATGACTGTGAGGCCCTTATCTAAGGCTACTTTAACTGTTTGCGACCCGAAAGACTTGAAGCTTTTAAGTTCTATTTTTTTAATGTAGGGCATTCAATCTGCGCCCTCGCGTTTGGAAGCGGTGCATCTTCTCATAGACATCTCATTAACATTCTTATAAAAGCTTATTCGCATCAATAAGTTTTAACAGTTATGCAGAAAATGCGCAATAAGAGAAAATTAATAAGTGGCGCTGTGGAAAAATGGGGGTACTTAACTGGGATAGAAATGAGCTTGAGATTAGGCTTGAAAAGCTTGAGCGGCGTGCAAGAAATTTTAGTGCTAGCGCTGATGTTGGTGTCCGTTTTCGCAATTTTCTATTCCGACATGGAACTCACGTATAAGATAGGCATAGCAGTGTTGGTGTTCAGCGTGATCTTCTTGGCGAGTTTGGCGAGTCAAGTGTTGAAACAAGAGAAAGAGAAAAATCAGCTCCGAACTAGTGCTCAGAAAAACTATAGCGCCCTTATATAAAGCAATGAATGATAAGTTGAGCCACTTATTCAAGTTACCTGTCTTGACCTTATTTTTGGTTGTCAAATTTTTGGTGCTCCGGCCGGGATTCGGACCCGGGTCCACGGCTCGAGAGGCCGTTATACTTGACCGGACTATACTACCGGAGCAATAGAGAGCGAGAGGGTACTCTTAGGCGTTTAATTTAATAAAAATAGCGGATAATTAAAAAGAAAAATTGGGGTTGTTTATTCTTCGCCTTCAGGACCGCCCGGCATTCCGCCGCCTGGGCCCCCTTTGGGAGCTTTGGACATTATGACGTCGTCTATGCGCAGTATCATGGCCGCTGACTCGGCAGCTGATTTTATGGCTTGCTCTTTGACCACTACGGGTTCGATGACTCCGTTTTCAAGGCTGTTTTCTACTTTTCCGTTGAAGACGTTGACGCCTTTGTACTTGCCATCTTCTTTGTCATGTGCTGATCTCAGTTCGACTAGTACGTCTATGGGTTCGAGTCCAGCGTTTTCCGCGAGTGATCTGGGTATTACTTCCATTGCGTCTGCAAAGGCTTCTATGGCAAGTTGCTCTCTGCCGCCGACTTTCGTGGCATACTTGCGCAATTCCTTGGCAACTTCGATTTCCACTGCGCCGCCGCCCGCAACGATTTTGCTGTTTTCAATAACGTCTGAAACCACTGACAACGCGTCAATCATGGCTCTTTCAGCTTCGTCCACCATTCTCTCCAGTCCAGCTCTGATGAGTATCGCCACTGAGTGGGGATCCTTGCACTTCTCGACGAAAATCATCTTGTCGTCGCCTATTTTGCGCTCTTCCACTAAGCCAGCTCTGCCCAAATCCTGAGCTTTCAAGTCATCTAAGTTGGAGACTATTTTTCCGCCCGTTGCTCGCGCAAGCTTTTCCATGTCTGACTCTTTTATTCGCCTAGCGGCCATTATTCCCTCTTTCGCTAAGAAGTGTTGAACCATATCGTCGATGCCTTTCTGGCAGAAGACAACATCCGCGCCTGAAGCTTTGATCTTACTCACCATCTTCTCCAGCATGCTGGATTCTTGGTCTAAGAACGCTTTCATTTGACTAGGATCGCGAATGCGTATCTCAGCGCTCATCTCGGTTTTTTCAATCTCCAATGCGGAGTCTAAAAGGGCGATTTTTGCGTTTTCTTTCTTCTTAGGCATTCCTGGATGAACTGTTTCCTTGTCAACAATTATTCCTCTTATAAGCTGCGTCTCGAGAAGGCTTTTTCCCGTTTTCTTTATGAGTTGGATGTTATCTATGTCGGCTAGTTTCTTGTCTCCGCGTTGCTCGGTGATTTGTTTGACGGCGTCTATGGCGATTTCTGCGAAATGCTCTTTAGCGGCGCCTACGGCTTTGCTGCTCATTGATGTCAAAGCGACTTTCAGTAGAGTTTTGCGGTCTTCGATGTCGACGGGCACGGAGGTTTTGTTTATGGTTTCGATGGCTTTTTGGGCTGCTTTTCGGTATCCGCTCACCATTATAGTCGGATGAATGTTCTGATCAAGCAGTTCCTCGGCTTTTTTGAGAAGTTCGCTTGCCAAAACCACGGCTGTGGTTGTTCCGTCGCCCACCATGTCGTCTTGTGTCTTCGCGATTTCCACCATCATTTTTGCCGCTGGGTGTTCCACATCTATCTCGTTTAGGATTGCTGCGCCGTCGTTTGTTATGGTTATGTCGCCTAAGCTATCAACTAGCATTTTATCCATGCCGCGGGGTCCAAGCGTAGTCTTCAATACTTCACCGATTACGCGTGCGGCCATTATGTTGTTTCTTTGAGCTTCTTTTCCTCTGCTTCTTGATGTGCCTTCTTTTAGAATTAGGACTGGCTGTCCTGAACCTGTTGTTGTTAAATACGCCATACTATTAACCTCACTTTTCACGATAGAACTTTATTTTCAATCGGAAATATGCAAAAACCCAACGCAAATATAAACTTTTACCCTTACAAGGTACTGTTAAGTTATTTGTTATGGCGACTGGCATCTTCTAGTGCTCGGAAAAGACTATAGCCCCCTTATATAAAGACTGAAACCACAGTAGAACCGAAGCTTAACCATTGAGCGTTTAACTGCCCTCTGCAGACTGCACACCACTATAGTTCTCCAGCTGGTTCGCTTTGATGCGCAACAGTTTAATTTCACCATTTTTTTCTCTAATAAGTTAATGGTGCCTTAACGTTGCAAGTTTCAGTTCGCTTTTTCACCAGTCTGAGAGAGATAGTCGACAAAAAAGAGGAAACGCTAAAGTTTCCAGAAGGCAAGAAAGTCACCGTCGACATGGTTCTTCGGACGCTTTCGCAACGCTACGGTAAACGTTTCGTCGAATACGTCTACGACGCCAAGACTGGAGAAGTGAGGGGGTTCCTTCAGTTTCTTATTAACGGAAAAAGCGCCGCAACCCTCAACGGGCTAGAAACGGAACTGGAAGACGGCGATGTCTTAGCCATACTGCCACCCGTAGGCGGCGGCTGACATTATGGGGAAATGTTTGGTTTGCGGCGAAAAAGCCGCGGCTGTCTCGGACAGATTGGGTGTTTGTTTAAAATGCATAAGAGAAAAGCCTGAAAAAGCCCTTGAGATTACGAGGCGAGTGCATGCAAAGAGCCGTGCAGTTTTTGGTTTGCCCTCTGAACCGCCAAGAGATGCTGGTGGAATACCTTGTGGTGTTTGCGCCAACAATTGCGTAATTGGTTCTGGTAGTACTGGTTTTTGCGGGCTTGTCTGGAACGTTAATGGGCGTCTGGTTCGTTTTGGCGGCACAGCCGAGAAAGGCATTTTAGAATGGTATTATGACAGTTTGCCAACTAACTGTGTTAGCTGGTGGTTTTGTCCAGGCTGCACTGGAAGCGGCTATCCTAAATACGCTTGTAAGCCAGAGGCTGAGTACGGCTACGCTAACTTGGCGGTTTTTTATGGAGCTTGCAGTTATGATTGCCTTTTCTGTCAGAACTGGCATTACCGCAACCTATCGGCGAAGCACAAGCCTGTCATGAGTGCTGAGGCTTTAGCGGCTAAGGCGGACAAGCATGTTTCTTGTATATGCTATTTTGGAGGCGACCCCTCAGCGCAGATGCCACATTCGCTTGAAGTGAGCCGCATAGCCTTAGAAAAAGCAAAAGCTGAAAAGCGTATCCTTCGCATCTGCTGGGAAACAAACGGCTACATGAACCCGAAATTGGCGGAGAAAGCCACAGAATATGCTCTAGAAAGCGGCGGCAACATAAAATTCGACCTGAAAACTTGGAGTGAAGAGTTAAACACTGCCTTATGCGGAGTTTCCAACAAGCCAACGCTTGATAACTTCAAAATGATAGGAGAAAAATTCTATAAGAAGCGAAAGGAACTGCCCGTGCTCTGCGCTAGCACATTGCTTGTGCCAGGCTATATAGACGCGGAAGAGGTTGAAAACATTGCCAAATTCATAAGCGAAATAGACCCCCAAATTCCATATACACTATTAGCGTTTTATCCATGCTATGTAATGAATGACTTGCCGACAACAAGCAAAAAGCAGGCATTGGAATGCCAAAAAGCAGCAGAAAAACACCTAAACAAAGTAAGAATAGGAAACACATACTTGCTTTCATGAATAAAGAAGCTAAATCTTGGCTAAAGTTCGAGTCTCTTACCCTTTTTTCTGCAGCCTCAACCGCCATATTCCAAGTATGAAGTTAATTTTTGGGACTTCTTTCATGTACTGCT
>Ga0315548_1003621_pt1 | contig 11496 bp, 7 predicted proteins | sample SalMarSW160110MG_2_FD_202540 | JGI IMG/M metagenome (GOLD analysis project Ga0315548, IMG submission 202540) | Salt marsh sediment microbial communities from the Plum Island Ecosystem LTER, Massachusetts, United States - Salt Marsh Sediment SW1601-110 ... | reverse complement strand
ACCGCTTCGGCAGCAATGATCAGTTCTCCGCCCTGATGCAGAGGCGCTTCTCCATGGCCGATTTCGTGCTCAACCACGTGGATATACGCAATCCCCGCTTTCAGGCGTACCTGGAAGGCGATGATGCGGCGGGGGAGTGCTTCTTCGTGTTTTCCGAGGCGGAGTACCGGCAGCACCTCGCCGACGGGGATTTCGCCCGGGTGTTCCGGCCAAGACCTTTTCCCCTGTTCACGATCTTCAGGCGCCGACCAGAGGAACCCCGGATCGCAGCCATGAGTGTTGAGGAGCGGTTTGCAGAGATGGAGAGGCGGCTGGGGGAGGCGGTACCCCCACGAGAGGTATTGGGGATGCTGTTTGTGTTCAACAAGGTCTGCAATGACCAGATGCTCATTGAGGAGGATTATCAGCACATACTGCGCTTCCGCAACTATCTATCTGAGCACACGAAGATCGATCCGCAAACCCTGTTCACCCTCTCCGAGACTCAAGAGGTCCGGCATGAGCCCTACATCTTCAAGCCGGAGATCAGCAGCCGGGCCGATCTGCTCGAGTCCATCGGGCTCGACCCGGCTTTAGCCGGGTTGTACGAGAAGCACGACCGGGAGGTCTTCGGCTCTGAGATCCGTGCCCTCACCACCTTCAGCCACGTTCAGGTGGATCTGAACACCGCAACCTTCGAAGGGCTGAAGATGCTGGCCGAGGATTTCTCCTGGTACCTGTCCATGGACATCAACCTGCTGCGCCTGGATGCGGCCAACTACGCCTTCAAGAAGTGGAAGACCGGCTGCTTCGGTCTGCCCGAGGTAACCCACCTGATGAAGATCCTCTACCTGTCGATGGATGCGGTTTCCCCGCGGATCGTCCCCAATCTCGAGGTCAACGATCAGCTCAGCGCCGTGCTGAGGCAGCTGGCCGATCCGGAGGCACCACCGCCCATGATGTACGATTTTCACCTGGCCAGCATCCTGCCCCAGGTGTTCAACTCAGGGCGGGTGTCGGCCCTGCCCCGGATCTTCGATCTGATCGATCGCTACGACATCCCCAGGACCAGCATCCGCTTCAGCCTGGCGGAGAGCCACGACGGCAAATCCGTTCGGGGCAGCATGGATCTGCTGACCTCTTCGGAGCGGGATGCGCTGGCCCGGGTGGTCGAGGCGAATGGAGGCAAGATCAAGTACAAGTCGACCCCCGAGGGTCGGGAGCCCTACGAGCTGTGCTGCTCCACCCGGGATTCCCTGCTGCCTCTCGAAGACGAGGCACTGGAGATCCGGCGCTACCTCTCCTTCTACACCCTGGCCTTCGCCCTGATGGGGCGCAATGTGAAGTCGATCTACTTCAACGATTTGATCGCACTGCCCAACGATCACCAGCGTCTCGCCCGAACCGGGGAGCTGAGGGATCTGAAGCGCACTCGCTCGGATTTCGAACGTCTCGCTTCCCTGATCAGCGACCCCGATACCTTCGAGCACCGGATCACCCGGGGCATCAACGACCTGATCGCCCTGGTGGACAGCGACCCGGCTCTGCACTTCCGCGGCCGTGAGGCGGAAGTGCTGGCGCCGCTGGAACAGAGCGCGCCCGAAGCCGTGGCACTGGTGCACTGCTCCTGTGCCGATGATCACACCCTGGTCCTGGTCAACGTAAGAGGAGAGCGGCAGTCGGTTGTTGTGGATGCCGGGGCGGCCGGGCGGGCCGCCGGCTCGCTAACGGGGAGTATGCTGTACGACAACATTGCTCATAGGGAAGTCGCCCGGGCCGAGGACGGCACGCTCAGCTTGAACCTAGATCCCTTCCAGCGGATGTGGCTCAGCGCCGGCAAGATCCAGATTGACGGGGATCGCCTGTTCTCTACCGGGTGAAAACCGAAGCCGGAATCCCGGCGAGCTGCCTGCAGAACAAACTCCACAGTTCGGATCCCCGCTTGTCCGGAAGAAGCACTGCAACCATTTTTTTAATTCAACCGTGTACGGCTGGGATAAAAAGTATTATACTTTAAGTATGATACTAACAATATCGCAGCCCGTGGTCGCGATGTCCTTCGGAAAAACATGAAACGATTTGTCTTCGATCGCTTGGTCGACCGTGAAAACATCTGCAACCTGAATAAGGAGCAGGAAGCCCTCCGCCGATTGGTGCAGCGAGGAGCAAAGGTCGTAGTTTATGCTCCACGAAACTACGGTAAGACTTCGCTGATTAAAAATGTAGTCATCGAGGAATTTCGGAAGCGGAACAAGCGCTGCTTCGTGTTTTTCGCGGATCTTCTGTCCGTGCGCAGCCTGGAATCTCTAACGCTACGACTTCGAACCGCCTTCGAGCACTCCTTTGCAGAATCCTTTCCCGTAAAAAATCTGCTGGAAAACGCCAGGCACTTCCTGTCGGCGCTGAGGCCCGAGCTCTCGATCGATCCCCTGACGAGCAGCCCGAGCCTCTCCCTGCGAATCACCGAAGATCCCGCGGCACAGACGATTCGCTCGATTTTCGCTCACCTGGGACGTTTAGTAGAGGAGCTTCCCGGATTGATCGTTCTGGACGAATTTCAGGATATAGCCCGCGTAGAGGAAGCTCCGGGGATCTTTCGCTCCTGCTTCGAAGAGATCGCTTCGGCACCGATCATCGTTCTCGGCTCGAAGCGACATCTCCTCTCTTCGCTGTTTGCCAATCCGGAGGCGCCGCTCAACGGCTGGGGTACCGACGTGGAGTTTGCTGCGATTGCCTACGACGAGTTTCACATCTATATCCAGGATCGATTCCGGCAGAGAGGTCTGACGATTTCCTATGAGAACGCCCGATACCTGCAGGAGCTGATGCAGCGGGTTCCTGAAGCGGTGAACCGCCTATGCCAGCAGATTATGGATCTCCATACCGGCCAGGCGATCGAGAAAGAGGCAATCGCGGCGTCCCTCATGGCACTGTTGGAGAACCGTGGGAGCCGCTATGAAACGTACTTGGGGCAATTTTCGTCAACCGAGGCAAGGGTCTTGGCAATCCTGGCCAAGGAGCAGGTGGTGGCCCATCCCCAGTCCAAGCAATTCCTGGCCGGCGTTTCCTTGAGCGCCAGGGCAGTCGGCCAGATCGTCACTCGGCTGATGGACCGGGGGGTGGTAGAAAAGATCGAACCGGGCTATCGGCTTTCCGATCCCCTTCTTGCCGCCTACCTGCGCTACTACAGGTAGGGGGTTTCCACGGTTGGAAAATGGCAGCTGCAGTTAGAGCGGAACCCCAAGCCCGGTGAGCTCCTCCTTGAGCCTGTCGTAGAGTGCCTGGTGCTCGGCGGTCGGGCGTAGGGTCTGTAGGTCGTAGAGCTCCTCGAAGGCCTGACCCTTGGGAGCCTGCTCCAGATCGATCTTGTCCTTGTAGGTCTGGTAGAGTTTGGCCACGATCGCCGCCGCCTCGCCCCGCTTCATGCCCGCGGCTGCGTGGGATACCTCGGCGAACAGCCTGGCCATCAGGGGGCTGACGTTGTTGAAGCCCAGGGGTTCAGCCGGGCGGGGTCCGGTCACGTTGCTGCCGCTGGTCACCGCGCTCAGGGCCAGGGCGGAGAACTCGCGGGCGTACTGCTCGCTCCCCGGCCTCCCTGAGGTAGTGTGGCTGGTGGTGGCGATGATCCTCGAGTTGCGGGCCACCGCCTGATTGGCCAGACTGGCCAGGAACAGGGAGTGCTGGTTGGTCTGTTGCTTGAACTTGATGTGCTGCGGTCCGATGTGTACCACCTCCCCGCCCAGAACCACCGCGGCCATGAACGAGGCCACGGCCACGATCGCCGTTCCAGCCGGGCCGCCGCCGTAGCCGCCGATCAGGGGAGTGAAGGCCATGTAGATCGGACAGCCGTAGGCCAGGTAGTAGGCCAGGCGGGTCATGGTCACGTCATCCACCTGCAGCTCGGAGATCAGCACCATGGCCCGGGGATCGGTGGAGCGCAGGCCCCACTGCTCGTTGGTGCAGGCGATCTCATTCAGGGCCATGACCGCATGACCGGTTATGGGCATTCCCGGCCTTCCGGCCCGGCGAACAGCCTCCCGGGACCATTGCCCGTAGAGCATGGCGGCCCGGCTGGCTAACCCTGAGGTGGGGCGGATCATCTGTCCGTCGAGCTTCTTCAGGTAACCGGGAAACAGCAGGCTGTCGATCAGCCGCTCCTGGGCGAAGGCCTCGTTGAGCTTGACGAAGTGCTCCTCGCTGGCATCGGCGTTGAACGGCCCGCTGAACACGAAGGGCTTGCGGGCATCTTCGACCTGCCGGTGATAGGCGCGTACGGCATCCTTGCCCTGGCCCATGGCAAGCTCGGCCGGAGCGAAGCGCAGGGCCTCCTCGATCTCCTCCGCGTCGAGCTCGATGATGCGCTTGGAGTTCATGCTGAAGATCCCGCTGGAGAGCAGCAGCTCCCGGCCGGCCTGCCAGCAGCGGTCGGCCATCTCGTCATCCAGGTTGATCAGGGTTTTGCCGTCCCAGCTGATCTGGTACTTCTTCTCCAGCTTGAGCACGTTTGCCGAGACCCGTTTCATGAGGAAGTCGCTGGCTTCGGTGAGGGGTCCGGTTTCTCCCCGCTTGGCGATCTCTTTGAAGTTCATTCGGCCCAAGCCTCCTTCTTGCCGTCCAGAAGCTGCACAGCCTCGTAGGCTCCCCGAGCATAGCCGTCCGCGCCGATCTCATCGGCCCAGGCCTGGGTGACCGGGGCTCCCCCGACCAGGGTGAAGTACTTGTCCCTCAAAGCCTTGTTGGTCAGAAGCTCGATCACATCCCGCTGGTAGAGCATGGTGGTGGAAAGCAGGGCCGACATGGCGATGATGTCCGCCTTCCGGCTCTCGGCAGCTTCGATGAAGCGGGATGCCGGAATCTCCACGCCCAGATCATGCACGGTGTAGCCGTTGGCCTGGAGCAAAGCAGCCACCACGGTCTTGCCGATGTCGTGGATGTCTCCCTCCACCGTGCCGACTACCACCACGCCCTTGCTCTGGATCTTTCCGCCTCCGGCGGTAATCGCCTCCTCCAGCACGGCCATTCCCGCTTTCAAGGCGTCGGAGCCGAGCATCAGTTGAGGCAGAAAAATCTCCATGCGGTCGAAGGCCTCCCCGAGCTCGCGAATCGGTCCGGCGAATCCCTTCTCCACGGCTTCGAGCAGATCGATTCCGGAATCCACGGCCCGTTTCGCCGTTTCCGCCGCGGCGTCGCTGTCGTAGCTCTCGATAGCTTCCCGCATGGCGGCGAAGATCGCATCCTTATTCGTTTCGGCGGCCACTATGACCCTCCTTCAGATTGTGAGATTCCCCGGGTCGTTCAATTTCAAACGTCCCGCCCCAGCAAACCCAGCGTGCTGCCAACGCCCTTTTCCCGGGCCAGCTTGTAGACTCTCTGGCAGAGGCAGACATCCTCAATGGCCATCCCGATCGGGCTGAAAAAGATCCGCTCCTCCGGTTTTGAACGCCCCGGCTGATCGCCGCAGACGATCGCGCCCAACTCCAGGATATCCTCCCGCCGGATCTTTCCCTGTTCGATCATCAGGGCGATCACCGGGGTTTCCCGGTGCAGAACGTGGTCGATGCCGTCCACCACCACCCTGTCGGAGTTGCTCACCACCTCGAACTCCTCCTCCTGATACGACCCGACAGCGGCGAAGAAGCTTCCCCGCTTCATCCAGCGCTCCTTGACGATCGGCTCATCCGCCACGGTTACCGTAACCACGATGTCGGCGTCGCGTACCGCCTCTTCCGGACTGGCCACTGCCCGTACGGTCAAGCCTTCGGGGCCGTAGCGGCGGTTCATCTCAGCGGCGAAACTTGCTGAAGTTTCCCGGCGGACGTCGTAGGCCCGCGCCTCTTTCAACCCGGGAAGCACGATCATCAGCGCCTCCAGCTGGGTCCTGGCCTGCACCCCGGCCCCGATCATGGCCACACTCTCCGAGTCGGGACGAGCCAGGTACTTGGCGCCCACCCCGGTGACCGCGCCGGTACGCATGGCGCTCAGCAGGGTGCAGTCCATGACGGCCAGGGGTATTCCCTTCCAGGCGTCGTTGAGGATGAACAGACCGGTTCCCCGGGGCAGACCGTGGTCGATGGGGTTCTTTGGAAAACCGGCGATCCACTTGATGCCGAACACATCGTAATCCCCCCCGACGTAGGCGGGCATGGCGTTGCCCCGGCCGCGTTCCCGTTCGCCCAGATCCAGCACCGTCTTGTAGGGCAGGTTTACCTTGCCCTGGTGGTGGAGACGAAAGGCGTCCTCCACCGCCTCCAGGGCCGTGTCCATGCTCACCCCGGTAGCCCGGATATCGCTCTGATTCAGATAGAGAAACTCGATGTCCATTATTTAGCCTCCCGCTTCTCCACGTCCCGGATGATCCGCTCCAGCTCGGCCTCCATGGAGGCAGGCAGAGCTTCAACCGTGTGCTCGGCCAGCAGCTGCTCGACCCGGCCTTGAGCCTGATCGACCATGCTTCGGCTTCCCGCCTGCTCCCAGCGCTCCCGGGTCTGCCTGCTGGCCAAAAGGGGCAGGAAGTGCTCGGCCCGCAGAAACTGCATGGTATGTCGCTGCTTGAGAAAATGGCCGCCGGGGCCGACCGTGTGAATCACGCCCTTGGCCAGGGTCAGCTCATCCACCTGCACGCCCCGCAGCACCCGGTAGATGCTGTCGATGATCTCACCGTCCAGCACCAGCCCCTCCTTGCTCACCGTCAGGGCTCCCTCCATGGTACCGGGATAGAAGATCTTGTTCACCCCGCCCAGGGCGGCCATGGCGAGCACCAGAGTCATCTCATAGCCGGCCTGGAAATCCAGGATCTTGGAGTCGGTGGCCGAAGCGGTGCCGCGGCAGGGGATCCCGTAGGAGTGGGCGATCTGCGCGCTGGCCACATTGATCAGGCCCATCTCCACCGCGCCGATGGCGATTCGGCCCACCCGCATGTCCATGATCGAGCCGCAGGTTCCGTACCACACCGGGTTTGCCGGGTTGGCGAGTTGGATAATGGTAATCCCGCTGATCACCTCAGCGGTCTGCTGTGCCAGGAGCCCGGCCAGGGTAACCGGAGAGGTCGCGCCGGCCTGGGGCTCGGAGGTCACGTCGATGGGAAGCCCGTAACGGGCGTACTCCAGGGCGCCTTCCACCTGATCCTTATCATGGAGCAGGGGAGCCACGGGATTGTCCGTGGTGAAGGTGTAGGGCTTTTCCCTCAAAGCTTGCTCGCCCCCCGCGATCACCGCTACCATGCGCAGGCAGTCCTCCGCCATGATCCGCTCCCGGGAGGTCGCCTTAATCGGTTTGACGGAGTTGCGGACCGACTCCCGATAACCGTACACATGGGTCGCCCGAATCGGAACTCCCTCGATCTGGGGCATGATCGCCCCTGAGTGAAGCAGATGGTAGCAGGGAAGCGCATCGGCCAGTTTGACCAGATCCGCCACATCCTGAAGAGTGGTGCGGTGGGTTTTCCCGCTCCGGTAATCGAAGCAGTTCAGACGACCGATCATCGGTTCGATGTGCAGCGCCTCGGTGGACACTTCGACGTTGTGGTCGGGATTGCGGGCGTAAATCGTGAAGGAAGAAGGAGCCCGGCGCAGAGCCTCCTCCACCACGGAGGAGGGGATCCTGCAGATCATGCTCTCCTCATCCACCACGGCCCCGGCTTTGCCGAGCAGCTCCAGGGCCTGGGGCGCTTTGACCTGAACACCGGTGTCCCACAGGATGGACAGCGCGGTTTTTTTGATCTCCTGGATCTGTTCGTCTGAAAGGACCCTGAGCTGTGGCTGAACGTTCAAGCTGTGCGCCTCCACGGAAAACTTTTGCCCAATACTATTTGTATTGGTTCAGTTCTTCAAGAGAGTATGTTCGGGACAGCATCCGGCTCGATCCCCAAAAAAAGGGCTGTCCTGCCGGACAGCCCCCGATGTTCCATTGTTCATCAACCCACGGATAACCTAGAACAGCCCGTGAACCTTTCCGTTCTTCGTGTTCACGTCGATGTTGCGGAAGGCGGGATCCGAGGCCGTACCCGGCATCAGCTTGATCGCCCCGGCTACCGGCACCACGAATCCGGCACCGCCGTAGACCAGCACGTCGCGAACCGGGAGGGTCCAGCCTTTGGGACATCCCTTCACGGATGGATCGTGGGTCAGGCTGAGATGGGTCTTCACCATGCAGGTTCCCAGCTTGCTGAGGCCCCCGTCGTTTTCGATCGCCTTGGCCTTGCTCTCCGCCTCCGGCGAATAGGAGACCCCGTCGGCCCCGTATACCTTCTTGGCGATCAGCTCCACGCGCTTGCGCAGAGGTGTGTCGTCGCTGTAGAGGAACTCCAGGTGCGGTTCGTGCTCGCAGGCCGCCACAACGGTTTCGGCCAGCTCCCTGGCACCTTCTCCTCCCAGCTCCCAGTGCTTGCTCACAGCAACCCGGGCACCGTGCGCCTCGGCTCGTTTCCGGATCAACGCCACCTCTTCGGCGGTATCCGTGAAAAAGTGGTTGATGCACACCACCGGCGAAATTCCGCTCAGCTTCACCGTCTCGATGTGAGCCAGGAGGTTCTCCACCCCCTTTTCGACCAACTCCATGTTCTTTTCCGTGTAGGCCTTGTCCAGAGGATGTCCCGGCACGACCTTGGGTCCGCCGCCGTGCATCTTCAAGGCGCGCACTGTGGCCACGATCACCGAGCAGTGCGGTTTCAGGCCGCTGAAGCGGCACTTCAGGTTCCAGAACTTCTCGAAGCCGATATCCGCCCCGAAGCCGCTCTCGGTGACGTGGTAATCGGCCAGCTTCAGCCCGACCCGGTCGGCGATGATCGAGCTCTGGCCGATGGCGATGTTGGCGAACGGCCCGGCGTGAACCATCACGGGTTGACCCTCGACGGTCTGCATCAGGTTGGGATTGATGGCTTTGGTCATCAAGGCGGTCATGGCCCCGTCCACCTCGAGATCCGCGGTGGTGATCGGTTTGCCCGCCTTGTCGTAGGCGACCACGATCTTACCCATGCGCTCGCGCATGTCCGCCAGGTCACTGGCTACTGCAAGGATGGCCATGAGCTCGGAGGAAACGGTGATCTGAAAGCCGCTTTTCATCATGAAGCCGTCCATCTTCCCGCCGATTCCGATGACGATCTCCCGCAGAGCCTGGGCACAGAAATCGATGGACCAGCCCATTGCCACGTTGCGGGGATCGATGTCCAACCGTTTCAGGTTCTTTTTCTTGAGCATCGCGTCGTCATAGTTGAACTCGTGCTGGAGCCGGCTGGTCAGCGCCACCATGGCCAGGTTGTGGGCATTGGTGATGGCATCGATATCCCCGGTAAGACCCAGGCTGAAGTCAGTTAGAGGTATGCACTGGGCCAACCCGCCGCCGGCGGCCGATCCCTTGATGTTGAAGGTGGGACCTCCCGAAGGTTGGCGGATCGCACCGATGACCTTCTTGCCGATCTTGCCCAGCCCCTCGATCAGTCCCATCGAGGTGGTGGTCTTCCCTTCGCCCAGCGGAGTCGGGGTGATCGCGGTCACCTCAATGTATTTCCCGTCGGGCCTGCTCTTCAATCGATTCAAGATGCTCATGTAATCGATCTTTGCCACATGGTGTCCGTAGGGAAGGAGCTCCATCTTTTCCAGCTGTATCTCTTCGGCCAGCTGGTAAACGGTCTTCATGTGCTCTTCCGCAGCTTCGGCGATCTCCCAGTCCTTCATTTTTGTGGGATCCAGTTTTGCCATATTTTCCTCCACGGTATTAGAAGTGCAAAAGTAGCACCAGAATAGAGACTGCGAAACGCTGTGTCAAGTTATGTGAATGATTTCGCGGTATTACCGCGGTGTTGCTTCGGGGTCGTCCTGGTGTAGCGGCGGAACACTTTCGTGAAGTAGCTCTGGTCGTTGAATCCGCAGTCCAAAGCGATCTGATTGATATTCAGGTTTGTTTCGTCCATCAACGCGCAGGCCTTCTCCACCCGGAAGTGGTTGTCGGTTCAATAGATCCGTAAAGGTATGGCCGGGCCTGTGGTGAAAAACCTTAGAGAAATACCAGGATTTGGCTGTGCCCAGGAAGCGCTTTCTATTTACAGTTTTTTTTTACCCCTATCGACGTGATGTCGTGTGGAGAGCCGCACTAATGAGCATAAACAGATCTGGAAAGATGTTCCTGGCAAACAAAGTCTTCCCACGAGATTTAGCCCCGTGGTTCGATGGAGGTTCCTGTCACCCCGCTCAACGAGTAGGTTGGCAGCATCCTAGTTCCTTTCTTTGCTATATTAACGCCACCATCCGGTATACCATTCAGAATTAAATTAGTGTAATAAGCAGCAAAATATGAAACCGGTGGGATAGCGCGAACTGTGATTAAATGAGCAAGAAATCCTTACTTGTCATAAAGGAGGTATTTGTTGTACTCCCAAACCGCTTTATGCAGGTGGCTATAGCTCCTACTCACTTGGATAGCGGCAATAAAAGCCGTAACTAGCCAGGTCAGCTCCGCTCCGATTTCCACATATGTGGCAGTTTCGCTGTCCGAAATCAACTCTGGCATTACAAGTCCCGCAAAGCCTACTCCTGCCCCACCCCAATACACTCCCCAGCCGAGGTTGTTATCCCTTTTGTACTCCCGTATTTCAGGTCGCGCCAGGGGAGCTTCGGATAACAAATCAACCAGTTCCCTGGAACCTCCGAACATGGATATTTTATATCTTTGAGAGCCTTGCATAAACGCCGCTGTCCAACCACCTACATAATACAGCACGTTTTCTTCGTAGTACTCCTTAGATTTGGGAGCCCCTTGGGCATCGGCACACAGCGAGTTGAGCAAGATGAAGAGCAAACAAGCCATTACGACCGAGGTGGGATTCTTCATTTGTGCCTCCTGCCGTCAATTATAACCTTGCCGGGGGAATCTGCAATCACTTCCAGTAGTGTAACGGTAAACCATTCAGGAGTGAATTATTGTAATAGACGGCAAAATTGGGGATCGCTAGAGCGATATTGAGCGTTTAGAGAAACGTGTCTCTTAGCGTTTCAGTGAAGACTCCACGTATAGACCAGTGGTTCTCAAACCTAAACCTCACACCCAGCTGTCGCTCCAGTTTAGCGTTATCTTATTTGCGGCTGATGTCACGAATCCACGAAAGTGGAGATATCAATGACTGTCGTTGGATCTCGTAGTGTCGCTCTTCTGCGTTATGCCATGCCTTTATATCATTATTCTTGGGTGGCTTGAATTCCTTGCCCATGTTGTGCATTGGGTGACCACATTGAGGGCACAAAGGTTGATATTCTTCGTATGTGGATGGCCGGGTGTCTTTTGGCAATTGGGTGTATGCGGTTTTTTTGAACATCTTGCGACAGGCAAAACACACAAAATGCTCCTTATACCGACCTGTTTGGCAAAAGCAAGTTCCCATTTTATTGTTCATATAAGATAGACATCAAATAGTTAATTGCCCTTATCGACGAATTGATGTATGTGACAGCTTGCCTTTCTCCGATCTCCAACCGTTAGGTGACCTTCAAAAACCACATCACGAACACTTCACTTGCACTGGACCAC
>Ga0315548_1003619_pt1 | contig 11508 bp, 9 predicted proteins | sample SalMarSW160110MG_2_FD_202540 | JGI IMG/M metagenome (GOLD analysis project Ga0315548, IMG submission 202540) | Salt marsh sediment microbial communities from the Plum Island Ecosystem LTER, Massachusetts, United States - Salt Marsh Sediment SW1601-110 ... | reverse complement strand
CAATAACATAATCTACATCACGAATGTCATTTCGATCCCATTCCGTCATTTCATGTTTCTTAAGGACTTCACTTTTTTGAACCACTCTTAGAAAAGATAATCTTCTTAATATGAAGGCAAGCGGAGAAGGATAACAGCGGGCATTATGCTGCACTGTGCCGTCCGGGAAGATAAGCTTGCCTCCGCAGATCCCAGCATCTTGAGTACCATCCATAAATTCAATCATCTTCTTAAACGAGTTTTCTATCAGCAGCATATCTGCATCTAAGATTAGGATATAACGTCCATTTGCAAGAGGCAAAGCTTGATTGCGGGCGGGAGCAACACCACGGTTTTTCGAATTTAGTATTAATTTTGCATTCGGAAATTCAGACCGAATCATTTCCCGTGTTCCATCTTTTGAATTATTATCTACGATAATCAACTCATATGTAATTCCTTCTGTGTATCGAGCTATTGAGTAAAGAAGATCGCTCAACATCGATTTCATTCTCCAGGAGATGATTATTATTGAAAGATCTATCATAATTTGTAATTACTTTGGAATATAAACCTTCTCTGATTATTCTCGTCAATTAAGATTTCTTGGCCGGAATATTCCTTTAAGGTGTTTTAAGACGTATAGACCTTAATATGATTACTATCCAAGCTATGATGTAAACAAACCAAAGGAAACCTAAAAGGTTAATAAAAAAAGACATTCCCATGACAAACACGATAATGCTGTAAAATGCCACATATTCGATTGTTGGATCACGTCGAAGAGAATAATAGACAGAACCCACAAACAATCCAAGTGCCATTGGAATAAATGTTAAGCCAAACACGCCAAAATCGCGATAAAATGCCCAAAATAATGTATAAGTATTATAGCCGCTAAATAAAAAAGGAGTTTCATTTATGGAATAATATTCTTCAACCCAATGTTTCATTCCTGTTAAAGCCAAGACATAATTAAAAGTAAAATAGCCATAGGTATGTTGTTCAAGTTTGTTTACAGCATGAACAAAGTTTTCAATATTCATGACTATATACATATATGGCTCTGTGAAAATCGCATAACTAGAAGAATACTTCATTTGTGAAGTTTTATAGAGAGCTAATTGGATTATTTTTCCAGCACGTAATGTTGCCACAGTGTAGATTACCAGGATTCCTGTCGATATAAAAACTGCCATAGACTTAAAACTGATGGAACGTGATGTATAATAAAGGTAAGCAAACGATATAAAAGCAGTCATCATAAGTGCATATCGTTGAAGAAGAGATAGATATGTAATAATAGTTATGAAAGCGATTATCTTAATAATTAACTTTCGATTATTATTCTTCTTTGTAAATAAATGATATATAATAGAAAAAATTATCACTACAGAAACATTATGAATAAATAAGCCAATACCAAAGAAAGTAAATTCCGTACGAGTTGCCGATGGATTAAAACTAAATAATGGAATTTGCCCTTTGATACTATAAACCGCGATAAATCCAATCAAGTATATAATAAAAGAAAATATTGTGAGGTAGAATAGTCTTTTATCGTTAATCTTCTGTTCTCTCACCTTTTGTCGTATTTCATAAATCGGAAGAAGTCGAGCCCCCATATTGAAGACATAAGTAAAATAGAGACCAATAAGAAATGAGATCGGTCCCATTAAAGCACTAATCCATTGTATAAACGTCCATTCGAATTGAAGTCTACTAAGTTTAAGGTTCGCTAATCCGAAAACTAGACTCCACGTAATTCCAAATACTCGTGCCGGAGATAATACATCTGTATTTTTCCTAAGCATCGAATAACAAATTAAAAATGCAATTAGAAAAAAGAATATTGAGATCCAGTTCATATTATTAAAATCTGATTGTTCATTTTTGCAATATATTACTATAAATCTTCATATGTTCTTGTGCAACATTGTCATAAGAATACATAGACAAATCTCCATAGTTCAAATTTGCGGCGACCTTTGAATGATTTTTATCTATATGAGATAAAGTTTCAAGGAGCGTTTCGTTTTTATCTAAATCAAAAATAAAACATTGCTTATTATGTCGACTGTTAAGTTCCAAGCTTGGCGGAATATTTGAGATTATAATTGGCACCTTCTGACTCATTGCCTCTATGATAGGTATTCCAAATCCCTCATAAATTGAAGGGAATATGAATGCTTTACAATATTTATATAATGTAACCAGTTGTTCGTCGTTCAATCGGCCCAAATGGACTATGTTCTGTTTTTCAGATAGAAGATGCTCGAATTTTTCATATCCAATTCCAATTTTTCCTACCAAAACCAATTTTGTGTTCGGAGAAATTAGAGATTTTTTGCGCGCAGATATAAATTGCGAAAGAAAAAATGGCAGATTCTTCCTTTTTTCCAAGTTACCTATGAATAAGAAATATGAATATGGTTCTATATTCAATTGACTAATATCTTTTAAGGTTGGCTTGAAATTCATAAAGATAGACCGAATACCATTATAGCATACGAATACTCGGCCTGTATCCATTTTGGGGAAATAATTCAAAAGATCTTCTTTAATTACATCCGATACTGTTATCACAGCATCTGCTCGCCTAACAGTATTCTGAAGCATGCTTCGGAAGTACATATTGTACCATCCCTGGTACACATCAGGACATCTTAACCCTCCAAGATCATGCACCGTTGCGACTCTTTTTGTCTTTCCAGATAACCGTGGAATATAATAATTTTGATAATGTATAAGGTCGTATGTATTTTTTATCGACTCAATATTTGCTAAACCAATGTAAACAACCCTTTTAATAATACGCGGGAAAAATCGGAGTTTACTATAATCAGTGATATTACAATCTATTATTTTTTTCAAGTGGATATTAAGATACATGCTTTGATATCCAATACCCCCTAACTGCTGTACTGTTGAAAGACCATCATCGATAAGAACCTTCATGAAAATATCTCCCTTGTATCCTTTCTTATCCTATTGTTTTGCGATACTGTTGATAATAACCGAATAAATCTCCACATGTTGTTTTGCAATATTTGAATAATGATATCTTGATAGATCTCCATAATTTATCCGGGAACGCATTGATTGCCAATTTTTATCAACCATTTGAAGTAATCGAGTTAACTCTTCGGCATCTCCTAAATTAAACTGTAGCATTTGATTATTATGATTTTTATTTAACTCTATACTTGATGGAATATTTGAAATGATTATGGGTGCACCCTGATTCATTGCTTCAACGATCGGCATACCAAATCCTTCATAGATAGACGGAAAAACAAAGGCTTTACTAAATCGATATAATGCAGTAATTTGTTCATCGGATAAATATCCTACTTCTCTAATTCCCATATCCTTAAGAATGAGTGGCTTAATTTTTGCGTAACCCCAAGCATGTTTGCCAACTAGAACCAGTTCTGTCGTTTTATCAATTATCCGGTTTTTCTTAGCTTCAATAAATACATTTAATAAGAATTCAAGATTCTTTCTTTTCGTAAGATCGCCCACAAATAAAAAATATGAAAATGGTATAATATTCAATTGATGGACATATTCTTCTTTAGGTCTGCACATGATAAGTTCTTCACGCAACCCCGGCGGGCACACAAAAATATTATTTTTATTTAACTCAGGAAATGTTTCTAATAATTCATCTGCAACCGAATGTGAAATCGTTATTATACCATCTGCCCGTATTATAGCATTCTTCAGAGCAATTTGATTGTAATGTCTCCATGCAAGTGAAATCGTCTCCTTATAGTGTAAAATGCTAAGGTCATAAATGGTTAGTATGTGTTTGTTGCGATTATGAAAAGCAGGCACATAATTAGCCAAGTGATGAATTAAATCATAATTGCGATAAAAAAATGGGACGTTACAAGTTGCAATATATGCCCACTTCCTGAAATAACGTGGAATTCTACGTAAAAGTCTATATTCAGTAATTGTACAATCACTAAAACCTTTTAAATGATGAGATAGGTTAACCATATGATAGCCAATGCCACTCATCTTGCCATAACCCGTTAATCCTTCATCTATAAGGACTTTAATCAATTTTTTTACCTTGCTTTTTCAGACAAGCTAACTGATATAAATATTACTATTCTCATCCATCAAGAGACAAACACTTTTTTCAATATCCTATCATTCTCTTAAACTATCTTTCATAGACTATTAAAATCGAATCTCTAAAAGATGGCAAAAGATTTTTAAATATCACTTTTAATATTTTGTTATTGTTATAAAAATTCACATGTTTTTGGTTTTTTACTTTGAGCTTGCACCTAGTTCCTATCTCTCTTAATTCCTTAAGTGTATATTCCCTATAATGTCCGGGATTCTGTGATAACAATCGAATTTTTTCAAATGGATTTCTTCCAAACAATAATTTCAAACGCTTGGATATTGTTACCGCATTGGGAGTCGTTAACAACAAAATCCCTTCCGGCGCAAGTAAATTACTGAGAAAAAGGATCGAGTATTCAGGCGCAATCGCTAGATGTTCTATTGTTTCTGCATAAATGATTAGATCATAAGATTTTTCTACATTTGGCCAACGATCAAGATCTTTCGATTCATTTAGATCAAATTCAATATGTTTAATTCTACATTCATCTAACTCAATACTTCTATGTCCGCCAATATCTACTAAATTACCAAATCCGATACTCCAGACATTTTCATACTCATCTGAAAGGAGTTTCGTGAAATAAGACCGCCCCACATCGAGAATTTTTGACTTTCTATTAGGCACTAACTTCTTACAGATTGAGATAGTTTTTTCAAATCTTTCTTTATGATCCTTAAAATATTGAATCCGTGACTCATCACTAGATGTATATTTCCATTCTTGTTCCCGTAGACTACAAATAGTCTCTCTTGACGATTTCATAATTTCGTGTTCCATCAATAATCACCTTCGGTATATTATAATTCTGAATCTCGCCAGGTAATTAATTTCATTCGCTCAACTCTATTGAAACCTGTGAATAGTATTGTCAGAAATATTATCACAAAGGAAAAAGGTATTGAAAGCCAAACATTTAATAATCTGCCATTCCAAAACAGTAGGCCCAAGACGCAAGCGACTATAAATGGAATATATTGTGAAGTCTTTAAGAACCACATTTCTCTAAACGTTCGACTATAAAATAAATATCCAATTCCTACAAATAGGTTAGTAATTAGGGCGATGATTGATGCACCATGTATGCCATATACTGGTATTGTTAAAATATTCGCGGTGAAATTGAAAATTGTGGCTATTATAACAACTATCAATCTATTTAATTGACAATGTGAAGAAGTCAATATTAATCCACCTGCCTCTGAATAATATCTTACTGCAATTACACAGCCAAATATTCTCATTATTGGCACTGCAGCGTCATATCTATTCACTCCATAGATCAGATTAATCATATCTGTTGGAAATACTATCATAAAAAAAGATATGAAAGTACCAACAAGCACCAAATATCTATGTGAATATTTGGCTAACCTATACCATTTGGCATTGTCGTTACTGAAATATTGTGTTAAAGAAGGCAATATCGAATAAACTAATATATCGGATAGTAGAAGTCCTAATGAAGCAATTTTAATAACAGATTGGTACAATCCAACCTGATAATCATTTTGTAGAACAGAGATTAATATTGTGTCAATAGAAAAAAGAATGGTGCCAAATATTCCATAAAGCCCAAAAATGTTGATCCTTAAAAATTCTTGTTTGCTTACAATTGAAAAATGAAATGTGTCCCAATTAAATTTATTTCTTGTACTAATTACGGCAATAACAGCGCCAAGCAATCTAGTGCCAATAAAGATCGTAGCAATAATCAATATTGATACATGTAAAAGACCAAAGACAATCACAGTAACCAATAAAAAGGCATTCATGATGAATGATATTTTTGTCTCTTGATAAAATTCCTCATAGCTTCTGAAAAGATAGAAAAAGAAATTGATCAATGACGAAAACAATACATTCATACTAAATAAGTACATCAATGTTCTTGTTGTATTGCTCACCGGTTCAACACTTGTAACAACTATCATTAATGCCGTCGCAAATGTAGCAAGCAATATTTTCATGGAAAAAAATCTATGTATAATTTGTTGCGCTTTATTCTTATTGTGTGCTATTTCCGTTACCAACAAAGTATCAAAACCATAATCAGCTAACAGAAGAAACATTATTGAAAGTGTATGAGCTGCGGTGAATTGGCCGAATGCTTCCGCTCCGTAAAGACGGGCGATGCCAATAAAAACGAAAAAATTCGCGAATAGCCTAATAAAATGAGTCAATAGCGAAAAAAGCGAATTCCTGCGAATGCTGCTTGCAAGACTCATCTCTAAGATCTCGAATTACGTTTTATGCGGAGCCCAAACCAATCGGATCGAATAGCATTTATAAAAGCATTGAACCGATCAGGATAGAGAGTTTGAAGTCGTAGCATTCCAACAAATGAAAAAACAAGAAATAGAGCAACACCGGTAGAAATGATAAATGAAAGCAAAGCATATAATGTTACTTTTGGTTTCGCTTTCCGTTCAGCGGGCCCGGCTTTGTCAAGAACGAGAACAGATGGAGTCTGCCGCCTCTCTTCTACCTTTGCCTGTTCATAGAGCGGTGTGATGAATTGAAGTATTTTGTATTGAATTTCAACTTCTCTAAATCTTCGTACATATTCGCCGCCAAGATCTGCTATTTTACTAAATGGTACAAAAACATTCATTTCTTTCCTGGAAAAATTTACTCCGCTATTCATTTGTGAAAGTTTATTCCGGAATTCATCGATTTCGATCTGTGTCGCTATTACAGCCGGATTATCAGCAGATTGAGTCCTGCGAAGCACGTTTGCCTGAACCTCTTTTATAACAAGCTGCCCTGTTATCTCCGCTGCTGCTTTAATGGATGCTTCTGTCTGTTCGGGCATTGCGATAACACCATACTTTTTTTGAAATGCTTTTAAGGAATCTTCGGCTGCAGCAAGATCGGATAAATTCTTTTTATAACGTTCTTCTATAAACTGCCGATTGCCATGTGCATTTTGCACCTGCAATTCCGTGTTTTTTATATTCAACATTTCTACAAAATAATTTGCCATATCGGCAGCCCTCTGCGGGTCTTTATCATATACGGTAATAGTGAGATTTCCCTCATCCTCCGCTTTGAATTCGACATTACTAAGCAACTCCTTGACAGTATTTTCACCTGGATAAGTAGTGATATCGTAAACATGAACTAAATCGAATTTCTTAATGACAGCGTCCAATACCGTACTACTTTTTAGAATTGCTAGATATCTATCCATCTCTGGATTTGATCCTAACGAAGCCAGTGTTTTGGCCGAAGAGAAAGATTTAGCAAAAGATGAAATTCCCTCCAATCCTCCTAATAAATCAGCTTTCTCGGCAGGAAAAACCGAAGCGGTCGATTTGTACCATTTTGGGAGAAACAAGGTTACAATAATCGTTATAACCGTGCATAATAAGATAAATCGTGATATGAATTTCCTATACTTCGTTATAACGGAAAGAAATTCTATTATGCTGCTTGCAGGTGTCTGAGTGTCTAATTTCGATTCGTCAATATCTTCTGCTTTTTTATTAATCATACTTGTTCCAAGCATTTATTGGTTATTACTTAATTACTTATTTAAATATTGCAATTGTATAAAAACTAAAATTATACTTACAGCTGCACTGACGATTGCAGCTGCCTGACTGCCTACAGTCATATAATAACCAAACGACCTATCTGGAGTCTTAGGAACCCAAATATAATCGCCTTCTTCCACTTTTGTCTCCGAAGGCGACAGCCACTGCCTCGATCCGCGCTTAATAATCATTACATCACCACTGCGTGCATGATCAGTAAATCCACCGGCTTTTTTAACATAATACTCCACTCCCTCTCCATCAACAAATGCAACGTTTCCTGGAACAGCTACTTGGCCATACACATACACCGTTTTCAAGACGGAAGGAACAACAATAACATCTCCTGTTTGTAATATTATATCCTGACTTGCATCAAGATCATTGAGAAGTTTTTCAAAATCTACACTGACTACTCCCCGGTTCAATCTAACTTCATTTTCTATTATGAAATTTGTAGTATCCTCAACCGATGTGTTGCCCCGCATGCTCATCATTAGTTCCATCCGTAGGTCTTTAGGGGCAATTTCATTCCGATATATAGACGCTGATTTTAACGATGCATTTTTCGTGACTCCGCCGGCTTTTTGAACTATCGTAGATAATCTTGTTTGATCTCTTGTAATCGGATACACTCCCGGAAAACGCACTTCTCCTGAAATCGTAACGTGATAATCTTCACGCCGGTCTTCCCGCTCCGGAATTACAATCCTATCTCCCGGTTGAAGAGTAATATCCTTCTCGGAAAAATTTTGCAGTTCTGTCCAGTTTACGGTTTGTTCCTTCAAAGAAATATTATCCTCGGCATAGCGGTAAAGCACTATGCTGTCAGTTACAGCCCTTGGAGTAAAACCATACGCTAATTGAACTGCATCGGCAATACGATCACCCTCCGAATATTCAATCTGCCCGGGGACATTTACACCGCCATAAACGGCAATAAGATCTTTCTTTTTGTCAAATCTCGGTACAAAAATTATGTCTCCGTCAAAAAGGAATGGATTCCATCGTTCTTCTTTTGTTACAAAATATTTCGGAATATCAACCTTTATTACCTCTCCCGTTCTTCTATAAAGTAGGACATTTCTTCTGGGCCTTTCATTTTCTTTAACATCCCGAATATATACGTCATCCGGTTTAAATTTATCTAGCTTGCGTTCAATAATCTCGGATTTGCTCAATTGATCAATTCTATCCTGCTTCATCAACTGATCGTACAATTCGGCCATTTGAATAGCTCTATCTACTCTATCTGATGAATTAAAAATGTACGAGCCGGGATTTTTTACTGCACCGGTTACAGAAACCGTAATCTTCCGTGCCTGCAATAATTGCGTCTGATCAGTCTGAAACATTTTTGACGGATCATACGACATAGTTGATTTCAAGGCATCCGTTGTCTGCGCCATCAATGGCAGAACGGTTATATAAACTAAAAATATCGTTAGGCCCCATTTAATGAATGTCTTCATATATTCTCTCGTTAATATTGTAACACCTAATTGTGAACAGAATATTTTATTTCTACAAATATTTTGTCCTTACGGGACTTACTATTTTAACACAAAGTCACTTTGCCTCTTTGTTTATTTCTCATCTACTCAACTACTCATATACTCATCGGCTTTCTTTTACTTCTTTCTTACCACCGTATAAAAGTCTATAGTATTCTTTATATTCTCCGTCTATAATCCTTTTCCACCAGGTTTGATTATCTAAGTACCATTTGAACGTTTCAGTAATGCCTTGCTCAAACGTATATAAAGGTTTCCATCCGAGCTCATGCTGAATTTTACTCGAATCAATTGCATATCTCCGGTCGTGACCCGGACGATCTTCTACGTAAGAAATCAATGATTCAAATTTTCCAAGAATCTTCAAAATAAGCTTCACAATTTCTATATTCGTCTTTTCATTATTTCCGCCAATGTTGTATACTTCACCGATTCGGCCTCGGTGAAGTACTTCATCAAGTGCAGAACAATGATCTTTTACATGAAGCCAATCCCTCACATTCATGCCATCCCCGTAAACGGGCAACGGTTTATCGTTCATTGCATTGGCAATCATTAGCGGGATTAACTTTTCCGGAAACTGATACGGCCCGTAGTTATTCGAGCAGCGAGTCACTACAATGGGCAAACCAAACGTATGTTGATATGCCAGCGCAAACATATCGGCAGAAGCTTTGCTGGCTGAATAAGGACTATTCGGATGCAGAGGAGTCTCTTCAGTGAAAAATCCTGTCGATCCGAGTGATCCATAAACCTCATCAGTAGATACTTGCAGGAACCGCTTGATCTTTAATTCTTTCGCCGCCTCAAGTAATACGTTTGTACCTACGATATTTGTCTGCACAAACTCCGCCGCACCAAGAATGCTGCGATCAACATGTGATTCCGCCGCAAAATTGATAATCGCGTCAACCTCGTATCGCACTATACAAAGTTGAATCCGCGTTTTATCACAAATATCCCCTTTCTCAAATGCATACCGAGGATCTTTATCTATGCCAGTCAAGTTTTCTAAATTGCCTGCGTATGTAAGTTTGTCAAGATTGATGACGCGGTATTCGGGATATTTATTTAAAATATACCGGATAAAATTACTTCCGATAAAACCCGCGCCGCCTGTCACCAGTAAATTCATGAATCTTTATTCCGTTACGTTCTCTTGAGATATTTTTTTAACCAATCAAATATTCAACATATTCGATTCGAACTTTTTCCACCACCCCTTTATCCCCTCCTCGCTGAGGAGGGGACACGGGGAGGAGTTATTTCCTATTTCTGCTTCAAATAGAATCATGATGAAATCATTTAAACGCTATAATATTAACGATCCATTCTTAAAAAACTCGTTGTGCAATCTTAGTCTAATTGATATGATGAATCCGGATCGTTTTCATGCCTGATTTCATCAACTATTTCTTTACGTCCATTGCCGGCATATAGCTTATTGGGTAAATTGACAACCCAACCCTGAATTCGACCAATGTTACGATAGGCATGGACAATCCCGGCCGGGACAAGAATAGCTTGAGGTTTTTGTTCGCCTGCATCGAATACCATTTTATTACCGAATGTCGGAGATTTTTCCCGTGCATCCCATAAATACAATCGAAACATAGATGGCCCGATAAAACAGAATAAATCCGCCTGGTCTTTATGTTCATGAGGCCCGCGAGCTATTCCAGGTTCTGTCTGCGAAATATAGGACATGGACGGCAAAAATTCCTCAGCTATTTCATCACTCCGGAATAACTCCATCAACCATCCGCGCTGATCATGATATTTCTTTAAATCGCGGATGATAACATCATGTATAATGCCATTCTTGAAATTCATCATAGCCCTTAAGAAAATAAATTTACAAAAGAATGAGTGCAATTCAAAACATGTAATATCAAAGTATATTCCTCAGTTCAATTTTATTAGTGAGGTATTGAAAAACGTCTTACTAATCAAAAAACATACTTATTCTGTGGCTAAAGCCAGTTCTCTATCATTTGTTTAATTTATCCACGACGTAAACCCGCCTGCCGTTTACCCGCCGAAGGAGGGCAGGCATGGCGTCTTGGCAATAAGTTCCTTCAATTGAAATTCTTTATTGTAATCTATAGCCACGAGCTTCAGTTCGTGGGTGAAGAAAAATAATATATAAGGCTTTAGCCGCATTTACACTCTCTCAAATGTTGACCTGCCTGCCGCAGGTAAGGCGTCGTGGCAATAATTTCTTGTTAAAATAAATATTTTCTAATAATATTTAATAAAAAAGAAAATTAGATTGGATATTAAAACAAATCTAAATATCCATAACAATCAACAGCAGTTAAAAAAAGCG
>Ga0315548_1003617_pt1 | contig 11516 bp, 8 predicted proteins | sample SalMarSW160110MG_2_FD_202540 | JGI IMG/M metagenome (GOLD analysis project Ga0315548, IMG submission 202540) | Salt marsh sediment microbial communities from the Plum Island Ecosystem LTER, Massachusetts, United States - Salt Marsh Sediment SW1601-110 ... | reverse complement strand
CGCCCACGTGTCCATACGAACAAACAGTTCGCTCAACGGAGCGATGGAATCTAGTTCAGGTGTAGTAATCCGGCGCCGATGCTTGCATCTATTTTATTTACCCGTACACCTTTGCGTCGGTGTCAGAGCAAACGGGTAAGGTTCTCAGTTCTGGCTGCATTGACCGCTGCCGTGGAGCGATACTCTGCCGACGGCGTGGATTCCGCCCGCTGAGATTCGGGATCTTCGGGACCTGCCGCGTACACGGATGGTGCTGACTCGGCAGAGGGGCAGACTGAAGAACCGCATTCATGCCACTCTGGCCAAGTATGGTATAACTATCGAAGGGGCCAGCGAAGCCTTCGGCAAGCGGGGACGTCAAGAACTGGAGCTTCTGCAGACGCTTCCTGGGGTGGGATTTATCCTGGCTGTCGTCATTCTTCTGGAGACTGGTGAGGTCTCGCGTTTCCCGGCAGCCTCTGGTCTGGCTTCCTGCTCGGGTACAACACCCGGGGTGCATGCCTCGGGGGACAAGTTCCGCTACGGCCGGCTGCGTCCAGATGTGAATCGGTATCTGAAGTGGGCCTTTGTCGAGGCAGCCAACGTCATCTGTCTGAATCATCGACGCTCTCCGTATCGGCATTAGGCATCTATTGCATTATCACGCCGAACACCCTAAAATCGAGACGTTCTCAATAATATGCACTAATTCTGTGGGTTAACGGTATGCCAATAGAAACTTGGATAGACACACGCAAGCACAGGGTACATGCGATTCTTTCCGGAAGAGTCGCACTTCATGAAATGATACAGGCGATAGATTCTTCTGTCGAAGATTCCTCTTTTAGGAATGGAATTGATATATTTTCTGATCACACGAGATTGGAAAAACCAATTGAAACTGATCAGGCACAGAAATTGGTTACATACTTGAGAAAGCTGAAAACACATTTTGTAGGTTCTAGATGGGCAGTTGTAACAAAAATGCAAGCGTCCTTTGGAATGATGAGAATGCTGTCTGTATTGCTTGAAAAAATCCCGATGGATCTCAGTGTATTCTACTCGTTTGTTGAAGCTGAAAGATGGTTATCCCTACCTAAAAACGACAGCGTAGAAGAGCCAGGAGCAACACTAATACCAGGAACAACCGAACCGTGACCGCCTGAGCGATCCCAGAGGCACATCCGACATCCACCGCGGCCACCACTCGAAGGGAGGTGAGGCCATGAGAAAGTTCCTGCTCCCTGCGCTTCTGTGCTGTGCCGTCCTGCTGAGCTCCTCCTGCACGACCTTCTACCTGGGGCGGGTTGTCGTTTGGAACGCTCCGACCAACCAGGAGTACGATCGCTTCCCCGTGCGGTCCATCGCCAACGGCCCGACCATCTTTCAGTTCGAGCAGGATCCGGCTGCGGAGAGGCGATTTCTGGAAAGCCTCGAGTCGATCCGCTACACCTGCGGACAACAGCCGAGAATCGCACAGCTGGAGTCGCTTTTAAAGAATACCGGAACCACGGCCTTCATCGTCATTCGGGATGACGTGATTCTCTACGAGCGCTATTTCCGCGGCTACAACCGTGACTCGTTCAACACGTCGGCCTCGGTGTCCAAATCGATCGTGTCCGCTCTGGTCGGCATCGTCATTGGCGATGGTCTGATCAACAGCATCGATGAACCTATCGTTCGCTACCTCCCGGAGCTCGAAGGCAAGGGTGTGGAGAATATCACGATCCGCCATCTGCTGACCATGTCTTCGGGCCTGAAGCACACCTGGGGTCTGACGCCCTGGCACGACCTGGTCCGGTCTTACTACAAACCCGATCTCCGGAGGGTGGCGCTGCGGGTGCGGGTCGTGGAGGAGCCGGATCGGCACTACAACTACAACAACTGCCACACCCAGCTGCTGGGGATCATTCTGGAGCGGGTAACCGGGGGCAGCGTATCCAAGTATTTGGAGCGGAAGATCTGGATTCCTCTGGGCATGGAGTATCCGGCCTCATGGTGCCTGGACAGCAGGAAGCATGGTTTCGAACAGATGATGGCCGGCCTGAATGCCCGGGCCATCGACTACGCCAAGTTCGGCAGACTCTATCTGAACGGTGGGGCTTGGGAGGGCCGAGAGATCGTGCCGGCGCAGTGGATCAGGCGGACCACGGAACCCGTACCGGCATTGGAGGCGATTCCCGACTTCTACGCGACTGAAGAAGACGAGGTGGCCGCCGCCTACTTCGCCGGTGATGGCTACTACAGCCATCACTGGTGGGGTTATCAAACCGGCCCCGGATCTTACGACTTTTTTGCCCTTGGAATTCTGGGACAGTTTATCTATGTATGCCCCGAGAGCAGGGTGATCATCATCCGTATGGCCGAGGATTGGGGCGCCGTTGACTGGTGGCCCGCTATTTTTCGGCAACTGGCCGTAAATCTCAAGGAGTAGCGGCGGTTGCGGAGAAGCGGAGCCGCAGAGATCATCGGCTCTATTCCGCCGTGCAGCGATCGACGATTGCCGCGATGTGGATCGCCGTCGTGTCGATGTAGTGGAGGCTGAAATCCTCCGGCTTCAAGAGCATCGGAAGCTCCGTGCAGCCCAGGATTACCCCCTCGATCTGTTGCTCCGTCTCGATCCGCCTTAGGATCCGGAGAAACCCGGCCCTGGTGTCCTCTTTGATGATGCCGAACTCGATTTCCGAGAAGATCTTGTCCTGGATGTACTTGATCTCCTCCTGATTCGGCACGATCACCTCTATGCCCGCCTTCCGAAAGGTCCTCTGAAAGAAATCGGACCGCATGGTGAACCCCGTGCCCAGCAGGCACAGTTTTGCGGCGCCCAGCTGCAGCGCATGGTCACGCGTCGCCTCGACGATGCTGAGAAGCGGCAGGGTTGTGCCTTTCTGCACCTGATCGAATACCCGGTGCGGCGTGTTGGAGGCAATGGCACCAAAGTCCGCTCCGCCCCGCCTGAGAATCTCGAATCGATCTATCAACATCGCCGCGATTCTGTCCCATTCGCCGCCTTGGGCCTGCTCGGTAAACGACCGCAGGTCCACGCTTTCCACGGCGATCTCCGGAAAGCCGAGGGTCTCATAGGTGGGCTTGAAGGCATCGATGATCCCCCTGTAGTAGTCGAGCGTAGATTCCGGTCCCAGGCCGCCGACGATTCCGATTTTCTTCATGTACGCGGCTCCAACTTCATTTGTCCAGCTGCTGCGCCGTCTTCACCAGGTCCAGGAAATCCTGCCGATACCCTCCACGGTCCAGCCCCAGAGCCTGCAGGGCCAGCTCGAGGGTCAGATCATAGTCGGCAGTGCCCCGGTAGGCGGAATCTCTCAGGATCAGGCCAAAGGAGGCAACCGCTGCGGAGAAGCGGTAGTCGTCCGAGGTTGCATCGAGGGGCAGCGGATCGAAGGGGATGGGTTTCTCGATGTAGCGGCTCTGTTCCTCCCCCGGTTTCTTGTACCTGAACTTGATCAGCATCAGCTCGTTCGAGCTCTTGGCCTCCTCCCGGACCTCGGAGGACTGGTACCTCAGCTCCTGCCGGGCGGCCTGGGCTCCGCCCGCCATTTTCAGCTCATAGAGCACGGTGACCGAGTGTCCGGAGCCCATCTCGCCTGCGTCTTTTCTGTCGTCGGCGAAGTCCTCGGCCCGAAGTATGCGGTTCTCGTAGCCGATCAGCCGGTAGGAGTCGACGATTACCGGGTTGAACTCGATCTGAATCTTCACGTCGTTGGCGATCGTGTAGAGGGTGCCTCCCAGCTCGGCGACCAGGGCTTTGCGCGCCTCCATCTCGCTGTCGATGTAGGCATAGTTCCCGTTTCCCGAGTCCGCCAGGCTCTCCATGCGGCTGTCCTTGTAGTTGCCCGTTCCGAAGCCGAGCACGGTAAGGTAGACTCCGCTCCTCCTCTTCTCTTCGATCAGGCGCACCAACGCGCCCTGACTCGACACCCCGACGTTGAAATCCCCGTCGGTTGCCAGGATGACCCGATTGTTTGCCTTCGGATCGAAGGAGCGCTGCGCCACGTCGTAGGCCAGCTGGATGCCCGCTCCGCCCGCGGTGGACCCGCCGGCCTGGAGTTTTTCAAGAGCGGCCATAATGGTCGGCTTCTCATCACCGGTCGTAGGAGGCAGAACCAGCCCGGCCGCTCCGGCGTAGACCACGATGGCCACCCGGTCGACGGGACGCATCTGCTCGGTCAGCATTTTCAATCCCTTTTTGAGGAGGGGCAACTTGTCCGGGCTGTTCATCGAGCCGGAGACATCCAGCAGAAACACCAGATTGTTGGGAGGCAGTTGCTCCAGGGCGATCCTCCTTCCCTGCAACCCCAGGTGAAGCATCATATGCTCCGGCTTCCAGGGACAGTCCCCCAGTTCCACTTTGAAAGAGAAAGGCACATCGTCGCCGGGATCGGGATAATCGTAGTTGAAGTAGTTAATGAACTCCTCGATGCGCACCGCGTCCTGCGGGGGCATTTGACCGCTGTTCAGAAAACGCCGGACATTCGCGTAGGAGGCGGTATCCACGTCGATGGAGATGGTGGAAAGCGGATTGTCCAAAACGCCGAGAAAGGGGAGCTCTCCGATCTTGCTGTACTCTTCCGTGTTCCATCCTTCGGACGGAGCCAGGAACAACGGCTCCTCTTGCGGTGCAGCGGCTTCGTACTCTGCCATCCCGTGGAATGCCATTCCCGACACGAGACATCCCGACAATCCGACGACCGCTGCCAATGCCAACACGACCCCGACCGTACAGTTTTTCATGATTTCCCTCTTTGAAATCCGAGCCGCCCCGGTTGACTCGATTTCCCTTCCCACTATTGTAGTGATTAAAGAGGCCGATGCAAGGGGAAATGAGCTCTACAATTTCGCTCTCCTAACAAAATCGAAATCGAGGACCCACGATCTCGAGCAGGGAATTGCAAATGCGGCTTCTCCCCGGTAGGATGGGAGATCATGATCGACCTGGAAACCATCCGAACTGCTCGCGAGCGAATCACCCCCTATGTGCATCGCACCCCGATTCAGCGAAATCGCACCCTCAGTGAACGGCTCTGCACCAATGTGTATCTCAAGCTGGAGCTGTTTCAAAAAACCGGCTCCTTCAAGCCCCGCGGGGCATTCAACAAGATGCTCAGCCACCTCGATGAGGTTCGCAAGACGGGCGTCGTGGCTATCAGCGGCGGGAATTTCGCTCAGGGCGTCGCCTATGCCGGAAGCACGCTGGGTGTACGCACCCGCATCATCATGCCCCGGAGTACCTCCCGGAACTACCTGGACGCGACTCAGGCCTACGGTGGAGAGATCGAGCTTGCAGACGGCATTACCGAGGCCTTTCAGCTGGCCGCACAGTACGGGAAGGAGGGGTGGAGCTGCTTTCACCCCTTTGACGATCGTGAGCTGATCACCGGACATGCTTCGATCGGCATGGAGCTCATCGAGGATGTTCCCCAGCTGACCGACGTGTTTGTGAGCATCGGCGGAGGAGGGCTGATGGGCGGAATCACCCTGGCTGTGAAACAGCTCAAACCCGAAATCCGGGTATGGACCGTGGAGACCGAAGGATCGGATGCGCTCGGCCAGGCGCTGAAGGCGGGCCGGCTGGTCCAGATCACCCCCAGTTCCCTGGCCAAGACCCTCGGTGCTCCCGTTGTTTCCGAGGATGCCCTGTCTATCGCCCGGCAGTACGGGCATCGACATCTGGTGGTTTCGGACCGGGAAGCGTATCTGGCTCTGCGGTTGCTTATGGAGCGGGCCAAGGTGGTCACCGAGCTGGCCGCCTCCTGCACCCTGGCGGCGGCGCAGCAAGCGGCAGATTCGTTTTCCCCGGAGGATCACGTGGCCCTGGTTCTCTGCGGCGGAAACCTGTCCCTGGACACCCTGGCAGAGTACCAAAGTCTCTTCGTGGGAGGCGACTGTTAGAAAGAAACCGGAAACAGAACGCCGAAACCCACGACGAAGGAACGATTCGGCACGGCATAGGTATCACCGTTCGCCCAGGAGTCATCCGAGGTGCTCCAGATCACGGTCTTGTACGCGCCGGTAAGCTCGAGCTTGACGTTGCGATTGAGGTGATACAGCAGCGACAGGTACGGTTCGTGCTCGTAGAGGAAGGTTTCACCGAAGTTCAACGGGATGTAGAATCCGTAGTTGAGTGAGAGGCTGAGCACCGGTTCCCGGCTGCGTAGGAGGAAATAAGTCAATCCCGGACGAACCAGGAGCGAGTGCTGGCCGTTGTAGGTGTTGTACTGGTAGCGGCTTTTCACGGCGAACACCCAATTCTTTCCCGGAAGAAACGCGAACAGGAAGCGGGGAGTGACATCCAGGATCAGCACCTGCTCGGTCCTGCTGCGGCTGTCCGCCCATTCCCAGCCGCCTCCCGACAGCTCGATCCAGTCGTCGTCATGGCGGGCTCCCTGCTGGATGCGGTAGAAGGCGCCCGCCTTGAGGTTTTTGAGCAGCCTGAGGTATGTCCCGGCTGTGATGGAACGGTAGCGGAACTCCAGATCCGTGTCCTCAAACCGCCCCTCCAACTCAACGAGGGGATCGAAACGACCCAGATCCATCAGCAGCGAAGTGCGGCTCTCGAATTCGACAACCCCGCCGGAAGCAGCGGGAATATGTTCGGCCGGCACGCCAAAGGTCACCAACACCGTCACGATCGCTGCAATCAGCAGCACGCGCGTATTCATGGTAGTCCCTCCTTAATCGTAGTCCTGATCCAGCAGATCGCTGTAGGCCTGCTCCAGATCGGTTCGGTCCTCTACGGCTCCGGCTGCGGGATCCATGTTCCAGTTGAGCTTCCGGGTCCAGGGGTAGCGCTGGGGGGAGGTCAGATTCGTACCTCCTATAATGTTGATTCCCTTTCCCTCCTCGACGATCAGGGTGTCCCGGGTGTCGAGGATCGCCACCTCCACGCTTCCGGCATTCACGCAAACCCAGACGTCGCTGTACCTGTCGATTTTCCGTCCGTAGGCCACGAAGAACTCCGTTCCCCGCACGCCCATCACCGCTGTTTCCGTTTTGACGGAGAACCCGCTGATCATATACCTGTTCACCCGGGAGAATACGCTTCCGGAGGAGAGCCGCACCGATACGCTCTTACCCAGACTGTCCAGGGACAACGTGGTGTTCTCCCGAAGCTTGAGTTCGGCGCCGCCCACCAGGCTGATCACGGCTAATCCATCCCCTGCGGTCTCGATCAGGTCTCCTTCGCCTACGGGCATGCCGATTTCTGCGGGCAGTATATCCGAGTTGCGGTGTACCAAGACCTGGCCGTAGGTGTATATGATATCCCCATCGACCGCCACTACCTGAGCCGCGGCGATCAGAAGCCAAAGCAAAACCAAGAGCACCGTGGTTCCAAATCGTGCTTTCATATGTTTCCTCTTCGTTACATAGTATTGAACCTTACTATAATAGTAAAGTATATCAAGAAAAAATAAAAATGCTGGTAATCAACTCGCCGGCCGGCTGCAGGTCCGCCCGCGGCTCTATCGGCGGACAAATCTTGTAGGTTCGAGACCGACCTGATAGACTAGGCTTTGGAATTCCAGCCGGTGAGGGGAACTTTTGAGCAACTCCAACGACAAGAAAGCGGTATTGATCGTAGATGTGTTTTTCACTATTCCTCCTGCCGGGTTCAGCATGTAGGTGGTATGAAGGAGCTGCTCATCACCATTTAACCCTTTTCTGGGTGGTGAATTATAAAAAATTACCGATAAATGTAATGTCATGAGCATCCGCTTGAAAATCGTTTTGATCGTCCTGCCTCTGATCATTACCACCCTTCTGCTCACCGGAGCCTCCTCCTTCTTCTCCGCCACAAATGCGATCACGGGAATCGCCACGGAGTTCCTGGGCTTCAAGGCCGCGGAGTTCCAGAAGTACGCCGAGAGCCAGTGGCTCCTGCTGGTGGAAAACAACATGACCGAGAGACCGGCGATGGTGGCAGCCACCCAGGCGGCGATACGGAGTTACGCCAACAGCATCGTTCGCAGCGACACCGAGGTCATCTTTGCCTTGGAAAATGATCTGGAAATAGCCATGCAGACCGGAGAGCTGACAGTGGAAGCGGATGAACGGGGAGCCCTTCAGCGGATCGTGGAATCCCGGACCGACGACCTGATCATGCCCCGGATCTCGGGAAAGGAGCGGGTGGCCAAGGGGTTCTACTTCGAGCCGTTCGACTGGTACATAGTGGTATCCGAGGAGCGGGACACCTTCTACAGCAAGGTAAATCAGATTACCCAGCGCACCGGTATCATCTTGATCATTGCCATTATTCTAGGTGTGGTAATGGTCCTGGTCTTTGCCGGCTACCTGACCAACCCGCTGACCCGGGTGGTCCAGGCCATGGAGAGGATCATCGCCACGAACGACATGTCCAGCCGGGTGGAGGTGGAGTACAACGACGAAACCGGCCGGCTGGCCCACACCTTCAACATCATGGTAGGCGCTCTGGAGCGGGCCTACAAGCAGATAAAGCGCTATGCACTGGGAGCAGCGGTAGCCCAGAAAAAAGAACACAAGATCCGGACCATGTTTCAGAAATTTGTGCCAGCTGACGTCATCGACCAATTTTTCGCCAATCCGGAGAAGATGCTCGTCGGAGAGAACAGGGTGATCTCGATTCTGTTTTCCGATATCCGCAGCTTCACCAGCATCTCCGAGCAGATGATGCCCGATGATCTGGTCAGCTCCCTGAACCGCTACTTCACGGTCATGGTGGACATCATTGCAGCTCGGGACGGTACCATAGACAAGTACATCGGAGACGCGATCATGGCCTTTTTCGGAGCCCCGGCACGCCACAAGAATGACGCTCTCAACTCGGTGCTGGCCGGCATTGAGATGACTGAGGCGTTGGGGGATTTCAACGCTCATCAACGTGAACTCGGCAAGCCCGAGTTTCGCATCGGTGTGGGGATCAACTACGGGGTGGTTACGGTCGGCAACATCGGCACGGACAAGAAGATGGACTACACGATCATCGGGGACATGGTGAACCTGGCCTCCCGTATGGAAGGGTTGACCAAAAAATACCAGCAGCCGCTGCTGATTTCCGAAAGTCTGCACCAGAGAGTTCACGAGGAGGTGCCCTGTCGGCTGATCGACACGGTGGCTGTGAAGGGAAGGGCCGAGGGTGTCAAGATCTACTCGGCAAAGAAGACCTTGAGTGAAGAGGAAAACCGAGCCTGGACGCTGCACAACACGGCCATGGAACACTACTACCAGAGGGATTTCGACCAGGCGATCCGCTATTTCCGGGACGTCCAGAAGATTTTTCCCGAGGATTATCCTTCAGCGTTGCTGATCGACCGCTGCCGCCAGTTCAAGGCAACACCGCCGCCTGCGGACTGGAACGGCGTGGAGATCATGAAGGAAAAGTAGTTGTAGATTCAACGACCCTGAGTCGATCATAGAACCGGGATACCATATCGTGAGTGGGTTATTTAAGCGAGCTCTTGAAATCCGCAATCACAACCAGCAAGACCTCGAAGGAGAGGAATACATCCTAGACGAGAAATCGGGGATCTCCAAGGAGGACCAGAAGGAGATCCTGGAGGAGATCGAAAAGGTCTCCCGGGAGAGCCGGATCTCCGTCACGCCCGAAACCATGGCCATCAAGGCCATGAAGAAGGGTTTCCTCTTTCCGCTCCTGGTAAACATCCTCTTCGTCTTGCTTCTGGCCGGCGGCGGCTTCACCCTCTACACCCTCTTTCAGAGAGGAGAGACGGTGCTGATGGAAGAGGGTGGTGCAATCGCCTCGGCCGAGGGCAAGCTGATCGAAGAGCTCAAGAGGGAGTCCGAGGCCGCCCTGCAGGCCAAGAACCGGGAAATCAACCAGATCCAGTCCCAGCTGCAGGATATCGACAAACAGCGTCAGGAGTTGCAGTCGGGTATGGACGAAAAGGTCGCCGCCCGGGAGGCGGAGCTGCGCAGCGCCCTGGAAGCCGAGTTGGCCGCAGAACGGGAGCGGCTCCGTCAGCAGGGCGTCTCCGAGACGGATATCACCAGCCGCTTGCAGACCCTGGAATCGGAGAAAACGGCCTCATTTCAAATGGAGCTCGAAACCTTCAGGCAGCAGGCCGAGGCGGAGCGCCGGCGGCAGGAGGAGAACCTCAGAGCGCTTCAGCAGGAGTACCAGAAGGATCTGGCCCAAGCTGAAGCGGACCGCCAGCGGGTTCGGCAGGAGGCGGAAGCCCGGGAGGCGGAGCTGCGCACACAGCTCGAGGCGCAGACCGAGCAATTGGAACAGGCAACCCTGGAGGCAAAAGCGGAGCTGAACAAGCTGGCCGCTCAGCAGGAGAAGCAGACCCTGGCTGCAGGACAGCTTACAGGTTTCTACAGCCGGGTGAAGGAGGACCTCCAGGAGGGAGATTACGACGGCGCTCTGGAGGATCTGCAGGCTATCAGAGAGTACCTGGACGATCCTTCGGTGGCCACACTGCCCAATATCCTGCAGCGCCGCGAGATCGAGCTGTTCGTCGTAGATTCGATCAGCAGCCTGGTAGAGGGGGAGATGCAGAAGACCGAGGCGGATACCACCTCCCTCATCGCCTCGGCCGACCTGCTCAATACCATGAAGAACCGGGTAGTCGAAGGGGATACCCTGTTCCGTCAAGGGAATATCCCAGGAGCGGAGGCCAAATACCGGGAAGCGCTCAGCCTGATTCCGGAGATCGACAAGGCCCACGCCTACTTCCTGGCCAGGGGGGATGATGCCGAGCAGGCGCGCCGGCAGACCCTGCGGAATTTCCTGGGGCAGGCGGAAACCGCCTTCGGGCGGGGGGATTATAACACCGCCCTGGACAGCTACACGAAAGCCCTGGCCTATCTGCCCGAAGATGCAGCCACCGTGGAGAAGATGATAGGCCAGGTTCGCCGTGCCGGTTACGAGCTGGGCATCACCCAGTTGCGTAGGCAGGACAGCTCCAACGCCGCCGGACCTCTGGCTGCGGCTGAGGTCCTGTACAATCAGGAGGAGTACAACGACGCAATTCTCGGCTACATAGAACTGATCGGAAGGTACCCCAACAGCACCCAGGTGTCTTCTGCCGTGGAGGGGATCCGGAAATCCGTGCAGGCTCTGGAGGAGCAGGCCCAGACGCGGGGAGCCCTGACTTCTGGGGGTGAAGCCCTTGCTGCCCTGCAGAGCGACATTGCCGGGCTTGAGGCGAGCCTGGAGGAGAAGGACCGGGAGGTCCGGGACCTGCGGGCTCGCCTGGATGCCCAGAGCGGCGATTCCACCGCTCTGGAACGGAGCATTGAGGATAAGAACCGGGAGATCGCCGCCCTGAAAGAAGAGATCGAACGAGCCCGCTCTACGGCCGGCGCATCCGCTTCCGAGCTGGAGGAGCGGGTCAACAACCTGACCGATGAGCTGGAATCCAAAGTCGCCCTGACCGAGAATCTGCAAACGGAGAAGAGGGCGATGGAAGAGGAGATCGCCTCCCTGAATAGCCAGATCGAACAGATGGAAGCCGAACAGGCAGCCATGCTCGGAAATCTGGAAGAGGAAATGCAGAAGAAGATCAGCCGCCTGG
>Ga0315548_1003615_pt1 | contig 11523 bp, 7 predicted proteins | sample SalMarSW160110MG_2_FD_202540 | JGI IMG/M metagenome (GOLD analysis project Ga0315548, IMG submission 202540) | Salt marsh sediment microbial communities from the Plum Island Ecosystem LTER, Massachusetts, United States - Salt Marsh Sediment SW1601-110 ... | reverse complement strand
GTACCTTGAAGAGGTATCATTCCCCGTCTTTGACGGGGGAGACTAACCCGGGGAACTGAAACATCTTAGTACCCGGAGGAACAGAAAACAACAGTGATTCCCCTAGTAGTGGCGATCGAACGGGGAATAGCCCAAACTATGTATGTTTCGGCATATATAGGGTTGTAGGACTACAATATGGAGATTAACTTTAAATAGAACCCTTCTGGAAAGCTGGACCGTAGAGGGTGACAGTCCCGTATATGTACAGAGTTATGATCCTAGTAGTATCCTGAGTAACACGGGACACGTGGAATCCTGTGTGAACCTGCCAGGACCATCTGGTAAGGCTAAATACTCCTGAGAGACCGATAGTGCACTAGTACCGTGAGGGAAAGGTGAAAAGCACCCTAAGTAAGGGAGTGAAATAGTTCCTGAAACCATACGCTTACAAACGGTCGGAGTCCCGCTTTTAGCGGGATGACGGCGTGCCTTTTGCATAATGAGCCTACGAGTTACTCCTCACTAGCAAGGTTAAGTACTTCAGGTATGCAACCGAAGCGAAAGCGAGTCTGAATAGGGCGTCTAGTTAGTGGGGGTAGACGCGAAACCTGGTGATCTACCCATGGTCAGGCTGAAGGCCCGGTAACACGGGATGAAGGGCCGAACCAGTATACGTTGAAAAGTGTTTGGATGAACTGTGGGTAGGGGTGAAAGGCCAATCAAACCAGGAAATATCTCGTACTCCCCGAAATGCATTTAGGTGCAGCCTCGGGATTTAGTGTCGTGGAGGTAGAGCTACTGATAAGGCTAGAGGGCTTCACCGCCTATCAAACCTTGACAAACTCCGAATGCTACGACATATGCCCGGGAGTGAGGCTGTGGGTGCTAAGGTCCATAGCCGAGAGGGGAATAACCCAGATCATCAGCTAAGGTCCCTAAATGTATACTAAGTTGATCAAACGTGGTCTGACTGCTTAAACAGCTAGGATGTTGGCTTGGAAGCAGCCATTCATTTAAAGAGTGCGTAACAGCTCACTAGTCGAGCGGTTGGGCGTGGATAATAATCGGGCATCAAGTATACTACCGAAGCTATGGCTTTCCCGCGCAAGCGGGAATGGGTAGGGGAGCATTCCAGTTACCTTGAAGATGTATCGTGAGATATGTTGGAGTGGCTGGAAACGAAAATGTAGGCATAAGTAACGATAATGCCGGTGAGAAACCGGCACACCGATAGACTAAGGTTTCCTGATCAACGCTAATCGGATCAGGGTTAGTCGGGTCCTAAGGCGAATCCCGAATTATCGGGAGTAGTCGATGGATGACAGGTCAACATTCCTGTACTGGTATAAACTGCTATGGGGTGACGAAGTTGTGAAAGGTCTGCGTACTGACGGAATAGTACGTTGAAGGGTGTAGCTAAAGGATTGGGTTAACAGCTTGATCCTGGTGAACCTGATAGTACCGTGAGTCTTCGGACAAGCGGATAATGACCCTAATCATACTTCCAAGAAAAACCTCTAAGCTTCAGGTTTATACTACCCGTACCGCAAACCGACACAGGTAGTCAAGGAGAGAATCCTAAGGTGCTCGAGTGATTCATGGCTAAGGAACTCGGCAAATTGGACCTGTAACTTCGGAATAAAGGTCCCCCGCCTTTGGCGGGGCGCAGAGAAATGGCCCAGGCGACTGTTTATCAAAAACACAAGGCTTTGCTAAATTGAAAAATGACGTATAAGGCCTGACACCTGCCCGGTGCCGGAAGGTTAAGGAGGGGAGTTATCCGGACGCTTGCGTCTGGAGAAGCTCTGAACCGAAGCCCTGGTAAACGGCGGCCGTAACTATAACGGTCCTAAGGTAGCGAAATTCCTTGTCGGGTAAGTTCCGACCTGCACGAATGGTGTAACGATCTGGGCACTGTCTCAGCCATGAGCTCGGTGAAATTGTAGTCCCGGTGAAGATGCCGGGTACCCGCAACGGGACGGAAAGACCCCGTGAACCTTTACTACAGCTTAACATTGATTTTGGGTAAGTGATGTGTAGGATAGGTCGGAGATTTTGAAGCGGCTTCGCTAGGAGTCGTGGAATCGCCCTTGAAATACGACCCTTTGTTTATCTGGAATCTAATCCCGCCTTCGGCGGGAAACAGTGTTTGGTGGGTAGTTTGACTGGGGTGGTCGCCTCCAAAAGAGTAACGGAGGCTTCCAAAGGTGCCCTCAGAACGAATGGTAACCGTTCGTAGAGTGTAATGGCACAAGGGCGCTTAACTGTGAGACCGACAAGTCGAGCAGATACGAAAGTAGGGCATAGTGATCCGGTGGTTCTGTATGGAAGGGCCATCGCTCAAAGGATAAAAGGTACTCCGGGGATAACAGGCTGATCGCTCCCAAGAGCTCATATCGACGGAGCGGTTTGGCACCTCGATGTCGGCCCGTCACATCCTGGGGCTGAAGAAGGTCCCAAGGGTTGGGCTGTTCGCCCATTAAAGTGGCACGCGAGCTGGGTTCAGAACGTCGTGAGACAGTTCGGTCCCTATCTGTTGTGGGCGCTGGAGATTTGAGAGGACCTGACACTAGTACGAGAGGACCGTGTTGGACAGACCTCTAGTGTACCTGTTGTGGCGCCAGCTGCAATGCAGGGTAGCTACGTCCGGAAGAGATAAGCGCTGAAAGCATCTAAGCACGAAGCTCACCTCAAGATGAGATCTCCTTTAAGGGTCGTCAGAGACTATGACGTTGATAGGCTGCAGGTGTAAAGGCAGTAATGTCAAAGCCAAGCAGTACTAATTACCCATATACTTTCTTGTGACAATTTAAAAAATGAATATTCTTTCAATATGTCTTAAGGTATTTGTCCGGTCATCCGGAATGAAGATTTTAGGTGACTATAGCAATGGGGAACCACCTCTTCCCATCCCGAACAGAGAAGTTAAGCCCATTAGCGCCGATGGTACTGCGAAAGCGGGAGAGTAGGTCGTCGCCGATCTTTAATCCCGGTCAGCACTTAACTGATCGGGATTTTTTTGTGCTATTAATAACTAATGAAAACCTGTGAATAACATTTTGTTAACGGGCATTTTCGCCTCTATTATTGTTCATATATTTGAATATGAAAAAAGGAATTACTATAACGGTATTCTTTTTAATCAGTACGAACATTTACATATTAAAAGCAGAAACCGATACATTGGCCGTAATGTCCTCCTGGACGTTAATAAAAAATTACTCACTTAAAAAAAATGCAGAAGTTGATACTCTCTTAGAGTCGTTCCAGAACCAAAATCCAATATTCAGACATTCAATATCGAACGCGTATCTCGGGAATTTAGGATCCCCCGCAATAAGTAATGTTTACACGGATAGAAAAGATATGAATAATTTTTTGCTGATAAATAATTTTAACCAGTACATGAGTACAGTATCAGATACAAAATATTTCAATACACGCAAACAGTTTACATGCTTGTCATATACAAGCGGAGGTAGCGGATCGGTAAAGGAAGAAACACTGGAAGCCTTTCATACCCAGAATATTAGCAAATATTATAACTTCGGACTGAAATATAATCTTATATCTTCCAGGGGACAGTATAAATTTCAGAGAATAGTCAATAATGCCTTTAAATTATTTACCAGCTATGAAACCCGCAAGTATAACCTGTATGCAAATGTCAACCTTAATAAAATCAAAGCCGATGAAAACGGTGGCGTACTTAATGACTCATTGATCACCGATTCGACATTCCAGTCAACAACCGATATACCAACACTTTTCAGCGGCACCGAACAGGGAATAATGCATGATCCCGACGTACTGACCACAATTAAAAATATAAGCTTCCTGGTGGTCCAGGAACTTGATATATCAGGCGAGGCAGCAAGTGATACCTTGTCCCCCGGGAAAAAGAAAAAATTTATCCCGGGAATATCACATATATTAAAATTTGACAGAAGTGCCAGAATACACAGGGACAGGGATCCGGATGCAGGATTGGACGGTGGCCTTTACACCCGGACATGGTTTAATCCGGTTTATACCCTTGATTCGGTATACTACAGACAATTATCAAATACTTTCAGGCTGAAGTTAAAAAATAATAATGCCGGAAGTAACATATCTGCAAATTTTGATCTGACTCACGAGCTTCTAAAATACAGCTTTTTTACGCCGTCAAACAACGAGGTAAACTATGCCGGAGATACATCTTCACTATACCGTTTTATCGGCCAGAAATTCTATCCCGATACCTTTAACAGGTCGCGTCCCCTGTCAAATACTTCTGCTTCAATTAATTTGTCTCTTGCAAAGAATGACAACTTTAAAAGCAGCATAATGACCGAATATTATCTGAGCGGCTATAAATCAGGCAGCTACAGCATAGAAGCTGAGGTTATATCATCACCCGGAAACGGACATAATAAATCATTCCTGGCGCTAACATTGGAATATAAAAATGAAACTCCTGACTTCCTGCTACAGAATTATTATTCGAATTATTATATCTGGGAAAATGACTTTAAACCGGTAAAAAGTGCAGAAATAGACCTGAAATATATCAATCCGCTGAAAAGAATTGAATTAGGGGTAAATTATTCAATATTAACCAATTATATTTATTTTGATACACTTGCCATACCCCGGCAGCTGGGCAGCGGATTATCGGTTTTTTCGATGCATGCGGACAAATTGCTGAAATTATGGAAATTCAGATCACTGAACAAACTTGTCCTTCAAATTGTTAATAAACCTGATTATATAAGTTTACCTGAATTTATGGCTTATAATTCGACATATATTGAGCATTATCTGAATTTTAAGCTTACTGGCGGAGGATTCCTGGCAATGCTGGGTTTTGATATTTATTATAATACCAGTTATTATGCTTATGCATATAACCCTGCACTGGGAGTATTCCATCAGCAGAATGAGAAAAAACTCGGTAACTATCCTTATCTGGATGTGTTTCTGAATATTAAACTTAAACGTACCAGGTTTTTCCTGAAATATGAACACCTAAACTCCGGCTGGATATATAAAGATTATTTTTCAGTCTTACACTATCCGAGGAATGAAGAGGCGTTCAAGGCAGGATTATCCTGGACTTTTTATGACTAAAACTAATTGTACCTGAAACTAATGAGTAGAACATACAAATACCTAAGCTATGAAAAACTCTGTTATTAAAGCGGCATTACTGATATTTTTATTTATATCATCTGGAATATATATTGATAAATCACATGATCCCGGGATTACCGTGGATGACCTTGATATTATAAGACAGAAAGGGAAAATAGTTGTTCTGACAGATTTCAATTCAACGAACTATTTTATTTATCGCGGACAGCCCATGGGCTACCAGTATGAGCTGTTGCAGAACCTGGCGGATTATCTCGGCGTCAAGGTGGAAGTGGTTGTTAGCAACGACCTGGAGCACAGTTTCAAAAGGCTGGAAAATGGGGATGTAGACCTGATAGCAGCTAACCTGACCGTAACAAAAAGGAGAAAAAAGTTTCTGGATTTTACGCTGCCACACAGTCAGACCAGGCAGGTACTGGTACAGCGAAAACCTGACAACTGGATGACTATCGATAAGAAATCTCTCGAAGACTCACTTATAAGGGAACAGCTTGACCTGGCCGGCAAGACCGTGTATGTCCAGACAAATTCTGCCCATGCTTCCAGGCTCCGTAACCTGTCAAACGAGATCGGCGAAGATATTAATATTGTCGAAGTGGATAAGGAGGCGGAACAGTTAATATCAATGGTGGCAAACGGTGCGATCGATTACACTATTAGTGATGAGAATGTTGCACAGGTTAACCAGTACTATTACCGGAACATAGATATTGAAACTCCTGTCAGCTTTTACCAGAACATGGCCTGGGCTGTCAGGAAGAATTCAGGCAAGCTTCTTACTGAAATAAATGACTGGATGTCATATTTCAGGAATACCGATGACTATAGGCTTATTTACGCAAAGTATTTCAAAAACCAGCGATCGGCACAGATTATTGAAAGTGACTACTATGCATTAACGTCAGGAAGAATATCTGCCTATGATGATATTATAAAAACCTACAGTGAGCAGATTGGGTGGGACTGGCGGCTGGTAGCATCACTTATTTACCAGGAGTCACGGTTTAAACCCGATGTTCGGTCATGGGCAGGGGCATTCGGACTGATGCAGCTTATGCCATCGACAGCCAGCAGGTTCGGCATTAATCACAACTCTTCACAGGAGCAACAGATACAGGCGGGGATAAAATTTCTGGAATGGCTTGATAAAAGATTTGAGAATATTGAAGACCAGGATGAGAAGATCAAGTTTACACTGGCCTCGTATAATGTCGGAATCGGACATATAGAGGATGCACGGAACCTGGCACAGAAGAACGGGTCTGACCCCAATGTCTGGGAAAACAGTGTGGATAAATACCTTTTATCAAAATCAGATCCTCTCTACTATAACGACCCTGTTGTTAAATACGGATACTGCAGGGGTACTGAAACATACAGGTATGTGAATGATATCATGGAGAGGTACGAGCATTATAAAAACCTGGTTAGTAACTAGCCGGGTTTTTACCTTATAAGCTTTACCAAATCCTGGTTCCCTGTCAGTATATCAAGGAATTCACTTAATATCATCGCAGTGGCTCCCCATATATGGTTGCCCCACACATTATAGAAAGGAATGCTCAGTTTATTATCGCGGCTGACCAGGCTCTTGTTCTCAATAATACGCGGATCAAGCAGGTCCGTAAGCCTTGCCTCTATAAGATAGTCCACTTCCCTTGAACACGGATTAAACTGTGGCCTCTCATAAAAAAAGCCTATAAAAGGAGTAACCTCCATGTTACTCACATGGATCTGCAAAGCCGTAAGGCACCCTATAACTTCGATGCCTGAAGCTTTTATACCCAGTTCTTCTTCTGTCTCCCTCAAAGCTGTATCCTGGGGCGACGAATCTGCAGGCTCGGTACGTCCACCCGGAAAACTTATCTGTCCGCTATGAGGTGTGTTATCCTCCACCCTCTTCATAAATACAGTAGTCAATGCCCCGTTGTCAGGATATAACAAAATGAGCACGCCACCCTGCTGAAAGGGAGCGGATTCATCCTGAGGTTTCCTTGTTGACGGGAACATCTTTATGTGACTCTTCTCACCGGGCAGGGGCCTGGTTAGTTCGGCCCTTATTAAACCGGCAATATTTTTTACGTAGCTGCTGTGCATATTAGTTGAACCTTATTGTTTTCACCGGATTTATATTTGAAATTACTATTGACGGAAGGAGCAGGATTAACATGGTTACAGCCATTGTACCGGCATTTAAAATGATAATATGCAACAGATTTAAATTTACCGGCACGTAGTCAATGAAATAAGAAGATTGCTCCAGCTTTAGAACTCTGAAATAATGCTGAATCAGACAAATACCCAGTCCGATTACATTACCCCAGAATAATGCTTTAACCATGAGGAAAGCGGACTGGTAGAGGAAAATGCTCTTTATGCTGCTATTTTCCGTCCCCAGGGCTTTCAATATTCCTATCATGTTTGTACGGTCAAGAATCAATATCAGCAATCCCGATATCATATTGAAAACCGCGACAATTAACATCAGTCCCAATACTATCCAGACGTTCTTATCAACAAGATTAAGCCAGTCAAAAATCTGGGGGTACTTCTCCTTTATATTTATAACATCCAGCTTCCCCCCGCTCTCATCCAACCTTGTTCCCACAAGATCCCTGACCATGCGGGTGAAGTGATCTATATTCCTATACTTGCTATCGTCAATCAGTACTTCAAAGCCGCTTATCTGATCATCATCCCAGTTATTCAGTTTCTTTATGTGTCCTATATCCGCAAGGATAAACTGGCTGTCAAACTCCTCAAGTCCCGTCTCATAAATTCCTGAAACTGTAAAAGAACGGGGCCTCGGCCTGTTGTCAATAAAGTACATTATAAACCTGTCACCAACCTTTAATTTGAGCAATGACGACAGGTACTTTGAAATAATGACTTCGTTGGTTCTTGCCGAGTCAGTCACAGTGAAACCCTTCCCCTCCGCCATGTTTTCATTAAAAAAACTCCAGTCGAAATCGCTGCCTACACCTTTAACTATTGCACCCTGGATATCTTCTCCTGTTTTAATTATTCCGGGCTTGGTGGCAAAAACCTGTATATGCTTAATGCCGGGTATAGTATCCAGCGAAGGATAGAAAGGCTGGTTTTGAGAAATAGGTGATGTTTCAAACGACGTATTCAAATCCTGGTTTACAATTATTATATGCGAGCCGAAACCAATGATTTTCTTTCTTATCTCGCGCTTAAATCCGACAGCAACGGCAACTGCCACAATCATCACCGCCAGTCCCAGTGATATTCCGAATATGCATATTTTTATTATTGGTCTTGAGATAGACAGGCTGTCCCCTTTATCAAAGGTTATTCTTTTAGCTATAAAATACTCGGTATTCAATATTATCTTTAAAATTTAAAGTGCAAATGTACTAAATTAGTAGCATAAAAAAACAGCATATAAATGGCAATAAGGCTCGCTGCAATACTTATGATTTTCTTTCTGGCTTCCGGCAATAATAAATACCGTTACGCGGATAATCATAACATTATGCCCGGTGCCGGGAGAACAGCCATATATTTACCGCTGCTGGCCGGTAAAAAGGTAGGTATAGTAGCCAATAATACATCATTGATAAACAATACCCACCTGGTGGATTCCCTTCAAAAACTGGGAATTAATATTATCAGTATTTTTACTCCCGAACACGGGTTTGCAGGCAATGCCGATGCAGGCGAACCTGTATCGGATTCCTCTGTTTTTAATGACAATATCAAAATAATATCACTGTATAACGATAATAATAAACCCTCTGCCGAAGACCTCAAAAATATCGATATAATGGTGTTTGACATCCAGGATGTGGGCGTCAGATTCTACACTTATATTTCAACTTTACATTACGTCATGGAAGCATGCGCGCGGGCAAAGATGACCTTAGTTGTACTGGACAGGCCTGATCCTAACGGTTACTATGTGGACGGACCGGTATTGCAGGCGGAATTCATCTCGTTTGTAGGTATGCACCCTGTGCCTGTGGTATATGGAATGACCATCGGCGAGTACGCACAGATGATAAACGGGGAAAGGTGGCTGGGGGGAAGCCTGCAATGCCCGCTGGAGGTTGTATTATGCGCAAATTACAGGCATGATTATTATTACGAGCTGCCTGTCAGTCCCTCCCCTAATCTAAGAAACATGAGGGCCGTATACCTCTATCCCTCGCTATGCCTGTTTGAAGGTACGGTAATGAACGTTGGCAGGGGCACCGATTTCCCGTTCCAGGTATATGGACACCCTGCATACAGGGAAAAGGATTTTTTCTATATTCCGCAACGGACAGGCGGGGCGAAAAATCCGCGCCACAGGGATACAAAATGCTATGGCGTTGATCTCAGAAACAGGGATATTGAAAGCATACGCAATGAGAAACAAATAAACCTCTCATATATAATTGATGCATACCAAAAAATGAACAGGCCGAAAAACTTCTTTACCGACTATTTTAATTACCTGGCAGGAAATGACATTCTGAAAAAACAAATACTGGACGGATTTTCTGAAGAGCAAATAAGAAACTCATGGCAGGATGAACTGTCATATTTTAAAACAATAAGAAGAAAGTACCTGCTTTATCCTGATTTCGAATAAAGTAATTTATTCTTTACTACCTGCTGGCCCCTGCCTCACTGGTTTTGGGAAGTACATTGCCCTTTATTTTCAATACCACCGGCGAATTTACAGCATTTGAATAAACCGTTATGGATTTTGAAAAGCTGCCTGCCCTTGCTGTATTATATTTAACTTTAATACTGGATTCTCCACCTCCCTTGATAGGCTCCTTTGACCATTTTGGTACCGTACAACCGCATGAAGGCCTTACATTGCTGAGCACAAGAGGATTTTTGCCGGTATTTTTAAAAACAAATTCACACGTACCATCGTCTCCCTGTATGATATCACCGTAATCGTATTCAACATATTCAAACTTTATATACGGAACTTTTTTATCAACTTTTGTATCAGCTCTTGAACTCTGCGAACAACTGACCGATACAGTTAATATTGCAACTAATATTAATGCCAGTGCTTTTTTCATAGTTACTCACCTTTAAAATTAACAAAACGTAAAATTAATGTAATTGTTTTATTTATGCTTATTTTTTAATTAATTTACGCACCCATATTCAGAAATAACATAAGTTTAACCGGACTAAAAGTTATGATAGATATACCAAGCAAGTATAACCCGGCAGAGGTAGAAGACAAATGGTACAGCTTCTGGATGGAAAACGGACTGTTCAGGTCTGAACCTGATGAAAGGGAACCTTATACTATTGTTATCCCCCCTCCCAATGTCACAGGCGTACTGCATATGGGACATATGCTGAATAACACGATACAGGATATACTCATCAGAAGGGCGAAGATGCTTGGTAAAAATGCACTGTGGGTACCCGGAACAGACCACGCATCAATAGCAACTGAAGCACGGGTGGTGGCCAAGCTCAAAAGTGAGGGGATAGAAAAAAAAGACCTTACAAGGGAAGAATTCCTGAAACATGCATGGGACTGGAAGAACAAACATGGTGGTATTATCCTGGAGCAGCTGAAAAAGCTTGGTGCTGCATGTGACTGGGAACGGACAAGGTTTACTATGGATGATGTCCTGTCAGAAAGTGTAATTCATGTTTTTACCGATTTATATAACAAAGGTAGAATTTACCGGGGTGTGCGTATGGTTAACTGGGACCCCCAAGCAAAGACTGCAGTATCTGATGAAGAAGTGATATATAAGGAGTTGAAATCAAAATTATATTATGTAAACTACCGGATAGAGGATGATGACAGGTACATTACAATTGCCACCACACGCCCCGAGACAATACTGGGTGATACTGCCGTATGCGTCAATCCTGAAGATAAGCGTTACTGGCATCTGCGGGGGAAGAAAGTATATATACCGCTTGTAAACAGGTTAGCGCCCATAATAGAAGATGACTATGTGGATATGGAATTTGGTACGGGCTGCCTCAAAATCACTCCGGCCCATGATATTAATGACTATGAGATTGGAATAAGGCATAACCTGGAGTCGGTCGATATTTTTAACGATGACGGTACACTGAGCGAGAATGCACAGGTCTTTGTCGGCACCGACAGGTTTAAGGCAAGGGAGCTCGTTGTGGACAGGCTGAAGGAGGAGGGACTGCTGGCCAAGGTTGAAGATTATGTAAATAATGTAGGCTTTTCCGAAAGGACCGATGCCATCATAGAGCCGAGGCTTTCGATGCAGTGGTTTCTCAGGATGAAGGAGCTTGCCAGGCCGGCGCTTGAAAATGTACTGAATGGCAATATTAAGCTTGTTCCTCCAAAATTCAAGAATATATACCGGCACTGGATGGAGAATGTGAGGGACTGGTGCATATCAAGGCAGCTGTGGTGGGGTCATCGTA
>Ga0315548_1003613_pt1 | contig 11528 bp, 11 predicted proteins | sample SalMarSW160110MG_2_FD_202540 | JGI IMG/M metagenome (GOLD analysis project Ga0315548, IMG submission 202540) | Salt marsh sediment microbial communities from the Plum Island Ecosystem LTER, Massachusetts, United States - Salt Marsh Sediment SW1601-110 ... | reverse complement strand
AGCATATTAATTTGCCCCAGCCTGTCTCTTTGCGGGATAACAGGCAAAACGGGCTCATAATATGCCCCGGTCAAAATCTCCACTTGAGAGCGCTTGACCATCTGCTTAACCTTTTGCAAAAGCGCAGGGTCATTCTCAAGCAGCCAATCTATCAGCGAGCCGCTAAAGTGGAGGGTAGATTTAATCTGCGGATAATTATAGAGCAGATTGATAAAGGGACGGTAGCAATCCTCGGCGGCCTTTTTGAAGACGTATTCAAAATTGCCTACCGGTTGATGATTATGCACACCAAAAAGTAAATTTACCATAAGAATGACATGCTTATTTATAGAACCGGGACACTCTCAAGCAGGTGCCTGGTGTAGGGATGCATGGGCTTGGTATAGATGTCCCTGCTTGAGGCAGTTTCAACGATAGAGCCCTGATACATAACTGCGATTTCATCGGACATCACTTCCACCACCCGCAGGTCATGTGAAATAAAAAGATAAGTAAGCTTCAGCTCTTTTTGCAGCGACTTTAATAAATCCAGGATATCCTTTTGAATCAAGACATCAAGGCTGGAAACAGGCTCATCTAAAATAAGAAATTCAGGCCTGGTAGCCAGGGCCCGGGCAATTGCAATACGCTGCCTTTGTCCGCCTGAAAACTGATGCGGATATTTACTACGGTCCTCTATATTTAAACGCACTTTCTCCAGGACTTCATTTAGAATCGCCTCTTTCCGGGGCCTTGTTTTAGCCAAAATTGAAGGGCCTTCCAACACGATATCGCCCATAGTCATCCTGGGGTCAAGTGAACTATAGGGGTCTTGAAATACAATCTGCATCATCCGGCGAATCTGCTGCGGGATATCTTTTAAATAGGCCTTAAGGGATTTTCCGGCAATTAAAATCTCGCCTTGGTCCGGTTCAATAAGTCCGATTAAAAGCCTGCCTAATGTTGTCTTGCCGCATCCGGACTCACCAACAAGCCCGAAGGCCTGGCCTCTCCGGATCTTGATATTGACCTCTCTTAGCGCATCAATTTTACCCGTCCTCTTGCGTAAGAGACCCCGTTCTATAGCAAATGATTTTGCCAGTGACCTGGTTTCAATCAAGATATCTTCTCGCAAGATGCCCTGCTCTTGCTGTAAGGCACTCCCCATCTTAGGAACAGCGCCTAAAAGCCTTTTTGTGTAGTGGTGTTTTGGCAAGGTTAGAATCTCGTCCTTCCTGCCCTCTTCTACAATCCGGCCATCCTTCATCACGCAAACTCTATCGGCAACCTCATTGATTATTCCAAAGTCATGCGTAATAAAAAGCACCGACATGTTCATGTTTTCTTTTAATTCCAGAAGTAGTTTTAAGATTTCCATTTGAGTGGTAACATCCAGGGCAGTGGTGGGTTCATCCGCTATCAAAAGCCTGGGGCCGTGCACTAAGGCAATCGCTATCAAGGCACGCTGCCTCTGTCCGCCTGAAAGTTGATGCGGATAATCGTAATATATCCTCTGCGGATTGTCCAGGCGAACCTTCTTCAACAAATCCAGCGCCAGAGAACGCGCCTTTTGTTTAGAAATATTTTTACCTGTCATGGCCGCCTCCGCAATCTGCGGGCCAATCCTGATAACCGGGTTAAGAGCGGTAAAGGGTTCCTGGAATACCATCGCTATTCTTCTGCCCCGGATATTGCGCATCTGGGGCTCATTCAGGTTTAAGATGTTCCTGTTCTCAAAGATTACCCGGCCGGTTTTAATTTTTCCGTTTTGGGGAAGAAGCCGCATGATAGAGAGCGCGGTTGCGGTCTTGCCGCAGCCGGACTCGCCAACCAAGCCCACTACCTCGTTCTCGCCCACGGATAAAGAAATCCCTCCGACGGCCTCCTTATAATCGCCATCAACAATGTATCCTGCTCTTAAATCCTTGAGTTCCAGTACCATTTACTCTCTTGTCCTTGGATTTATAATATCCCTTAGGCCCTCTCCGAACAGATTAAAACTAAGCACAGTAATCAATATTGCCAGGCCGGGGAACAAAATCATCCACCAGCCTACCCCCAGGACCGCCCTTCCTTCAAACAAGATATTTCCCCAGCTGGCCTTTGGCGGCTGGACCCCCAGCCCCAGATAACTCAAACCCGCTTCGGTCAATATTGCGCCGGCCACGCCAAAAACAAAGCTCACTAATACCGGCCCAATACCGTTAGGAATGAGGTGCCTGAAGATTATATGGAAATTGTTGGCACCTAATGCGCGCGAGGCAGAGATAAAATCCCTGCTCTTCAGGCTTAAAATCTCAGCCCGGATTAACCTGGCTACGCCCATCCAGCCGGTAAGGCCGATGATAACCATCACGTTGAATATATTCGGGCCGACTATGGCCACCACGGAAAGAATCAGGAAAAACCTGGGGAAACAGAGCATGATATCCACAAATCTCATAATGAGAGAATCAATCCAGCCGCCGTAGAAGCCGGCAATCGAACCTAAAACAATCCCGATTATGGCGGCAATCCCCACCGCCACTAGACCTATTGATAAGGCCACGCGGCTTCCGTAAATCATCCTGGAAAATATATCCCGGCCTAATTGGTCCGTTCCTAAAAAATGCTGCCGGGAAGGACCAAGCAAGGCGTCTTTTATATTAATCGCGGCCGGGTCATGGGTGGAAATAAAGGGGGCAAAGGCCGCCGCCAAAGAAAGTATGATGATTACCCCAACGCCAAAAACAGCCAGTTTATTTTTTCCCATATCTTATCCTTGGGTCTATATATGCATAGGTAATATCGGCCAGGAGATTACCGATTAAGGTCAACAGCGCGCTTAATACCAGCCCGCCCATTATGGTATAGTAATCGCGGGCGAATACCGCATCCACCATCAGCTTGCCCATGCCCGGAATACTAAAAACAGACTCAAATATCACGCTGCCGCTGATTAGGCCCGGCACTGAAAGCCCTAAAATCGTGATGATTGGCAAAAGCGCATTGCGCAGGGCATGCCTGTATATTACCAGCCGCTCGCTAAGCCCTTTTGCGCGGGCCGTGCGGATATAATCCTGATGGATTATATTGAGCATGCTCTGGCGCATGTAGCGCGAGACCCCGGCCAACCCGCCGATGCTGGCTACAAAGATTGGCAGGATTAAATGATGCGCAACATCGGCAATTTTACCTAAGTGGGAGAAGTTTTCAAAATCAAGCGAGGTAATGCCTGATACGGGAAACCAGCCTAACCTCACGCTAAACAAATCCATTAAAATAAGGGCCAGCCAAAACCCGGGAGCGGCAAACCCCAAGAATACAAATATGGTAATAGAGCGGTCAAAAAAGGACCCGCGCCTGATGGCCGATTTTATGCCGATAGGAATGGAAAAGATGAATATTACCAGAAGCGCTAATACATTTATTAATATTGTAATCGGCATCCTTTCAAATATCTTATCTCTTACCGGCCGGCCGTCTATAAAAGAAACCCCGAAATCAAACCTGAAGAAGTCCTTCAGCCAGGTTAAATATTGAATATGCAGGGGCCTATCCAGCCCAAAGATCTTATCCAGCTTCTCCTGCGCCTCCAGTGCCGCTTTAGGATTCATCTGGAGCATTAGCTCTGTAGGCTTTCCCGGGGCAAGATGGATTACCAAAAAAGAAATTATAGTAATCCCGATGAGCAGCGGAATTATCCCTATAATTCTTTTTATAATATAACTAAGCATTGTTTTTAAATTTTGATATTTGACATTTTATCTAACATACCTCTGTTCCGTCCGGGGGGCATACCAATCAATGAAATTATAGCCAATCCCCAAAGGTGCTGGTTTTATACCGCGAAAACGCTTGTGTACAGCCGGTAAGGCATCGGCCACATAGAGAAAGAGATAGGGCTGTTCCTGATAAAGAATCTCATGGGCCTGGTGGTATATTTGCCTTCTTTTTTCCCTGTTGAATATCCGCCGGCCCTGCTCAAGCAACCTATCCACTTCGGGATTTGAATAAGCGATAAAATTAAATTCTCCCGGTTTTGTCTTGGAAGAATGCCAGATATCATAACAATCCGGGTCTCGGGAAAGGCCCCAGCCTAAAATTATCGCCTCAAACTGCCTTTCCTTGACGAATTTATCCAAAAATACCGCCCATTCCAGGATGCGGATATTTACCTTGATGCCTATTGATTTTAGCCGGTGCTGGATGATTTCGGCTGTTTGTTTGCGCTGCTCATTGCCCTGATTGGTAATTATGGTAAATTCAAAGAGCTGCCCGTTCTTATCCAGCCAACCATCGCCATCGGAATCTATCCAGCCGGCTTGTTTAAGCAGCTCTGTTGCTCTTTGCGGAGCATAAGGAAAAGGCTTGACTTGTTTGTTATAGGCCCATGATTCAGGAACAAAAGGGCCGGTGCATATCCTGCCTAAACCCAGCAAAACTCCGTCAATTATCTCCTGTTTATCCACGGCGCAGGCGATGGCCTGCCTGATCCGCTTATCCTTGAATCTTTTATCCTTAAGATTATAGCCCATATAGGTATAGCCAAATGCCGGATAGCGGAATTTCTGAAAATTCCGCTTGAAAGTATTAGCTTCCGTATGCCGCCTATATTGCAAAGGCGTAAGCCCAATAGAATCTACGCCCTGGGTCAGGAGCTCCAAAAACATACTGGCCGGGTCGGGAATAATCCTGTAGATGTATCTATCAATGTAAGGCCTGTGCTCGAAATAATCACGGTTGGAGGCCAAATCTACTCTATTGCCGGAAAGCCATCTGGTAAACTTATAAGGGCCGGTGCCTACGGGATTGCGAGAAAAGGAAGATGTAAATAAATCCTCCCCTTGCAAAATATGCTTAGGCATAATTGGCATTCCCCAGCTGGCCAGGCCCGGAGAAAATGGCTCCTTATATGTTATCTTAACAGTGTAGTTGTCTAAAATCTCCAGGTCTTTGACCTTTTTAAAGTCCCCGCTGTAAGGGGTAGGCACTTTTGGGTCAATCAGTTTCTGATAAGTAAACTTTACATCTTCGGCTGTAAAGGGCTGCCCGTCGTGCCAGCGGACACCCTTTCGCAGGCGAAATACTATGGTCAGCCCTTCGTCCTGCACCTCCCAGCTTTCGGCAAGGTCTCCTACCAACTCTATATCCTTGCTATACTTCACTAAACCATTAAAAACCATTCCTACTATTGTCCCGGAGGCGCTGTCATCAGCCAATATCGGGACAAGCGTCCGCGCATCGCCGATGCCCGCTGCCACGTATGCGTCTCCAAAGACAGGTTCGCCTGCCTCTAAATTTATCGGGCACAAAAAGAAAAAGGCCGCTATTAATCCTAGCGGCCAATATATCCTGACTTTCGGTTTGCTATTCTTTGACAAGGATTTCCCCTGACTTTTTTATTCTTGCGGCACCTGCGGTTCTGCCTCAGCTGGTTCTTCGCTAACCGTTCTTTTTCCTTCCAATAGAGACTTGCCTCTCTGGCTGGAAATTACAGTCAGGCTGACGCAGCTTAGCAAAAAGGCTATCGCCGCAATTGTTGTAAGCCGGGTCAAAAATGTGGAGGCCCGCGAGCCAAAGATAGTTTGGCTCTCGCCTCCGCCGAGTAATCCGGCCAGGCCTCCCCCTTTGCCTGACTGAAGAAGAATGGCTGCAATTAAGATGAAACAGGCAATTATGTGGATTACAATCACTAAAGCGTACATATGCAAACACTCCTTTTTGCTTTAAAATTTATATTTGAGGCCGCCGTAGAACTCATCACCGATGAGGAATGCACCTTCTAAATAGACTACGACGTCTTTCTCTTGCCCGAAGTAAATGTCTGTGCCGATAAAAGGCCCAACGCTTTCATCCTCATCATAAGAAGTGGTATTGCCCTTGCCGTCATCATACTCTAAATCTACGCTAGAGAATTTTACTCCGGCGTAAGGCTTGAATCTGCCGATGGCCCTGGCCAGGCAGGTAGAGAACTGCCATTCATACCAGTCGGCGTTGGCCTTTCCGCTGCTTTTGTGATGCGACCTCATATATAGATACTGGCCGCCGGCGTCCCATTCAAGGCCTGTATCTTTGTTCCGGAAAATTATTCCCTTTAATTGCAGGCCCAGCCCCAGGCCTCCGCCTAAACTCGTCTTGTCCTCTGTGCCCGCTGCACTTTCATCATAGATATATCCCTGCGTGCCGCCGGCTCTTCCGGTAATCATCAACCGGTCGCTGAGGCCATAACTGCGGGAATGGTATCCATGTATTATACTCGCTTCATAATTGGCATTGGCGGAGGTCTCCATGGGCCTTCGGGAAATATACCCGCCTTCTATGGCAAAGTCCCACTGGCCTTTTTCTAAGAGGCTCACCGGGCTACCCACAGGCGCCGCTTCAGCAAAACCCACACAAAAGAAAAATATTAATAAAATAGTTGATAGTTTCTTCATTTCCCTGTCTCCTGTATAATTTTCACAAAAGAATCTACTTTCAGGCTGGCCCCGCCGACCAAGGCCCCGTCAATATCATCTTTGGCCATCAATGCCGCGGCGTTATCCGGTTTTACGCTTCCGCCATACTGTATGCGTACAACAGAAGCCGCCTCTTTACTATACAGTTCATTAATTAATCCTCGAATAAAGGCATGTACCTCTTGGGCTTGTTCAGGTGTAGCAGTTTTCCCTGTGCCAATAGCCCAAACCGGTTCATAAGCAAGAATTATTTTCTTGGCATCGGCCTCAGGTATGCCTTCTAGGGCTCCCGAGACATGGTCCTTAACCACGTCAAAGGTCTTGCCATTTTCTCTTTGCTCTAACACCTCACCCACACAAACAATAGGGGTCAGATTATGAGTTAGTGCTGCCTTAATCTTTTTATTGACAGTTTCGTTGGTTTCACCGAAGTAGGCCCGTCTTTCGGAATGGCCGATAATTACATACTGAGAGCCTAGGCTTTTTAGCATCGGAGGCGAAATTTCCCCCGTATAGGCGCCGGAATCTTCCCAGTAAACATTTTGCGCACCTAAAGCGATGCTTGAATTCTCAAGCGCTTTAGCCACTTCTCTAAGACTAGTAAAAGGCGGGCAAACCACAATATCCACATTCTCAATATCTTTAAGCCCGTTTTTAAGGCCCTCGGCCAAGGTCCGGGCCTCGGCAACCGTCTTATTCATCTTCCAGTTACCGGCAATAATTGGCTTGCGCATCTCTACTCCTTCTCCTGCAATGCCGCTATTCCCGGCAAGGTCTTGCCTTCCAGGAACTCCAGGCAAGCCCCGCCGCCTGTGGAGACATGGCTCATCTTATCGCTTAAACCGAATTTGGCCACAGCTGCGGCAGTGTCGCCTCCGCCGATAATAGTGGTTGCGGGCGAACTGGCCAGAAATTCGGCAAGCCTGCGGCTGGCCCTGCTAAAGGCATCCCACTCACAAACACCCAGGGGGCCGTTCCAGACAACTGTCTTTGCCGGCTGTAAAGCTGAAATGAACTCTTGTGTACTTTTTGGCCCTACATCCAGGCCCATCCAGTCTTCGGGAATCTCTTCGCCCGCAAGTTTGTGCCGTGCAGAGCCTGAAAAGGCATCGGCTATAACGTTATCCAAAGGCAAAAGTATCTTTACGCCTGCTGCGGCTGCGCGGGACAAGATATTCCCGGCTAAATCCAATTTGTCGGCCTCCAATTTTGAGCAGCCGATATCTTTGCCCTGGGCCTTTAAAAATGTATAGGCCATCCCCCCGCCAATAATGATTAAATCTACTTTATCAAGCAGGTTATTGATAATGCCGATTTTATCAGAGACCTTTGCCCCGCCTAAAATTACGGCAAAGGGTTTTTCTGGATTGCTGATAACCTTGCCTAAATATTTGATTTCTTTCTGCAGTAGAAATCCCGCTACCGCAGGAAGCAGATGCGCTACGCCCTCTGTAGAGGCGTGTGCCCGATGCACGCTGCCGAAGGCATCGCTGACATAGACCTCGCCCAAAGAGGCCAATTCTTTAGCAAAGGCGGGGTCGTTATCCTTTTCTTCTTTATGAAAACGGGTATTCTCCAACAGGAGAAGCTCTGCTTGCCCCAAGGCATCGCATGCTGCCTTAACCTCGGGGCCAATGCAGTCATTCAGGCATTTGACCTCTTTACCCAGAAGTTCACTTAAGCGTAAAGCTACGGGTTTAAGGCGAAGCCCTTCTACAACCTTGCCTTTTGGCCGGCCCAGGTGGCTGAGCAATATCAGTCTGGCATTTTGCTCCCGGGCATACTTTATGCTCGGAAGCGCCGCCTTAATCCTTGTATCGTCGGTAATCTTCAAATTTTCATCCAGCGGCACATTAAAGTCCACGCGCATCAAGACCTTTTTGCCCCGGACATCGATGTCCTTAATCGTCTTTTTGCTCACTTTAGTTATAACCCTTTCCCGGCTACATATTCGATTAAATCTACAATGCGGCAGGAATAGCCCCATTCGTTGTCATACCAGGAAAGCACCTTAACCATATCGCCAAAGACAAATGTTTTATCTAAGTCTACAATGGAAGAGGCGCTATTTCCCTTGAAATCCGTAGAAACCAGCGGTTCCTCACAGACCGAGAGAATACCTTTGAGTTTTCCTGAAGCCGCCGCTTTAAAGCTATTATTCACCTCTTCTTTATCTGTTTCCTTTTCAACCTGCAGCACCACATCAACAATGGAAACTACCGGCGTAGGCACACGGATAGCCAGGCCATCCAGCTTTCCCTTTAGTTCAGGGATTACTAAGCCCGTCGCCTTGGCCGCGCCGGTTGTCGTGGGAATCATATTCAATGCGGCCGCCCGCGCCCGGCGCAGGTCTTTATGCGGCAGGTCCAAAATCTTCTGGTCATTGGTATAAGAATGAATCGTGCTCATCAAACCCTTTTTCACGCCGAAATTATCCCTGATTACCTTAACCACCGGGGCAATACAGTTGGTGGTGCAGGAGGCATTGGAAACTATGCTGTCATTTTTAGCATCGTATGTCTCTTCATTAACCCCTAAAACTACCGTTTTAAGATCTCCTTTAGCCGGGGCAGAGATTATTACTTTTTTTGCCCCACCCTTTAAGTGTAAACCTGCCTTCTCGGGATCGCGGAACAGCCCTGTTGACTCCACCACAATGTCCGCACCCAAATCCTTCCAGGGAAGTTTACCCGGGTCTCTTTCTGAAAAAACCTTTATCTCTTTACCATCAACCACAATAGAATTTCCTTCAGCCTTGACACTATTCGGCAAAATGCCAAAACTAGAATCGTATTTCAAAAGATGCGCTAAAATAGAGGCATCGGTAATATCATTTACCGCTACTATCTCTATATCCTTTTTCTTAGAAGCAAGCCATGCCCGAAATACCAATCTCCCAATCCTGCCAAAACCATTAATGCCAACCTTCACTGCCATATGTTCTTCTCCTTTTTATATTTTAGCTTCTCTTAAATACTTTGCCGCAACTTCAGGCGGAGTGGGATTGATGTAGAATCCTGAACCCCATTCAAAGCCGGCGACGTGCATAAGCTTGGGCATAATCTCAATATGCCAGTGGTAATCCGCCCTTTCCCTTTCTTCAACCGGCGAGGTATGGATAATAAAGTTATAAGGCGGGTTGCCTAAAACAGACTTTATCCTTAACAGGACATCTTTTAAAATCCTGGCTAGTTCAATTACGTCTTCGGTCTGAATAAGGCTAAAATCGGAATGGTGCTCTTTGGGCAAGATCCAGACCTCAAAGGGAAAACGCGAGGCAAAAGGAGAGAAGGCCAGGAATCTTGAGTTCTGGCAAACTATCCGTTCGTTTTCTTCCTTTTCCTGGGTAATCATGTCGCAAAAAATACATCTTTCTTTATATTCGTAGTATTTATTTGAACCGGCCAGTTCCTCGTTTACGTTTTTGGGAATCATCGGCAGGGCAATCAGCTGCGAATGGCTATGTGTAAGGGAGGCCCCGGCGGTATAGCCGTGATTTTTGAATATCATAATATAGCGAAAGCGCTTATCGCCGTGTAAGTCTATGCTCCTATCCCGGTAGGCCCAGATTACCTTTTCTACCTCGTGGTCTAATAAGTCCGCTAAGGTCTTTTTATGGTCGGGGGTTTCAATAATTACTTCATGGGCCCCCACGCCGTTGGACATATCAAACATCCCCACGCCCTGGCGGCCCAAGTCTCCTTCTATCCTTAAGGCGGGGAATTTATTGGGCACAACGCGGGTTGACCAGCCAGGGCGATTGGCCCTGCTTAAGCCTTGCCGGTGGGCCTGGATTTCCGGCGGCGTCATCCCTTCGTGGCCGTAACAAAAAGGACAGGGGCCTTTTTTATCGGGAAAGTGCTTGATATCGAAATCGCCGGGGGCATAGGGTTTGTCCATAAATGTAATCACCCATCTGCCTACAACCGGGTCTCTTCTTAACTGGTCCATTCTGATTTCCTATATTTTTGTTTCACGTAATATCTTGGCGGCATCTTCGGGCGAGGTGGGATTAAGGTAAAATCCCGTACCCCACTCAAATCCGGCCACGTGGGTCAGGCGGGGCATAATCTCTATATGCCAGTGGTAGTCCGCGTCTATTGTCTTCCAATAGCCTCCCTTGGGGCGTCGAAACGGCGCGGTATGCAGAACATAATTGTAGGGTGGGTCGTTTAAGGCCACTTTTAACTTAAGCATCACCCTCTTGATAATCCCCGCTAAGTCCCGGCGTTGCGCCGGCTTAATATCGTAAAAATTACAGGAATGTTTTTTGGGTAAAATCCAGGTCTCAAAGGGAAAACGCGAGGCAAAAGGAGAGATGGCTATCAGGCCGTCAATATCAATAATTACTCTTTCTTTCTGCTTGAGTTCCTGTTTGACGATATCGCAAAATACGCACCTTTCCTTATACTCAAAATACTTTCTTGCCCCGGCCAGTTCCTCTTTAACCCGCTTGGGGTTAACCGGCGTGGCGATTAATTGCGAACGCGCATGTTGGAGAGAACCGCCCCCCGCTGCTCGTCCATGGTTTTTAAACATCAATACATATTTAAACCGCTTGTCCTTCTCCAACTGTAAAAATCTTTCTACGTAGCAGTCAATAACCTTGGCAATCTGTCCTTCCTCTAAGTCCGCAATATTGGCAATGTGCTCGGGGGTCTCGATTACTACTTCGTGCGCGCCGACGTCATTCATTAAATCATACATCCCCTTGCCGCGCCTGCCTAAATCCCCTTCAGCGGCCAGAAGCGGAGAAATACTTGGAACCACACGCACATCCCAGCCAGGTTGATTAGGTTTAGTCCGTGACCTGCGCAGCGCAAAAATCTCCCCAGGAGTCTGGTCTTCGTTCCCCTTGCAAAAAGGGCATGGCCCCTTCTTCGCTTCTTCCTTCTCAACCTTAAAGTCTTTCGGCCGTTTAGCCCTTTCGGTAGCAATAATCACCCAGCGGCCAATGACCGGGTCTTTTCTTAATTCAGGCATATTTTTCCCTCTGTATGCTAATTGAGGTCATTATTATATCATATCTACTCTATAATGCAAGCAAAAAAAGCCCGGTTAAATACCGGGCTTTTCTATGCTTAAAAACCTATGTTTTTTTTAAAAATTATT
>Ga0315548_1003610_pt1 | contig 11530 bp, 8 predicted proteins | sample SalMarSW160110MG_2_FD_202540 | JGI IMG/M metagenome (GOLD analysis project Ga0315548, IMG submission 202540) | Salt marsh sediment microbial communities from the Plum Island Ecosystem LTER, Massachusetts, United States - Salt Marsh Sediment SW1601-110 ... | reverse complement strand
AACCGTGTAATTGAAGAGGTTGGCCCGGGAATTTCATGGGCATATGGTAATAAACATATTACATATAAGTATATAACAAACGCAGCTAAGGTGGTAAACTGGCGCATAAATAATAATGGTTCGTTTAGCCGGAATGATTATCCTATAGATTCATTATTTGTTACTGAAACCATTGATGAAAATGGAGATGCCATAAGAGAATATAAAGACAAGCAGGGAAAGGTAGTCCAGAAAGCATCCAAATTAGGAGGAGGATGGCTAAGGACATTCTACATTTATGATGATCTGCAACGTTTGCGATGTGTTGTTCCGCCAAAGGCTACGTCACCAGACGACGCAGAGTTATGTTATTATTATGAGTATGACAAACGGGCCAGAATGATTAAGAAAAATATTCCCGGTGCCGAACCTGTTTATATGGTTTATGATAAGCGTGATAACCTTGTCCTTACCCAGGATGGTGAAGCACGCGCAGAAAATCCTGATTTATATTATTTTACAAAGTACGATGCATTTAACCGACCGGTGATGACAGGCAGGATTTATATTGATGATGATTTATCGACCATCAGGGATAATTTTGAAGAATTTTCCGGGCAACCCTATGTGACTTATGATTATAGTGAAACTCCATACGGATACAGCCTGGACGATGGCTACCCGTCAGGATACACAATAGATGAGAATGATATACTTACAGTGACTTATTATGATAATGATGATTTCGTTGAAGATATACTAAGTTCAGATTATGAATGTTCAACCTATAATGAGACACATAATAACATAGACTATAACCTTGACGAATCAGATATGACACAGGGCTTTGTGACAGGAAGCATGACCAGGGTGCTGCGAGTTTCAGGGTCGGGCTACGTACCTGATGATTCAATCCTGTTCACTGTGAATTATTATGATGATTACGGGAATGTAATACGCAGCATATCAGATAACCATAAGGGAGGCAAAGACATAATAAGCACAAATTACAAGCCTATAACCTATGAGGTTGAGAACACTCTGCATCTGCATGAAGGTATTGGGGACGACTTGAGAATCCTTATGCGGTTTGACTATGACCACACTGGCAGGCTTATTCAGACTACACATCAGATAAACAGCCAGGATGAAGTAGTGATAAGTGCGCTAGAATATAATGAGATAGGTGACCTTATAACGAAGTACCTTCACTCCGGGGACGCAGGAAGCACAAAGGATTTTCTTCAGAAGACAGACTATGTATACAATATCCGGGGGTGGCTGAAATCAATAAATAACCTTTCTATAGATGTCAATAATGATGTATTTGGCATGGAGCTTTATTATGAGAATGTATCGGGTATAAGCAACCTTGTTAGCAATGCGCTATACAATGGTAACATAGCGGGTGCCAGGTGGCGCATAAAGAATGATATAACGCGTGGGTACGGGTATGAGTATGATGATCTCAACAGGTTAACGGATGCTAATTACGGAGACGGGGCGAACCTTGACGAGCACGGTGGTTATTATTCAATGTCTATACCAAATTATGATGACAACGGTAATATTTTAAAGCTAAAGCGCTATTTCAATAATACGCTGGTTGATGATCTGACTTACAATTATTACGGGCTGGTAAACCAGCTTCAGTCAGTCACGGACAATGGCACTGCCTTGCCACAGGTAGATGATTACCCTGGCACAAGCGGTACATATACTTACGATGACAATGGCAATATGGATCATGACGGTGGTAAGGACCTTGACATAGGATATAATTACCTGAACCTTCCGGAGGAAATAGATTTTGGTGCGTACAACAAGCTATTTTACCACTTTGATGCTTTAGGACGTAAGCTTGTAAAATATAAGGACGTCAGCATGGGCACTGACGAGGTAACACACTATATAGGTGAGATAGTATATTCTGATAATGATATAGATTATATACTTACTGAAGAGGGGCGCATAGTTCCGTATGAAGCTGAGGATGGCACAAGATGGCTGTACGAGTACTATATGAAGGATCACCTTGGTAACACGCGTGCTGTATTTAACGGCACTAATCTTGGAGGCAATATAGACATGCTTCAGCACTCCAGTTATTACCCGTTCGGACTGGCATTTAACCTTGTGGATTACAATACATCGACGGCGAGCGATTACACGGAAAATAAGTATCTTTACAACAACAAGGAATTACAGGACGACATGATGATAAGCAAAAAACTCGAATGGTACGATTACGGCGCACGTATGTATGACCCGCAACTTGGAAGGTGGCACACACAAGATAGGTTTGCAGAAGACTTTAGTTCCTGGTCTCCATACCATTATGCCAATAATAATCCTGTTTTAAATATTGACATAAATGGTGACTCTACTGTTATTTCAGGTGCTGAACGAGCTGCAGCGGTTCAACAACTTCAAAGTGCCACTAGTACCGAACTTACTATAACACAGAATGCTAGTGGTACTATCTCAGCAACACCTATTGGGACAGCTCCTCTTTCATCTGGTGCACAGCAAATTTATGATGCTGCTAATAGTAGTACAATAACTGTTAATGTTACTGCAGAAAACACCAAGACTACTTCTACGGGGAATCTTTATGTAGGGGGTGCTTTTATGGGTAATACTGTAACAAAGACAGCAACTGGGAATACAGTTGTTGCCAATCAAGAAGTCAATCCACAGGTACTTGGTAAAATGAGTAATACCAACCTTAGTCCAGGTGCAGATATGCTACATGAAGTTGCAGAAGCATATCAAGGAGCCAAAATATCTCAAGCTAGTGGAGTTTCTTCTCCTGCAGCTGGTCAAGCTGGTTCTGTATATACTCAGGCCCATAATGCAGCAACTCCTCAATCAGGGAAAGTGTACCAGACTGTATATAATGCAAGTGGACAAGAAATCCATCCTCCGTATGCAGGAGCTGCTAGAGTAGATTATGCAACATCACCATATCTTGCGCCTATAGGTGCTTCAAAACCACAAAGACTTGTAATTATAATGACTTATCCATAAGAATATGAAGATTTTTATAAGCATAATATTTTTGGCTACAAGCCTAGTAGGCATGGCACAAACTGAGAATAATACAGAATACTATAAAGTGCATCGAATTTATACGGCGGATGATTATTATTTAATTTTTCTCAGAAAGGGCAATGAAAAATATACGATATATTCAGAAAAAGGAATAACCGTAGATGGTCAAAAAGTAGTACAAGATAGTTCATATTATTTTGAGTTGATACCGGTTGCTGATACACTTGCAAATGGGAAAAGCATGGTTCCAATGAATTATATGGATATTACATATTTTGGGCATTTTACAGGGGATGAAATAGGAAAACTGTGTACCACTAAGAATCTCGTTGGACTTGTTATTCCTTCAACATCAAAAGCTTGTGAGAAAAAGAAAAAGAAAGGACGAAAATAGAGTTCTAAGAATCATAAAATCCGGCACTGCCCGGGTTTTTTGTTAAGCGGGGGGGAGGGGATTCGAACCCCTGAAACCCGATAAGGTTTAACCGATTAGAAGTCGGCCGCCTTAAGCCACTCGGCCACCCCCAGAATGTTTTTTCTTTTACAAAGAATAAGCCTGCCTGGTTTTAAAATCACGTATATAGGCGTTAATGACGTTGATGATGCTGTGCTGTTCGTTTTCAGGCATGGCTTCGATCTCCCTGAATTTTTGCAGCAAATCGGTATTTTTAAGCGTTGCCCTAGCTTTCTCGTCCGAATCCCCATTGATCAAATAATCCACGGAAGTATTAAGAATATCGGCAAGTTTATTAAGGATATTTGCAGGTGGCTGTACGCCCTTTAATTCATAGCGTCCATACTGGGAATATGAAACCCCAATCTTACCGGCCATAGCGGTTTGGGACAAACCGGCATTTTTTCTTAATGCTTTTAAGCGATCACCTAAATTGTTCATGTTTTAACTCATTTAAGAATTAATTAACAACACAAATATACCAAAAACACTGCATTATGTGAATAAAAATAACTCATATTGTTAACAACTTATTCGTGATAAATTTTTATAATACATCAAAATTGAATTAATTTACTTCATATATGAGTTAATAAAAGTTATTAACAGCATGGAGATAACCGAGATCAAACAAAGCCTGTCAATTTTAAGTGTGCTTGCCCATTACAACCTTTCGTTAGACAGGCATTACCGGTTAATATGCCCCTTCCACGAAGACAAAAGCCCCAGCCTTAAAATCTACACAAGGACAAACACATTTTACTGTTTTAGCTGCGGGGCAGGTGGAGATACAATCGAGTTTATTCAGTTAAAAGAAAAATGCAGCAAACACGAAGCCATTGAAAAGGCAAAATCATTAGCAGATCCTTTATATACCATAACCACAAAGCCTATGAAACAGATAGAAGAGAAAAACTTACTGACCCGGCTGGCAGTCTTGAGCAAGGTAGCACAGGACAGCAAGGCAAGTTTTAAGCGGGTGGATAAAGCGCAGGAATACTTGAAAAGCCGTGGACTTGACCCTGAAAAAATGGAAACTGGTTATATCAGCATGGATTTTGGCAAGGGATGGAACAGGCAGTTGCAGGAAAGCGGGCTGCAGCTCGGCATATTAAGGGAATCCAGGCAGGGCACCATCGTACCGAAGTTTAAAAACTGTTTGCTGTTCTTCATTAAAAATGAAAAAGGCCAGATTATTGACCTGTATGGCCGTTCCATTACCGATAATGGTACTGCCAGGCACTATTACCTTAACGGCCATCACCAGGGCATTTACCCCAAATACCCTGAAGCCACTACAAAGAAACTAATCCTTACCGAGGCCATCATCGACTGTGAAACTTTACTTCAACAGGAAGAGTTGGCTGGCCAGTATAGTATTATCTCCCTGTTCGGGACCAACGGATTAACTGCAGAGATACAGCAGGCCATCCGGGAGCTGCCGGAGCTGGATGAAGTGATCTTGTTTTTTGACGGGGACCAGGCCGGGGAAAATGCAATAACAAAACATGCAGAAACCCTCCTGCAGTTAAAACCATCGGTAAAAATAACCAGTGTAGAAACCCCAAAGGACGAAGATATAAACAGCCTCTTACTGGGTCACGATACTGAAATATTACAACACCTGATCAGACAACGCGTACTGATAACTGGAGACAAAGAAAAAGATCAGGGCAGTACCATCGAAGCTCCCCACGATCCGGTTCTGTATACCACCAACCAGGATAAAATCACCTACCATGAAGGAGAACTGCTATTTACCATCTGGGGCGGTATCGAGAAAGACAACATTCACCGGCTAAAGATCAATCTGCTGGTACAGCTTGCCGGCGACAGCTTTAAATATTACCAAGATGATGTGAATTTATATAGCAATGGTCAATTACAGCGATATATAAGGGGAGCAACAGAGGAGCTGGAATGCAGCACCACGGTTTTAAAAACCACCATCAGGAAACTCCAAACCAGACTGGAAGAATATCGCCTGCAACTTGTAGCAGAAGAAAGAAAGGCATTAAGGCCCAGGAGTTACCAGATGACAAGGGAAGAAGAAAACCAGGCAATGAACTTTTTAAGGTCAAAAAATCTTGTGAAAAATACCCTCAGAGCCATTGAAAAGTGCGGACTGGTAGGCGAACAGAAAAACGGGCTGCTGCTATTTTTTCTTTACCTGAGCCGTTTATTTGACGAGCCCCTTCATGCGATCATCTATGGCAAATCCGGGAGCGGAAAGACATACCTGCAGACCAAGATCAGCCAGTGCCTACCAGAAGAATCTCTAAGGACCATAACCAGCCTTACAGAAAACACGCTGTATTACTCGGCAAAAGACTTTTGGAAACATAAAGTCCTTTTAATCGAGGACCTGGAAGGTGTTTACAATGCCTTTTTACCCTTAAGGGAGTTTATGAGTAAGCAAAGCATCACCAAGCTTACAACCGATAAAGACAGCAAGGGAAACAACGTTCAGAAAGTCCTTTTTGTAGAAGGACCCATCTGTGTAAGCGGAGCGACTACCCAGGGTAATATTTACGAGGACAATGCAAACCGTAGTTTTTTACTTCACATCGACGAAACCACACGCCATATGCAGGAAGTCATGAATTATCAACGAAGGCTGCAGGCCGGCTTAATAAATGAAAGAGAGCAGGAACAGCACCGGCAGGTACTGAAAAACGCCCAGCGGCTGCTGAGAAAAATAAAGATCATCAATCCTTATGCCACAGAGCTTGAAATCCCCGACTGTGTTTTTAAGAAACTGCGCACAAACATGCATTACCTTAGACTTATTGAAATCATCACCTTTTACCACCAGCACCAAAGAGAGTGGAAACAGGACAAAGACGGGCGACCCTATATTGAAACCACCATAGAAGATATCGAAGTTGCCAACTGGTTGGTAAAGGATACCCTGCTGAGAAAATCAGACGAGCTGGGCGGTGATCTGAGGACCTTCTTTGAAAGCCTGAAATATTATCTGGAAAACCAAAACGGGAAAGAAGAACAGGCAGGCTTTTATGCTAAGGATATCAGAAAACACTTCCGCATGCACCCGCAGAAACTAAGCAGGTATTTATCCAACCTGGAGCACAGGGGATTAATTAAGCTGGTTGGAAAGAACAAGCAAACAGGATATGAATACCAGATAATCAGTTGGGATGATTACGATCTGCTTAAAAGCGACGTGGATATCCTGGACAGGATTATAGAGAAGCTCAAACAAAAGAAAAATCTAGCTTAAGTTCTTTCACATGTCTTTCACATCGCTTTCACACTTAGCAATGTGAAAAGAAACAAAATGAACTTCAGATACTTACAGGCATAAAAGCAGGTCTTTCACAGCTTCACATGATAAGAGCAAGAGGGTATGCAATTTTTAACCATAAACACACCGGAATTTATTAATCTTGAACAAAGCTTTGGAGAATGGCTCAGGCTGCTGAACTTCGAGCCAAGCACGGTAAAATATGCCCCCCGCAAGGCGCATGAGTTCTTCTGTTGGCTTGAACAAAACCATATAACCGGACTGTCAGGGGTAACAAAACCGGTTATTGAAAATTACTTTACGTATTTAGGAACAAGGCAGAATAAGCGTAAAAAGGGCAGGCTCAGCCGGAATTATCTTCGCACCCACCTTACAGCCCTTCGCAAGCTTGCAAGGTACCTTAGAGAAACCGAAAGGGAGAGCTTTGAAGTTGATATCAGGCTACCGGGAAGGATAAGGAGCATAAAAACCATCTTTAACCGTGAAGAGATCAGTGCCCTTTACAATGCCTGTGAAGGTGATGTGCTGGGTATAAGGGACAGGGCCATGTTAGCGGTATATTACGGTTGTGGCCTGAGAAGGAATGAAGGGGTAAACCTTGATGTAAACGACATATTACCGGGAAAAAACCTGTTGTTTGTAAGGAAGGGAAAGAACTACCGTGAACGGTATGTACCCATGACCGACGCTGTGAAAGAAGACATACAGAATTACATTGACTTTGCAAGAGGGGTATTACTTAAGAGACAAACCAGTGCTTTGTTTTTAAGCAGCAGGGGAAACAGGATCACTGCCAACATGCTGGCCGAAAGGCTGCAACAGCTAAAATGCAAGGCAGGGATCAGCAAGGAAGCAGGTCTGCATACCCTGCGCCACTCTATAGCCACACACCTTTTACAATCAGGGATGAAGCTGGCGCAGATAAAACTGTTTTTAGGGCATAGCAGCCTTGAGTCAACTCAAATCTATACCCACTTGTCCGCCGAAACGGAGTGAAGGAGGATATAGTCCATGAAATCACCTGGTAAATACGGTCAATTAAAAAAGAAATATGACAGGATCCTTGGAAAGTTTAAAAATTACCTGGAAAAGAAGGGATATGAAGCAAATACCACCCGGCAATTTATTAATTACACTGCTTATTTTTTTAACTGGAAAGAAAAAATGAGACTTGCCCAGTTAGATTATAATGACCTTTTAACCTTCATAGACCAGTGCCGGACCGATGGAGACAGCACCAAGCTAATCAACCGGAAATTATCAGCCATACGCAAATATTACGAGTATATCCAGCATACAGACAAGACCATAAAAAACCCGGCAAGCGGTCTTTACCTTAAAGGCAAAAGAAAAGGCATACCGGTGAACCTGCTTGAAAAAGAAGAATTGACAGAGCTTTACGAAAGCTACCAGGTATATGATTTACGTACGGCAAGAAATAAGGTAATCTTAAGCCTTTTAATCAACCAGGCGCTTACTACAGGTGAACTAAAGCGGCTGGAACCTACTCATATCAGGCTGAAATCCGGGAAGATAGAAATACCCGGGAGCAGGCACACGGGCGGAAGGACTTTGAAACTTGAATCCCATCAAATATTAGAACTGCATGAGTACTTAACTGAAATCAGACCGGCCATACTGAAAGCCATCAAAGAAAAACCTTTCTGGCCGGGGAGAAAGGCCCAAAATCCGGACCTTAGGCTAATCGAGAGCCGGTTATTTACCAGCATGAACGGGGGGACATGCATAAAAAACACTCTTCTGCACCTGACCAATGGACTAAAGCTGCTGAACCCGAAGGTCAAAGACATAAAACAGATCAGGCAAAGCGTGATAGCCCTTTGGCTTAAGCAGGAAGATGTACGTATAGTACAATGCAAGGCAGGCCACCGGTATGTAAGCACAACCGAAAGGTACCAGTTAAATAACCTTGAAGGGCTGAAAAACGAGATCGATAAATATCATCCATTAAATTAAAACTAAAAGTCATTAATAATCGTTAAATTTGTATACAAAATGAAAGTAATCATGAACTTGCAAGCAAAAAAATTAGAGCTCGTCCAAATGATCTTGAATACTAAAAGGCCAGCTATTTTAAAAAAGGTTGAAGATGTATTGAAAAAAGAGAAAGTTACTGATTGGTGGGACGAAATAAGTGAAGCAGAGCGGCAAGCCATTGAAAAAGGGTTAGAAGAAGCCGACAGGGGAGAGCTTATACCTCATAAAGAAGTAATGAAAGAAGTAAAGGCAAAATACAACTTAGACTAATGAAAGTCAGCTGGACCCCTACCGCAAGAAAGACCTACTTTAAAGTACTTGATTATCTTGAAGAAGCCTGGACAAAAAGGGAAATGAAAAACTTTGCAGACAAAGTTGAAAGTGTTTTGGCGCAAATCATTGAAACACCTCACATGTACGAGGCATCTAGAAAAAAGAAAAATGTACGAAAAGGTCTTATTACAAAGCATAACACATTATATTACAGGATAAAGCCGCGAAAAAAAGAACTGGAATTAATTACTTTTTGGGATAACAGACAAGATCCTAAGAAATTAGCTTATTGGGAAGATTAATAATCCACGGCCTATCCAATGCCTACCCTTCTGCAGGCTGTTTTTGTCATGCTTTTTGCAGTTCCATCCGTACCCCGCAGGGCAAAAAAACACGCCAAAAACAGCCTGCCCAAAGACAAAGTAACATAATAAACCTTATAAAACAGCCGCACCAAGCCACTACCAGACCAAAGCTGTCAGTTATAAAGGTTATTATGTTAAATAGCCCCACGCCCCCGGCACACGGCCAACACAGACAAACAGCACATTAAAGAACCGCTCCGGATCCCCGCACGAAACCAAAGTTTTTTAAAGAGCTGTTTGCCGCCTTAGAAGCGGTAACAAGAGTTTTGCAAACCCTTGTTGATGTATTCAATCCTCCGGCAACCCCGGCCACCACCCCAAAGAAAAATGAAAAGCTTAAAACTTTAGCTTAATCAAAGATAGCTTCCACCATCGCACAGTCAAGGTAAAGCCCTGCGGGTTTTGTAATATTTTTTGATATGGATTTTTTCTTTTAATTGAATCAAAAAATATCACAAAAACCTTGACACTTCCCATCCCGCTTGCTGACTGGGGGCTTAAGCCAAAGTAGTAAACCCCCTTTTAAAGTAACGCCACAAACTGCCTTAAACCAAAACCTTAAGCAACCAGGAAGCAAAGTGGAATTTTAGGGCAAAAGGAAAAGGAATAAAAGTGCCTGCGGGGTCAGCTCGTGGGTTTATGCCGGAAGCTTTTGACATAAAATTACACGGGGCTTAAATTTGCTCTGAGGGCTTTGGTTTATTGTTCCAGGAGCGGGTCGGCGTGCGGCTATTTGGCGAAGTCCGCAGTGCATAATGCCAGTTATAGGTCAGCGAAAACACTGTTATACCGCTGAAAATAGCTGTACCTATAACTTGCATTATGTAAATATAGCTTTGGGCATTTATTTTGGGCTTGTGTTTTTGTATCGTTGTGATGGCGCAGCTCTTTGACTTTTTATTTTTACCATACCTTGACTGCCATAGCTTTAGCGAAGGCAGTTCAATTAAACCTCAATTAAAAATAAAAAGGCAATGTGCTGCAGTCCTGCCAGGGACAAAAACCATGACAAAAATAGATGCAGAAAGGATGGAGTGGGGAGAGAGCAACAGGGCGATGCCTGGAGGGATGGTGGAATGCTGCGAACGGGGAAAATACTTTACTGTCATTATTTATTCTAAATACTGACAAAATAACATGATGGCATAATATGCAGTTAATCAAAATTTTAAATATTAACACATAAATAATAATCTAAATAAATACCAAAGGTAATTAACAACTTTATTATCAGTTAATTATGTAGTAGGCCTAATGAAATAAACAAGTTATAACATATTGATTGTAAATAACTAAATGTAAATAATCGCTGTTCGGGCTTGGATTTTGATAAAAAAACCAGACCATAAAAAGGTATTGAGGTCCGGTTTTTATACGAAGTTATTTTTAAGTTCGTTCTTCAAATATATAACTTCTTGTTTAAAATCCAAAAAAGTAATATACCTGCTAGGGAGTAAGCCACTTCAATTAATAATGTATAAAAAATAATGCTTATGCAATATTTTGTCAAAAACAAAAAAGTCCATAAGTATCCAGTGCCTAGCAGTTGTAATGTTAGGTATACGGGGGAGGGTTTATACAATAGCCCCCCAGCAGGATATGAAAAATGTGACAATTGCTTTACAAACTTGCCAAGGTAGCAAGTAATAATTATTGGGGCAGCTATAATGGCAGCCCCTTTTATTGTTAAAATAAATAATCTTAAAAATTAATTATATGAATAAAGATGAATTAAGAGTAGTATCTTATACACTTGGTGACCAAACTTACGAAGGATATTTTCATAAATGGGTTATTAAAAAAGATAACTTTGGTTCAGAATATGCCATGGCTCTAATTGAAGATAAAATAACAGGCGCTGTTCATGAAATTGAAAGAAGTCATATACTCTTTCAAAAGTGACACTTAACAAATTAAAAATATATTTATCAAATAAAGGAAAATTTTTTACTTTTATTTGAAAATTAGTTCTTTGAAAAAAGCTGTTGTTGGGGGGAGTAGGAGAATTAAAATTGGATATGTTTTTTTGGAGTAGGTTGGTACGATTACGGCGCACGTATGTATGACCCGCAACTTGGAAGGTGGCACACACAAGATAGGTTTGCAGAAGACTTTAGTTCCTGGTCTCCATACCATTATGCC